>Ga0075343_1000123_pt1 | contig 13505 bp, 16 predicted proteins | sample RushOxbow_ThreeS_2_FD_120072 | JGI IMG/M metagenome (GOLD analysis project Ga0075343, IMG submission 120072) | Natural and restored wetland microbial communities from the San Francisco Bay, California, USA, that impact long-term carbon... | ecosystem: Environmental > Terrestrial > Soil >...
GCCGACGAACTCGGCAAGGTGAAGGAGCTCCAACACCTCGCGATCGATCCGCTCGATCAGGTGTTCACCTGGCCCACGTTCCAGTTCCTGCTCGCCGACAGGGCATCGAAGATGAAGCAGCTCATGATGGACCAGAAGTTCATCTCGGGGCTCGGCAACATCTACTCCGACGAGGTGCTGTTCCACGCCGGCATCCGGTACGACCGCATGAGCGACGCGCTGTCCTCCCAGGAGGTCCGACGGCTCTACCGGGCGATCCAGGAGGTGCTGCAGGAGGCGATCAAGCTCCGGGGCACGACCCTGGACGACGAGGCCTACGTCGATCTGTTCGGCAACCCGGGGGAGTACGGCCCGGAGCTCAAGGTGTACGGGCGTCTCGGGCTGCCCTGCCGCCGGTGCCGAACGCCGATCGAGAGCGTGAAGATCTCGCAGCGAAGCTCGTTCTACTGCCCTCAGTGCCAGAGCTGATCCGCGACGCTCAGACGAGCTCGGCGCCCGCCTCCCGCATGCGGGCCAGGGCGGTGGCTCCGTCGCCGGGCTGGAGCTCGACCGCGCGCACGGCGTCGGTCAACACCTCGACCGGGTAGCCGAGCATCCTCGCGTCGAGGACGGTCTCGACCACGCAGTAGTCGGTGGCCAGTCCGCAGATCACGAGCCGCTCGATGCCGTTCGCCTCGAGCATCTCGTGCAACAGCGTGTCTCCCCGTTCGCCCGAGAGTGGGTCACGCACGCTGAATCCGGAGTAGCCGTCACGGCCGTCGTGACCCTTGCGCACGACCCGGCCGTCCGCCACGAGCAGGTCCTCGTGGAACTCCGCTCCATGCGTGTCCTCCACGCAATGCACCGGCCAGATGCCACCGTCCCGCTGGAAGTGCGGGGTGTGCTCCGGGTGCCAGTCCTGCGTGTAGACGACCTGGGCTCCCGCCTCTCGCGCCCGCTCGACCTCGGCGTTGACGATCGGCACGATCTGCTCGCCGCCGGCGACGTAGAGGCTGCCGGACGGGTCGGCGAAATCGTTCTGGACGTCGACGACGAGCAGCGCGGTGCGGGCATCGTAGGTTGCCATGGCCGCTCAATGTACCGAACACGAGGCCGGCCAACGTGCAGCGCCGGTGGCACCATGGCGGTGTGCGCAGGGTCCACGTTGACGTTCGAGGGCAGGTGCAGGGCGTCTTCTTCCGGGCGTCGTGTGTCGAGCGGGCGCGGGCGCTCGGTATCGGAGGATGGGTCCGCAACACGCTCGACGGCGGCGTCGAGGCGGAGTTCGAAGGCGAGCCCGACGCGGTCGATGCGATCCTGGCCTGGTGCGCCGAGGGTCCACCCTTCGCGCACGTCGAACAGGTCGACCTGCGGTGGGAGCAGCCGACGGGTGAACGGGAATTCCGCGTCGCCCGATAGCCTCCACCGGTCAGAATCACATCCCTGTTAGCATCCGCCCACATGTTCCTCCGGTCGATCACGATCCGCGGGTTCAAGTCGTTCGCGGACAAGACGGTGCTCGAGTTCATCCCGGGCGTGTCGGTCATCGTCGGGCCCAACGGCTCGGGCAAGTCCAACCTGGTCGACGCGATCAGTTGGGTGCTCGGCGAACAGGGCGCCCGATCGCTCCGAGGCGGGCACATGGCCGACGTGATCTTCGCGGGCACGCCCTCTCGACCCGCTCTCGGCATGGCCGAGGTGAAGCTCGTGATCGACAACTCCGCGGGCAAGATCCCCGTGCCGATGAGCGAGATCGAGGTGGCGCGCACGATCTTCCGGTCGGGGGAGTCGGAGTACCGCATCAACGGCCAGGTCGTGCGCCTGCTCGACGTGCAGGAGCTGCTCTCCGAGACCGGCATCGGTCGCGCGCTGCACACCGTGGTCGGACAGGGCCAGCTCGAGGAGGTGCTTCTCGCCAAGCCGGAGGACCGCCGCAAGTACATCGAGGAGGCTGCGGGCGTCGCGAAGCACCGACGCCGCAAGGAACGCGCCGAGCGCAAGCTCGCGAACCTCGACCAGGACCTGCTGCGCCTGGCGGACGTGCTCGCCGAGCTGCGTCGGCAGTTGAAGCCGCTGCAGCAGCAGGCGGAGATGGCGAAGAAGCACGAGACGCTGACGACCGAGGCGGAGACGCTCTCCCGCACGCTCGCGGCCGCTCGGCTCCGCGCCCTGCTGCGCGAGCGGGATCGCCGAGCCGAGGGGTGGCAGCGGGGCCTCGACGAGCGCACCGCCGCCCGCGAGCGACTCGACGCCCTCGACGGCGAGGTGCTCGCCGCCGCCGACGCGCGGGCCGCGGCGTCGACCGCGCTGGCCGAGGCCGAGGTCGCGTTCCGCAGCACCGCCGAGGACCGACGTCGCGCCGAGCGATCCCTCCGCGAGGCCGTGGAACACGAGGGCGCGGCGCGCGAACAGCTCGCGTCGCACGCCTCGCGAGCCGCCCGGGTCGATGCCGTCGACACCGAGATCGCTCGCATCGAGGCCGAGCTGACCGACGTCGTCGCCCAGCTCGAGCGCAGCGAGCGCGAGCTCGAGGTGGCCGAGCTGGCCTTCCGTGACGCGGAGCAGGAGCGCCACCGCATCGAGGATCTGCGGCGGCAGGCCGGCGAGGCGGCTGCCGGCCGCCGAGCCGAGGTCGACGCGCTGGAGCGCTCGCTCGCGTCCAGCGAGCGGGAGCGGGAGCGGCTCGCAGGGTCGCTGGCAGCGGTGCGCGAACGCATCGCGGAGGCCGAGTCCGAGCGCGTGGGACTCGAAGGCGAGATCGAGACGTTCGACGACCAGTCCGCGCCGATGAGCGAGAAGCGGGCCGCCCTCGAGACCGAGCGCCGAGGCTTGGTCGACAAGATCGAGGAGCTCGACGATGTCCGGCGCCGGCACGAGGCGCGCCGCGACCTGCTCGAGGCGCGGCGGCAGGACATCGAGGAGACGGCGGGCTCGCGCTTCCTCAAGGGACACAAAGGCCGCGCGATCGGGTTGCTGAAGGACCTCGTGAAGGTCGAGCCCGGACTCGAGCGCGCCCTGGTCGCGGCGCTCGGACCGCTCGCCGACGCCGTCGTGTACGACGACGGCGACCGGGCGCTGGCCGACGCGCCCGAGGGCGACGGCGCGATCCTCGCGATCGCCTCGGGCGGGCCCGTGCCGATCGGGGTCGCCGGCGAGCGCAAGCTGCTCGCAGCGGTCGTGGCCGAGCCGGCGGCCCGAGGCATCGCCAGCACCTTGCTCCGCGACGTCTACCTCGCCGAGACCGTTCACGAGGCATCGGAGAAGCAGCGCCTCCATCCCACCGCGGCGTTCGTGACCCCCGAAGGTGTGCTCGTCGGGCCGGCGGTGATCCATACGGCCAGGGAAGCGGACGCCCGCGCCCGGGAGATCAGGGCCGAGCTCGTCGTCGTCGCGCACGACCTGTCCGCCACGATGAATGCGCTGAGTCCCAAGCGCGAGCGCCTCGAGGAGATCGGTGGCGAGATCGACTTCCTGAGGGAACAGATCGAGGCCGGCGACGCTGAGATCACATCGGTCGCCGAGCGTCTCGCGGGCCTCGAGCGCGACCTCAGCGGCATGCGCAAGGAGGAGGAGCTGCTCGCCCAACGCCTGACCGCGCTCGACGAGACGGTCGCGGTTGCGCGTGAGCGCCTGGTGTCTATCGGGCCGACCGCGTCCGAGCCGGCGCCCGACCTGCCGCCGACCCCGCAGCCTCCGGTCTCGGCCCGGGTGGCGGTGGAGACGCTGCGGCGGGACCGCTCCGCCCACGACCTGAGGATGGCGGCGTTGCGCATAGAGCGCGACGAGCTATCGGCCGACGACCCTGTGGCGATGCGGGCGGCCCTCGAGGCCGCCGAGGCCGCTCGCGAGGCCGCCGAGGCCGAGGTTGCCCGTGCCGAGGCCGCCGCACTCGCGGCGGCAGGCGCCCGCGACGCCGCCGCAACCGCCGAACGCGAGGTCGCCGAACGTGAGGCCTCGGTCAACAAGGCGTGGCGCGATGCGTCGACCGAGCTCGAGCGTCTGCGCGAGGCCTACGAAGGCGACGACCGCAACCGGGGTGACATCGAGCGGCGCATCCGCGAGGCCGAGCGGTTGATCCGCGAGGGGCACCAGGCCGATCCCGAGGAGCTCGTCGCCGCGCTGAGTGACGACGACTCGGTCGAGGCGCTCGAGAAGCGATCCGAGCTCGTGCAGCGCCGCCTCGCCCTGCTGGGACGCGTGAACCTGCTCGCCACCGGCGAGTTCCAGGTCCTGCAGGAGCGCCACGACTTCATGGCCCGCGAGCTCGACGACGTGAAACACGCCCGTCGTGACCTGCTCGAGGTGATCGCACAGGTCGATCGCGAGATCACCGAGACGTTCACCGCGGCCTACCGAGACGTGGCCTTGCAGTTCGAGCGGCTGATCAAGGATCTGTTCCCCGGCGGCGACGGTCGCCTGGTGCTCACCGACCCTGCCGAGCCGCTCACGAGCGGCATCGAGATCGAGGCCAGTCCCGGCCGCAAGCGGGTCAAGCGGATCTCGCTGCTGTCAGGCGGAGAGCGCTCGCTCACCGCGATGGCGTTCCTCTTCGCGATCTTCACCGCCCGTCCCTCGCCGTTCTACCTGATGGATGAGGTCGAGCCCGCGCTCGACGACGTCAACCTGCACCGGTTCCTGCGCCTGGTCGAGGGCTTCGCTCGCGAGTCGCAGGTGCTGATCGTCACGCACCAGAAGCGCACGATGGAGATCGCCGCGATGATGTACGGCATCTCCCTCAACAAGGACGGCACGACGAAGGTGGTCGCGCAGCAACTCGATCATCCGACCTCCCTCGAGACCGATGCCCGGCTCGAGGGCGAGCGGGAAGCCGCCTCGGCGGCGTTCGCCCCCCAGACGTCCGCCGATGACGAGCCGGTGATCGAGGTGCCAGAGGGCGAACCGGTCGGCTAGCCTCGCGAGCGTGACGTTCACCATCATCGTCTTCGGGACCCTGGCGGTCCTGGCGGTCGTCGGCTTCTTCGTGATCCGGTCCTCGCGCGGTTCGCGCCTGAAGGACCTGGAACGAGAGACGCACACCGGCGCGGGGCACGTGCGCGAGCCCACCCGGATGCATCCGGCGAAGCAGCGACACGAGCCCGCACGCCACGAGGCGGGCGCCTCTGGTGGCGTCTTCCGCAAGGAGGGGCTCGGCGCCAAGGTCAAGGCGCTCTTTACGGGTGGCGTCGGCGAGGACACCTGGAAGCGGCTCGAGGATCTGCTGGTCAAGGCCGACGTCGGGCCGAAGGGGTCGGCCGATCTGGTCGGGCGCGTCAAGGCCGACTTCGCGAGCGGCGGTGACCCGGTGGCGCTGTTGCGGGAGGAGATCGTCACGGTGCTCGGACCTGACGGATCGTTGCGTCTGCCGCATGGCCGTCCCGGCGTCGTGATGGTGGTCGGGGTGAACGGCGCCGGGAAGACGACCACGATCGGCAAGCTCGCGAAGCGCCTCACCGGCGAGGGGAAGCGGGTGAGCCTCGCCGCCGCCGACACGTTCCGTGCGGCGGCCGGTGAGCAGCTCGAGGTCTGGGCGACGCGCGCCGGGGCGCAGCTGGTGAGCCAGGAGCGCGGCGCCGATCCTGGGGCGGTGGCGTTCGACGCCGTGAAGTCGGCCACCGCCCGCGGGGCCGACGTGCTGATCGTCGACACCGCCGGCCGCCTCCATACGAAGACGCCGTTGATGGACGAGCTCGGCAAGGTCAAGCGCGTGATCGAGAAGGCCGGCGCTCAGGTCGACGAGACCCTGCTCGTGCTCGACGCCCAGACGGGGCAGAACGGCATCGCCCAGGCCAGGGCGTTCACCGACGCCGTCGAGGTGACCGGGGTGGTGCTCACGAAGACCGATGGATCGGCGAAGGGGGGCATCGTGCTCGCCGTGCGAGAGGAGCTCGGCGTGCCGGTTCGCTTCGTCGGCGTCGGCGAGGGAGCCGACGATCTACGGCCGTTCGACGCGGGCGCCTTCGCGGAGCGTCTGCTGTCCGGCTAGCCGGAAGACACGAGAGCGGAGGGGGTCGCGGTGCCCGAGGTCCGGATCCTCATCGTGGAGGACCATCCCACGATGCGCGAGGCGATGCGTCTCGTGCTCGAGGGCGAGGGGTTCTCGATCGAGGAAGCCGCCGATGGGCATCGGGCGCTCGAGATGGTGCGCGCCGACCCGCCCGACCTCGTGTTCTTGGACATGAACATCCCGGGGTCGAACGGCGCCGAGGTGCTGGCGTCGGTGCGCGCCGACCCGTCTACGGCCGGGGTTCGGGTGATCATCGTGACGGCCGACGGTGAGGAAGGTCGCGAACGCGCCATGGCCCTCGGCGCCGACGAGTACTTCACGAAGCCGTTCAGCCCGATCACGCTGCTGCGCACGGTCGAGAGGGTGCTCAGCGCGCCGCCGCACGCACCGGAAGCGTGACGCGAAACGTCGTCCCTCCGCCGGGGGTCGGCTCGGCGGTGACCTCGCCGTGCAGCGCATCGACGAGTCGCCTGGCGATCGCGAGGCCGAGACCCGAGCCCTCCGCGGAACGAGCGCCCTCAGCCGTGCGGTAGAAGGGCTCGAAGACACGCTCACGCTCGATGGCCTCGATGCCGATGCCGTGATCGATCACGGCGATGCCGATCGCGTCGTCGGCCACCGAGCTCACCTCCATCGTGACGGGGGCGGTCTCCTCCGAGTACTTCAGCGCGTTCGTGAGCAGGTTGGTGAGCACCTGACCGAGCCGCAGCGCGTCGGACTCGATCGTCGGCGGCGCATCCGCAGTGATGCGGAGCTCGATGCGATCGGCGCCGCCGGGGATCTCCCGGACGAGCTGCTCCAGCGCGGGCACGAGCACGATGGGTTCGGGGAGCACGGTGAGCGACACGTCCTCGAGGCTCTCCATCGTGACGAGATCGTCGGCGAGACGGATCAGCCGATCGGTCTGGGCCGCGATGACCTGCAGGAACTCGTCGATCTCGTCCTCGGTCAGTTCGTCGCGCCTGCGTTGCAGCATGTCCACGAAGCCGCGGATCGCGGCAAGCGGGCTCCGCATCTCGTGGCTGGTCACGGCGATCAGGCTCACGTCGCGCAGATCGGACTCAGGCATGGCACCCCCCGGTAGAATCCTAGTCGCCGCGGCCCCGCCTCCGGGCGCGCTGCGCTCGTTCCCCCAGGCGACGACACGACGAGGTCAGATGTTCGACACGCTCACCGATCGACTCGACGGCACCTTCAAGAAGCTCAGATCTCGGGGCAAGCTCCACCCGAAGCAGGTCGACAACGCCCTGGCCGATATGCGGACGGCGCTGCTCGAAGCCGACGTCGCCGTCGAAGTGGCCGATGACTTCCTCGAGCGCGTGCGAGCGCGAGCCCTCTCCGAGGAGGTGATGAAGAGCCTCACGCCGGGCCAGCAGGTGGTGAAGGTCGTGAACGAGGAGCTCACCGTCACCCTCGGAGGCGAGCACCATCCCTTCGAGCTCGGCGGGGCCCGCCCCGCCGTGGTCATGATGGCCGGCGTGCAGGGCTCCGGGAAGACGACCGCCTGCGCGAAGCTCGCGACGCACCTGAAGGGCAAGGGGAAGCGCCCGCTGTTGATCGCGGCAGACCTCGAGCGCCCCGCCGCCATCGAGCAGCTGCGCACGCTCGGCCGGGAGATCGGCGTGCCGGTGTGGTCGGAGGGCAAGGATCCCGTGAAGGTGGCCAAGCAGGGCCTGAAGGAGGCCGAACGCCAGGACGCCGATGTCGTGATCATCGACACCGCGGGCCGACTCCACGTCGACCCCGAGATGATGAGGCAGGCCCGCAAGATCAAAGATGTCACGAGGCCCCGGCACGTGCTGATGGCCGCCGACGCGATGACCGGTCAGGACGCGGTGCTGCAGGCGCGCGAGTTCATGCGGGAGGTCGAGACCACCGGCTTCGTGCTCACGAAGCTCGACGGCGACGCACGCGGCGGCGCGGCGCTGTCGATCACGGCGGTCACCGGCCGGCCCGTGTACTTCGTGGGCACGGGTGAGAAACCCGACGACCTGGAGCCCTTCTACCCCGACCGCATGGCGGGTCGCATCCTCGGCATGGGCGACGTGCTGACCCTAATCGACAAGGCGCAGGAGAAGCTCGACACCGCCGAGGCGCAGAAGTCGGCCGAGAACATGCTGAAGGGGCAGTTCACGTTCGAGGACTTCCTCGACCAGTTGCGGCAGGTGCAGAAGCTCGGCTCGATGGGCGACCTGCTCAAGATGCTTCCGGGCGTGCCGGGCGGCAAGAACGCGATGAAGGAGATGGCGAACGCGATCGACGAGGGGGAGCTGAGGCGTGCCGAGGCGATGATCCTGTCGATGACCCCTGCCGAGCGGCGCGAACCCGGTATCATCTCCGGGTCGCGCCGCCTGCGGATCGCGAACGGGTCCGGGGTCACGACCGCCGACGTCAACTCGCTGCTCAAGGACTTCGAGGGCGCGAGGAAGATGATGCGCACGATGATGGGCGGAAAGCGCGTCCCGGGCATGATGAAGGTGCCTTCGGCGAAACTGCCGAAGCGATAGACGAACGAGGACTGGGAACGAGATATGGCGACACGCATCCGACTGCGGCGCATGGGAGCAAACAAGCGCCCCTTCTATCGCGTCGTGGTGGCCGACCAGCGCTCCCCGCGCGACGGCCGGTTCATCGAGAACATCGGCAAGTACCACCCGCTCGAGGACCCGAGCCTGATCGAGATCGACGCCGACCGCGCCCTGCACTGGCTGCGGGTCGGCGCGCAACCGAGCGACCAGGTCCGCAACCTCATGGTGAAGGTGGGCATCTGGGACACGTTCGTAGCCGAGCGCCCGAGCGCCGCCGGTCAGGTCCGGGTACGCGACGCGAAGCCCGACGAGCCCAAGCTCTCGAAGAAGGCCGTCGCGAAGGCCGCGGCCGCAGCGGAGGAGGCAGCGGCTCCGCCCCCGGCCGTCGAGGAGGCGACAGCTCCTGCCGCCGACGCGGACCTGTCAACCGAGGCCGAAGCGCCGGCCGAGGATGCTCCGGCCGCCGACGCCGAAGCGTCCACCGAGGAGTAGCACCGGGTCGTGCGAGACCTCGTCGACTTCCTGGTGCGCGAGCTCGTCGACGAGCCCGATGACGTCGAGGTGACGGAGTCCGAGGACGACCGCGGCCCGCGTTACACCGTGCGCGTGGCGCCCGACGACATGGGCAAGGTCATCGGCAAGGGCGGTCGCACCGCGAAGGCGATCCGTGCGGTCGTCCGTGCGGCCGCGACACGGCAGGGCACGAGCGCCTACGTCGACATCGCCGACTGAGGTGCCCGAGCCGACCATCGCCGTCGGACACGTCACGAAGGCCCACGGCATCCGGGGTGAGGTCGCCGTCGAGATCCGCTCCGACAACCCCGATCGATTCGTGCAAGGGGCGACGCTGTTCACCGACGACGGCCGTTCACTCACGATCGAGCGAGCACACGCACACGGCGCGCGGATCCTGGTGAAGTTCTCGGGGGTCGACGACCGAACCGCCGGGGAAGCCCTGCGAGGTCACGTGCTCCTCGTTCCGGAGTCTTGGCTTCCGGAACTGCCCGAAGGGGAGTACTGGCCGTTCCAGCTCGAAGGATGCACGGTCGTCACCGAGTCCGGGCGGGCGCTCGGCGCGGTCTCCGAGGTCATCCACAACCCGGCGAACGATCTCTGGGTCGCTGTCGGCGCGGACGGGGAGGAGATCCTCGTGCCCGCGATCCGCGACGTGATCGTGGCTGTCGACATCGCCGCGAAGCGGATCGTGGTGCGCGACGTGCCGGGACTCACCAATCCCGAGGAGTGAACCTCCCCGGCCGGGGCGCGGTAGCCTCCGCTCGTGCGCATCGACGTCATCACGATCTTCCCCGAGCTGGTGCGCGCGCCGCTCGGCCAGAGCCTGCTCGGCAAGGCGATCGAGGCGGGTGTGCTCGACGTCCGGGTGCACGATCTGCGCGATTGGACCGACGACCCGCATCGCACGGTCGACGATGCGCCGTTCGGCGGTGGACCCGGCATGGTGATGAGGCCCGACGTCTGGTTCCGTGCCGTCGAGTCACTCGACCCCGAGCGCGGTCGCGTGGTCCTGCTCTCGCCTGCAGGGCGCCGGCTCGACCAGGAGCTCGTCCGGGAACTGGCGGCCGAGAACCACCTCACGCTGCTGTGCGGGCGCTACGAGGGCGTGGACGAGCGCGTCGTCGAAGGCCTTCCTGCCGAGGAGGTCTCGATCGGGGACTACGTGCTCTCGGGGGGGGAATTGCCCGCGCTCGTCATGATCGAGGCGGTGACGCGCCTCGTGCCCGGCGTGATCGGCCGGCGAGAGTCGCACGAGCAGGACTCGTTCGCCGATCCCGAGCTGCTCGATCATCCCCACTACACCAGGCCGAGGGAGTTCCGCGGCATGTCCGTGCCCGACGTGCTCGTGGGAGGTGACCACGGGGAGATCGAGCGGTGGCGTCGTCGGGCGGCAGAGGCGAAGACACGCCGGACACGGCCCGATCTGGCCGGAGGCCGCGGCCCCTGACCAGTGGGTCGTCGCCCCACGTCCCACGTGGGTTCGGGCGGGTCGCGGCAAGGCCGCTGGTACACTCGTCGGCCGTTGCCATGAACAAGACCGATCTGATCGAGCAGTCCTATCTGCGCAGCGACATCCCGGAGTTCCGCCCCGGCGACACCGTGAAGGTGCACGTGCGGGTGGTCGAAGGCAGTCGCGAGCGCGTGCAGGTGTTCCAGGGTGTGGTGATAGGACGCCAGAACGGTGGGCTGCGTGAGACGTTCACCGTGCGCAAGATCTCGTTCGGCGTGGGCGTGGAGCGCACCTTCCCGGTGCACTCGCCGTCGATCGCGAAGCTCGAGATCGTGAGCCGCGGACACGTGCGACGGGCGAAGCTCTACTACCTGCGTGAGCTGCGGGGCAAGAAGGCCCGGATCAAGGAGCGTCGCGTCGACGACGCGAAGCTCGCCGCGATGGAAGAGGCCGCGGCGCTCGCGGCGACCGAGGCAGCCGAGGCTGAAGCCGGAGAAGCCGACGAGACGGCCGACGATGTCGAGGGTCGCGTGAGCGAGGAGCCGGAGGCGTCCGTCGAGGGATCCGAGGCCAACGAGTCATCATCCGACGAGCCCGGAGCGCCTGAGGCCATTGTCGACGAGGCGGAGTCCGCCGACGAGGAGAAGGCCGAGGCCTGATCCGTGGCCGATGGGCCGACCGGCGTCGCCGAGCCCACCGCCTCACCGCCCGAAGCGCGCGGGCACAGCCGTTGGCGCGAGCTCCCGGTGCTCATCGGCGCCGCGGTCCTGCTCGCGATCGCGATCAAGCTCCTCGTCGTGCAGGCGTTCTCGATCCCGTCCGCGTCGATGGCGCCGACCCTGCTCGAGGGTGACCGGATCCTCGTCTGCCGCGTCTGCGTGCGGTTCGACGACGTCGATCGCGGTGACGTGATCGTCTTCGAGGGGCCCGACGACGCGACACCCGTGCGCGGACCCGTCGGTGGCATACTGCACTGGCTCGGGGAGACCCTCGGCGTCGCGAGCCCGCCGCACGATGACTTCGTGAAGCGGGTGGCGGGTCTTCCAGGGGACACGGTCGAGATCGACCGCACCGGAGCACTCTTCGTGAACGGCCGGCCCGTCGAGGAGTCGTACCTGAACCGGCCGGTGCCTCGGCAGGACTTCCCCCCCACGACGGTGCCGGATGGCATGCTGTTCGTCCTGGGCGACAATCGGGGGAACTCGGGTGACTCCCGATGCGACCCACCGGCGTGCACCGGCCTCGTCCCGGTGGAGAGGGTGATCGGGGTGGCGTTCCTGCGGGTCTGGCCACCGGCCAGGATCGGAGTGGTGCGGTGACGATGGATCGGTACGAGCGGATGCTCGCTGCCCAGGGGTTCACGCGGGTGGCGGGCGCCGACGAAGCTGGCCGGGGTGCGCTGGCGGGACCCCTCGTCGCTGCGGCCGTGATCCTGCCCGATGACTTCGACATCGAGGGCATCAACGATTCGAAGGTGTTGAGTGAGGCGCAGCGCGACGCCGCGTACGGGCGCATCGTGGTCGCGGCCGCATGGATCGCGTGCAAGGCCGAGCCGGCGGCGATCGACGCGCGCGGCCTGCACCGAACCAACATCTTCCTGCTCCGTCGCGCCGCGAAGGCGCTCGAGCCCGACTACGTGCTCACCGACGGGTTCCCGGTGCCGCGCATCCCCTGCCCGTCGATCGGGGTCAAGAAGGGTGACGCGGTCAGCGCCAGCGTCGCGGCCGCGTCGATCGTCGCCAAGGTGACGAGGGATCGCATCATGCGGCGGCTGCACAAGCGATACCCCGACTTCGGGTTCGACCACAACAAGGGCTACGGCACGCCCGATCACCTCGAGGCGCTGGAACGCCACGGCCCGACCCCCCAGCATCGACTGTCGTTCGCGCCGTGCGCCCAGCCGTCGCTGTTCTCGGGGGCCGCCGGCGCAGGGCTCAGCGACGGTGGGCGGGATGGGGCTCACGCCCGAGCGTGAGAAGCTGAACGATGATGAGCGACGACGACATCGAGCGGTTCGAAGAGGAGCGCGAGCTCGAGCTCTATCGGGAGTACCGCGACGTCCTCCCGATGTTCACGTACGTGATCGAGACGGAACGCCGCTTCTACCTCGCGAACCAGGTGCACCTCACGACCCTCGACGAGGGCTGGGTGCAGATCGATCTCACCGACGCGTGGGTGTGGGACATGTTCCGGCCGGCCCGGTTCGTGGCGAGCGTCCGGGTGATGACCCGGCGCGACGTCAACGTCGAGGAGCTCGCGAAGCGCGACGAGCCGACGACGATCCCAGACACCCCCACCGCACCGTAGCCCTCGATCCGCGGACCGCTTCGGGGTCGTGGCCACCGTGTCATACCTTCGGCGTAGCGTCGGCGCATGTCCGACCTACGTTCGAGCCTCGGCGCACGCGGCGAGCGGGTCACGCTCGATCTCTACCGGCAGCGCGGGTTCACGCTCGTCGCCGCCAACTGGCGATGCAGTCTCGGCGAGATCGACCTCATCCTGCGTCGTCGCGACGTCCTCGTGTTCTGCGAGGTGAAGACGCGCCGCGGCTCTCGGCGGGGTGCCGGGTTCGAGGCCGTCGACGCGCGGAAGCAGCGCAAGGTGCGGGCGCTCGCCGAGGTCTTCCTCCTGACCCACAGCGTGGGGCCGGTGTCGGTGCGGTTCGACGTCGCGAGCGTGGCGATCGGTCGGGGGCAGATCCCCGGGGGGTCGCCGCAGGTCGAGCTCTTCGAAGACGCCTTCTGAGGCATCTCTCGGGGCACGTCGAGGACCCGCTCGTCGCCGAGCGGGCTCGCGGACTAGACCGAAGGTCTCGTCCCCCCGATCCGTCGCCGAGGCTGTTCGGCCGTGGCGCGCCCGGTGCGGCCGCCGTACCATCGCCGGACCATGAAGACCAGGCCTCACACGGAGGAGCCCAAGCCGCGGCGGCGACCGTGGGACAACGCGGGCCCGCGCCACCGGGTGGAACGCCGACGGATCGAGGGCGTCGACGTCCTCGCCCTCCAATCGTCGGTCGTCGACCGGACGC
>Ga0075343_1000126_pt1 | contig 13294 bp, 13 predicted proteins | sample RushOxbow_ThreeS_2_FD_120072 | JGI IMG/M metagenome (GOLD analysis project Ga0075343, IMG submission 120072) | Natural and restored wetland microbial communities from the San Francisco Bay, California, USA, that impact long-term carbon... | ecosystem: Environmental > Terrestrial > Soil >...
AAGGCCTCGCGGTCGGAGAGCGCCTGCCGCATGGCGCGCCTGAACAGCTCGGCAAGAGCGACCACGAAATAGCCCGCGAGAAGATTGATGAAGACGCGCGGACCGTCGTCGGGGTCGGAGAAAGCGAAGCTGCCTTGAATGGGAAGAACGAAATACCAGGCATGCAAGGAGACGATGGTCTGGCAAACAAGGCCGGCAAGCCAGCGTCCAAAAAGTGTGGCGACCAGCACCAGGGGAATCGTCAGGGCAAAAGGACCCGCCCCCGGAAGCCACATATCGGTCAGCATCCGAAGCAGAATCGCAACCAAGCTGCAGAGAATGCCGAAGGCGACCTGACTCAGGACCGGAGGGACCGGCTTCGCCAATTCGGTAAAATCTAAGCTGGTAAGGCGCATCTATCCTTGCGGTTCGGCCGAGTTGCGGGAAATGACTTGGGTGGAACTAGCATCCTCGAGTCAACGAGATTTGACACCTTGACCCTCGTTTCGCGGCATCGGGGCAATTCATAGCATCGCGATCTAAACCATATCAGCCGATTTTTGGCCGGATGCGCTCTTTCTTGCCACAAAGCCGGTGAAACTTGGGCGCCAACCGGCGTTTACACTGACTAGCGGGGGGACAATCGCGGAGGACGGTGTCATGCCGAGCGAGAAGTCCCGATACCGTGGCTACGAGATCCAGCTACGGCAAGAATGGTCGAATTGGTGCGCGAACGTTCATCCCACCCGGTCCGATCTCCCTCTTCTGACTCAGTCTCCCCTGCTCACGCTGTCGTTGAGCCCGGAGGAGGCGCTGAGCGCAGCCAAGCACAATATCGATATCGCGCTGGGCGGCGGCGCGGAGCGGAACGTCGCTTGAGCGGCTATTTGTAGAGCAGAGCGTAGGCCGCGTAGCAGAGCGTCAATGCCAGCAGCGGCCTCAGCAGCCAGTCCGGCGCCACGCCCGCGAGCCGCGTGCCGAACAGAATGCCGGGGATCGAGCCGCACAGAAGCGCCAGCAAGACGCCGAAATCCACATGCCCGAGGCCGAGATGGCCGGCGCCCGCCACGAGCGTCAGCGGAACCGCATGGGCGATGTCGGATCCGACGATGCGCTTGGCGGGCATCAGCGGAAACAGCATGGCGAGCACCACGACGCCGATCGCGCCGGCGCCGACTGAGGTCAGGGTCACGAGGAAGCCGAGGGCCGCGCCGAACACAACCGTCGCGGCCACGCGCGGCGGCGGACTGCCGTCCGCGTCGACGTTGGCGTGGCCCCGCATGAGAATGGGATAGAGCACGATGGCCGCGGCGCTGACCGGCAGGGCGAAGGCGAGGCCGTAGCGGATCCATTGCGCCATCTTCACGGTGTCGAATGGCACGTAGGCCATGACCGCGAGCAGGATGAGCGCGGCGGGAATGCTGCCGAGAGCGAGCCGCATCACGATCGGCCATTCGACATTCTCGGCAAGGTGATGGCGCCAACTGCCGACCGTCTTGGTCACCGCCGCATAGAGCAGGTCGGTACCCACGGCGACCGCAGGCGCCACACCGAAGGTCGAGATCAGCAACGGCGTCATCAACGCCCCGCCGCCCACCCCGGTCAGCCCGACGAGAAAGCCGACGCCAAAGCCGGCGCCAGCCAAAGGCAGCAGGGCCCACACCCCGCTGAGGTCAGTCATCGATGAGGGCCTCCCCCTACACTGCCGGCGCGATCGCTGCGACTTAGGCCGTTATTATTGGTCAGTTTCGATCAGAACCGGAACCCCCGCCGAGCGTAGCAGAGTTGCCACCTCCTGCGCACGCCGCTCGAATTCGGCCTTGTCTTCCGGGGATTCGCCGAGATCGGCGCAGAGCCCGGCGAGCCGGGCCCGGTCGAGAACGAGCACATTATCGCCCACGGCGGCCGCACCCGTCTGCACCCAGGTGATGACTCCACCTGCGACAGTTGTGCCGTCGACGGCGTTGACCAGCACGAAATTGCCCGTGAGCGGCAAGTCTGCGAACAGGTCGAGCGCGGTGGCGCGGCCGAGCAGAATGCGGCAATCGGCGATATCGTTCATGCCGCAGGCATGGGCCGGGTTCGAGGCCAGCGTCTCGAAGTCGACAAGGGCCGAGACGCTCATCGAGGTGACCGGGGTGAGATCGGTGGCGGTGCGAAGCAGGTAGCCGACTTCCGGATCGAACGCCGTGTCGGAGAGCCAGACCAGGCGGGCCTCGATGACGTCCGCATTGACGGGCCGCCGCGGCACTTCCGACAGGACGGCGCCGCGCGAGATATCGAGATCGGTGTCGAGCACGAGGGTGACCGCATCGCCCTTGCTCGCCGTGGCCTGGTCGCCGTCCATGGTGGCGATGCGGCGCAAGGTGGCGCCGAGGCCGCTGCGGGCATCGACCACACGGTCGCCCACATGGATCTTGCCGGAGGTGACGGTGCCGGCATAGCCGCGGAAGTCATTCGTCGCGCGCAAGACGAGCTGCACGGGCATGCGGAAGGGCGCGTCTTCGGGCTCGGTCTTCGGATCGACGTGCTCCAAATATTCCAGCAGCGTCGGCCCTGAGTACCAGGGCATTTCCGCGGAGCGCGCAACCACGTTGGCGCCGGTGAGCGCGGCAACGGGGATCGCGGTGATCTCGGTGAAGCCGAAATTGCCGGCGAGCGCCCGGAAGTCCGCCTCGATGGCGCGGTAGCGCTCTTCAGACCAGTCGATCTGGTCCATCTTGTTGATGGCGACGATGACCTTCTTGATGCCGACGAGGTTGCAGATCGCCGCGTGGCGGCGCGTCTGGCGCTTCACGCCGTGGCGCGCATCGACCAGAAGAATGGCAAGGTCGGCGTGAGAGGCGCCCGTCGCCATGTTGCGGGTGTACTGCTCGTGGCCCGGCGAATCGATGATGACGAAACGGCGGCGCGCGGTCTCGAAATAGCGCCAGGCGATGTCGATGGTGATGCCCTGCTCGCGCTCGGCCACGAGGCCGTCGAGCAACAGCGAGAAATCGATGCGCTCGCCGTTGACCGCGCGGTTATGCGAAGCGTGCAGGATCGCGGCGCGCTGATCGTCGGTGACGCCGGCGGCATCCCACAACAGCCGGCCGATCAGCGTCGACTTGCCGTCATCGACCGAGCCGCAGGTCAAGAGCCGCAGCATGGCCTCCGACTTGTCGCCCGTGCGCGCCGCGGGCGCGACGGATTTTCTCTCCTCGAGCGCAGCCAAAGTCATCAGAAGTACCCCTCACGCTTCTTCATCTCCATGGCGCCAGCCTGATCGTGATCGATCAGCCGCCCCGCCCGCTCCGACACGCGCGCTTCCAAGGTCTCGGTGACGATTGCGTCGAGATCGGTCGCCTCGGATTCGATGGCCGCGGTCAGCGGGTAGCAGCCGAGCGTGCGGAAGCGGACCTTGCGCATTTGCGGCGTCTCGCCGGACTCGAGCCGCATGCGCTCGTCGTCGACCATGATGATCTGGCCGTTGCGCACCACCACCGGACGTTCGGCGGCGAAATAGAGCGGCACCACGTCGAGCTTCTCGAGCATGACGTAGCGCCAGACGTCGGCCTCCGTCCAATTCGACAGCGGAAAGATGCGGACGGTCTCGCCCTTGCCGAGGCGCCCGTTCAGGAGCTGCCACATTTCGGGGCGCTGAAGCCGCGGGTCCCAGCGATGGCCGGCGGCGCGGAAGGAGAACACGCGCTCCTTGGCGCGGGAGGCTTCCTCGTCGCGGCGGGCCCCGCCGAAGGCCGCATCGAAGCCGCCCGTGTCGAGCGCCTGGCGCAAGGCTTGGGTCTTCATGATGTCGGTATAGACGGACGGCGGGTGATCGAACGGGTTCATGCCGCGCGCGAGCCCATCGTGGTTGGTGTGCACGATCAGGTCGAGGCCAAGCTCCTTCGCCGTGCGGTCCCGGAAGGCGATCATCTCGCGAAACTTCCAGGTGGTGTCGATATGGAGGACGGGGAATGGCGGCTTGGCCGGCCAGAAGGCCTTGCGCGCGAGATGCAGGAGGACGGTCGAGTCCTTGCCGATGGAATAGAGCAGCACGGGCGTACGGAACTGCGCCGCCGCTTCGCGGAAAATATGGATGCTCTCGGCTTCGAGGAGCTTGAGATGCGAGGTGAGCGCGGTCATGCGGCTTTCTCTTTCACTTTAGCGTTCTCGTTCACGTGCAGGCCGCATTCCTTCTTGTCCTCGTTCTCCCACCACCAGCGGCCGGCGCGCGGGTTCTCGCCCGGCTGGATAGCGCGGGTGCACGGCGCGCAGCCGATGGAGACGAAGCCGCGGGCATGCAGCGGGTTCACGGGGATGTTGTTCGCGGCGATATAGGCCATCAGGGTGTCGGTGGACCAGTCGGCGACCGGGTTCACCTTGGTGAGCCCCCGCTCTGCGTCCCACGCGGCAAGCGGCACTTCGGCGCGCGCGTCGGAGTGCTCGCGGCGCAGGCCCGTGATCCAGCCTTGCGCGCCTTCAAGCGCCTTGTTCAAGGGGCGGACTTTGCGGATCTCGCAGCAGCTCTTGCGGTTCTCGACGGACTGACGGAAGCCATAGACGCCGTCGCGGGAGACGAGCTCTTCAACCTCTTGAGCGTCCGGTGCGACCAGGCGGATGCGGATGCGATAGCGAAGCTCCGAGAGTTCGACCGTTTCCAGCACCTCCGGAAAGAGCCGTCCGGTGTCGAGGGTGAAGACGTCGATTTCGGCGCCGGACTTGATGACGCCGGATTTGGCGATGGCGTGCAGGATGACCTGATCCTCGAGGCCGAGACTCGTCGAAAAGGCGATGCGCCCTTCGATCTGAGCAGCGACCTGCTTGATGCGGGTCACGAGGTCGTCGGTCTGGCCGAGCGTCTCGTCGAGCGTAAGCGCGGCCTTGGAGGACGCATTCCAGCGCAGCGGCAAGGGATTGCGCACGGCCGGCTGATAATTGTGGCGGATGCGCTCGAGCGAGGCCTTCCAGATCTGCACCGCGTCCGGATCGGTAATCTCGGCGGTGTCGAAGCCGGAGCGCAGCAGGAACTGGCCGTGATCGGGGATCAGATAGCCCACTGCGCGGATCTCGCCTTTGAAACCGTGACGCTCACGCAGCAGTCGCGCCAGGCTGAAGCCGCGCCCGTCGGTGAAGCTCGGAAAGGCGATGGCAATGGGTCCCGCGTTGCCGCCGGCCGCGGCATGAAGCGCCGCCTCGTCTGCGGTCGGCTCCAGCACCGTCGCCACCTCGTCGGGATCGGCGACGATCGTCCCGGTGGCGAGTTCAACGAGCACCATAAAGAGCCTCCTTGAAGGGCGCGGCGCCAACGCGGCGCCAGGTTTCGAGGAAGCTCTCTCCCTCGTGACGGTTGTCGATATAGGTGTCGACGATGGTGTCGATGGCTTGCGGCACGGCTTCGGCACGGAAGCCCGGCCCGATGATGGTGCCGACCGAGGCGCTATCCTTCGGGTTGCCGCCGAGCGTGATCTGGTAGAGCTCGGTGCCTTTCTTGTCGACGCCGAGAATGCCGATATTGCCCGAGTGGTGATGACCGCAGGCGTTGATGCAGCCGGACATGTTGAGCCGCAGCTTGCCGATCTCTTCCTGGCGCGCCGGGTCCTCGAAGCGCTTGGCGATCTCCTTGGCGATGGGGATCGACCGTGCGTTGGCGAGGTTGCAATAGTCCAGCCCCGGGCAGCAGATCATATCGCCGAGCAGCTCGTTGTTGCCGGTGGCGAGCCCCGCGCCCGCCAGCTCCTCGTACAGCTCCAAGATGTCGGCCCGCGCCACATGGGGCAGGATCAGATTCTGCGTGTAGTTGACCCGCGCCTCGTTATGGCCGAAGCGCTCGGTCAGGTCGGCGACGAAGTCCATGGTGTCGGACGAGGCATCTCCCGGCGTGCGGCCCGGCTCCTTCAGCGAGATCACCACCGAGGCGTAGCCCGGCACGCGGTGGGGCAGCACGTTGTGCTTGTACCAATTGGCGAAGGCGGGATCGCTCTCGCGCCGCGCCGCCAAGGCCTCGTCGCGCGCCGGCCGCTCCGGCAGCTCGGGCGGCGCGAAGTAGCTCATGATGCGGCGCTTCTCGTCCTCGGGCAGGTCGATGGCGTCCTTGTGGGTCGCCTCCCAGTCGGCCTCGACGTCCTCGCGGAATTTGTCGATGCCGAGCGCATTGACGAGGATCTTGATGCGGGCCTTGTGGATGTTGTCGCGGCGCCCGTGCAGATTGTACACGCGCAGGATCGACTCGATGTAGGACAGCAGGTGCTCCTTCGGCAGGAAGGACTTGATCTCCTGGCCGACATAGGGCGTGCGGCCCATACCGCCGCCGACCAGCACGCGGAAGCCGTTCTCGCCGTTGGGCCCGCGCACGATGCGCAAGCCGATATCGTGGAAGGCCGTGGCGGCGCGATCCTCGGCGGCGCCGGAAATGGCGATCTTGAACTTGCGCGGCAGCCAGCTGAACTCCGGATGCAGCGTCGACCATTGACGCAGGATCTCGCACCAGGCGCGCGGGTCTTCCAACTCGTCGACCGCGGCCGCGGCGTATGGATCGGCGGTGACGTTGCGCACGCAATTGCCGCTGGTCTGGATGCAGTGCATCTCGACCTCGGCCAAAGCCGCGAGCACGTCGGGAATGTCCACGAGCTTCACCCAGTTGAACTGGAGATTCTGGCGCGTGGTGAAATGGCCGTAGCCGCGATCCCATTTGCGGCCGATCATCGCCAGCTGGCGCAGCTGCCGGGGCGACAGCACGCCATAGGGAATGGCGATGCGCAGCATATAGGCGTGAAGCTGCAGATAGAGACCGTTCCGCAAACGTAGGGGCCGGAACTCTTCCTCCGTCAGCTGGCCGGCAAGCCGGCGCTCGACTTGATCGCGAAACTCCGCCACGCGCTCATTCACGAACGCATGGTCGAACTCATCATAGCGGTACATCGTACCAATCCTTCGTCAACGTTGTGCGGTGCGCGGCACGGATGCGTTCGCGCACGGAAAGGGGATCGATCGCGCCGTCATCCTTAAGGCCAACCGCCATGGGATACGGGCCAACCACAAGGCGCTCGCGCACGGCGTTGTCGGCGATCGCCTCGAGCGCCTTCGTCTCCGCCTCGTCGTCGGCGACGCGGGCATTGGCGATCTGCTCGGTCCATTGGCCGTCGGCGGCGAGATAGACGACGATGCCGTCGGTGAGGCGGTTGGCTGTGACGACGCTAGGCATAAGCGTGCTTGACCTCCTCATGAGCCAGAACGGTCTCGACGACGCCCGCGGCCGGCAGTCCGGCAACCTCGCCGAAGATCAGAACCGCGGGGCTTCTCAGCCCGAGCGAGTCCGGATGGGCGGCGAGGACCGAGATTGTGGTGGCCACCCGACGCTCGTCCTCGCGGCTGGCATTCTCCACCGCGATGACCGGAAGCGCGGGCCGGAACCCCGCCTCCAAAAGCCTTTGGGCGATCACGGCGCCGGTGGTGACGCCCATGTAGACGACCAGGGTATTGTTGCCGGAGGCCAGCGCCTTGAGATCGAGATGCTCGAAGCTCGGCGCCTTTCCGCCCGCTTCATGGCCCGACACGAAGGTCACGGTGTGCGATACGTCGCGATGGGTGAGCGGGACCTGTAGGCTCGCGGCGGCGGCGATGCCGGCGGTGACGCCGGGCACGATCTCGATGGCGATATTCGCGGCGCGCAGCGCATCGAGCTCTTCGCCGCCACGGCCAAAGATGAAGGGATCGCCGCCCTTCAAGCGCACCACGGTCTGCCCGGCCTTGGCCCGCTCAACCAGAAGCGCATTGATCTCGGCCTGCGGCACGCTATGGGCGCCCTTGGCCTTGCCGACGGGGATCAGCTCGGCCTCGCGGCGGGCATGCTCCAGCACGCCCTTGCCGACCAGCTTGTCGTAGAACACAACGTCGGCGATTTTGAGCGCGCGCACCGCCTTCATGGTGAGAAGCTCGGGATCGCCGGGGCCGGCGCCGACCAGCAGCACGCGGCCTTCGCGCATGCCGGCCTCGCTTGCCTGCTCGATGGCCTCGCCGATCAGGTGACGGGCTTTCACCTCATCGCCTTCCAGCATGGCCTCTGCCGCGGCGCCATCGAACACGGACTCCCAGAAATGACGCCGCGGCGCGCCGGGCGGAAGTTTCTCGGCGACACGGCCGCGGAACTCGCCGGCGAGCTTGGCAAGATCGTCGAGGCGCGGGTGAAGCTCGCGCTCGAGCCAGGCGCGCAGACGCTGGGCGAGCACAGGGGCGGCGCCTTCGGTGCCGATGGCCACGGTGACCTCGCCGCGATCGACGATGGCCGGCAGCGCGAAGGTGCAGAGTTCTGGGCGATCAGGGACATTGACCGGCACGCCGAGCGCCCGGGCGATGGCCGAAACGCGCGTATCCTCCTCGTCATCCTCGGTGGCGGCGATGACGAGCGGACGACCGCGCAGCTGATCGATGCCGGGCGCGGGCGCGACCTGCACGACCTGACCGGCCGCGGCAAGGGCCGCAAGCTCCGCAACGAACCCTTGGGCCGAGACCTCGACGACCTCCGCGCGCTTCAGAAGAAGCCGCGTCTTGATGGCCGCAAGCTCTCCGCCGCCCACGACGAGCGGCGGCTTGCCTTCGAAGCTCACGAAAATGGGGAAGGTGCGCATCAGCCGAGGCCTCCCACGGCCACGGGCTCGGCGGCGTCGGCCAAGCTCTCGGGCGCCAGCTCGACCTCGAGCCCATCGAGCTCCGGCGTCATGATCAACTGGCAGCACAGGCGTGAGCGCTCGTCGACCTGGAAGGCGCCGTCCAGCATCTCCGATTCCTCGTCGGTCGGCGGCACGAGCTTGGCGACCCAGTCCTCGGCGACCCAGACATGGCACGTGGCGCAGGCGCAAGCACCGCCGCACTCCGCCTTGATCGGCAGACCCCAGTCGCGGATCACCTCCATCACACGCCAGCCCTCGAGCGCTTCGAGGCGATGGGTGGAGCCGTCCGGCAGGCGCACGTTGATGAACATCACTAAGCAACCTCCGCAAAGCGTTGCGGTTCAATCGAACGGCCCGTGTACTGGGCAAGGCGCGGCGTCGCAAGTCCGTGCCAATGCATGGACGCCGATGCGCCAAAAGCCGCGCCGCTGAAACTTTCACCGGTCGTCATGTCGTATTCCCAGTCATTCTTGCTTCAGGGCGCGCCACCGTCCTGAAGATGGGGCAGATTAGCGAAAAATCATTCCCCAAAGAAGCGGCAGAAGGAGAAAAAACGAAATCTGGTTCCCAAATGGCTAGCGCTTAGGAAGGACTTTCCTATTTGGCGACGATTCGCCAGTTGAAATCTCTCCGCCCGCCCCCCGATGGAAAAGTGTTCCCCCGAGGCAACAGCGGAGAAAAATGGCGCGGAATTGGCGCACGCCCTGTGGATTAGTCCCTTCGAGAGGGTGGCTGGGCGCCCGGATTCTCACCAAAATTGCTCAGACGGGGCATTACCTTTGGGGGAAGTCATGGGGCGTCATCATCACCGCAGGCGCGGTGCGGAAGTTTATGCGGCTGACGCGCCAAAAGCACCGCCCCAAACGCCGCCTCGCTTGGGACGGCCGCACCGGCGGCTTCTTCTCGCAGGCACCGCGCTTGCCACCAGCTTGCTCGTTTCGAGCTTGATACCGACATCGGCAGAGGCGCAGCAGGCGGTGAATATACCGCTCTCGCCGTTTCCCGTTATCGTCAACAACAGTGACAACTGCGCTTTTGTAGGCACCTGCGCTCTCATCGACACGATCGGCATCGGCGCCTTTATCGATTTCACAAACTCGGGCAACTTCGCCACGGTAGGACCAGGCGCCATCGGCATCGCCACCAATACCGTGGCCTTGGGCGGCTCAATCAAAATCACGAACTCGGGAGACCTTGCCACCGCCGGTCTGGGCGCGATCGGTATAGAAGCGCTCACGATAGCGCCCTTCAGCCCCATCACGATCAACAACAGCGGCGACATCGCTACCGCGGGTGGAGGCGCGATCGGCATCTTTGCCGATACCAGCCTTCTCGCTCCGAGAAGCCCGATCAAGATCAACAATAGCGGCGACATAGCGACGACAGGAATCGAGGCGTACGGCATCTACGCCTACACGGGAGCCCGGCGAAGCGATATCACGATCCGCAATAGCGGCTCGCTCAACACGCGCGCACGCGACGCCGACGGCATTCAGGCCTACACCTACGGCACCAACAGCGACGTCTCGATCACCAATAGCGGCAATATCCGGACCCGGGGCGTTGAGGCGGAAGGCATCTACGCCTCCACGTATGACGACAGCTCGCAGCTTAAGGTGTTGAACAGCGGCCGCATCAAATCCACAGGCGCCTACGCCGAAGGCATCTACGCCTCCACGGACGGCACCAATGCGGACATCGCGATCACCAATAGCGGCGATATCGAGACGCGCGGCGCCTTCGCCGCCAGCATCTATGCATACACATACGGCGACCGCAGTTCGCTCACCATCGTGAACAGCGGCCGGGTCTCCGCCGAGGGCCGATCAGGATACGGTGTCCACGCGCAGAGTTACGGGACATCCTCGCCCATCGAGATCCGAAACTCGGGCGAGATTTACGGCTCGACGGCGGGTATCGTCACCGACAGCTACACGTCGACCACCATCATCAACAGCGGCAAGATCTCGGCGGGCAGCGGGCTCGCCATCGACACCGAAGGCGCACGCACGAGGATCGAGAATACCGGGCTCATCACCGGCTTCGTCGACCTCACCGGCAGCGGCGATACTTTCAGGAACATGGCGGGGGGCGAATTCAACGCCAAGAAGACCAGCGACTTCGGCGGGGGCACGGACCTCTTCGTCAACGAGGATGGCGGCACGCTGCGCGCCGCCGACGATTTCAACGCGAGCGAGGAGACCAGGTTCGTCGGGCTTGAGAGGTTCGAGAACCAGGGCCTGATCACCATGGTCGACGGCAAGCCCCGGGACGTGCTGCGCCTGTCCAACACGCCGGGCGGCACCAACCTCGTCTTCTCCGGATCGGGCGGCAATTCGTAGCTGGCCATCGACACGCATCTCGGCGGCCCCGGCTCGACCTCCGACGTGCTCGTCGTCGAAGGCCGGACGATCGGCAGGACCCGGATCGACGTCAACAACACCAACCAGTCCTCGGCGCGGTTCGATCCCGTGGGCATCCCGGTGGTGTTCGTGGACGGCAAGGTGGACGCCAAGGATTTCTATATCGACAAGCCCATCGATGCGGGCTTTTTCGAATACGATCTGTTCTTCGTTCCCACCGGCTCCGGCTTCTTCGAGCTGAAGAACCACACGGGCGGCGGCGCCCATCTCCTGCCGCAGCTCGTCACCGTCACGCACGACACGTTCCACAACACGACGGAGACGTGGTTCGACCAGAGCACCGATCTGCGCGCCCTTCTGGCGCGCGGCAATCTCTGCGACGATCCGGGACGCGCCGAGGATGTCGTCCGCTGCCAGGAGCTCTACGACTTCACGCCGGGCGTGTGGGCGCGCGGCGCCGGAAGCTGGTTCGACATCGACGACAGTGCGACCACCAAGGCCAACGGCCGGACCTACCGCCACGACCTCAAGCGCGATCTCGATATCTGGCAGGTCCAGTCGGGCATCGATTTCGGCAAGCGCGACCTGTTCGTGGACGGCGACGTTCTCGTCCTCGGCGTGCTCGGCGGCGCGGTGGAATCGACCCTAGACTATGAAGCGCTGGTGCGCAGGTTCCAGGTGAGCAGCTTGGAGGCCGGCGCCTACGCCAGCTATCTGCGGGGCGGGCTGTTCGTGGACACGCTGTTCAAGACCCTGTTCTCCACGATCGATACCGATGACGTGAGAGGCTTCCCCAAAGAGCTCGACAGCACCACCTACGGCTTCCGCACCGACACGGGCTATCGCTTCGGCGGCATGCGGCCGGGTCCGTTCATCGAACCGCTCGCCACGATCGCGGTGTCGTGGACGCATATCGACGACTTTGCACTCGACGGCAACGCTATCGACTTCGACGACGACGAGGACGAGGACGTGCGCGGGCGCCTCGGTATGCGCCTTGGCACCAGCACCGAGGTATGGGAAGGGACCACGATGGAACCTTTCGTCGTCGGCAGCGTGTGGGGCTCGCTCTCGGGCGACCACAACGCCACTCTCACCTCGACGGGCCGTGAGTTCCAGTTCGTCGATGAGACGGACGATGTTTGGGGCGAGGTCTCGGCCGGCGTGAACTTCTTCAACCCCGGCGCGCAGACGGCCGTGTTCGCCAAAGTCGACTACGTCTTCGCCGACGAAGCGCAAGGCGCCACCGTCAAGGGCGGCATGCGCTACAACTGGTAGGGTATATTTGTTGCGCTACCGGCCTCTGGCCTACTTGAGCGCGTTATTGATGCGCTACTGGCCGCCGGCCTGCTTGAGCGGGATTTCTTTGTGCTACCGGCCTCGGGGCGCCTTGAGCGCGGGCGCTAGGCGCGCTTGACCAGGGCGTCGCGGATCTCTTCCAGGAGCTGCACTTCGCGCGAGGGGGGCGGCTCGGTCGCCGGCTCCTCTTCCTGTTTGCGGCGCAACTGGTTCATGCCCTTGATCACCATGAACAGCACGAAAGCGACGATGGCGAAGCTGATGACGCTGTTGATGAAGATGCCCACATTGATCGTGGCGGCTCCGGCTTCTCTCGCTTGCGCCAGCGATTGATAGTCGCCCCCGCTCAAATTGATGAAGAGGTCGGAGAAATCCATGCCGCCGGTGATCAGCCCGATCGGGGGCATGATAACGTCGTTCACCAGCGACTGGACGATTGTGGAAAAGGCCGCGCCGATGATGATACCGACGGCCATATCGACCACATTGCCGCGTAACGCGAATTCCTTGAATTCTTGGAGCATTGCCCGCATTCCCCCTCAAGCCGTTGAGAGCACACTGCTTCTTTGCCACGATTTGCTGGCATTTGCACCTCAAAGCACGGTTTGCAAGGCTCCGCCTAGCTGCTAACTGCTCGACAGGCGCCGGGGCCTGGCTCGATTGCGAGGGGAACGTGACAGCGGAAGCCGCCGAAACCGAAAACGCCGTGCGCGACCGCCACCAGTTGCGGACGCTCGCCGTCGCCATCACCACCATCGCGGTGGTTTTCTGCACCGTGGCCGCCGTCATTATATATGCGATCGCGCTCAACCGGCTGTGGTTCCTCCACTTCCCGCTCGGCTTCTATCTTCTGGCGCAGGGGCTCGTCATCTTCGCGGTGGTCATCGCCTTTTGGTATGTGCGCGTGCAGGAACGCATCGACCACACGCGCAGCTTCAACGAGGAGATGGCCTAGGCGATGACAGCGCAGTCGCGCCAGCGCACGCCGAACCCGCATCTCGGCGC
>Ga0075343_1000128_pt1 | contig 13218 bp, 13 predicted proteins | sample RushOxbow_ThreeS_2_FD_120072 | JGI IMG/M metagenome (GOLD analysis project Ga0075343, IMG submission 120072) | Natural and restored wetland microbial communities from the San Francisco Bay, California, USA, that impact long-term carbon... | ecosystem: Environmental > Terrestrial > Soil >...
GCCCGATCACGATCGCCGACACGATGGTGGTGCCTACCGGCCGCGACGTCTATCTCTCGCTCGAGGCGAGGGGCGGCGGCGCCATGGACGCGAACGGCGACGCGGACTTCCAGGTGATCCACTCGTTCTGGGTGCCCCAGCTCTTCGGCAAGCAGGACGTGGTGCCGAACCGCACGAACCACATCCAGTTCCGCGTCGACGAGGCCGGCACCTACACGGGGCAGTGCGCCGAGTTCTGCGGACTGCAGCACGGACGGATGAAGCTCGAGGTCGTGGCGCTCGATCCGGCGGAGTGGGAGGCGTGGGTCGAGAACCAGCAGACCCTTGCGCCGAGGCCCACCGACCCTCTCGCCCGGCAGGGAGAGGAGCTGTTCCTCAACCCGTTGAGCGACGGACGCGGGGCGTGTACGGCATGTCACGCCGTGGGCGACGCGGGAGGCGCCGCGGCGCCCAACCTGTCGCACTTCGCCGACCCGGCACACACATGCTTCGCCGGCTGCAACTGGTCGACCGAGGACCGTGAGGCGCTGGCGGCGTGGCTCGCGAACCCCGACGCCGAGAAGCTCGGGTCGAAGATGCCCGACTACCAACTCACCGACGAGGAGATCGATGCCCTCGTCGCCTACCTGTACAGCCTGACGTGATGGAGGCGGTCACCCACCCATGGCGAGCGTGAGCGTTCCTGCGACCGGGGGCCGGGGGCTGCTGCGACGGCCCACGGCGATCACGGGCTTCTGGAGCTGGTTCACCACGGTGGACCACAAGAAGATCGGCATCATGTACGGGGTCGTCGCGTTCTTCTTCTTCATCATCGGGGGTCTCGAGGCCCTGCTGATCAGGGCTCAGCTGGCGCAGCCCGACAGCACCCTGCTGAACGCCGACGAGTACAACCAGATCTTCACGATGCACGGCCTCACGATGGTCTTCCTGTTCGTGATGCCGATGTCGTCGGCGCTGTTCAACTACCTGATCCCGTTGATGATCGGCGCGCGCGACGTGGCCTTCCCTCGCATCAACGCGTACAGCTTCTGGGCCTTCCTGTTCGGGGGGATCTTCCTGTACTCGAGCTTCCTCCTGGGCGGAGCGCCGAACGGCGGCTGGTTCGGGTACGCGCCGAACTCCACGACCGATCCCTCGATCGGCATGACGTTCTACGCGATCGGTCTGCTCATCACCGGCGTGGCGTCGACCACCGGCGCCGTGAACCTCGCGGTCACGGTGATCAACATGCGCGCGCCCGGCATGACCTTGTTCCGCATGCCCGTGTTCGTGTGGATGGGGCTGGTCGTGCAGTTCCTGCTCGTCTTCTCCCTGCCGATCATCACGATCGCGCTGTTCCAGCTGTTGTTCGATCGCCGGTGGGACACCGCGTTCTTCGATCCCACCCGCGGGGGAGATCCGATCCTGTGGCAACACCTCTTCTGGTTGTTCGGCCACCCGGAGGTCTACATCCTGATCCTGCCGGCGTTCGGTATCTTCAGCGAGGTCCTGCCGGTGTTCAGCCGCAAGCCGCTCTTCGGCTACCAGTTCGTCGTCTTCTCCGGCATCGCGATCGGGTTCATCGGGTTCGGCGTGTGGGCCCACCACATGTTCGCGGCCGGCCTCGGGCCGGTCGCCAACACGGCGTTCGGCGTCTCGACGGCGATCATCGCCGTGCCGACCGGCATCAAGATCTTCAACTGGATGGGCACGATGTACGGCGGTGACATCCGGTTCACCTCGGCGATGCTGTACTCCGTCGGCGGCGTGGCGATGTTCGTGATCGGCGGGCTGTCGGGCGTGACCCACGCGATCGTGCCGAGCGACTACCAACAGACCGACACCTATTACATCGTCGCCCACTTCCACTACGTGCTGTTCGGCGGCGCGATCTTCGGCATCTTCTCGGGGTTCTACTACTGGTGGCCGAAGGCGTTCGGGCGTCGGCTCGGCGAGGCGGCCGGCAAGCTGCAGTTCTGGCTCCTCATCATCGGCTTCAACCTCGCCTTCGGACCGATGCACATCCTCGGGTTGCAGGGCATGATCCGGCGCGAGTACACGTATCCGGAGACCCTGGGTCTCACGTTCTGGAACCAGGTTTCCACGGTGGGTGCGTTCCTGATCGCCCTGGCGGTGCTGATGTTCATCGTGAACGTGATCCGCACGCATCTGAAGCCCCGGGCCGAGATCGTCGAGGATCCCTGGGATGCCCGCACGCTCGAGTGGATGACCACCAGCCCGCCGCCCGTGCACAACTTCGACGAGATCCCGACCGTGCACTCGCTCGACGAGTTCTGGCATCGCAAGTACGTGGAGGACGAACGCACCGGCCGGCTCGTGCCCGCGCAGGCGGGCGCCTCCGACGCCCACGACGATCCGCACGGGGGCGGCCACGCGATCCACCTGCCCAGCCCCTCGTACTGGCCGATCGTCTCGAGCCTCGGCCTGCCGATCATCGGGTACGGCGTGCTCTACTCGTGGTGGCTTTTCGGGCTCGGCGCCCTCATCGCGTTGGTGGGTTTCTACGGGTGGGCGTTCGAGCCCTCGGTGGCGGAGGAGTAGACGGTGGCCGACCTCGCGATCACTCCACCATCCGGCACGGCCCCGGCGCACGACGAGCACGCGACCTCCACCGGATTGCCGAACACGAAGCTCGCGATGTGGGTGTTCCTCGCCTCCGAATGCATGCTGTTCGGCGCGTTGATCAGCACCTACGTGCTGTATCGCGGCGCCAGCGACGTCGGGCCCTACCCGGACGACGTCTTCGACATCCCCTACACGTCGGTGTCGTCGTTCGTGTTGCTGGCCTCGTCGCTGACGATGGTCCTGGCGCTCGCGGCAGCCCAGAAGCGCGACGTCTCGCGCATGCGGCTGTGGCTGCTGTCCACCGCCCTTCTCGGCCTCACGTTCGTGGCGGGACAGGTCTACGAGTTCACGGTCTTCTACGACGAGGGCCTGTCGATCTCGACGAACCTGTTCGGCACGACCTTCTACGTGCTCACGGGCTTCCACGGTGTGCACGTGACGTTCGGCATCCTGATGCTCCTCTCGCTCGTCGGCTTCTCGGCGGCCGATCGCCTGCCCGACGATGCCGCGTTCCCGGTCGAGATGGTGGGCCTGTACTGGCACTTCGTCGACATCGTGTGGATCATCATCTTCACGGTCGTGTACCTGATCCCGACCCCCGCTCCGGCGCCGGTCTAGGAGGCGATGACGGTGTCCGAGACGGAGACGCGGTTCCAGGAGGAACTCGGCACACGGGACATGCCCGACCCCCGTGAGGCCCAGGCGCCGCATCACGAGCACCCGAGCGCCAAGGAGTACATCCGTATCGGCGTGATCCTCGCCGTGCTCACGGCGCTCGAGGTCGCCACCTACTACGTCGACGTCGGCGGGGCCCTGGTGCCGACCCTGATCGTGCTGTCGATCATCAAGTTCGCGCTCGTCGTGATGTGGTTCATGCACCTGAGGTTCGACAGCCTCACGTACGCGCGGTTCTTCGTGATGGGGCTCGCGGGAGCGGCCACGCTCTACCTGATCGTGTTGATCTCGTTCGGCGTCTTCGTGGTGGAGTGAGGCGTCGGTGCAGCTCCCTCCCTGGCACCTGCATCCCGACGTCTGGCTGTTGTTCGGCTCGATCGTCGCGGCCTACCTGATCGCCGCCCGCCGCCACGCCGACGCCACCGGCGAGGGGACACCGCGACGCACGAAGGCGCTCTTCCTCTCGGGGATGGGTGTGCTCTGGCTGGGGGCCGATTGGCCGGTGCACGACCTGGCCGAGGGCTACCTCTACCTCATGCACATGACCCAGCACCTGCTGTTCACGCTGATCGCGGCACCCCTGCTGATCGCGGGGATGCCGGCGTGGATGCTCCGGGCGCTGCTCGCCCCCCCGCCCGTTCGGCACGTGTTCCGATTCTTCACGCGGCCGCTGATCGCGCTCGCGGTCTTCAACGGCGTGCTGCTGTTCACGCACTGGCCCACGATCGTCGAAGCGTCGGTGGGGTCGGAGGCGATCCACCTCTCGCTCCACGTGCTGATCGTGACCTCGGCGCTGCTGATGTGGTGGCCGGTGATGTCGCCGCTGCCCGAGATGCCGGCGCTCTCGCCACCGGGACAGATGATCTACCTGTTCCTGCAGTCGCTCGCGCCCACGATCCCGGCGTCGTTCCTGACGTTCGGTCACACGCCCCTGTACCCGGTCTACGCGACGTTCCCCCGCATCTGGGGCATGTCGGCCCTGACCGATCAGCTGGTCGCGGGGCTCATCATGAAGATCGTCGGGGGCCTGCTGCTCTGGGGAGTGATCGCGGTGATCTTCTTCCGATGGTTCGAGCAGGAACAGCGTGACGGCCTCGACAGGTCGGCGTACCAGAACGTGCAACGAGAGATCGGTGCGGAGCTCGGCCGATGAGCGCCGCCGCGGAGAACGAGCGATCGGAGCGTCGGATCGATGAGTGAGGGCAAGAACCGGCAGAGCCTGCTGCTGCCGATCCTGATGCCGATCGGGGTGCTGGCCGTGATCGGCCTGGTGCTCGCAGGCTTCTCGCGGGTCTTGCTCGCGATCTCGCACAACGCGGCGACCGTGGTCGCTCTCGTGGCGGCCGTCGGCATCGTGGTGGTCGCGGCGTGGGTCGCCTCGCGGAAGCGTGTGACGGGGTCCACGTTGTTCTCGATGGTCGCCGCCATGACCGGCATCGCGATGCTCGCGGGAGGGCTCGCCGTGGTCGCCGCGCCGCTCGAGGAGGAGGGCGAGGGGGAAGGTCCCGGGGGTGAGGTCGTCGTGGCCATCGCCGCACCCGAGGGGGCGGCCACCACCGGCTTCTCGACCGATGCTCTGTCGGTGCCGAGCGATGTGCCGTTCACGCTCGCGTTCGAGAACGCGGACCCGGCCGTGCCGCACAACGTCGTGATCTACGACGGCGCCGACGCCGAGGCGCCGCAGCTGTTCCGCGGCGAGATCATCACGGGGCCTGCCACGGTCGACTACGCCGTCGAGCCGCTGACCGAGGGTGAGTTCTTCTTCAACTGCGAGGTCCACCCGACCACGATGACGGGCACGATGACGGCCTCGCCCGAAGGTGGCGGAGACGGTGGCGGCGGTGGCGAGGGCATCACGGTCGTGGCCGCCGACATCGCCTTCGACACCGACACGATCGAGCTGCCTCCCGACACGCCCACGAAGATCACGCTCGACAACCAGGACGCGGGCACACCCCACAACATCGCGATCTACACCGACGACACCCTCGACGAGTCATTGTTCGTCGGCGAGATCGTGACCGGGCCGGTGAGCGTCGTGTACGACATCCCGCCGTTATCCGAGGGGGAGTACTACTTCCACTGCGACGTGCATCCGAACATGAGCGGGACCGTCATCGTGAGCGGCGACGGCGGTGGGGGTGACGGCGGTGGCGGCGGCTCGGGCGGGGGCGGCGAGGAGCCGCCCGACGAAGGCGGCGGTGCAACCGACGAGGGCACGGCAGCCGCCTCGGTCGCAGCCGAGGGAACCGCGTTCGATCCGACGACGCTCACGTGGCCGGCGGCCTCCGAGGTCACGCTCACGTTCGACAACCGGGACCCCGTCGACGTCGCGGGGCCGCACAACGTCTCGATCTACGACGGCGACACCGCGCTGTTCCAGGGCGAGCTCATCGACGGGCCCTCGACGGTCGACTACACGATCCCGCCGATGGAGGCCGGGACCTACGAGTTCCGCTGCGACGTGCACCCGACGATGATCGGAACGGTCGAGGTCACCTGACGTCCGCCCCCGACGCTCCGTCGACCGGCCCACAGGCCCCCGAGGAACCGTCCGGCAACCGCCCTCGGCTCGGGCGGGTCGCGGTCGTGGGCGGGATCGTCGTGATCGCGATCGGGCTCGCGGCGTTCGCGTTGCGCCCGACGACCGACCCGCGCGAGGAGGGTGGCGTGGCCACGCTCGACGAGCCCTTCCCCGGTCTCGAGGGCGAGGCGGTCGTCGGGCCCCCGATCGATACGCGCTCGATGGAGTGGTCGGTACTCGTCGTGAACGTCTGGGCCACCTGGTGCGGGCCGTGCCGGCGCGAGCAGCCCGCCCTGCTGCAGGTCCAGGCCGAGTACGAGGACCGGGGCGTGGCGTTCGTCGGGGTCGACTACCGCGACGACCGTGCCAAGGCGGAACGCTGGATCGAGGACTTCGGGGTCTCGTACCAGAGCCTGTTCGACCCCGACGGACGCACGGCATCGACGCTCGGGTTCCCGTTCCTGCCCGACACCTACCTGGTCGACGCCTCGGGCGCGATGCGGTACGTGGTGTACGGCGAGACCGGCGCCGAGGAGCTCTCCGGGCTGATCGACGAGCTGCTCGTGGCCGATGACCCCGAGGGTTAGACGAGCGCGTCGAGCGCGACGGCGCCGAACAGGGCGGCGAGGTAGACGATCGAGTAGCTGAAGAGCCGCCACGAGCGGTCGGCGCTTGCCGTTCGCCACAGCACGAGCGCGCGGTAGACGAAGACCCCTCCGAGGACCACCGCCGTGGCGAGGTAGATCGGACCGAGGCCCGCCGTGGGCGCGAGCAGCAGCGTCGTGCCGAACAGCACGAGGGAGTACAGGAAGATCTGACGTCTCGTCTCGTCCTCACCCTTGACCACCGGCAGCATCGGCACGCCCGCCGCCGCGTAGTCGCCGCTGAACCGCAACGCCAGCGCCCAGAAGTGCGGTGGGGTCCAGACGAAGACGATCGCGAAGAGGATCCAAGCGGGCAGGGCGAGCGAGCCGGTCACCGCGGCCCATCCGATCAGGGCCGGCGCGGCGCCGGCCGCCCCGCCGATCACGATGTTCTGCGTCGTCGAGCGCTTCAGCCACATCGTGTACACAACGACGTAGAAGGCGATCGCCGCGAGCGAGAGCGTCGCCGCGAGCACGTTCACGGTCACGCTCAGGAACAGGAACGAGAAGGCCCCGAGCCAGAACCCGAACGCGAGGGCTCGCTCGGCGGGGACCTGATGCGCCGGCAGGGGACGGCTGCGGGTCCGCCGCATCACCTCGTCGATGTCGCGGTCGAGGTACATGTTGATCGCGTTCGCGGCCCCGGCGGCGAGCGAACCCCCGACGAGCGTGGCGAGCACGAGCCACAGCGACGGGAACCCGCCTTCGGCGAGCACCATCGCCGGCACGGTCGTGATCAGCAGCAGCACGATGATGCGCGGCTTCGTGAGACGGACGTAGGCGGTGACCGTGTCGCCGAGCGAGGCAGGCTCGGCGACCTCGGGCGCCTCGACCACGTCGGCGCCGCCGGTGCCCCTGCCCACGACGGGTTCGCGGCGTGCGACCACCGCGAGCGCGACGACAATGGCCCAGATCGCCGCCGACATCCCCACGTGCAGGGCGCGCGGCCAGGTCGAGAGCTCGGTGATCACGTTGACGCCCCCGACCGCGATCTGGCCGACGAAGAGCGCGCCGGCCAGCGTGGAGAGCCTGACCAGGCGGTCGGAGCGCTCGCGCATCGTGCGTGCCCGAACGCTCAGCCAGAGCACGAGGGCGGCGACGAGGATCGCGAGCACCCGGTGCGCGAACATCTCGGCGGCGCCGCGCGGCCCGAACGACGGCACCAGGCGGCCTCCCATCAGCGGCCAGTCCCGGAACGCGAGCCCGGCGCCCTCGGCCCGCACGTACGTGCCGACGAGGAGCAACGCGAACGTCGCGACCGCCGTGATCGCGGCGAGCCTCGCGTACCCGCGGTCTCCGGCTCGGTCGTCGCCTTCGAACGCCAGCGTCGTGGCCGCCACCAGCACGCCGAGCACGATCATCGCGAGCCCGAAGTGCAGCGTGACCACGGCGGGGTCGAGCTCGCTGTTCACGACCGCGCCGCCGAGGGCCCCCTGCACGCCGAAGAGAGGCACGAGCGCGACCGCCATCCATACCGCTCCGCGGGGTGTCGTGGTCGGCCGCCCACGGCGGGCGCGCACGAGTTCGGTCACGCCGACGACGGCGAGGGCTACGGCGAGGAGCCCCGCGATCACCCCGAGCGCCCGGTGCACGTACTCGATCAGCGTGTGGTACTCCCACCGGGGCACCCAGCTGCCGAAGCACGTGGGCCAGTCGGGGCATCCGTCGCCCGAACCGGTCGCGCGCACGACGCCGCCCCACACGATCAACGTGAGCGTGGTGATCGTCGTGGCGACTGCCAGCTTCTGGAACCGGGTCATCGAGTCCTCGTGTGTGGGAGGCGCCGGGCCGGGCGACGTCGACCATGATAGTGGCGGGTCGCCCGGCTGCGGGATACTCAGCGGATGACAGCCAGCCCCGTCGTCGGCAACGGATCGCTCGATGCCGTTCGCGCGCTCGTCGACGACGTGCTCGACGGCTACCTCCGGGAGTGTGCGACCGATCTCGGCCGCATCGACCCCGCCGCGCCGATGCTCGTCGACGAGATCTCGCGGCTCGTGTTCGCGGGCGGCAAGCGCCTGCGGCCCGCGTTCTGCGTCTGTGGCTACCGGGCCGTGGAGGGCAGCCCGGGGGCTCTCGATCCTCCCCGGGCCGCAGCGATCGATCTCCCCGATCATCCGATCCTGCGCGCGGCGGCGGCCCTGGAGCTGCTGCACACGATGGCCCTGATCCACGACGACCTGATGGACGGGGCGAACGAGCGCCGCGGGGTCGCGTCGTCGGCGTCGTTCCTGGCCGCGCAGGCGAGGGAACGAGGGGCCCCGGTCGATCCCGAACGGTTCGGTCACGCGGCTGCCCTGCTCGCGGGCGACCTCGCCGCCGTGCTCGCCGACCGGCTGCTGCTCACGAGTGGGTTCGACCTCGCCTCCCTCGCCGGGGCGCTCGGCGCCTACCACGAGATGCAGCTCGACATGGCCGCCGGTCAGCTGCTCGACGTCGCCGGCATGGCGTCCGATCCCGGAACCGCCATGCGTGCCGCCCGCCTCAAGGGAGGCAGCTACACGGTCGAGGGTCCGCTCCTCGTCGGTGCGGCGCTCGCCGGCGCCCGCGAGGAGACCGTCGACGACCTCCGCGCGTTCGGGATCCCGCTCGGAGAGGCCTTCCAGCTCCGCGACGACCTGCACGACCGAGAGGGGGCGCACGGCGCGACCCCGGCGACGGTGAACGAGCTCGTCCGCACCGCCAGAGGGGCGCTGCTCGGCGCCCGGATCGACCCGGAGGCCGCCGCCGCGCTCGACGAGCTCGCCGCCATGGTGGCGATGACATGAGCGACGACCTCGAGGGTCTGCGGCGATCGTTCGGCGATCTGCCCATGTGCCGGGTCGCCACCGTGAGGTCCGACGGTGGTCCACACGTGGCCGCGCGTTGGTTCGTCTGGCGCGACGACGGCCTCTGGGTGTCCACGCGGGTCGGCGACACGACGTGGCAGCACGCGATCCGTGACCCTCGGGTGGCGGTGCTCGTCGATCGTGGCCGTGACTGGCCCGAGCTCGCCGGTGTGCGCGTCGAAGGGGTCGCCGAGGCCTACCCGGCGGAGCACCCGGACCTGCGTGCCCCGATGTCCCAGTGGCACGAGAAGTACCGCCAGATGTTCGCCCGCGACGGCTTCGAGGCGTTCACGCGCGACGTGCCCGCCCTCGGGTTCCTGCGCGTCGTCCCCTCGCGTGTCGATTCGTGGGACCACCGCTGACGCCGCGTTGCCCGCCCTCGAGCGGCCGGGGTAGCGTGGGCCGTGCGCGTTCGGACGCGCTGCGGTAGCCTGAGCTTTGTGAAGTTTTTCACAAGCTGCGCCCCGACCGCGCAGGGGGGAGCGACGTGAACGCACGACCAGTCGAGACCGACGTGCTCGTGGTCGGAGGCGGCCCTGGAGGCGCTGCGGCCGCCTACTACCTCGCCCGGCAGGGCCTCGACGTCACCGTCGTCGACCGATCGACGTTCCCCCGCGAGAAGGTCTGCGGCGACGGCCTGACCCCACGCAGTGTGGGCGCCCTGGAGCGGATGGGCATCGACACCGACGACCCTCGATTCGAGCGGGTGAAGGGCCTGCGGGTGTACTCGCGGAACGACACGATCGAGCTCCCCTGGCCCGAGCTCTCGAGCTGGCCCGACTACGGCCTCGTGATGCCGCGCGCCGAGTTCGACCACCTGCTGATCCAGCGAGCCCAGAAGGCTGGGGCCCGGGTGCACGAGCGCACCGAGGCCGTGACGCCGACGTTCGAGAGCGGGTGGGTGACCGGGGCACGCGTGCGGCCCGCCGACGACAAGGACGCAGAGCCCACCGAGATCCGCGCCCGCTTCACGATCGCGGCCGACGGCGCCGCGAGCCGGTTCGCGAAGCCGGCCGGGGTCCGACGCGACGACTCCCGGCCGCTCGGCATCGCGGCGCGCCGCTACTACCGCACGCCCTACCACCCCGGCCCGTGGTTCGAGTCCTGGCTCGACCTGTGGGAAGGCGACCTGTTGCTGCCCGGCTACGGGTGGCTGTTCCCGGTCGCGGGGGGCCGCATCAACCTGGGTGCCGGCCTGCTGAACACGTTCAAGGACTTCAAGCAGATCTCCGCGCAGCGACTCTTCACCGCGTTCTCGACGATGCTGCCGTCCGAGTGGGAGATCTCGGAGGAGACCGCCGAGGGACGCGTGCTCTCGGGCCCCCTGCCGATGAGCCTGAACCGTGTGCCCCAGGTGGTGCCGGGCATGCTCCTGATCGGCGACGCGGCGGGGGCGGTCAACCCGTTCAACGGGGAGGGCATCGCGTACGCGATGGAGACCGGCGAGGTCGCCGCCGACCTGGTGCACGAGGCGCTCGTGAAGGACCGCGCCGGCATCACGATGATGTATCCGACCGTGCTGCGGGAACGCTACGGCGACTACTTCACGATCGGCCGAGGCTTCGCGAAGATCATCGGGCGCCCCGCGATCATGAGCCGCGCCACGCGCTACCTGCTGCCCAACCCGCGCGTGATGGGCTTCGCGATGCGGGTCATGGCCAACCTCACCGACGGTCCCGAGGGCGACCGTCAGGACCGCCTCTTCCACTTGATGCAGCGGCTCGCGAGGGCGGCATGACCGATAGGATTCGCCCGTGCTGACGGAGTACCTGCCGATCGTGGTCATGGCCGTGCTGGCCGTTGCCTTCGGGGTCGCCTCGCTCCTGGTCTCCCGCGCCTTCCGGCCCCACCGCCCGAACCCCGTGAAGCTCTCGGCCTACGAGTGCGGCAACGACCCCGTGCGGTTGCCTCGCGGGGAGAAGTTCAGCGTGAAGTTCTACGTTGTCGCGATGCTCTTCATCATCTTCGACATCGAGATCATCTTCCTGTTCCCGTGGGCGGTGCGATTCCGCCAGCTCGGGCTGTTCGGACTCGTTGAGATGGCGTTCTTCATCGGGCTGGTCTTCGTGGCATACGTCTACGTCTGGCGCAGCGGCGGGTTCGACTGGGCCGAGGGCGGCCAGACGCCCACCGGGGCCGAGGCGCCTGGGGACGTCATGGCCGACGCCGACGCTGAACTCGCGGCGTCGACGCGCGACCCGGAGGTCGCCGGTGCCCGTTGAGCGTCTCGAGGGTGCGCACCTCGGGAAGACCCCCGAGGAGATCGAGGAAGAAGTCCGCCGCGGTGTGCTGTTGACTTCCCTCGACCGAGCGGTCGGGTGGGCTCGCAAACAGTCGATGTGGCCGGCCACCTTCGGCCTGGCGTGCTGCGCGATCGAGATGATGTCGACGGGCGCGGGCAAGTACGACCTGTCGCGGTGGGGCATGGAGCTGTTCCGCGCCTCGCCCCGTCAGGCCGACCTGATGATCGTGGCCGGACGTGTCTCACAGAAGATGGCCCCGGTGCTGCGGCGCATCTACGACCAGATGCCCGAGCCCCGATGGGTGATCTCGATGGGCGTCTGCGCGAGCGCCGGCGGCATGTTCACGAACTACGCGATCGTGCAGGGCGTCGACACGATCGTGCCGGTCGATGTGTACGTGCCCGGTTGTCCGCCGAAGCCGGAGATGCTGATGCACGGCATCTTGAAGCTGCACGAGAAGGTCCGCACCACGGAGCCGTTCAAGTGAGCCCCGCTGAGATCGCTGAGCGTGTGCGAACCCGATGTCCCGACACCGTGGTGGCGCGCGACGAGGTCACCGGGATCGTCGACCGCGACGACCTGCTCGAGACGCTCGCCTGGTTGGCGGAGGACGATGAGCTCGCGCTGGGCTTCTGCTCCAGCATCACCGCCACGGACTGGCCCGGGTCCGATCCCAGGTTCTGGGTCGTCTACGAGATGCTGTCGATCGAGCACCACCACAGGGTGCGGGTGAAGGTCGGCCTGGCCGAGGACGATGCCCACGTGCCCACGGTGACCCCGCTGTTCCCCACGGCGAACTGGCTCGAGCGCGAGACCCACGACTTCTACGGCATCGTGTTCGACGGCCATCCCGACCCCCGGCCGCTGCTGCTCCCCGAGGGCTGGGACGGTTTCCCGTTGCAGAAGACCGAAGAGCTCGGCGGCGTGAACACCCGCTACCGCGGGGCGTTCATCCCGCCGGTCGACACCCGCACGACCACCTAGAGGGTTCGTAGATGTCCGACGCTCCCACCACGCCGGCCACGCCCCACGCTCCCGAGGCGGTCGACGCCCGCACGGGCGAGATCCGCCAGGAGACGATGATCATCAACATGGGGCCGCAGCATCCCTCGACCCACGGGGTGCTCCGCCTGCTGATGGAGCTCGACGGCGAGACCGTGATCAGGTGCACCCCGATCATCGGCTACCTGCACACCGGCATCGAGAAGAACACCGAGTACCGCACGTGGATGCAGGGGGTCACCTACGTCACGCGCGCGGACTACCTCTCGCCGTTCTTCAACGAGCTGGGGTACTGCCTCGCGGTCGAGCGGCTGCTCGGCGTCGAGGCGCCCCCGCGCGCCCAGGTGATCCGCGTGCTGATGAACGAGCTGAACCGCATCTCGTCGCACCTCGTGTGGCTCGCCACGGGAGGCATGGAGCTCGGCGCGGTGAGCGTGATGCTCTACGGGTTCCGCGAGCGCGAGGTGCTCCTCGACATCTTCGAGGAGATCACCGGGCTGCGGATGAACCACGCGTACATCCGCATCGGCGGCGTGATCATGGACCTGCCCGACGAAGGGCTCAGCAAGATCGAGCGGTTCCTGGTGGAGATGCCGCCGCGCATCGACGACTACGAGCGGCTGCTCGACGAGAACCCGATCTGGCTCGAGCGCAACGTCGGGGTCGGGCTGTTGCCGGCCGACGATGCCCTCGCGCTGGGGGTCACCGGCCCCGTGTTGCGCTCGGCCGGTGTCCCC
>Ga0075343_1000129_pt1 | contig 13156 bp, 13 predicted proteins | sample RushOxbow_ThreeS_2_FD_120072 | JGI IMG/M metagenome (GOLD analysis project Ga0075343, IMG submission 120072) | Natural and restored wetland microbial communities from the San Francisco Bay, California, USA, that impact long-term carbon... | ecosystem: Environmental > Terrestrial > Soil >...
CGTGCGAGGAGGTCGACTCGTCACTCGCCTCGAGCGCGTTGGCGAGCGCCTCGACCGTGGAGAGGAACGTGCGCTCGAGCGACTCGTAGCTGGCAGCGGTCTGGAGTGCGAGGCGGGTCTGGCGGGCGAGGCTCGAGAGGAGCTCGAGCTCCCGCTCGTCGTGTCCGCTCTTGGCTGGGATGGCTGCGGCGACTACACCCCAGCGCCCGTCCACCGTGAACGGCGCGACGGCGAACCAGCCCCCCGTGTCGTCGGGGACGTCCGAGATCGTCGCGTAGTCCTCGGGCGACACGGTGTACGGCTCGCTCCGATTGAGCCACCGCGTGAGCTGCTCCGCGGGGATGCGCACCCTGCGGGGGTCCGCGGGGAGGACGGCAAGCCGTTCGAGCGCGCCGTCGACCGCGCTCTGCAGCCAGACCGAGGTGCTCGGGCTGTCGAGGATCCGCGTGGCCCCGACCGTCACGCGCTCGGCGACCTCGAGCGTTCCCGACGCCTCGGCCAGGTCGCGCGAGAACTCGAGGAGGGCCTTTGCGCTCTCCGCCTCCCGGCGCTGCGCTTCGTACAGCCGCGCGTTCTCGAGCGCGACGGACGCGTGACCCGCCATGACCTCGAGCAACCGCAGGTCGTCCCCGTCGAACTGGTCGAGGCCGAGCTTCGAGATGACGATGACCCCGGTCACACGCGGGCCGTACCTGAGGGGCACGGCGAGGAGCGATTCCTCGATCTCCGCTGTGCCCTCGATCCGCTCGCCCGACTCGTGCCGTACGGCGTCGCCGACGAGGAGCGGCGCCCCGGTCTCCGCCACCCGCCCGGTGATCCCTCGCCCGACGGTGGTCGGCAACAGCTTCGTCGGGTCGTCCTGCGCCGCCCCGGTCAGCTCGCCGCGAAATGCGACCGGAACGAGGTCATCGTCCTCGCGGAGAAAGACCCGGCAGTTGTGGTAGTCGACGAGGAGGCGAAGCTCGTCCGCGATCGTGAGCCCGATCTGGCTGACGTCGCTGAGGCGTGAGAGCTTCCCGGAGAGGCTCTGCAGCATCTTGAGGTGTGCGATCGAGCGCACGTCGTCGTGTCGCAATCCGTCCTCGGCCGGCCGCTCGCGCTCGCTCTCGTCGAAGGGCACGATGAGTCCCTTCCCGCGCGTCTTCGCGGTCATCATCGCCGCCTCGGCGCAGGCCACGAGCTCACGCGGATTTGCCGCGTTCTCAGGCCCGACTGCCACTCCCGTGGACACGGTGAGATGGCCGACGGCATCCGCTTCGAGCTTCGCGAGCTCGGCTCCGACCCGCTCGGCGAGCGACGTTGCGGAATGCAGTTCGCCCGACGGCATGATCACCGCGAACTCCTCGCCGCCGATGCGGCAGACCGAATCGGTCGTCCGTACCGACGCACGAAGGACGTCGGCGACCTGGTGTAGGAGTTGGTCGCCGACGCCGTGGCCGTACACGTCGTTCACCTTCTTGAAGTCGTCCAGGTCGAACATGACGACGGCGACCGTCTCGTGCGCGGCCGAGGCCTGGAGGAGCGCCGCACGGAGGCGGTCGTGGAACGCGCGATGGTTGTACAGGCCGGTCAGTGCGTCGGTCTCGGCCTGATGCTCGAGTCGCGCGCGGATGTGGGCGTTGTCGATCGCGAGCGCGGCGGCGTCGCCGAAGCGCTTCGCGAGCAGGAACTCCTCCTCCGAGAAGGCCGCGTCCTCGCCGACGCGATAGATGTTGAGTGTGCCCTTCAGCCGTCCACGCGCGACGAGCGGGACGGCGATGAGCGCCTCGGGCTCGATCGGCGTGCCGGGCACGAATCGCACCCGGGGATCGAGATGCGCCTGATTTGCGAGCACGGCCTCGCGATGGTCGACCGCCCAGCCCGTGATGCCCTCGCCGAACGAGAAGCTCTCGCTCATGACCTCGTCAGCCCAGTCGCCTCGCGCAAGCACCGCGCGGAGCTCGCGATTCGACTCGTCAGCCTCGTAGATGTGGACGTCTTCGTACGGGACGAGCTCGGCGAGCGCGTCGGCGATGCGCTCGAGCAGGGCGTCGAGGCTCTGCTCCGAGAGCACGTCGTGGAAGATCTCGGCCAGCCGGCGATACGGCTCGGCGGAGCCGGCCGTGACGAGGCTGATGTGCGGCCGCGTGGCCGGCTGGATGGAAGCAGGGTCGGACATGCCGCCTCCTCTCTCATCGGACGCGCGCCGAGCCGCCTTGATACCGCCTCTGCGAAGATCGGCCGCGATGGAGTCGCCCGACGCTCGCCACGCCCTGCTCGCCCGCCTGCTCGATCACGCGCCGATGTTCCCGCCGGCGTCGCTGCCGGTGGCGGAGGCACTTGCCGAGCACGCTCGCGCGGTCGAGAGCCCGAACGCGTTCATGCTCGGGCGGCTCGTCTGGCCCGCGTCCGCTGCCGCTGCGCTCGCAGGTCGGCGCGCGGTCAGCCTCGTCCTCGACGCCGAGCCCCCGGGCCACGTTGAGATCGAGTCGGTCGAGGCCCGCTACCGCGATGACCTCGACGAGCTCCGGGTCGCTCCGGAGGTGTACGTGGAGGTTCCGCTCGACGACGCGCTCGAGCAGCGGCTCGATGTGCTCGCGGCTGGAGGCTTTCGCGCGAAGGTGCGCTGCGGCGGGGCGAGCGTGCCCCCGTCGGCGGAGCTCGCCCGCTTCGTCTCGGCGTGTCGGGAGCGGAGCCTTCCTTGCAAGGCGACCGCCGGCCTGCACCATGCCCTCAGGACGAATGGTGAGCACGGCTTCGTGAACCTCCTCGCGGCGGCGGCGTTCGCGGGCGACGAGGAGCCTGCGCTCGACGAGAGCGACCCCGGCGCGTTCTCGCTCACTGCGGATGCCTTCACCTGGCGTGATCGCACTGCGTCCGCGGCCGAGCTCGAGCACATGCGCGGCACCCTCTTCCACTCGATCGGGAGCTGCAGCTTCTTCGAGCCGGTCGAGGAGCTCGTGGCGCTCGGGGTGCTTCCGCTGTGAGGGGGGCCGTCGGCTTCGGCGTCTTCGCGCAAGGGGACCAGGCACCCCGTGTCGGGTTCCGGATCGGCCACGGTGTCCTCGACCTCGCTGCGCACGGGCTCGGAGGCGTCTTCGACGAGCCAGCGCTCAACGGCTTCCTCGCGCTGGGACGAGCTTCGTGGGAGGACACGCTGGTGCGGGTCGCGGAGCTCGTCGACGGTGGCGCCGAGCTCGTTCCTCTCGCCGCTGCGATGACCGACCTCCCGTTCACCGTCGCCGACTATGTGGACTTCTACTCCTCCCTCGAGCACGCGACGAATCTCGGACGGCTCTTCCGGCCCGACGCAGAGCCGCTGCTCCCCAACTGGCGCCATCTTCCGGTCGGCTACCACGGCCGCGCGGGCACGGTCGTCGTCAGCGGGACGCCGATCGTGCGTCCGTGCGGGCAGCGCAAGGCGCCTGCCGACGACGCTCCGACCTTCGGCGCGAGTCGACGGCTCGACATCGAGCTCGAGCTCGCCTTCGTGGTCGGCGTGGGGAGCAGGCTGGGCGAGCCCGTGCCGGCGTCGGCCTTCCGCGATCATGTCTTCGGCGTCACGCTCGTGAACGATTGGAGTGCGCGGGACATCCAGGCGTGGGAATACGTCCCGCTCGGCCCGTTCCTCGGAAAGTCTTTCGCGACCTCGATCGGCGCCTGGATCACGCCGCTCGCACTGCTCGAGGATCGCTTCGTGCCCGCGCCGGTCCAGGAGCCGGACCCGCACGAGTACCTCGTCGCGGCCGGCGACTGGGGACTCGACATCGAGCTCGAGGTCGAGCTCTCGGGCGCGGTGGTCTCGCGCACGAACTCACGCGGCCTCTACTGGACGATGCCGCAGCAGCTCGCGCATGCAACGGTCAACGGCGCCTCGATCGCGACCGGCGACCTCTTTGCGTCGGGCACGATCTCCGGTGCCGATCCCGGGAGCGAGGGCTCGCTCATCGAGCTGACGTGGAACGGCGAGCGCGCTGTCGAGCTCGCCGACGGGGGGAGCCGGACGTTCCTCGAGGACGGCGACGAGGTCGTCCTCCGCGGCCGGGCCGGCGACATCGAGCTCGCCGAGGTACGCGGGACGATCCTGCCGGCGCGCTGCTAGGCAGCCGGGAAGCGGCCTGCCCGGTAGAGCTGGCCCTCCAGCCGTCGCCCGAGCGTCTCGGCCATCCAGGCCGCCACCGCGATCAGCGCTTCGAGCTCGACTCCCGTGTCGACACCCTCCCGCTCGAGCGCGTACACGAGATCCTCGGTGGCGATGTTTCCGGTCGCGTTCGGTGCGAACGGGCATCCGCCGAGCCCGCCCACCGAGGCGTCGAGCACCGTGGCCCCCGCCTCGAGCGCGGCGAGCGCGTTCGCGTAGCCCGTGTTGCGTGTGTTGTGGAAGTGCCCGCCGACGTTGACGCCGAGCCCGGCGACCCGTGCGACGAGGTCGCGTACTGCTGACGGCGACGCGACGCCGATCGTGTCCGCGAGGACGAGCGCGCCCGGTTCGGCTGTGCCGACGCGCGCCGCGAGCTCGGCGACCCGTCCCGGATCGACCTCGCCGGCGACCGGGCAGCCGAAGGCGACGCTGAGGATCACCGCGGAGCGGAGCCCGTCCTTGCGGGCGCGCATCGTGATCTCCACCGCCGCGGCGAGCGACTCCTCGACCGTCGCGCCCTGGTTGCGGTCGTTGAACTCCTCGGTGACGCCGAATGCGAACCGCACCTCGTCGAGCCCCGCCGCGACGAGCCGGTCGTAGCCCCGCGTGTTGAGCGCGAGGCCGGCCCGCACGAGCCCGGGCTGCTCGCCGACGGCCGCCACGACCTCCTCCGCGTGGGCCATTTGCGGCACGCGGCGTGGATCGACGAAGCTCGCCACCTCGATCGCCGGCAGACCCGTCGCCGCGAGTCGCCGCACGAGCTCGGCGCGGGTGCCCGCGTCGAGAACCTCGGGCTCGTTCTGCAGCCCGTCCCGCGGCCCGACCTCGCAGATCGTCAGGCTCGACTGCTGCATGCAACCACCCTAGTCAAGTGACAAGTTGTTACAAGCAGCAAACGCCGCACCTGCAGGCGCGGTAGACGAGCAAGTAACAAGTTGTCACTTGGTGCTCGCTCCGTTGTACCCTGGTGCCCATGGCAGGGGCGATCGTCGTGGGAGTGGACGGTTCGGACGCGTCGGGCGCGGCGCTCCGCTGGGCGCTCGAGGAGGCGCGGCTCCGCTCGTCGCCGCTCGTTGCGGTGCACGCCTGGTCGTTCATTCCCGCCCAGCCGATCGGCGATCCCGGACTGCTTGCGATGCCCGCCGGGGACATCGCCGGCCAGCTCGACGCGGAGAGCGCTGCGGCCAACGAGGTCCTCGCAGGGGCGGTGGCGGCTGTGCTCGGCGGTGACGTCGGCCCCGAGATCGAGCAGCGCCTCGTCGAGGGTGATGCAGGCGACGCGCTCGTCGACGCAAGCGGGTCTGCCGAGCTCGTTGTCGTGGGCTCACACGGGCGCTCGGGGCTCCGGGCAGCACTCCTCGGCTCGGTGAGCCGTCATGTCGTGAGCCACGCGGTCTGCCCGGTGGTGGTCGTGAAGGCCGCCGCGTCGGACGACGACTAGCTCGAAACGAGGAGAGCCGACTTCTCGGCGAGATCGCGGTCGCGATCCGTGATCCCGCCCGCGGTGTGCGTCCACCAGCGAAGCGTGACCCTGCGGTAGCTGATCGCGATGTCGGGATGGTGGTTCTCGGCCTCCGCAAGCTCACCGACTCGGTTCACGAATGCGAGCGCCTCGGTGAAGCTCGGCAGCTCGAACGTCCGCTCGAGGGCGTCGTCGACCTCTGTCCAGGTTTCGGGCGTCACGAACCCAGTATCTACCATCGACCTCCGGATGACGGCCGCGACCGAGAACGCCGCTGCGGCGTCGGAACCGAGACGCGCCGGACGGGAGCTCTTGCTCGAGGCCATCTTCCGTCCGGCCGCCAACCTCTTCGTCCCCCCGCTCCGCCGTCTCGCCGTTCCGCCGCCTGCGGTCGTCCTTGCGAATGCGGTTGCGGGTCTTGCGGCGGCACTTCTCCTGGCCCGGGGCGAGCTCCTTGCGGCGGCGCTGCTGCTTCAGCTGAAGACGCTCCTCGACAACCTCGACGGCCGGCTCGCACGCGCCACGGGCCGGGTCACGCTCGCGGGGAGGTACCTCGACACGCTCGCCGATCTCGCCGTGAACGCCGCGTTGTTCGCCGCCCTCGCCCGGGTGACCGATCGGCCGCTCCTCGCGCTCGTGGCGTTCGTCGCGCTGACGCTCGTGCTGGCGTTCGACTTCAACGCCAGCGCCCTGTACCGCGAAGCACATGGCACCGCGGCCACCGTGCCCCGAGCCGCCGGAGGTGCCGTCGAGCGACTGCTCGCGACCGCGTACCGCGTCCTGCTCGATCCGCTCGACCGTGCCGTGCGCGTGATTGCCGGCCGCCGCTTCGCGCCCGGGAGGACCTACGACGCGCTCACTGTCACGATTCTCGCGAACATGGGACTCACGACGCAGCTCGCCGTGCTCGGTGTCTGCCTCGTGCTGGGCGCACCGACGGTTTACCTGTGGTTCGTCCTCGCGTGTTTTGCAGCGCTCGTCCCGGTTCAGCTCCGCGCAGAACGCAGGGGCTAGACGGCGCCGCGGAGCGTCAGGCGCTGGCCGTTCATGGACGACGCTGCGTCCGAGCACAGGTAGGCGATCGCCTCCGCGATCTCCTCGGCAGGCGTCCCGCCGGAGAAATCCTTATCCGGGCTCTCGGCGCGCATCTGTGGCGTGACGATGGCGCCACCCACGACGACGATGTTCGCCGTCGCAGCTGCACCCTTGAAGCGGTCGGCCAGAGCGAGCGTCCAGGTCTCGGAAGCGGCCTTCGCGGCGGCGTAGGCGGCGTTCGGATGCGTCGGGCTCTGTGCCTGGCCGGTGGATACGAGCACAAAGCGGCCTCGCCCGCTGCGCAGCAGTGCCGGTGCGACCGCCTGCGTCGCGTGCTGCACGGTCCGTACGAGAAGCGCGCTCAGCCAGTCCCAGTCCTCGAGCGGCGCGTCTTCGATGGGCGTTCCGCCGCGCCAGCCCCCGACGAGGTGGACGAGCCCGTCGACGTGCCCATGTCGCTCCTCGAGTGCGCGCGCCCAAGCTCGCGTCGCCTCCGCGTCGAGCAAGTCGACGACGTCGGTGTCGATCGGCACGGACAACGACGACTCGAGCTCGTCGAGTCCGCTCTGCTCGCGGCCGCATACGCACAGCCGAAAGCCGGCGCCGGCGAGACGCTCGACGACGGTCGGCCCGAGGTTGCCGGCCCCGCCGGCGACGGCGATCACGCGTCCGTCGAGTACGTGCGCCACGGCCGTCCACGCTAGCAACGGGGCCGCGTGCGAAGTAGCGTCCACTCATGGCAGGACAGACCTTTGCCGAGCTGCAGGCGCAATTCCGCAGCATCTGGCCCACGGTGACGCTGCGCTCGATCGGAGACGTGGAGCGCACGATCGTCGTCGTCCACTCGATCTCCTTCGACGTTCCCGACCAGCTCATCCCGGTCTTCCCTGCCTATGAGGAGCGCTTCCTCTGCCTCGTGCTGAGTTTGCTGCGCGCGCCGAAGTCCCGCGTCGTCTACGTCACCTCGAATCCGATCCACCCTCGCGTGCTCGACTACTACTTCTCGCTCGTTCCCGAGCTCGACACGCCCGAGGCGCGGAGCCGCTTCGAGACGGTCTCGCTCGTGGACGGCCGGAACGAGCCGCTCTCGCGGAAGCTCCTTGCGCGGGCAGGCGCGCTCGAACGCGTGCGCCGCCTCATCGGCGAGCCCGAGGTCGCGATGATCATCCCCTTCTGCATGACCCAGGACGAGGTCGGCCTTGCGGAGGCTCTGCAGCTTCCCATCTACGGCTGCGATCCGGCCCTCGGCTGGCTCGGCTCGAAGACGGGAAGCCGCCGGGTGTTCGCCGAGGAGGGCGTCCAGCACGCCGCAGGGCTCGACGTGAGCGGGGCAGATGACCTCGCTGCCGCGCTCGACGAGCTCCGTGCGCGCAGCCCGTCCGCCCGCAGCGCCGTCCTCAAGCTCGATCTCGGCGTGAGCGGCCTCGGCAACGCCGTGCTCGACCTCTCTGCGTCCGACCCACGCTCCGCGCTCGAGCTCGAGGACGACACGATCGACCTCGACGAGTACTTCGCCGCGCTCGACGGGCAGGGAGGGATCGTCGAGGAGCTCATCGAGGGCGACGACTTTCGCAGCCCGAGCGTCCAGCTTCGCCTGAGCCCTTCGGGCCAGGTCGACATCATGTCGACGCACGACCAGGTCCTCGGCGGCGCGCACGCCCAGACGTACTTCGGCTGCCACTTCCCGGCCGATCCTGGTTACGCGTCGGTCATCGCCGGCGAGGCGCTCAAGGTCGGCCGACGGCTTGCCCGCGAGGGCGTGATCGGTCGCGCTGCGGTCGACTTCGCGGTTGTCCACCGCGACGGCACGTGGCAGCCGTACGCGCTGGAGATCAACCTGCGCTGCGGAGGAACGACTCACCCGCTGTTCGCGCTGACGAGCCTCACGGACGGGGCCTATGACCCGCTCGCCGGAGAGTGGCGCACGCGGCTGGGCGACCTCAAGTTCTACGCGGCGACCGATCACCTCGACTCGCCCGCGTATCAGTCGCTCACGCCGGACGACCTACTCGACGTCATCCAGCAGAAGGGTCTCGGCTGGGACGGCGAGCGCGAGGTCGGCGTCGTACTGCACATGGTGAGCGCGATCGCGGTCGCCGGCCGAATCGGCCTCACGGCGATCGGTGACACGCTCGACGAGGCACGCCAGCGCTACTACGGCGTGAAAGCCGCGCTCGACGTCGCCGCGGGGTAGCGGCTCTCAGCTCATCTGCTCGAGCGCATCCGCGAGGTGCCGGTGCCCGACGGTCTCGTACCCGACGACCGTCACGAGCGGCGCCAGCACGAGCACGACGAGGCACATCGCAACGCCCACCCCGAGCGCGGCGAGCCCGACCGACAGCACGAGCACGGCCGCCGTGCCCGCCAGGAGCGTCAGGTGGAAGGGGTCGGCGTGCCGCGTGAACGTCGCGTAGATCCCGTACAGGGTGAGGATGTAGATCGCGAACGGGATCGCGGTGCTCGCAACCGTCGCCGTCGCTCCGATCGTCGCCTCGCCCTCGATGTAATACGCGGCGACGTGGAGCCCGCCGCCGATCGCGGCCAGCGAGCCGAAGATCAGGATGTGGCCGTAACCCCAGAGGAACGAGCGCTCACGGTGGCGTGAGAGCACGAAAGCCCACGGGATCACGAAGTACGTCCACCAGGTCGCGAAGATGAGTGCGATCCCTGCGAACGCGATCGCGCCGGCCTCGGCCGTCCACCCGGCCTCACCGTGCACGATGGCGTTGATCGTGGCGACCGTCCCGATGATCCCTTCGCCGAGGGTGATGATCACGAGCAGCCCGTAGCGCTCCGCGATGTGGTGCGCGTGCCAGGGCGTCCCGCCCTTGCCACGCTCGGCGATGAACGGGCCGGTCAGCTCGACCCCGATGAGGACGGCGGTGATTGCGAAGGTCTGACCGATCGGCAGGCTCAGGATCGCCAGGAGCACCCAGAACACCTGCGCGATGCCGATCGTCGCGATGTAGGTCAGCGCGGCCGGGCGCCGCGCCGGGTCATGGCGCGCGGCACGCGCCCAGAGGAAGATCAGCGGCACCCGCATGACGACGTACCCGGCAACGGCCACGCGGTTGTCGAGCACCTCGCCCTCGTCGATGGACGAGAACGCCTGCTCGAGGCCGAGTGCGAGGACGATCACGCCGATCATCACGACCATCGTCGCGATCCGGAACACCCAGTCGTCGTTGTCGTACGCCGACGCGAACCACGAGTAGTTGATCCACGCCCACGACGCGCCGAACGCCGCGAACGAGAACCCGAGTACGCCAGTCCAGACGTGACCTTCGGCGAGGTAGTGCGCGAGCTCGTTGGCCGCGATGCCGAACGCGACGACGAACGTCAGGTCGAAGAGCAGCTCGAGCGGTGTTGCGCTGCGGTGCTCCTCGTCGGGGTCACGCCCCGTCAGGCGCCGGCGGTGGTGCGCGCGGTTGCTCGCCGGTGCCTCGGACACGTGGCGGATCCTGCCACGGAGCCTCGATTCGCCGAGCCAGGTCCCTGGCGCCCCTCGGCCGGCACGGGCAGCTTCGCGTAGATCAGGACGATTCGGGGCGCCGAGCTCCCACGCGTCCCGTGCGCGGTTGTTCCCGATCGGTCAGCGCAGAACGGGAAGGTCCTCGAGATGCACCGTGACCCACTTCCGCTGCAGTCGCTCGATCGTCCCATCGGCTGCCAGGGCAGCGAGGGCCGTGTTCACAGGTCCGAGGAGAGAGCCTCCGCGCGGCAGAGCAATCCCGTACTCCTCGCGTGTCTTGATCACGCCGACGAACGGTCCGTACCGAAGCGGGGCGCGTGCCTTGAGCGTCCCGAGCGCCGGAGCGTCGTAGACGGCGGCCTCGCAGCGACCCGTCTGGAGGTCGAGCATGAGCGACGAGACGTTGCCGACGAGAAGGACGGGGTTGGCCGGAGTGCCTGCGCGGCCAGTACACCCTGGTCGACGCTCATGTATGAGCGCGAGAACGACGCGGTCTTGCGCCGCTCCGGCGTGATCGTGATCTCCGCGACGGCGATGTCCCACGACTTCGCGCCGGCCGAGTAGAGGCGGTCGAAGCGGCTCTGCACGAAGGTCGTGCCAGAGCTCCGTTGCGACTCCGCCCCACGTGCCCGGCTACACGCTGTCGAGCCCGACGTAGTTCTCCGCGAGGCTCGTCGCTGCGGCGCGCGACGTCGTCACGTAGCGAAGCTGCGAGAGCTGGAGCTTGAGGTCGAAGGCGTCCTCGTCTGCAGCGCGATGCAGCATCCGGGTCATCCACCACGAGAAGTGCTCGGCGCGCCAGATGCGACGCAGGCACGTCTCCGAGTACGCGTCGAGACCGGTCGTCGAGCCGGAGCGGAACCAGTCGACGAGGGCAGCAGCGAGCACCTGCACGTCGTGGAGCGCGAGGTTCAGGCCTTTCGCGCCGGTGGGCGGCACGATGTGCGCCGCGTCGCCGGCGAGGAAGAGGCGACCGTACTGCATCGGCTCGCACACGAAGCTGCGCATCCCGGTGACCCCCTTCTCGAGAATCGGCCCTTCGGCGAGCGTCCAGCCGTCGAGGCCGAGGCGGGTCTGCAGCTCCTCCCAGATCCGCCCGTCCGGCCACGCGGTCAGATCCTCGTCCGGGCGGCACTGGATGTAGAGGCGGCTGAGCTCCGGCGAGCGGAGGCTGAGCAGCGCGAAGCCACGCTCGTGGTGCGCGTAGACGAGTTCGTCGTTGGAGGGCGCGACCGCGGCCAGGATCCCGAGCCAGCCGAACGCGTACTCGCGCGAGAACTCGGAGAGCACTCCTGCGGGAATGCTCGGGCGACAGATTCCGTGAAAGCCGTCACAACCGGCGATCACGTCGCACGCCAACTCGTGCGCCTCCCCGTCGTGGTGAAAGCGAACCAGGGGGTGGTCGGTTTGGAGGTCGTCCACCGTCACGTGCTCGACGTCGAAATAGAGCGGCTGCTCCGACGCCAGACGAAGACGGATCAGGTCCTTGACGAGCTCGGTCTGGCCGTAGATGACGATCGCCCGTCCTTCCGCAAGCTCACTCAGTGGAATGCGGTGACGCTCGCCCGCGAACTGGAGCTCGATGCCATGGTGGACGAGACCTTCGGACTCGAGCCGGCCCCCTGCGCCCGTCTCCACGAGCAGGTCGACGATCCCCTGCTCGATGACGCCTGCACGAATCCGCGCCTCGACGTACTCCTGGCTCCGATCCTCGATGACCACCGTGTCGACACCCTCCCGCTGCAGCAGGTGCGCGAGCGTGAGCCCGGCCGGGCCTGCGCCGACGATGCCGACCTGCGTTCGCGTCCGGCTCAACTCCCGCCGCCGTCATCGAGGACGCTCTGCGCGATCGCGAACGCGCCGTTCGCGGCCGGGACACCGCAGTAGACGGCGCACTGGAGCAGGATCTCCTTGATCTCGTCGGCGGTCAGTCCGTTGCGGAGCGCGGCTCGGACATGCATCGCGAGCTCGTGCTCGCGCCCGGTCGCGACGAGTGCCGTGATGGTGATGCAGCTCCGCGTGCGGCGATCGAGCCCCGGCCGCGACCAGATCTCGCCCCACGCGTAGCGCGTGATGAGGTCTTGGAAGTCGGCCGTGAACTCCGTCGTGTTCGCGACCGCCCGGTCGACGTGATCGTCTCCGAGCACCTCGCGTCGCACCTTCATCGCATCGTCGCTCACGCGTGCACCTCCAGTTCGAAATGGTCGAGCAGTGCGTCAGTGAACACGTCGGCGCGCTCGACGTTGGCCAGGTGAGACGCACGCTCGAGGACGTGGAGCCGGGCGTCCGGAATCCGCGACGTGATGAACTCGGCGTGCGCGACCGGAGTAGCCGGATCCTCGGCACCGGCGATCACGAGCACCGGCGCCGTGATCGCGGCGATTCGCTCGCGCGCGTCCCAGCTGCCGATCGCCTCGCAGCAGCGCGCATATCCCTCGGCCGGGGTTCCGGTGAGCATCCGCCGATAGCGCTCGATGAGCCCCGGGTCGGCCTGCGCCAGCTCGGGCGTGAACCAGCGTCCGACCACGGCGTCGGCGACGGCTCCCAGTCCGTCGGCGCGGACGAGGGCTGCGCGTTCGGACCACGACGTGGGCGGACCGAGGTACGCCGACGTGCACGCCAGGACGAGCCGCCCGATACGTGATGGCGCATCGAGCGCAAGTGCCATCCCGACCATCCCGCCGAGCGAGACGCCGCAGAATGAGACGCGGTCGATGTCGAGGTCGTCCAGGAGTCCGAGCAGCTCACGTGCGAACCCGTCGACCGTGGACGATGGCCCCGGCAGCTCGGACATGCCGTGGCCGGGGTGGTCGTACGTGAGCACGCGGAACCGTCCCGCGAGCGCGGGGAGCTGCCGCTCCCACAGCGTCTGAGTCGTGCCGAGCGAGTTCGCGAGCACCAGGAGCGGCGCGTCCTCGTGTCCGTGCAGCCGGTAGTCGAGACTCACGTGTGCGCCGCTTCGTACCTGGCGAGCGCTCGGTCGACGAGCGCTTCTGCCGTACCGAGATACCCAGGCGCGTCGAGGAGCTCGTCCAGCTCTTCGGGCGCGATGCGTGGCCGGCGTGCC
>Ga0075343_1000130_pt1 | contig 13152 bp, 14 predicted proteins | sample RushOxbow_ThreeS_2_FD_120072 | JGI IMG/M metagenome (GOLD analysis project Ga0075343, IMG submission 120072) | Natural and restored wetland microbial communities from the San Francisco Bay, California, USA, that impact long-term carbon... | ecosystem: Environmental > Terrestrial > Soil >...
CACTGGCGACGGCTCGGCGGAGAAGGTCCGGGCTGGGATCGAGGGCTCGCTCGAGCGCCTGCGTACGGACTACGTCGACCTCTACTACCTCCACAAGCCCGACTCTTCGACGCCCATCTCGGAGACGCTGGGCGCGCTCGACGAGCTCGTACGCGACGGCAGGGTTCGGGCGATCGGCTGCTCGAACTTCTCGGCGGAGCAGCTCGCGGAGGCCGACCGGACGGCACGCGAGCTCGGAACAGCCCGCTTCACGGTCCTCCAGAACCAGTACAGCCTGCTCGAGCGCGGCGACGACGACGACGTGCTCCCGCTCTGCCGGGAGCTCGACATCGCATATATCCCGTACTTCCCGCTCGCGAGCGGGCTCCTGACGGGCAAGTACCGCCGCGGCGTGCCCGCTCCTGACGGCACGAGGCTCGCGGGGCGCGAGATCGAGGAGGAGCGCTTCGAGCGCGTGGAGGCGTGCGCAGCGTTCGCCGAGGAGCGGGGCCACTCGCTGCACGAGCTGGCGATCTGCGCGCTCGCATCGACGCCCGGTATCGGCTCGATCATCGCCGGCGCGACGAAGCCCGAGCAAGTTCGAGCCAACGCCGCCGCCGCCTCCTGGCGGCTCGGCGCGACCGACCTGCGGGCGCTCGCAGCGCTCTGACGGACCGCCGCAGAACCCTTACAGCCCGCTCAGAGAACGCTCACCGGATCGTTCGATAACCCGAGCCGAGGGATGTCCCTCCGTCGGCACGAAGGGAGCCGGATGATGGGCAGGCACCGTATCGTGGTCGCACTCACGACAGTGGTCATGGGCGCGCTCACAGCGTCGGGTGTGGCTGCTGCGCAGGAGCGTCAGCCAGAGCGACAGCGCGACCCGGGTGATCGGCAGGTGGCATGCCAGCGTCTCGCTGAATATGCGCAGGCGCTGCGGGCACGGATCGGCGAGATCCAGGCCACCCAGGAACGGATCCGGGCAAGGCTCGCGAGCGGCGAGCTTCGCCCGCGGCAGGAGGCGCGGGCGAAGCATGCGCTTCGCACACTCGAGGCGCTTCAGCAGGCGCTGCTCGGCAAGCTCGCTCGCGCTCTCGCGGTCTACGACGAGCGCTGCACCAGGTAGCCGTCCCGGATCACGAGCGAAAGTGGGGCGGCCGATGGGTCGCCCCGCTTTCGCTACGGCTCTCATCGCCGTCTCATCCGCACGCCCTACAACGCTGGGCATGAACAGACATCTGGTCGGACTGAGCGCTGCGCTCGGGGTGCTTGTGGTTGGCGTCGGTGCGGTCGCGGGACGGGCAGGGCCTGTGAAGTCTTGTCCTCTCCCGCAAGGCAGCGAGACGGTGAAGCTCGACGCGGCGCGCTTCACGACCCGGATCACGAATCCGTGGTGGCCCATGAAGGTCGGGAGCCGCTGGGTGTACCGCGAGACCGCACCCGACGGGACACGGCAGAAGGTAGTCGTCACCGTCCTCGCGCGGACGAAGCTCATCGCAAACGGGGTGACCGCGCGGGTCGTGCGCGACGTCGTCACGGAGAACGGGAAGCCGGTCGAGGTGACGGACGACTGGTACGCGCAGGATCGGTGCGGGAGCGTGTGGTACCTCGGCGAGGCGACCACCGAGTACGAGAACGGCAAGCCCGTCTCGACCAAGGGGTCGTTCGAGGCTGGCGTCGACGGTGCGCAGGCGGGTGTCCTGGTTCCGGCGAAGCCGGTGCCCGGGATGAGCTACCGCCAGGAGTATTACGAGGGCGAGGCAGAGGACCGCGCCGAGATCGTGAGTCTGCGCGAGCAGGTAGAGGTGCCGTTCGGACACTTCCGCCGGGGCCGTGTCCTCATGACGCGGGACCTGAATCCGCTCCAGCCGAAGATTCTGGAGTTCAAGTTCTATGCACGAGGAGTCGGGCCGGTCCTCGTCGTCGGTGTCTCCGGCGGCGACGATCGCGAAGAGCTCGTGCGCTACAGCGCGGGAAGATAGGAGGCGACATGACGGGACGGAGGAAGGTCGTTCTCGCAGCGACGGGGCTCTCGGTGCTGATCGTCGCGGGAGGAGCTGGAATCGCGCAGGCGGTGTCGGGCGACGGGGCGCAGGTCACAGGACCGGCCGCGGAGAAGGCCGCCGCGGCTGCGTTGGAAGCGGCGGGTGGCGGGATCGTGCTCGAGGTCGAGGGTCAAGACGGCGACGGTCGCGGCGTCTACGAGGTAGAGATTCGCCGTGAGGACGGGTCGCAGGTGGAGATCCACCTGAGTGCCGAGTTCGAGCCGGTCGGCTCCGCCGCGGACGACGACTCGGCCGGCGAGTCACCAGACGACGACTGAGCGACCGGTGAGAGGTGTCGGACGCGCCGGCTGACACCTCTCATCTCGCTCTCATCTTCGCGCGGAGAATGTGCGCATGCGCATCCTCGTGGTCGAAGACGAGGTCAAGATGGCGGCGCTGCTCCGCCGAGGTCTGACCGAGGAGGGTCACGCCGTGGACGTCGCGCGAACCGGTGACGACGGCATCGGGATGGCGCAGGCCGTCGACTACGACGCGATTGTGCTCGACCTCATGTTGCCGGGCGTCGACGGGCTCGGTGTATGCCGGAGCTGGCGAGAGAGCGGTGTGTGGTCGCCGGTGCTGATGCTGACGGCGCGGGACGCGATCGAGGATCGGGTCGCGGGCCTCGACGCCGGCGCCGACGACTATCTCGCGAAGCCGTTCTCGTTCGCGGAGCTGCTGGCCCGACTTCGCGCTCTCGCGCGGCGCGGCGCGCCCGAGCGGCCGCAGATCCTGGAGGTCGGCAACCTCCGTCTCGACCCGGCGTCTCGGCTTGCGTGGCGGAGCGACGCTGAGGTCGCCCTCTCTGCGAAGGAGTTCGCGCTCCTCGAGACGTTCATGCGGCGGCCTGGCGACGTGCTCTCGCGTCTCCAGCTCCTCGAGCACGCGTGGGATTACTCGTACGAGCTCAACTCCAACGTCGTCGACGTCTACGTGCGCTACCTCCGCGAGAAGATCGATCGGCCGTTCGGGCGGCGGTCGCTCGAGACAGTGCGCGGCGCGGGCTACCGGCTGCGGCGGGACGGCGGATGAGCAGGCTGCCGATCCGCGTACGCCTTACTCTCGTGTTCGCGCTGGTCATGGCTGTCGTCTTCGCCGCGGTTGGGGCGTTCCTATACGTCCGGCTCGGAGACACGCTCGACGAGCGGATCGCGGACACGCTCGAAGCGAGAACGACTGCACTGGCGTCCAGCCTCGATGCGACCTCGCCCGGCGTCGCGGGCGAGGAGGGCGTTGCGCAGGTGCTCGATGCCGACGGCTCGGTCGTCTCCGGCAATGAGGCGCCCCTGCTCACGTCGGCACAGCTCGAGCAGGCACGACGCGCGTCGCTCATGCTCGACGCTGAGATCTCGGGCGCGGACTTCCGCTTGCTTGCGGCGGCGCTCGCCGATCGCGTCGTCGTCGTCGGGGAGTCGCTCGAGGATCGCGATGAGGCACTCGATGCGCTCCTCGCGCAGCTCCTGGTCGTGCTGCCGCTCGCACTCGTCGCCTCGTCGGCCCTCGGCTACGTCACCGCCGGCGCCGCGCTGCGCCCGATGGAAGAGATGCGTCGCGAGGCAGCCGAGATCTCGTCGTCGAGCTCGGGGCGGAGGCTTCCCCTTTCTGCAGCCGATGACGAGGTGCGGCGCCTCGGCACGACGCTGAACGAGATGCTGGAGCGCCTCGACGCCGGCCTCGAGCGCGAGCGGCAGTTCGTCGCCGATGCGAGTCACGAGCTGCGCACACCGCTTGCGATCCTCAAGGCGGAGCTCGAGCTTGCGCTGCGCAAACCGCGCTCGGCGCGGGAGCTCGAGGACGCTCTCAGCTCGGCGCTCGAGGAGACCGAGCGCCTGGCGCAGCTCGCGGAGGACTTGCTCGTCGTCGCACGATCGGAGCGGGGCGTGTTGCGCATCGAGCCCGAGCCGGTTCGGGTCGACGAGCTCCTCGAGGAGGTCGCGCAGCGCTTCCGGGGAGCGGCGGGCGGGCGGCTGATCGACATCGATGGTGACGCCCCCGAGATCTACGCGGACGGCGCTCGGCTCGAGCGGGCGGTGGGCAATCTGATCGACAACGCGATCCAACACGGTGCGGGTGCAGTGAGAGTTCGCTCCGCCGTGCACGAGGAGATGCTCGAACTTCGTGTCACCGACGAGGGGGCGGGCTTCGACCCGGCGTTCATCCCGGCCGCGTTCGAGCGCTTCAGCCGCGCCGACAGAGCCCGGACGAGCAGTGGAGCGGGGCTCGGTCTCGCAATCGTCCGAGCCATCGCCGTTGCCCATGGCGGCTCGGCCGGCGCTCGGAACGGCGAAGGTGGTGGTGCGGACGTCTGGCTCGTTGTTCCCAGCCGGTTGAATTCCGAGCATGCTCCTCGCCGAGATCGCAGCGACGTCGGCTGACGTCGCTGCGACGTCGTCGCGGCTGGCCAAGGTCGCTCGAATCGCCGACTGCCTCGCGCTTGCGTCGCGGGAGGAGATGCGGATCGCCGTCGCATATCTGTCGGGCGAGCTCCCGCAAGGAACGGTCGGGGTTGGCTGGGCCGCCCTGAGGAACCGCCCTTCCCCCGCCGCCGAAGCGACGCTTGAGATCCTCGAAGTCGACGCGACCGTGTCGCGTTTGCAGGCGATCGCCGGACCTGGATCGAAGGCGGAGCGGAGCCGGGAGCTCGCGACGTTGCTCGCTCGCGCGACGGAGACCGAGCAGCGCCTACTCGCAGCTCTCTTCCTGGGTGAGCTGCGGCAGGGCGCACTCGAAGGCGTCATGGCCGACGCCGTGGCGCGGGCGGCCGGAGTGGAGCCGGCCGCGGTCCGCCGAGCGTCGATGCTCGCGGGTGATCTTCCGGCGGTCGCCGCGGCGCTGATGCGAGACGGCAGCGCCGCGCTCGCGACGTTCAGACTCACCCCGCTGCGACCGGTCGGTCCGATGCTCGCGCAGACTGCCGAGAGCGTCGTCGACGCGCTCGGGCGGCTCGGGTCTGCCTCGGTCGAGTGGAAGCTCGACGGGGCGCGTGTCCAGGCTCATCGGTCCGGCGCCCAGACCGCGATCTTCACCCGCAACCTCGCGGACATCACCGCGCGCGTGCCCGAGATCGTCGAGGTCGTGCAGGCGCTCGACGTGTCGACGATCGTCCTGGACGGAGAGGCGATCGCCCTACGTGAGGACGGTCGGCCGTATCCGTTTCAAGTGACCATGAGCAGGTTCGGGACGCGGAGCGCCTCGGACGAGCAGCGGACTCTCTCGGCGTTCTTCTTCGACTGCCTCCACCTCGACGGCGTTGACTTGATCGATCGACCCGCCCGCGAGCGCTTCGCCGCGCTCGCCGAGCATGTGCCTGCGGCAAACCTGGTTCCGCGCCTCGAGGCGCCTGCGCCCGGAGAAGCACAGACCTTCCTCGAAGACGCGCTCGCGCGAGGACACGAGGGCCTCATGGTCAAGTCGCTGGACGCGCCGTACGAGGCCGGACGCCGGGGTGCGGGCTGGGTCAAGGTGAAGCCGACACACACGCTCGACCTGGTCGTGCTCGCCGTGGAGTGGGGCAGCGGTCGTCGGCGCGGGAAGCTCTCCAATCTCCACCTCGGCGCGCGCGATCCACGAAGTGACGGGTTCGTCATGCTCGGCAAGACCTTCAAGGGCATGACCGACGAGATGCTCTCGTGGCAGACAGAGCATCTGCTCCGTCTCGAGACGCAGAGCGACGGCAACGTCGTCCACGTACGGCCGGAGCTCGTCGTCGAGATCGCCTTCGACGGCGTCCAGGCGAGCACGCGCTACCCGGGAGGCGTCGCGCTTCGCTTTGCCCGGGTGAAGGGCTACCGGCCGGACAAGAGTGCCCACGAGGCGGACACGATCGACGCGGTGCGACTGCTCCACGCGCGCTCGGAGTAGGCTCGGTCGGTCAACGACTCGAGGGAGGCTCGACATGACCCAGTACGGGACCCTTCGCTCCTGGGCGTTCATCGCGACGCTCGTGGGCGTCTTCGGAATGATCGCCGCGTTCATCGGGGCGATCGTGTGGGCATTCGAGGTCGAAGGTTTCTGGCAGACGATCGGTGTGCTGCTGATCGGCCTTCCGGTCTCGGTGTTCATCGCGACGATCCCGATCGCGCTCGGCCAGGCTATGCGGGCAATCGCCGACGTCGGCGACACCGTGTCCGCACGCTAGGACGCATGGCTGAGTTCGAGCGAAAGAACTTCGACGATCCGGACGAGGTGATCGACGTGCCGTCGGCGCGCGTGCAGGTCGTCGAACTCGGCGATCTCACGGTTGGACGGATGGTGAACGAGCCGGGGTGGCGCTGGTCGACGCACATGAAGCCGATCGTGGGCGGCGAATGGTGCCAGGCTCGGCATGTCGGGTTCATCATCTCCGGCGGTGTTCGGATCGAGTTCTCCGACGGCACCGCCGCCGAGTTCGGGCCCGGCGACGTCTTCGACATCCCTCCGGGCCACGACGGGATGACGATAGGCGACGAGCCGTGCGTGCAGGTCGAGTGGACGGGTCTCCGCGCATGGGCGGGTTTTCCGACCGGGATCCACAGCCGTGTGCTCGCGACGCTCCTCTTCACCGATCTCGTCGACTCGACGGCGCACGCGGCCAAGCTCGGCGACACGCGGTGGCGGCACCTGCTCTCCGAGCTCTACGAGGCAAGTCGCCGGGAGCTCGAGCGCTACGGCGGGCGCGAGGTCGACACCACGGGTGACGGGATGCTTGCTCGCTTCGAGGGGCCGGCCCGGGCGCTGCACTGCGCCGCGGCGTTGCAGCGCTGCGCGGCACGGCACGACGTGGAGATCCGCATCGGCGTCCACGTTGGCGAAGTCGAGCTCGTGGGCTCCGACGTGCGAGGCATCGCCGTGCACGAGACTGCTCGGATCATGGCCTCAGCGGGTCCGCGAGAGATCGTCGTATCGGATCTCACACGCGGCCTTGCCGGGGCGAGCGGGATGCGTTTCGAGGACCGCGGAACGCACGAGCTCAAAGGCCTGGAGGGCCAGTGGCGCCTGGCCACCTACATCCCGGAGTGATGGCTGATCTGCCACTCATCTTCGCGGTCGACGAGGACGCTGATGCGCTCGCGCGCATTACCGGCGAGCTACAGCGCTACGCGCGCGACTACGAGGTGATCTGCGGGCCGTCGACGGCAGCTGCGCTCGCGCAGCTCGAGGCGCTGCACGCGGACGGCAAGGCGGTGGCGATCGTGCTCGCCGCGCGTGGGAGCCAGGAGCTCAAGGGCGAGGAGTTGCTCGAGCGTGTGCATGACCTCCATCCCCACGCAAAGCGTGCGCTTCTCATTCCCTGGGGCGGCTGGGCCGACGCCGAGACCGCGGACGCGATCCGCACAGCGATTGCGGTCGGGCACATCGACTACTACGCGTTGCAGCCCTTCGGCTCGCCGGACGAGATCTTCCACCGGCTCATCACGGAGTTCCTCGAGGACTGGCGCCGCCAGAACATGCCCGGCAGGCGAGAGCTCACCGTCGTCGCCGATCCCTGGTCACCCCGTGGGTATGCGCTGCGCAACCTGCTCGCGCGGAACGGCGTTCCGCACGCGTTCCACACGCCGGACTCCGCCGAAGGCGTCGAGTTTCTCCGCCTCTGCAACCTTCCAGGAGCCGACGCTCCGGTCGTCGTGCTTCCCGACGGCTCGTCGCTCGTCGACCCCAGGCCCGAGGAGCTCGCCGAACGCGGGACACGGATGCAGACGGAGCTCGACCACCCCGACCCGTTCGACGTGGTCATCGTCGGGGCCGGGCCTGCAGGATTGGCGGCTGCGGTGTACGCCTCCTCGGAAGGGCTCGACACGCTCGTCGTCGAGCGGGACACGATCGGTGGGCAGGCGGGATCGAGCACGCGCATCCGGAACTACGCAGGGTTCTCACGCGGCCTGCGGGGATCGGAGCTCGCGCAGCGCGCGTACCAGCAGGCGTGGGTGTTCGGGTCGACGTTCCTCTATCCGCGCGAGGTGGACTCGATCGAGTTCGACGACGTGCACCGGCTGTCGATCAACGGCGTCGGCGAGGTGCAGGCACGCGCTGTGATCCTCGCGATGGGCGTCTCGTACCGGCGGCTCGACGTCCCGGCGCTCGAGCCGCTCGAAGGCGCGGGCGTGTTCTACGGATCGTCCCCGTCCGAGGCGCGGCAGTACGCCGGGAGGAGCGTCTACATCGTGGGGGGTGCGAACTCGGCCGGCCAGGCGGCCGTGCATCTCTCGCGCTATGCCGAGAGCGTGACGCTCACGTGTCGAAGCTCGCTCGAAAAGAGCATGTCGCGCTACCTCATCGACGAGATCGAGTCACGCGCGAACATCAACGTCCTGCAGGGCGCCGCGGTCGTGGGTGCGTCAGGGGAGGGACGGCTGGAGACGCTCACGTTGGACACGCCGGAAGGTGAGATGACCGTGCCGGCGGACGCCCTGTACATCCTCATCGGCGCCGAGCCGCGGGTCGAGTGGCTGCACGACATCAACTGCGAGGAGCGCGGGTTCGTGGTCACGGATCCGAGCTACGAGACGAGCGTTCCAGGTGTGTTCGCGATCGGAGACGTTCGGGCCGGATCGGTGAAGCGCGTCGCATCGGCCGTCGGAGAGGGCTCGGTCGTCGTTCAGCACGTGCACCGGTACCTCCAGACGCTCGAGACCCGGGCGCGCGCGGGCTGACTCAGGAGCGCAGGCTCAGTCCGAGATGCCGGCACACTCGGGCGAATCCTCGAGCGCCGACTGGATCTCGCCACCGACGTCGGCGCTCTCGAGCGTCTGCAGCGTGGAGGCAAAGGCGCTGCCCATCGCGGAGAGCGACGTGGAGACTGCGGTGATCGCGCTCGCAATGCCCGTGATGCCCGAGGCCTCTTCGACCGTGTCGGAGATCTTCTCGGCTTCCGTCTCGAGCGTCGTCGAGAGCTCGTCGAGCGACGAGCTGATCTCCTCGCCCGAGTCGGTTTCGGGCGCGCCGAGCCCGCGAAGGTCGTCGACGAGCTGCTCGGTCGCCGACCGCGTTTGGTCTGCAGCCGTCTGCAGCCCGTCCTCCGAGAGGTTCGAGGTATCCGTGAACTCCGACGTCACCTCGCCGAGCGAGTCCGTCCAGTCGGTGATGGCGGTACAGAAGTCCGCCGCCCACGCCGACGTCGATTCCGTCTCGTCGTCCGAGCCGCCACAACCTGCGGCGACGAGCGCCAGGGCCAGAACCACTGTGGTGAGCGTCGCCCGCGTTCGCATCCGCTGGAAACTACCTGTTGCGCGCCGCTACGACGGCCAGCACCGGCAAGACCAGCCACGCACCGGCCTCGCGTGCGCCGCGGTGTGGAGAGAGCCGGCCGTCGGTCGCCACTACCCGCAGCCGGGCATTCGAACCGAGAGCGGAGCGAACGAGCGCTCTCGCCCTGCGCGCGTGCCAACGCGATGTGACGAGCACGACTTCGTCGGCACCGACCCGCTGCGCCGCGCGCGCGACTGCGAGCGCGTTGCCGAGCGTCGTGCGTGAGCTCCGATCGACGAGCCGCGTGCGACCGCGGCCCGTCCACGACGCCGCCATCAGGTCGGCCTCTGTGCTCGCGGACGACCCGCGCGCCCAGCCCGAGAACAGGATCACGTCGTCCGGCCCGGCCTCCTCCACGGCGCGGGCGAGCCGTTCGGCGCAGACGGGATGGAGGTCGGGGGTCGATCCGTCCGAGTAGCCGAGGATCGCGACGAGCCGCGTCACCGCCGGCGACGCACGCGACGCCACACGCCGTACAGCAGAAGCGTGCTCACTACCGTGAGTACCAGACGAACGGCCTTGCTCCCACGGAGCTTCGAGTCGCCGCTCGCTCGCTCGCGCATGTGGACGGGCACCTCGACCACACGCAGTCCGGCCTCGCGGAGACGGAGCAGCGACTCGACCTCGGGCGCGCCGCTCGAGTACGGCACTCCGAGCGCGGGCATGGCGAGCCGGTTCGCCGCGTACATGCCACTCGTCGCATCGTGGAAGGGCCGGCCGAGCGCGGCGCGCATCGCACGTCGCAGGATCGAGGTGCCTAGGCGCCGGCTCGGTGACGGCTCGTAGCGGTAGGCCTCATACCCCTCGCCGGTGGCGAAGCGCGAGCCGACGGCGACGTCGGCCTCGTCGGCGTGCACGATCGCCATCAGTCGGGCGAGCTCTTCGACAGGATGCTGACCGTCGGCGTCCACGCGGCCGACGTACGAGAACCCTTGCTCGTCTGCGTACGCGTAGCCCGCGGCGATGCCCTCCTGCAGTCCGCGGTTCTCGCCGAACGAGATGACCTCCGCGCCGTGCGCCCGGGCCACCGCGGCCGTGCGATCGGTCGAGCCGTCGTCGACGACGAGCACGGCCGCGTCAGGGAGCCCCGCGGTGAGCTCGTCGAGCACATCGGGGAGGTTGTCCTCCTCGTTCCAGGCGGGGATGAACACGAGCGTCTCGGCCACGACCCGCAGACCTTAGATCACGTTGTGCTCGGGTCTCGGAGCCGCCGCGGCGAACCGCTCGACCGAGAGTGGCGCGACGTCCACGAACGGCTCGTTGCCGAGGACGAGGTCGCGCACGATCTCGCCGACCGCGGGGCCTTGCAGGAAGCCGTGGCCGGAGAACCCCGTCGCATAAAGGAAGCGCTTGACCTCAGGCGACTCGCCGACGAGCGCGTTGTGGTCGGGCGTGATCTCATACGGCCCTTTCCAGCCGCCCGCGATGCCCAGGTCGAGGAGCGGCGGGCAGCGGCGCTCCGCGACGGTCATCACCTTCTCGAGCCAGTCGGGGTCTGTGGGAGCATCGACTCCGGGAAGCTGCTCGCGGTCCGCCATGCCGAAGAGGAGGCCTGGGCCTTCACGGTGGAAGTAGAAGCCCGTCGAGAAGTCGATCGTGAACGGGATGCGCTCCGGTAGACCGGGAGCGGGGCCGGTGAAGCCCACTTCGCGCAGATAGGGCAGGACGGGAAGCTCGACGCCTGCCGCCTGCGCCAGTGTGGGCGACCACACGCCCGCGGCGCAGACGACGGTTTGCGTTGCGATCGTTCCTCCGTTGGTCTCCACGGCGTGGATCGAGCCCGCGTCGACGCCGATCCGTGTCACGGGGCAGTGCGTGTGCACGGAGCCGCCGAGTGCTCGCGCGCCGGCCGCGTAGCCCTGGACGACCGCCTCCGGGCTCGCGTGACCGTCGAGGGGGCAGAAGGTCGCAGCGAGGACGCCGTCCAGGGCGGCGAGCGGACAGAGCTCGGCCGCTTCGGCGAGTGTGACGAAGCGGCTCGGCACGCCCAGCTCGTTCTGCAGCGCGACGCTCCTTTCGAACGTCGCCACGTCGTCCTGGCGGTCGAGCAGGAAGAGGTAGCCGACCTGGCGCAGGTCGATCTCCGCGCCCGGCCGCACGTCGAAGCGCTCGAATGCTTCGATGCTGCGCAGCCCGATCGCGATGTTCAGCGGGTCGGAGAACTGCGCCCGAATGCCTCCTGCGGCGCGGCTCGTCGATCCCCCGGCGAGCTCACTCTGCTCGAGGAGGCAGACGTCGACTCCGGCCTCGGCCAGGTGGAAGGCGATGCTCGTCCCGATCACACCGCCGCCGATGACGACGACGTCGGCCGCCGCCGGGACGCTCGTCACTTCCGGACGAGGTTCTTCAGGAAAAAGCCGACGTTCGCGGGTCGCTCGGCGAGCCTGCGCATGAGGTACGGGTACCAGTCCGGCCCGTATGGCGTGGCAACGAGCACCTTGTACCCCTCGGCCGCAACCGAGCGCTGCAAGCCCGAGCGGACGCCGTACAACATCTGGAACTCGAAGCGGTCGCGCGGGATCTCCTCGCGCGCCGCGAACGCCTGGACCTTGCGGATGATCGCCTCATCGTGGGTCGCGACGGCGATGTACGCGCCGCCGCGCAGGCCCTGCTCGACGAGCTCGACGTATGCGCGATCGACGTCCTCTTTCCGCGGGTAGGCGATCGTGTCGGGCTCGAGGTATGCGCCCTTTACGATGCGGAGGTTCGGAGCGCGGGGGAGCAGGCGCTCGAGATCGTCGGGCGTTCGGTAGAGGTACGACTGGAGCACCGTCCCTACGCCGTCGTGCCCGACGTCGCGCAGGCGCTCGTAGATTCGCAGCGTCGCGTCGACGAGCTCCGACTGCTCCATGTCGATCCGGAGGAACGTGCCGAGCTCCTCCGCGCGGGCGACGAGACGTTCGACATTCCCATACGCGACCTCCTCGTCGAACGAGAGGCCGAGGTGCGTGAGTTTCAGCGCGACGTTTGCTTTCAGCCGCTCGGCGACGAGGCGCTCGATGATCGTCTCGTACTCGTCGGTGACGGCGGCCGCGCCGTTCGGGTCGGCTATCGCCTCGCCGAGGAGCGTCGTGTTCGCCTGGAGGCCGGCAGTGTTCAGCGTGCGCAGGACGGCGACGCACTCGTCGAGCGTCTCGCCTGCGACGAAGCGCCCGGCGCCGACCCGCTTGCCGTGACGCTGGACGAGACGCTGCAACCGCGCGCTCTCCGCCGCGTGAAGGATCGCGGCGCGGGGGAGGGAGGAGACGGTTGCCCGGAGGTCGGCCAAGCGACGCCGAGCCTACCGCGAGCGTGCCCGAACGATCGCAGCGGCCCGCTACCCGGCCGGGTTCACGTTGTGATTCAGCCGGAAGACGTTCTCCGGGTCGTAACGACGCTTCACCTCGAGGAGGCGGTCGTAGTTCGGCCCGTAGGCCGCGCGCACGGCGTCACCCCGGTCGTCGTCTCCGAGGTAGTTGAGCCAGCGCCGGTCGGCGAGGTACGGCTGCAGCTCACCGTACGTCTCGCGTACCCAGGCGACGTTCTCCGCGGTCGCCGGCGGGTCGGTCCACACGCCCGCCACGAGGAGGTTGAACCCGGGTTCGCGATGCGGAACCGCGGCGTCCGCAACGGGAATCCGCGTGACCGCGCCGTGGAAGTGCTCGAGCAGAACAGCCGAGAGCGGTGACGGTGTCGTCGCGTACGCCTCGATCGCGGCGTCGATGAAGCCGTCCTCCAGTTCGCGTACGAAGCTCGAGCGCCAGTAGTTCAGGGCTCCGCGAGGGAATCCCCCGTCCAGCAGCGTGTTCATGACGGCGTACGGCATCGGGCCGACCTCCGCCATTGCCGGCGGGCCGAACTCCAGGAGCGGCGCGAGGTCGCGCTCCGCCTGCTCCGGCGATCCCGCATGACACACGACCATGGC
>Ga0075343_1000132_pt1 | contig 13068 bp, 16 predicted proteins | sample RushOxbow_ThreeS_2_FD_120072 | JGI IMG/M metagenome (GOLD analysis project Ga0075343, IMG submission 120072) | Natural and restored wetland microbial communities from the San Francisco Bay, California, USA, that impact long-term carbon... | ecosystem: Environmental > Terrestrial > Soil >...
TAAGCGCCGCATCAAAAGGCCGGACACATGGCAGCACCGACCAGCCGTGCATCACCTCTAAAAGCTCTTGCCAGCTGGGAGCCGTCCACACATGGCACCAAGCGGACGTCAAAGCGCGAGAAGTTGGGGTCCGCTGTGCCGAGCAAAGCCGACGTCTCCCGTTCGGCGCTTAATCCAACCAGGCAACTCCCGATGGAGTGACTCAACATAAAAAGTGTGAGCCGCGTCGAATGTTGCCCCAGTTGTTGCCCACAGCGGAGGAGCATTCGATGACTCGATTAAGTTGTTGATTTATAACAGGGAAAATGGTGAGCGGTACTGGACTCGAACCAGTGACCCCTGCGATGTGAACACAGTGCTCTACCAGCTCGTCGCCTAACGGCTCCTCACGAAAGATCGATAAATCAGCCGCTTACGCAGCTTACGATCTTTCTTTGAGCGTATCAAACCGCCCGAATTGAACCGCGTGCTGTGACACAGCTGTGACAAGGGGGGTGGGGAGGGGGGACCGGGGCCTTTGCCAATAGGGAAGCGACCCTCGAGAATATCGAAACGAAATTCCGAGCGGGGCGGTCCCGCTTCATCGGTCACGGTCGGAGATTTGGGGTCTTGGATTCGCAAAAGAGAAGCCCCGAGACGGGGGACGCAGGGGGCTTCTCCGGTCCATTTTAGGGGGGTTGGACCATGTGATGGGGAGGGAAACCCATCACACCTCTACCACTAGTCCCGGGGATGGAGGCCGTCAACAGGATGGTGAGGTGTTGGCTTAAATTCGCCGTATTGCATGATGACGCTCAAAGCATGTCACGTCTTTAGGGGGTGACGAAGACGAGGGAAGGGGGCGGCGGCACCGTCCTTTGTAGCGGGGGAAATCCCAGTTGCCGCCCTACTCGTCTCGTAACTTTTGCAGCTCCAGAAGCTTAATGCGCCGCGTCTCGACAGGCTAAACCAGCCTGCGTCGGTCTCATCCGACTAGGGGCACCTAGTATTTCTTCTTCTTCTTGGTCTTGCCGGGAGTTGCGGTCGCATCCGCCAAGCAGTTTGCAATAAACTGCTCCCTCTCAGGGGCTCTGAGGACGGGCCTCACCTGATCCGCCTTGGCCTCACAGGCGCGTCTGACCTCATTTGATAGTTGGGCATGGGTCGGACTTGTCAGGGCGACAATCGCAGTGAGAGCGGCAATGCCAGTCGTTACAGATTTAAGTGTCATGTGATCGTCTCCCGTCGGCTAGCAGTCGAGGCAGCTTAGCAACCTTTGCAGTAACACGCATTTCATCAAAGCTCAGAACCTGGGCAATGGCGTTTGCTCGACACGCGGGCGGAGGAAAGCCGCATGAGGTCACGGGAGCCTCCGTCTAAGCGTGCGATGTATGCTCTCTCCGAATAGGGACAGCTTTAAAAACCGGTAAAGCCTGTTCAGGATAGGAAGAGATGGGAATGGGAAGGCGCACCCTGCTTTTAACCGTTCGGTAATCGGTCCCTTAGATGCTTCGACTGACACTAGAGGAGACGTTTGGGATGAGGCTTGCTTTGACTCAAACTATCGAAGCGGACATTCACGCGATAATGCGTGCCTCGGTAGAGCTGATAGTTGAACAGGCGAATTGTTGGGCGGCCAAAGGCCATTCGGAGGTCTTTATCGAAAGAGCAATCGAGTTGGCGTTGGAGGCTGCAGAAACGGAACTTCGCACTACTTTTACCCCGGAGTTCTCCGCAACCATTGCTTCCGAGATAAGACAGGTAGTCGATGCGGACAGGAAGGCCCGGTCGTGCTTCTAATAGCCTGATCGCTCGTCCGATCCTCCTTCACGCGCCTGTGTCTCGCGACCAATTGGGGTCAATGTCCGACCCCACTAGGCGGCCTCCTCATGGACGGCAGTGAGAACGTCAACGAAGTCCGCAAGCTCGCTGGCCTGAGCGGCAAGCACTTCCTCTTCAGCAGCCTTAAGCAGCCGGGTGGCCTCTTCAAGCTTGGTGACTGCGGCACGTAATAGTTCATCGCGCTTTGCTCTAGTCATTGTTTCCTCCTCTACGATACGACAACGCGGAAGCCCGCGGTCGGTTCAGCCGAGGAACGCGATAAAGGCCGCGTCAGGCTGCCGCAGGCGCCTGGATAAGTCGAATCGCGGGTGTGCATCCCTGGTCAAGAATGAAGCGCACACTGTTCGCTCACTCATTTGACGGATCGTCCAAAGCATAGGGAACCACGTGTTCCTGCTCGTCTGGATCGTTTCGGGCAACAATAGCGATGGCAGGTTGTGTCTTGCTCAGATTCACTGGCTTATGCGGCACATCCGCAGGGATGAAGATAAAGTCTCCGGCCTTGTTCACGACGCTCTTTTTCAAGCCTTCGCCGTAATGCGTTTCGACCCGACCTTGGATTAGATAGATAGCCGACTCGTAGCCCTTGTGGATATGCGCCTCCGCAGAGCCGCCGGGCGGGATAACTACCTTCAGCAAAGAAAGGCCGGTCGCACCCGCAGTCTTACCCGAGACGCCCGGAAAGATTGGAAGAGCTTGCTTTGATTTGGTTGTCTCGACGCCACGGATGGTCACAACGTCCTTGCCATTGCGATCACCGATGATCTTAGGTTCGGCTAATGCGTGGGCTGGAAGAAGGCCTATGCAAACAGCCGTGCAAAGAACTGTGCTGAAACGAGTTTGGAGACGCATCATCGTCCTCCTTTATTTACCCCACCGTGGGTTGCGGTGGGCCGAAAGAGGGTAGATCATTGTTTGTCTTAGATGTCGCGGAGTCAGTGCCTCAAACGAGCGTTAAGAGTAGGAAACAGCCATGCCAACAACCCAGAAGTTCGAAATTCCTGAGGAGTTACGCCAACTCGCCGAAGACAATGTTGAACGAGCACGTAAGCTCTATCTTCAGTACATGGAGGGAGTGTCAGAGGCCATGGGGCTCTGGTCAGCGTCGCCCTCTGAAACAGCGTCTCCAGCTTTCAACGAAGTGCGCGAGCGAGCGATTCAAATCACGCGCGAGAACGCCGATGCCGCCTTCAAGCTCGCCAAAGATGTTGCCAACGCTAAGGACCTTCAAGAACTAGTGACTCTCCAGACCCGTTACGTCCAATCGCAAATGAAATTGTATGCGCAACAAACTCAACAATTCGGACAATTAATGGCCCACGCATTTGGCGGCTCGGAACAGTCTCAACCTGGCGGACAAGCTGGTCGCTCGGGCGATCCAAGCTAATAAGTGCCCTGACCACCTTCGTGCAGTCGATTCAGGTTGGATGAGTAGGCGCACTCTCGCCCATGCGTATCCTTTTCTAGCGACACCATTCTGAGCCGCTGGTGGCTACTGTGGTAGATGTCCCAGAGAACGTCGGCGGCTCCTTTCGTCACTCGCTGAAATTCTGGATCACAGTGCTGCACGTTGGGCAACGATGCCGGGTAGGTATCCTGCGTCTCGAAGCCGAACGGACGTAGCGTGAAAAGGCTGTGCGCCAGTTCATGACCCAACGCCCACAGTACGAAGAGTGGGTCCTCGTACTGCATAGTGGTTGAAGCTATCTCGATAGACAGCAGGTCGTCGGGTGCCTCCGGTGTCGGAAAGACGAAGACGCTGTATTTGGTTGATGGAAGTGCGCCCACGAATACGGGTGGCGGAGCGAGCCCTAGGGGCGCATGGACCTGTTGCTTCATCCAGCACCACACGCGATTGGCGCTATCAACGTCAATCCCTGATGGAAGCGCCCGGAAGTCTCCCTCGACGGGGCAAGGCGATAGGCGTCGTGAAGAATCGCCTGCCGTCGCTGTTGCGCAAAGTGCAAAGGTGAGCAGCATGGTCATAGCAAGGCGTGGCATTATCTCATCTCCACCTTAGGCGACAGAGCGCTGTCAGGGTTCCACTTCCGGCTTGGCACTGTCGGAAGCAGCGAGGTAGAATAGTTCATTAGCCATGGTAGGAGTATGCGTCCATGGGCCGTAGTCCCGAGTCATTAGGCAGCGATGAACTTCAAGAGCAGCTTAGCCAAAATATCAAATTGAGACGTGAGTTGGGGGCAGAAGTCGCAAGGGTGCTAGGCGACAGTTCGGACGAGGACCGTGCAAAAGTGGCCTCGAATAGTGACAGCCTCGATGCGCTTCGACGAGAACTCAGGTTGCGGCGTAACTCAAAACCAATGATTGATGGCTGAGCGGCCCCGCGCTGATGTTTTCTCATGTCTTCACGATGGTTCGTCCCGCAACGGCTTGTAACGTGCTGTGACATGTCTAGCCAGTTCGAACCCGGCGAGCACGTAGTCAAAGGTATCAACAGATTGCGTCAGCGATTTTTTTCAGCGGCCACTGACACGGCCTCTGGAATCATAACTGATTCGCAAATCAGCGCATGCCGCGTCGTCCTTGGCTCTATCGAGCTTTTCAATGATGGCTTGTCGGGTGGCGTGGGCGTACCTGAACAGCATCCTGGCGTCGCGGTGCCCACTGATAAGCGCCACTTCAGGTACACTCAGGCCTTGTTCGAAGAATCGACTAATTGCTTCGTGTCGGAGATCGTGGAAATGAAGGTCTTTGATACCCGCTCTTACCCTCAATCGATCCCATGCCAACCGAAACGCATTCGCCGTAATTGGGAACAAGCGATCATCGGTGATAGGAACCGTGTCTAGGATCTCTGCGGCGTCGATGGTGAGAGGTAGTGTTCGCGCGTAACCATTCTTGGCATGTGTGATCAACAGTGAGCGTCGCCCTCGATCAACGTTCTCCCATCGTAGCCTCAAGATCTCTCCGCGTCGCATGCCCGTTGCGACCGCAAGCAGGACGATGGGGACGATGAGGGAATTGCGACAGGACTGAGCTGCGGAGGTTAGCCTTTCTAGCTCACCCTCTTGGAGCCTTCGTTCTCGCCGTTGCGAAGGGATGTTGAGCCTGAGTTTGCTCAACGGGTTTTCAGTCAACGGCAGGCCCCACTCGTCTCGTGCCACCTCAAACATATTCTGCAGGGGGGATAACTCTCTCTTTAGCGTGTTCGCCTTGATCGTCCCGAGCCGCTCGTCTCGGTAGGCGGCAAAGTGCTCTGTACTTAGGAGGGCGAGGGGCTTTCGGCAGATCGGATGTCGAAGGAATGCGGTAAGTACAATGCGCTCTAACTCGTACCCACGCTTCTTGATGCTCACCGTGTCGCGGTATCGCTCAACGAGTTGCCCGAGGGTGAGCCTCTGAAGGATCTTCGTGTTGCTCGGAAGCTCAGACCGGTCGGCTTGAACCTCAGTCTGTCTTGCCCAGACTTCAGCGTCCTTGCGCACACGGAAGGGTTTGGTGACGGCGGGGAAGCCGGTCCTTCGGATCTGAACTTGCCATTTTGATCCTCTCTTACGGATTGTCGCCATTTCGAAACCTCTTGCTGTGACCCAGTTGTGACAGCTGAGATTTCGGTCTTGTGAGGAGGAGCGGGCCCTTGAGATTTAGGAGTCAAATCAAAGGCTTGAATGGTGGGCGGTACTGGACTCGAACCAGTGACCCCTGCGATGTGAACACAGTGCTCTACCAGCTGAGCTAACCGCCCGTTCTCGCGTGGAGCTTGGCGCATCGCCGTCTCAGGGTGGCTGAGGGGATGCGGCTGGAAGGGGGGATTTAGCGAGTGGCTCGGGGGTAAGTCAAGGAAGGCGCATCCGAGCGGGAAACGCCGTCCCGGACGCCATCCTATTGGGCCGGTGGCGCAGGTGTGACCATCTTGCTGACTTCCGCCAAGGTCTCCTTGGCCTTCTTGTACTTGCCCTCGGTGCAGAGCGCGTCGGCCTCGTCGAGCAGGAGGTTCACTTCCTCGACCTCGCCTTCGCTCAGCGCCTTGGCCTCGACCCGCTGATCGACCAGGGTCTCGGTCTTGGCCAGCTCGTTCACGCAGGCCTGCTCTTCGTCTGCGGCGTAGACCGTGCCGGCCATCAGCAGAACCATACAAGCGCTGATCATTATACGTTCGCGCATTCCCGTCTCTCCTTGGCGCAGGACTTCATTCCGAAGGTTTGGCGAAGATATTTGACCGCGACTGTGGCCATTGATTGCGGCAGCACAGGAATGGGCTCCCGCATCGACGCCCCGTCGGGTGCGGTATTAGGAAGGCGCGGCGGCCTTCGCTGTCAAGCCTTTCAGAAGGGGCAGGGCGCACGTCTCCAGCATGTCGAAATGGTCGATGACGGAGTCCGCTTGAGGCCCTTCCAGCGGCGGCGGGCAGTAGCCGAAGGACACGAGGATCGAGGGGACGCCGGCCCCTTGCGCGGCCCGAATGTCCACGGCGCTGTCGCCCACCATGAGCGCGCGCTCGGGGTGGCCGTCCGCGGCGGCGATGACGCCCAGCAGGTGGCCAGGGTCTGGCTTCGACATCTGAAATGTGTCGCGTCCGGCGATGGCGGCAAAGTGGTGATCGAGCTTCAGGGCTCGCAGCAGCAGGCGGGTCAAGCGCTCGCGCTTATTGGTGCAGACCGCAAGCCGGGCGCCGGCAGCGCGCAGCCGCTCGAGTGCGGCCACGGCGCCTGGGAAGGGGCGGCTTTCCACCGCAATATTGGCTTCGTAGTGCAGGAGGAAGTCGTCCAGCATGACATCATCATCCGCATCGACCTCGCCGGCACCGGCCATGCCAAGAGCCTCTTCGATCATGACCCGGGCGCCGCGGCCCACGGCCTCGCGCACGCGATCGGCTGCAACCGGCTTATAGCCGCGGGCCGTAAGCACGTGGTTCAGCGTATTGGTGAGGTCCGGTGCGGTATCGACCAGCGTGCCGTCGAGGTCGAAGACGATGGTGGCGCCATTCAACATGGCACCTCTGTCACATGTGCTTTTCTGCCTGGCAAGCGGCCCTTGCAGCCCGGCAAGGGGCGGCGTAGAGAGCGGGCCATGCAGTTGCCTCGGCACACGGCACGCCCTTCGGGCTTGCCGCCTATTTCTATGACGCGCGATCTTGCGCGCGCTTGGCGGGTGGCCGAGGCGCTCGAATATGGCATGATCGGCGTCAACGAGGGGGTTATCTCTTCGGGGCTGGCGCCGTTCGGCGGCGTAAAATCCGTCCAGGGCCGCGAAGGCTCCCATCATGGAATCGATGCGTTCGTGGAGCTGAAATACGTCATGGTGGGGGGGCTGGACGGCTGATGGCGGAGAGCGACGCGAAGGTCGACGGCTTCAAGGCGGCGGCCGCTCAAGCCGCGGTCGAGCTGGTGAAGCCGGGCATGCGGCTTGGGCTCGGCACGGGCTCCACGGCCTATCATTTCGTGGAAGCAGTCGGTGTGCTCGTGCGCAACGGTCTCGATGTGACCTGCGTGCCGACATCGGAAGCCACGAGGTCGCATGCCGAGAAGCTGCGAATTCCGCTGTCATCGCTGGACGAGACGCCGCAACTCGACCTCACGGTCGACGGCGCCGACGAGCTCGACGATCAGCTTCGCCTGATCAAAGGCGGGGGCGGCGCGCTCTTGCGCGAGAAGATCGTGGCCACGGCATCTGACCGTATGGTGGTGATCGCCGACGTCAGCAAGGTGTCGGAGACGCTTGGCTCACACCCATTGCCCGTGGAGGTCGTGCGCTTCGGTCTGCGGGCCACCATGCGATTGATCGAGGCGCTGGCCGCGGAGGCGGGTTGCGAGGGAGACATCAGGCTTCGCGCGGGGCAGGGGGATCTTCCCTTCGTCACCGACCAAGGCAATCTCATCGTGGACTGCGCCTTTCACAAGATCTCGGAACCCGAAGTGCTGGCCTTTGCCCTGAAGCGTGTGCCGGGGGTGGTTGAGCACGGACTGTTCCTAGGCCTTGCCGATCTGGCCATCATCGCCGGACCCGGTGGCGTCAAGGCGATGCGTCGTCCTGGAGCTTGAGAGTCGCGTGTCCGAATACGATTACGATCTCTTTGTCATTGGCGCGGGCTCGGGCGGCGTGCGGGCCGCGCGGCTTGCCGCCGAGCTCGGCAAGCGCGTGGGGATCGCCGAAGAATACCGCATCGGCGGCACTTGCGTGATCCGCGGCTGCGTGCCGAAGAAGCTACTCGTCTATGGCAGCCGCTATGGCGGCGAAATCGAGGACGCGCGGAGCTTCGGCTGGGCCTACGAGGATTTGCGCTTCGATTGGCCGACGCTGATCCACAATGTGCACCGGGAGGTCGACCGGCTGAACGCGGTGTACACACGCACCCTCGAGAAGGCCGGCGTCGACCGGTTTCTGACGCGTGCGACTGTCGAGGGGGCGCATACGGTGCGCCTGCGGGATCGCGACGGGCCCATCTCGGCGGAGTATGTTCTGATTGCCACCGGCTCGCATCCGGCTATGCCAGACGTGCCGGGCAAGGAGCATCTCATCAGCTCGAACGAGTGCTTCCAACTCGAGCACTTGCCCGAGAGCATCGTCATTATCGGCGCCGGCTATATCGGCATGGAGTTTGCCTCGATCTTCGCCGGGCTCGGCGTCGCCGTCACCGTGCTTCATCGCGGCGAGCAGATCTTGCGCGATTTCGACAGCGATCTGCGTGACGGGCTGGCGGAGGCCATGCGCGATCGCGGGGTCGATCTGCGTATGAACGCCAATGTTCAGTCGATCGAACCGGCGGGAGACTGCTACCGCGTCGCCTTGAAGGAAGGAGGCTCGGTTTCGGCCTCCCTGGTCATGGCGGCCACGGGACGGGTTCCGAACACCAAGGGCCTGGGACTCCAGCAAGCGGGTGTGGAGCTCGGCTGGAACGGGCACGTGGTCGTGGACGATTATTCCAAGTCCTCGGTCGACAGCATCTACGCGGTCGGCGATGTGACCGACCGGGTGCAACTCACGCCGGTTGCGATCCGCGAGGGGACCGCCTTTGTCGAGACCATCTTCGAGGACAATCCCAAGGTCATGGATTATGCGTTCATCCCAACGGCGGTGTTCACCGAGCCGGAGATCGGCACGGTGGGGCTGACCGAGGAGCAGGCCCGGGATCGCTGCCGTGTCATTGAAATCTTTAAGGCGAGCTTCCGGCCCATGCGCGCGACGATCAGCGGGCGGGACGAGAAGGTAATGATGAAGCTCGTGATCGACGCGGAGAGCGACAAGGTGCTCGGCGTGCATGTGCTGGGCCCTGACGCGGCGGAGATCGTGCAGATGGCGGCGATTGCGCTCAGGTTGGGCGTGACCAAGGCGCAGTTCGACACCACCATGGCGCTTCACCCGAGCGTTGCCGAAGAACTCGTGACGATGCGGCACAGATGGGAAGCGCCATCACCAATCAAGGGATCCGATGCGGCGGCTTGAGGACAAGATCGCGCTGGTGACGGGAGGGGGCGCCGGCATCGGCCGGGCTATCTGCGAGACCTTCGCGCGCGAGGGCGCCCATGTCGTCGTCGCCGATATCGACGGCGACGCGGCGAAGACCACCGCCGACGCCATCGTGAAGGCGAACGGGGCTGCCACGGCGCAGACGGTGGACATCACCGACACCGCACAGGTCAAGGGGCTGATGGAAGCCATCAAGGACGCGCATGGCCGGCTCGACGTGCTCGTGAACAATGCGGGCGTCGGCGCGCGGGCCGACTTCCGGCATCTGTCCGACGAGGAGTGGAACAATGTGTGGGCGGTCAATCTCGACGGCACGGTGCGCTGCGCTCGCGAAGCCTTCGATCTGCTGCGCGCGTCCGGCAAAGCCTCGATCGTCAACCTATCTTCGGTGATGTCGGCGAAGCACACGCGTCAGATGGCGGTCTATTCGGCGACCAAGGGCGCGGTATCGGCTTTATCGCGGAGCTTGGCCGTTGAGTACGCGCCCTACGGCATCCGCGTGAATACGCTGCTGCCGGGCTATGTGGAGACGGCGCTGATCGGCCGCTATCTCTCCAACCCGATGATCGCCAAGGCGCTGCTCACCCAGACGCCGTTGCGGCGCTTCGGTCAGCCCGAGGACATCGCCAACGCCGCTCTGTTTCTCGCTTCAGACGAAGCGGCCTACATTACCGGCGCCGCCCTCAACGTCGATGGCGGGATGGGCACGACGCTCTAGGTTGGCAGAGACCATGCGGAAGACGATGACCTCTGCGCCAATTCTCGTGGCCTTCGCCCTGTGCTTGCCGAGCACGGTACCGTCGCACGCCCAGGACGCGGCCGCCGTCGAGATCGAAAAGACTTTGACCGGCTGGATGGCGGACTTCAACGCCGGGAAGACGGAGCGGATCTGCGATCTCTTCGCGGCGGACGTTCGCGCCGACTTTCGCGGACATCCGACCCGAGATCACAAGGCTGTCTGCGACCTGCTGACCAAGTCCTTGTCCGATGAGACGCGGGACTATCGCTATGCCTTGGACATCAAGGAGATCTTGGTGTTCGGCGATGCGGCGGTGGTGCGTCTCGTGTGGACGCTGACCATCAAGGACAGCGACGGCGAAATAGAATCCGTCGAGCCGGGCCTGGACGTCTTCCGGCGGCAGGCGGATGGGACCTGGAAGATCGTTCGCTACATGGCCTATGAGGAGTAGCGCCCGCGTCAGGACTCGGTTCCGACTTTCGGCTTAAGCTGCGGCTTCGTCGTTCCCGGCAGGGTCATCGTCTCCTCGACAAGCTCATCCACCACGGCGACCAGCGCCGCGTGCTCGGAGCCGCCCAGCGCCTTCACCGCTTCGTAGCGCGCGAGCTGGCGGTCGGCGCTCGTGCCCCGGCGCAGGATCGTGCGGGCATGGGCCACCTCGGCCACGCAACCGAAATAGGCGGCATCCTCCGCCAACAGGTCGAACAGCTCTTCGAGGAGATGCGAGAACGGCACCATGGCGCCCTTGCCGAAATCGACCATGCCCTCCTCGATGCCGTAGCGCTGTGCCCGCCAGCGGTTCTCGCGGATGAGAAAGGGTGGATAGTGCCGCCAGCGCTGGTTCTGCCGCCGCAGGCGGTAAAGGAACCGCAGGATGCACTGATAGAGCGCGGCGATGGCGATCGCGTCCTCGATGAGCGGGCAAACGTCGGTGACGCGCATTTCGAGCGTCGGGAAGCGCGCCGATGGGCGCATGTCCCACCAGATCTTGGTCGCGTCCTCGATCAGTCCCGCGCTCACCATGAGCTCGATGGTGCGTTCGTACTCGCTGTAGCTTGAGAAATTGTGCGGAATGCCCGTGCGCGGCAATTCGTCGAACACGGACAGCCGGTACGACTTCAGCCCCGTCTGCGTGCCTTGCCAAAACGGCGACGAGGTCGACAGCGCCAGCAGATGGGGCAGGAAGTAGGGCGCCTGGCCAAGCAGGTCGATGCGGAGATCGTCGTCCTCGATGCCCACATGCACATGCATGCCGCAGATGACGAGACGCCGGACCACGTGTTGGAGGTCGTGGGCCAGCAAGTTGTAGCGCTCCTTGTTCGTATGCTGCTGGCTTTCCCAGTGGGCGAAAGGATGAGTCGAGGCGGCGATGGGCGCGAGCCCGAACTCGTCGGCGATGGAGCCCACGGTGGCGCGGAGCTCGACAAGCTGATCGCGTGCTTCTTGAACGGAGCGGCAGACGCGCGTGCCGACCTCGATCTGTGAACGCAGGAACTCCGGGCTTACTTGGCCGCGCAGTGCTTTCTCGGCTTTGGCGAGCAGCGCCTCTGGCGGCTCCGGCGCCAGATCGCGCGTCTCCTTGTCGACAAGGAGATATTCCTCTTCGATGCCGACGCTGAATGAAGGTTCCGGAATCGCCATGGCGGGCACTTTACACAATCGCCGCGGCTCAGGGAGAGCCTAAGCGTCAGACCAGCCCTTTGAGCAGATAGCCGATTAAATAGGCGACGCTCGCCGCGAGCATGCCGATGAGGAGCGTCTCGGAGCCCGCCTGCCACCACGGCTTTGGCGACCAGCGGCTGCGAAACGACCCAATGGCGAAGAAGGTCGCGCCCGTCATGATCGCGGAGGGCCATTCGGGAGCGGCGACGCCGAGGAGATAGGGGAGGAGCGGGACGCTGCCGCAAGCCACAAAGGCGACAAACGTATAAAGTGCGGCATGGATGGGTGAACGGCTCACCGCGGGCATGCCGTGCTCTTCGGTCATCATGGTGTCGATCCAGCTCTCGCGGTGCCGGGTGATGACGTCGACGGCGGATTCGAGCGCATCACCCTCGAATCCTTTGGCTCTGAAGATCTGCCGAACCTCCTCACGCTCGCCTTCCGGGGCGAGGGCGATATGGCGCTCTTCCATGCGGCGCAGCTGGTCGTACTCGTCGCGTTCGGCGCGGGTGCCGGTATAGTTGCCCGCCGCCATGGAGAAACCGTCGGCCAGAAGGTTGGCGATGCCCAGGACGACCACCACCGTGGGGGACAGGTTGGCGCCGACGACGCCCGCCATAATGGCAAAAGTCGTGACCGTCCCGTCGATGCCGCCATAGACCCAGTCGCGCAGATAGCTGACGCGCGGTCCGTGGCCGAGGCGCCTTGCTATGGCGCCAGGTGTGTGGCTGTGCTCGAGCGGAGGCAAAAGTTTCGTTCCCTTCCCTGGCCTTAAGGATTATGTGGCATGCCAGGTAAGCGCGGGCAATCGCAAGCAACGCTTGCCTAGCCACAGTCATTTCAATCGCTTATATAGCGGGGACTTAAGTGGAGAGTAGACGCATGGCACCGCGTTGGAGCCCCGAACACTGGCGTACGAAGCCGATCGAGCAGGTCCCGGTCTATCCGGATCCGGCCCAGCTTGCCGAGGTGGAGCAGCAGCTTGGCACGTTCCCGCCGCTCGTTTTTGCAGGCGAGGCGCGGGAGCTCAAGGCCAAGCTCGCCCGCGTCGCGCAAGGTGAAGCCTTCCTGCTTCAGGGCGGAGATTGCGCGGAAAGCTTCGCGGAACATGGCGCGGACACGATCCGCGACTTCTTCCGCGTGTTCCTGCAAATGGCCGTGGTGCTGACCTATGCCGGCGGGTCGCCGGTGGTGAAGGTCGGCCGCATCGCCGGCCAATTCGCCAAGCCGCGCTCCGCGCCCACCGAGACGCAAGACGGCACGGAGTTGCCGAGCTATCGCGGCGACATCATCAACGGCATCGATTTCTCGGAAGCCTCGCGCACGCCGGATCCGCAGCGCATGCATATGGCCTATCGCCAGGCTGCCGCGACGCTGAACCTGCTGCGCGCCTTTGCGCAAGGCGGCTACGCCAATCTGGA
>Ga0075343_1000133_pt1 | contig 12850 bp, 14 predicted proteins | sample RushOxbow_ThreeS_2_FD_120072 | JGI IMG/M metagenome (GOLD analysis project Ga0075343, IMG submission 120072) | Natural and restored wetland microbial communities from the San Francisco Bay, California, USA, that impact long-term carbon... | ecosystem: Environmental > Terrestrial > Soil >...
GTAGCCGCTCAGAAGAATGACCTTCTTGCCGCGCACGACAATTCTGGGGAGTGCCATAACCGCCTCCATTGCGCCGCCTTGAGATCCGCTCTGATCATTGAGGCGTCAGAGACCGTGACAATCTCGCGGACGGCTAGTCCGTTACTCGGCGACCCCCACGTCAGCCTGACTAACTTGTAGCAGTTGAATGCGACATTGATAAGACCCGCGGCTAGAAAACGCTTAAAAATCTACGAGTTGCGCAGTGCAACATCAGCGGGTCGTGTGTTGGACGAGCGACGCGAGTCCCTGTTGCGTCGCAACAGGAGGCGTCCAATCGAGACGCTTGAGCGCTGACGGGTCGGCGACCAGCGAACCGAATAAAGGCTCTAAGTTTCCGCCATGTCCGCCCGCGTGTAGAGCTGCTTTCAGCATTGTCCGCGGCACGTAGAACAATCCCGCACGCCGTCCCAAGCCATGCCGCAATGCAGCAACGATCTCGCCGATGGTGAGCGGCTCGGGGTCGGCGACGATGAAAGGACGCTTGAGCTCTGTAGGCGCGGTCAGCACCCGGTCCACCGCCTCCACCAGATTATCGAGCCCGAGCAGCGAATGCCGCGCCCTCAATCCGGCGAGCGGGAGCGGGTAGGGCGACTGGGCGAGCTTGATCAGGCGGGCGATGTTGCCTTGCGCGCCGGGGCCGTAGACGAGCGCGAGCCGCAGCGCCGTCCAGTCGAGCGCGGTCTCGGCCAAGCCCTTTTCGGCTTCGAGCTTCGAGCGTCCGTAGGCGTCGGTGGGCTCGGGCGCTTGCTCCTCGGTGAGGACCGCGTCCGCCGTGGGGCCGGACTGTGCGCGGATGGAGGACAGGAACACGAAGCGCTTCACGCGGGCGCGCTCGGCGGCCCGGGCAAAGCGGACCGTGGCCTCGGTGTTGAACAGGCGATAGTCGTCTTCCGGCAGGCCGGACATGGCGTGGGGGATGCCGGCGGTGTGGATCACCGCATCCACCTCGGCCAGGGCCTCCGACATATTGTAGGGCTGGGACAGGTCGCCAATGAGGACGCTTGAGCAGTCTTCCGGCATCATCGTGGGCCGGCGCAAGAGCACGCGGACGCGGTAGCCGCGTTCGGGCAGCGCTTTCAGCAGGTATTGGCCGATAAAGCCCGTGGCGCCGGTCAGCGCCACCAGCGGTTTCCGGTCGGGTTGCTGTGGTCGGGCTCCCGTCATAACGCTCCGGACTCCCGTACAGGACAGGCTAAGGTCCAGCCCGGCACTCAAGACGTGATGAGTTCACAACCACATTGGGGCCAGAGCAAGCCCTTCTATATGGAATGGCTCGACGCCGGCGCGGCGTGCCCTAGTAGGGATCGCAGGGCGGGTAGGGGTAGTATAAGTCGGTCTGAACACATCGGAGTAGGAAGAAGCGCATGACCATCACGCTTTGCCGCAACTTTCTCTTCGCGGCTGTATTCGGCCTCTGCGCAACCGCGTCGGCTTGGGCACAAAGCCCCGATCCGCTGCCGTCATGGAACGACAGCGCGGTGAAGACGGACATTCTTGATTTCATCGCCCGCGTCACCACAGATGGCAGTCCGGATTACGTGCCGCCGCAGGATCGCATCGCCACGTTCGACAATGACGGTACTCTCTGGGTCGAGCAGCCAGTCTACACGCAATTCGTGTTTGTGATCGATCGGGTCAAGGCGGTCTCCAACCAGCATCCTGAGTGGAAGACCAAGGAGCCGTTCAGGTCGGCGCTCGACGGCAATACCGAGAAGCTCCTCACTTACGGCGAGAAGGGCGCGATCGCGCTCATCACGGCGACCCATAGCGGCATGACCACAGTCGAGTTCAACGACATTGTGTCGGATTGGCTGAAGACGGCGAAGCATCCTCGCTTCGAGCGCCTCTATACCGATCTCACCTACAAGCCGATGATCGAGCTGCTCGACTATCTACGTGCCAACGGCTTTATCACCTTCATCGTCTCGGGTGGCGGCATCGAGTTCATGCGGGCCTATACGGAGCAGTGCTACGGCATTCCGCCGTGGCAGGTGGTGGGCTCAGCCGGCAAGACGGAGTTCCGCACGTGGGATGCAAGCCCCACGCTGGTGAAACTGCCGGATCTTCTGTTCTTCGACGACGGGCCGGGAAAGGCGGAGGGCATCAATCACTATGTCGGCCGCCAGCCGATTTTCGCTTTCGGCAACTCGATCGGTGACAAGGAGATGTTGGTGTGGACGGCCAACTGTAAGGGTTTGTGCTTCATGGGACTGGTCCACCATGATGATGCGAAGCGCGAATACGCTTATGGCCCGGAGTCCGACGTTGGCCGGTTTCCCGTCGAACTGATGGAGCACGCCCAGGCCAATGGCTGGGACGTGGTCAGCATGAAGAACGATTGGGGTGAGATCTTCTCTTGGTAAGGGCCGAGCCCCTAAGGGCGGCGGGGGTAACGTGACTGAGTCTGTGGGATTCGTCACTCTTGCGGAGAGTTGCTGTAACCCAGAATGATTTTGATCGGCTGAAAGCGCAACGGCTGTTAGAAGCGTAGGCGCAAAAAAGAGCCCCGAGGGAGGGAGAAGAAAAGGGGGCTCGGGGCTAGAGTGGCAGTGTTCTGGGCCTGAACATGGTGGTCCTTTTGATCAGCAGATTTTGTCGGTCCTGTCTTTGCTCAGCGTGGCATTCAAAAGCCAGATGCATCTGCGCTCACGGGGCGCGTGGGTCCTTGAGTCATAATGCCAAAGGCGACGTACTCTTCGTCGTCGACGACCGCGAGGTTCTTGGCATCGTCGCCGCATTGCAGATTGAGCGACTTGTTCTCGGGACTATCGATATGGACCATCGCCCCTGGGTTTAGGCTAATCCGGACTCGTGCAGGCGAGGTCGTGTCCTCTTCGGTGGTCCAGACAATCGCGTGGAGAGCACAGGTGTTTTCGCCGGGGATATAGAAGGCAAGCACTCGCTTGCTGCCGACGGTCGTGAGGATGGGCTCATGCGGGCCCACCGGTCCGAGATGCTCGATGAGCTCTTCGGCATGCACCGGGGAGGCGGAAATGTTGAGAGCGATGAGGCCGCCCGCAACGAGGGCGCCAAAAGTGTTGTTACTGAGCGAGAACATTGGAATCTCCTTTTCACACATCGATCGCTCAAGACCATCTTGAGCTGTTGGAGATTCTCGCTCATCTCTCCTGATAACGCTGTGGCATTTGTCACACAAACAGATGTGTTTCGCTCATGCGGGTACCTTTTGGATTTTGGCTCTTAGGCTCAGCCCAAACAATTGATTGTCAGTAGATTTCTGGAGCGATATGGGGCTTCTCCTAGGTACAAAGATTGGGGCTCGGCTAGACTATCGGCCAAGTTGAAAACCACGAAAAGCTGAAGTGGATCGGGAGCGCCGCTAGTGCTCGAGTCAGGTCGAAAGCATTATGAGGACTGTGCGGTCGGTAGTATAATTTTGGCCATGAAGTCGCTCCTTCAATTTCTCAGCGTCCCGGCCGGTTGGATCGCTGCCATCGCACTTGCTGTACACTTCGTCGGACCACTGCTCCTTGGAATGGATTCGCTTCAACTTAGGGTCGCCGCCTGATACCAGGGATCGTGCACTTTGAACTCCGAATCGCGATAGCCTTGCATGCTGAGGTGCACTGCCATGCCAAAACAAGAGCCTCCGCTTACCGAACCTGAGATCATCGAATGCGAGTATTTGACGGGCGCCGACTGCTATCTGAGCGAAGATGGGCAGAGTGTGATCACAATCGGTTGGGTCTCGTGTCCTATTGTTAGTCAACGTCGCATAACTCTCCGAGCGGCTGCATCCCGGCATGCCGCCGAGGAGTACTGTCGTGAGATGATGAAAGTTCTTGGCATCAAAGAGGTAGAACAAAAATAGCTCGCGGTCTCAAGGGTCTTATGGTCTAAGGCTAGACTAGAGTGGCCGCTGAAAACAGCATGGTGCTTCGCTTACGAGGAAGCTGCTACACTTTGAGATGTTCGCAAAATTGGGATGACGAGCATGTCCCACTTAAAGAACGGAGAGCTGGTTTGCTCACTTGAGAATATTGGAATATTCGAAGGCTTGCCTCCGGCCGCTCTAGAGCGTATCGCGCGACGTTGCGATCCGCGATCCTATGAACCTGGCGAGCAGATTATCCATTACCAAGATACCTCAGATGAAGTGTTCCTGCTGGTAAGAGGAGCGGCTCGAGTCACCATTTATTCCGTCGACGGAAAAGCGGTCAGCTTTCGGGAATTAAGTCTTGGCGACTTGTTCGGTGAGTATCCCGCTTTCGACGGCGGCCCTCGGTCAGCTAGCGTGGAGGCACTGACGGAGTGTCTTATTGCTTCGATGCCAGCTGCCAGCTTTATCGAGTTATTGAGCATGGACTCGCGCTTGGCTCTGAGGCTGATGAAGTCGTTCGTCCTGACAATCCGTAAACTGACAAGCCGAGTCTATGAGTTCAGCACATTGGCGGTCAATAACCGCATTCAAGCAGAACTCTTGCGTTTGGCAAGGAGTGGAGCGGGTAACGTCGAATGCAACTGCATTGCGCCCGCGCCAACTCATGCCGATATAGCTAGCCGCATCAGCACACACCGAGAGGCTGTCACCCGAGAGTTAAACCGCCTGTCAAAAATAGGCATCATTGAGCGCAGAGGGACCACGCTGCTGATTAAAGATATCAATCGCCTAACGACAATGGTGCACGAAGCAACCGGCGAGTGACTGTTTCTGCGAATCGAAAAGCCTCGTTGTGCGCTATCGGCGCGCGATACAATCCTACCAGCGACCTGGCCAGACCAGTCTCACAAATCTTCAACGAAAGCTTCTTGCTAAAATGCAGCTGCGATACTGCCCACGATGCGCGCATCGCAAGCTTCGACACCGGAATCGGCACACGCCAGATCAGCAGTATCCCAATAGTCAATCGAAGCCTTCCAATTCTCTCGAAACGCAAGGTCTAATCCCACGTTCCAATAGGTGTAATCGTCGAGCTCCTCAATCCAGAACCAACCGATCAAGCTCCGAACTGTGGGCTCGAAAATCCACCATTTTCTTGAGAAACTGTATTCCGCCGAGAGCTCGACAGCGTCGGCCTCTCCAGTTTCATTATAGTTCTCCCAGGTCCAAAAATTCTCGACCTTTAGAGTGAGTTTCTCGTCAAATGTATATGAGGCCGCGGTCGCGAGCTCGAAATAGTCCCATTCCGGGATCCCGCAACTGGCTTCGCAGGCACCTGGGTAAGTGTAGTAGAGACCGTAGACCTCAAACTGGATATCCCGCCATTGTGGAGCGATGCCGGCAAAGTAATCGACTTCAACAGAAGCAAGATTTTGACCGAACGGGCCGCCACCGTAGTCGACATTGCTACCCCAAATACCAGCGAAGAAGAGGCCATATTCCAAAACAAACTCAGCTTGAACCGCAGGGTTCTCCGCTGTCTGCGAGACACCGCGCCAGACATAGTCTGTACGGAACCATGCTGTTGATGTCAGTGAAAGAGCGTTCTCTTCCGGTTCGGTAGGTAGCGTGTACGAGTCCTGTGCTTGCGCTGGCAGAAGTAGTGCTCCCGCCAGCCCCGTGCTGAGACCGCACAGCCTGATCATTCGACCAAGTCTCTCCGCTGTAACTCGCTGCGTAGACATTCGGTCCAATTGCTCTCGCCTAGTGGATGAACGCGCCTCAGCGTTAAGATTTGCGCTTTTGGATCTACACGCAACAAAATTTGGCACGCCGCCTAAGATTGATTTTGAATGTGACAAATTTGCATAACAACGTCGACTTCGATAGTGTTGCACCGCACTCCAGTTAGCTAAGCGATTGTTCTAAGAGTGATCAACCTTATGATATTATTACTAAATTTAACAGCAAGACTCTTCGCGCTTTTCATCTAGCGTCGTCTTCTGCTTTTAGTATTATACTATTATACGCACAGACGGGGATGGGTGACCATGGAACGCCGTCTTGCTGCCATCCTGGCCGCCGATGTGGCGGGGTACAGTCGCCTCACTGAGCGCGATGAGGAGGCGTCGACGTCTACCGTTCGCGCCTATTGTGCTGCAGCGGAAGAGATCATCTGCGAACATTACGGCCACGTTTTTACGCGTGCGGGCGACGGCATCGTCGCTGAATTTCCGAGTGTGGTCGAGGCTGTCCGCTGCGCGGTTGAGATTAGGAATGAGATCGACAGCCGCAACGTTGCTTTGCCCGAGGATGCCCGCATGCATTTCCGCATTGGCGTCAACCTAGGCGACGTTATCCGCGCGGAGAACGACGTTTATGGCACGGGCGTCAATGTAGCTGTTCGACTCGAACAATTCGCGAAACCCGGGGGAATCTGCGTTTCACAAACCGTCCACGACCAGGTTCGAAAAATTGTTGACTTCCCGTTTGAAGATCTAGGTTTGCATCGCTTTAAGAACATCAATGAAGCGGTGCACGTCTATCGCATTCTTCCAAGTCCTATGCCGTGGGTTAGGAGAGTTCTCTCGCGCAGGAATTTCCGCAGATACATCGGCCCTATTGCTGGTGTCGCAGTGTTATTTCTTGCAGTTACGTCAGGTGCGTATTTCATCCGAGAATCGCCGGCCACCTGGAACACGCTGCTTCACGGCATAATGAAGCCGCCACTTACAGAAGAGGCATCTCTTGCTGTTTTGCCCTTCGAAGACCATAGCCCTGGTAGCAATAAGGGTTGGCTTGCTGACGGCATTGCCGAAGAGCTAATTACAGGACTAGCAAAGTTTCCCGAGCTTTCCGTTGTCGCTCGAACTTCGACTTTTGCCTATAAGGATCGGCCGACAGACATCCGCAAAATTGGTGGTCAACTAAATGTTCGCTATGTCCTCGAGGGTAGCATACAGAGCAGCGGCGATAATGTACGTGTCACTGCGCAGCTAATAGATGCACAAACTGGAAACCATATCTGGGCTGAGAAGTATGATCGCAAAGTAGATAACATTTTCGATGTGCGTGATGAAATTACCCGGGCTATTGCCGGAACCTTAGGAGGATTACAAGGCAAGATTGCCAAGGCAGAAATTACTCGATTGCTCACCGAAGCCCCTAACACGACTACGGCCCGCGCCAAGGCCTGGCGTGGTTGGTATGAGTTTTACAAGTTTACCTGCGATGATAATGAAAAGGCGCGGCAATTCTTTTTGGAGGCCATAAGCAAGGACATAACGTATCCTCGTGCATACGCTGGGCTTGCTTGGACTTATGCATCGGACTACGACTTCGAGTGCAACGAAGAATTCGATAAGAATCTCAAAAATGCTCTTGAGGCGGCCAGAACCGCGGTAGGACTCGATGAGGATGATTATCAAGCTCACTGGGCCCTCGGGTGGGCCTATCTTTACAGCCATGAATACGAGAAGGCGAAGACCCACTACCTACGCGCTCGAGAACTAAATCCAAAGGATGCCGAAGTCCTCGCCGAAATGGCAAATTATTTGATTTACTCAGGACAGCCGAAGAAGGCAATCGATCAACTAAAGGAAGCAATCAGGCTAAATCCGTTCCATGAAAATTGGTATATCGAGTTTCTTGGATGGGCTTATGAGGAAGCCGGCATGCCGGAGGCTATCGAGACATTTGAGAAGGCCATAGATCTGGGGGATATATACGAGTACCTATTGGTGCCAAGCAACGAGGACGAGCGCAAAGGCGTTTCATCGCTAGAGATTCGCAAAAGCCCTAGATGGTCGGACGAGCCGTTCGCGGTCGCGCTGGAGGACACCAAGCTGCGCGTCCTCGGACGCGACGGCAATGACAGCAATTGGGTGCGCGTTTCTGATCCCGGTACTGGGCAAGAGGGCTGGATCTACACGGAACAAGAGAGCCGAATCAATGGCGAAGAGAAGCTCTGGGCTTTGCCTTCATGGGCTGCCGCTTATGCCGCTGTCGGAAAGGTAGATGAAGCTCGCAAGGTTCGCGAAAAGCTGCTGGAGTTTCAGCCAGATTTCTCGATTAGCGAAAATGTCTCCCTGCTTCCGTACCAGACCAAACAACTTGCCGACAGGTATGTAAATGCGCTGCGCCGAGCTGGCCTTCCAGATTAATACAACGGAAACGTGAATGGCCCGAGAGAGATGGTACGCAATTTCGAGCCTGTGACCGCGTCTTGATAGAAAGGGGGAGGCATGGATAAGCCGAGTCGCGCGCAACAGTGGGGCGAGGTGCGCCCTGATCGATATCAGTGTGGAAAATTACCACGTGCGACTGACCCAAAGCCAAGTTCATCAGCTTCGGGTCCACGCCTAAAGGACTCACCGTTTCCCGTGTTGTTGATGAACTTACCATTGTCACTGTCCGCGGAGATTCCAAACAACGCGTACATGGACGATCTGGCGCCGATCAAGCGGAAAATCTGCATTGATCAGGCAATCAAACAATTCATGGCGCTCTACACGCACATTGCAAACCAAGCTCTAGTTTACTTATTGCCGAGTGCTCCAGGATTTCAGGATCAGCCATATGTATCCAACCTCGGACTAGTTTTACCGCATTACGAAACTGACACTGTGCTTCTCTCGAGGTTTCGATCCGCACCTCGCGTGGGAGAGGAGAGGATCGGTGCGGATTTCTTTAAATTGATGAACTTCAAGGTGGTGCTGCCTCCCGAGACGTTCCGCGAGAAGCGCGTGTACTTCGAGGGGGAGGCAGATCTCAAGCATATCCGAGGCAATCTTTATATCGGCGCCCATGGAATGCGCACCTCACGTAGTGCCCTGACGTGGGCCTCCGAACGCTTCGACATGGAAATAATCCCGTTCCGAGCTACCGATCCATACCTGTATCATCTCGACTGTTGCTTCCTACGCATTACTGAGGAGGCCGTAATGCTCTGCACAGAACTTGCCGATCCGACCTGCCTCCGAGCGATCGAACGAAACTGCGAAATCATTGACGTCTCGCTGGAACACGCCCGCGCCGGGATAACAAATAGCCTTCTTCTAGCTGGGGAAGTCTTGTGCGATAGCCCCATTGACCAGTTAAGCAAGCAGAACCCTTCATATCTGATTGAGAAAACTAAGATTAGGCGCCTAGAGAGCATATGTTCACGTTTCAGTCGCAAAGTGCGCATCTTCTGCATGTCGGAATTCTACAAATCGGGCGCGCTACTTTCTTGCCTCGTCATGCACATCAAGCAACATATTGACCGAAGCTGCGACTCTAGATCGCCTTGCACGACGAAGCGCTTGTCAAAGATCAACGGTGTGGCAGCGGAACACGCTCTGAGCAACTGTCACGCCGCGCTAAGCTTCTTAGTCGCACGTTCGGGTTAGCAGGTACTGCGATCCCTGGCCTAACTGCAGCATTAAGCGGGCAGTGGAGCCGGTTTAAGATGGCAAAGATTTCATCAGAAGTTGTTCTACATCATGCTGAAATCGTGCGCGAGTTCACCCGATACATAACTGACTTCGTGGAACAGCCTCACCCGAAAATGGGGAACCTGCCGATTTGCCCCTTTGCTCGTAGGGCACGACTAGAAAAGCGGGTCCAGTTCAAGGTCATGGAGCTGACGCACGAACGGATACTGGACGTCCTCCCGTCATTTACGGCGACACCTCAACTTCACGTGATGTTTTGCATTGATCCCCGCAAGGACGTGTCCTATGCCGACGTCCACAGACTGGTAAAGACATTGAATCGGACGCTGCCAGCGCTAAATCTGTTGGCTCTTGGGGGTCATCCCGAGGACCCGTTTAACATTGATGGTCTGTATACCAGACGAGACCCGTATCCCAACATCCAGATAGATCGTCTGGACGTCGCAGAGCGAGCATCCCTGAGCATACAAAACTCGGGCTACTATGACCGATGGACAGAAAGCAATCTGCGAGACGTCCTAGCTTCTCCTTCTAGCAGGAAGCCCGAAGCGGAAAATGTACATAAAGCGACACATTTCCGAAAGGCATGACCCTCTACGATGGAGCGCTCGTCGAAGATCAACTGCATGACACCACCCCTAAGTTTTTTAGTCGCAATGTTCACACCAGGAGCAAGTTTGATTGCTGGGCTTAAACAGGCAGTGGAGGTCATTGAAGATGGCGAAGGGTTCGTCAAATTTTGCACCACGTCATGCCGAAATCGTGCGTGAGTTAACACATTATATGATCGACTTCGTCGAACAGCCCCGTCCGGAGCTTGGCAACCTGCCGATTTGCCCCTTTGCTCGTAAGGCCAGACTAGAGAAACGTATACGATTTGAGGTGATAGAGCTGGCGCGAGACCGCATTCTAGACCTTGCCCAATCGCTCACTGAAAACTCAGACCTACAGGTGATGATTTTCGTTCATCCCAGCAAAGATGGACTGTCTTATACGCAGATCCGTCAGCTGGTGATGGCGTTGAACGAAGAGTTGTCAGCCATGAACCTGATAGCTCTTGGGTTGCACCCCGAAGATCCCTTCAACATTGACGGGCTATATACTCGACGAGAACCCTATCCCAACATTCAGTTAATTCGCTTGGAGGAGGGGGAGCGCGCACACGAGATCATCAAAAACTCTGGATACTATGACCGTTGGACCGAAAGTAATCTGCGAGACTGCTTGTACAGCAGAGAGGAGAGTTTGGCCCTTATTGAAGATCGCATCGTACGAGAGTTCAGCCGGTACATTACTGACTTCGTGGAGCAGCCTCACCCTAAATTGGCGAATTTGCCGATTTGTCCTTTTGCTCGCAAGGCCCGAACAGAAAACCGGGTTCGGTTCAAGGTCATGGAGCTAACACACGAACGGCTACTGGACCTCGTGCCGTCATTTGCGGCGACACCGCAGCTTCACGTGCTAGTTTGCATCGATCCCCGCAAGGACATGTCCTGTGCCGAAGTCCACAGGCTGGTGAAGACAATGAATCGAGCTTTGCCAGCGCTAAACCTGATGGCCCTCGGGGGGCACCCCGAGGACCCCTTCAACATTGATGGCCTGTACACGAGACGCGATCCATTCCCCAACGTCCAGATTATTCGTCTGGACATTGGAGAGCGGGCCTATTTGAGCATCAGGAACTCCGGGTACTACGACCGCTGGACCGAGAGCAATTTCCGGGATGTCGTCCCTGCGTCTCCGCCAGCCTTATCCGAAGTATCGGCGAACAATCTCAGGGCCCAGGCGAATTCCCGCAGCTAGGACTGTAGCTCTTCTGCAGTCTTATCATCTCTAGTGAGCGTCTCTACCCAAAACGAGCTACCGCTGGCGGCAGAGAGCATCCCCTGCAGGCGCTGTCTTTCGTCGGCTAGATGTTGATCCTGCTCCGCAGGGCCCATCCCAAGGACCTGCTCATTGACAGCTTTCCAACCCTCAATAAACGTTTTCCAGTCACTTACTAATTTTTGTGTTTCTGCCAACCCAGCACCAACTGAGGGTGCAAAACCCGCAAAGTTCTGGAGCAATTTGTCCAGCAACTCATTCTCCGCCTTAAGCACTTGATTTAAATTTGGATCGGGCATGATGTCCTCCAGTCCAGGGAAACAACCAGTACACGCAAAACTGGATGCCAAGCGGGGCATCGTTCGGCGGCCCAAATTATACTCCGAATCAGCCAATAAGAAACAGCCCGTGTTTGAAGCGGTTGCAAGGTAAGAGTACCAGGCAACATGCTCGTTAAACAGCGTCATCAGCACGCTAAAAGTTTTGCAATGTCAGATACCTGGCAGATCCCAGACCCTTTGATCGAGGTTGCGGGATCACTTAGGCTAGGGGACTGGTCCGCGTGCGTTTAGGGAAGGTCTCATGGGCGACAGATTTTGGACGAAGATCCTCCAAGCTATCGTCTCCCAGCTCATTCACTGCAAGCGATTAGTCTTTTCCAATGCATCGTTGGCTCGGGCACAACGCGCTGTCGAGCTCCAGAACGCCTTAGAAGACATCTATTTGCATGAGCAAATGCTTGGAGATTCCGTGAGACTCACTGCCTACCAGATGGCGATTGAGCGCTACGTGACTTCACAAGACTGCGTAGTCGACGTCGGCACAGGCACTGGCATTCTGGCATTCTTAGCGGCTGCGAAAGCTCCCCGTAAACTGTATGCACTCGATCACTCGAAGAAGATGGTGGAGTACGCCAGAGCCGCAGCTGAGGCCAACGGTATTGATAGCGTGACTTTTGTCGAATCCGCGAGCCACAAGTTTTCTCCCACAGAACCGATTGACGTCATCATACAAGAACAAATGGGAATTGCACTCTTCGATGAGGGTATGGTCAAAACCATTCTCGACATACGCGATCGCTGCTTAAAACCCGGTGGTCGTATACTCCCTGCCAAGTTTGAGTTTTATATCGAGCCGGTTCAGCTGACTAAACAGGCACGAATTCCTTTCATGCAGGAACAACGTCCATGTGGGCTCAAGTTTCCACGACCGCCTGTGCCATTGAGCAAAGCCTATTATTTTCGAGAAGTGGAGTCAGCGGACGTCGAGGTCCTACTTTGCGACCCGCAGCCGATCTTCGCGTTTGACCTCGCTACTCTAAGGTCTGATGACCTTCCGGAGCGATTCTCAGCGAGGAAGCGGATCGTACGTCACGGGCAAATTGATGGCCTTTGTATCTATTTCGAAGTCAGTTTCGATGACGATATTAAGTTTTCGACTGGCCCTGGAGCGCGCAAGACACATTGGCCGATGCTTTTGTACCGAACATCTGAAAATTCCTATCTTGTGGGTGAGAGTGTCGACATAGAAGCGGAATTCGGTGATCTCGCCGATTATCATACTTGGAAAATCGATATTCAGCAATGCACTAGGGAAAAGCGCGACCATAACACCGCACGATAAATCTGGGCGAGAGAACAGAAACTGTGCCCTAGATCAATCGTGCGCTATATGGAGTGAGTGTGCCTCAGTTGAAAAAGCAGTGCGA
>Ga0075343_1000134_pt1 | contig 12812 bp, 10 predicted proteins | sample RushOxbow_ThreeS_2_FD_120072 | JGI IMG/M metagenome (GOLD analysis project Ga0075343, IMG submission 120072) | Natural and restored wetland microbial communities from the San Francisco Bay, California, USA, that impact long-term carbon... | ecosystem: Environmental > Terrestrial > Soil >...
CCGACCAGCGCCACGCTGGACCACGCCATCGCACCTGCGAACGGCATCGAGATCGCGATCTCCGAGCTGGACATCAGCACCGCGAGCGAGAGCCCCCCTGCCGTCGCCGCGAGACGAGAGAGGCGTTCGATGCGCAGGAACGCGAGGAGGCCGAGTCCGGCGATCAGCGGGTTGGCGACGATGAAGGCGCGCATCGCCACGGCGGGGGAGAGCCAGGAGAACAGTCCCATCGGCAGCAGGTAGAGCCACCCTCCCTGGGGATCCGCGGCGTAGCGGTAGCCGGCCATCTCGAAGGGGTTCCACAGCGGCACGTGCCCGGCCGAGATCGATCGACCGAGGAACGAGAACCGCGGGAGCCAGAACGTGAGGATGTCGGGGTGCGCGTCGCTCAGTCGGTCGGCGAACACGAAGCCCCGCAAGGTGAACATCACCCCGATGACGATGACCGCCGGACCGACGACGGCCAGGGCGATCCGGCGGCCTCGCGCGTGCGCGCCCGGCCCGTGATCGGCCGTCTTCGAAGGTGCTGCCACCGTGGTCGCGCCCATGGCGCCCAAGCTTACGGAGTCCGCTCCCAGCCGCGTCGAGGACGTCTGGTAGGGTGACCCGGTTCGCCCTTCCCCACTCTCCTGAGGTCCAGATGATCAGTCTTCAGCGTGTCACGAAGACCTACAAGAACGGCGTCACCGCCCTCACCGACGTCACCGTCGAGGTCGAGAAGGGCGAGTTCGTCTTCATCGTCGGGCAGTCCGGATCGGGGAAGTCGACGATGATCCGCCTGCTCCTCAAGGAGGAAGAGGCGACCAAGGGCGACATCTACGTCGGCGGCAAGAACCTCAGCAAGATGTCGTCGTGGGACGTGCCGAAGCTCCGCCGCAACGTCGGGACCGTGTTCCAGGACTACAAGCTGCTCACCGACAAGACGGTCTTCGACAACGTCGCGTTCGGCCTCGAGGTGATCGGCAAGCAGAAGCACGTGATCGACCAACGCGTGCCCGAGATCCTGGAATACGTGGGCCTGGGGGAGAAGCTCAACAACTACCCTGACGAGCTGTCGGGTGGTGAGCAGCAACGGGTGTCGATCGCCCGGGCCTGCGTGAACCGTCCGCTGGTGCTGCTCGCCGACGAGCCCACCGGGAACCTCGACCCCGCCACGAGCGTCGACATCATGCGCCTGCTCGACAAGGTGAATCGCATCGGCACCACGGTGGTCATGGCCACCCACGACCAGGCGATCGTCGACGCGATGCGCAAGCGCGTGATCGAGCTCGACAAGGGCCACGTGGTGCGCGACCAGTCGCGGGGCGTCTACAGCTGATGCGGCTCGAGTACTACTTTCGCGAGACGGCCGCCGGGCTGCGTCGCAACGGCATCGTCGCGTTCGCGGCGATGTCGACGGCGTTCATCGCGTTGTTCCTGTTCGGGCTCGCGCTGTTGATCGCGCGGCAGTTCAACCTCGTGATCGAGGCGTGGACCGGGAACGTGCAGGTCGCCGTGTACCTCACCGACCCGGTGCGCGACGACACGGTCACGCGTATCCAGACGAACCTGCAGGAACTGCCGGCGGTCGGCTCGATCGAGTACTGGGACAAGGAGGAGACCTGCGCGGCGTTCGATCGGCTGTTCGAGAACCAGGAGGTCTTCCAGGAGGGCGTCGACTGCGAGAAGGCGATCCCGACGTCGCTGCGCATCAACCTCGCCGACCCCTCGCAGTTCGACCAGATCACCGCAGCCCTCGGCTGCGAGGCCGACGGCACCACCCAGGAGATCCAATGCACGGAGCCGGGGGTGCGCGACGTCTCGGACTACCGCGACCTGCTCGACCGATTGACCGCGATCACGAGGGTGCTCTCGATCGGGGTGCTCTCGATCGCGGTGATCATGCTCGCGTCGGCGATCGCGCTCGTCGCCAACACGTTGCGCATGGGCATGTTCGCGCGGCGCAAAGAGATCGGCATCATGCGGCTCGTGGGCGCCACGAACTGGCGCATCCGGGTGCCGTTCCTGATCGAGGGACTCGTCGAGGCGCTGATCGGCGCGATCGCGGCGCTCGCCGCTCTGTTCGTGATCAAGGTGTTCTTCATCGATCAGCTCCGTGGCCAGCTGCAGTTCTTCCCGCTGATCCGCAACGCCGACGTGCTGGCGGTCGCCCCCTGGATCCTGATCGCGGCGGTGGCGGTGGCCGTGATCGCGGGCACGATCGGCATGCGCCGGTTCCTCGACGTCTGAGGTGAGCGAGCCGTGACCCCTCAGAAGCACGGCGACCCGGACGAGAAGGTCGTCGCCTCGAACCGCAAGGCGCGCCACGACTACCAGATCCTCGAGACGCTCGAGTGCGGCATCGTGCTCACCGGCGACGAGGTGAAGTCGCTCCGCGGAGGGCGCGCATCGCTCACCGAGGCGTACGCACGGGTGCGCGACGGGGAGGTCTGGCTCGAGGGCATGCACGTGCCGCCGTACGAACAGGGCGACAAGAGGCGGCACCTGCCGACACGCCCCCGCAAGCTGCTGCTGCACCGCCGTGAGATCGAGAAGCTCGGCGCCGAGCAGCAGGAGCAGCGCCTCGCGCTCGTGCCGTTGCGTGTCTACTTCACCCACGGTATGGCGAAGGTCGAGATCGGGGTCGCGCGAGGCAAGCGGGAGCACGAGAAGCGTCAGTCGATCGCGAAGCGGGAGCAGGAGCGCGAGATCGCCCAGGAGCTCGGCCGCCGCCGCTGAGCGTCGCGGCTGCGCGTGACTCGCGTGCGGCTACCATCGAACGATGATGACCGAGCCCACCGCGCCGCGCACCGACGAGATCGACCCCGTGATCGCTCTGCTGGCGAAGGAAGCCGCGACCTACCTCGGGGCGCTCGACGATCTGCCGGTGCGCGACCCGGCCGTGGAGTCGGTCGCCGCCTCGTTCGACGCGCCGTTGCCCGAACGGGGCGAGGGGGCCGAGCAGGCCCTCGCCGAGCTGCTCGCGGGACTCGACGGGGCGGTGCACACGTCGGGACCGCGCTGGTTCCACTTCATCACGGGAGGCACGACACCGGCGGCGCTCGGCGCCGACTGGCTCACGACCGTGCTCGACCAGAACCCGGGCGCGTGGGTCGCCTCGCCACTCGGGGGTCAGGTCGAGCTCGTCGTGTTGCGGTGGCTGCGATCCCTCTTCGGCCTGCCGCAGACGTGGGGAGGCGTGCTCACGACGGGGGCCACGATGGCGAACTTCACCGCGCTCGCGTGTGCACGGCGCTGGTGGGCGCTCGAGCACGGCGTCGACATCGACGAGCAGGGGGCCGCGGGCCTCCCGCCGATGCCCGTGTTCGGTTCCGGGTACGTGCACGCGAGCGACGTGAAGGCGCTCGCGATGCTCGGGCTCGGCCGGTCGAGCGCCACGAAGCTGGCCCGCGATCCGGTCGGTCGAGTGGACCTCGACGCTCTCGATCGCGAGCTCGGGGCGCTCGGAGGGGCTCCCGCCGTCGTGATCGCCAGCGCCGGTGAGGTGAACGCCGGTGACTTCGATCCGATCGAGGCCATGGCCGACCTCGCCGAGCGCCATGGCGCGTGGCTGCACGTCGACGGCGCGTTCGGGCTGTTCGCGGCCGTCTCCGAGCGCACCCGCCACCTCGTGGCAGGAGTGGAGCGTGCCGACTCGGCGATCGCCGACGGCCACAAGTGGTTGAACGTGCCGTACGAGTCGGGCTTCGCGTTCGTGCGGGACCCGTCGTTCCTGCCCGCGATCTTCGGCAGCGGCGCCGCGTACCTTCCCGGCCTCGACGATCCGCGCCCGAACTGGGGGTACCTGGGGCCGGAGATGTCGCGTCGGGCGCGCGCGTTCCCGGTATGGGCCACGTTGCGGGCCTACGGTCGCGAGGGGTACCGGGCGATCGTGGAGCGCCATCTCGACCTCGCCCAACGCATGGCGGCCCGCGTCGACGCCGCCCCCGACCTCGAGCGGCTCGCCGACGTCCCGTTGAACATCGTGTGCTTCCGTTACCACCCCGAAGGCGTGTCCGAGGATCGGCTCGACGATCTGAACCGGCGCCTCGGCGCGGCGGTGATCGAGGACGGCCGCGTGGCGTTCGGTACGACCACCTATGGCGGGGTGGTGGCGCTGCGCCCGGCGATCACGAACTGGCGCATCCGCGAGCAGGACGTCGATCTCGCCGTCGACGTCACCCGGGAGCTAGGTGCCCACGTGCTCGCCGAAGGCTGACCCGCGCTTCAGGGACGTCGTCGTACCGCCGTATACTCGGGGTGACAACTGCATATGGGGGTGTACTGGCTTCGATCTGGGCGTTCATCGCTCGGGGGAAGCGGGCCGTGATCCCGGATGTCACGTAAAACGCCGGACAACACACAAGCGCCAACGAAGAGTACGCGCTCGCTGCCTAAGCGGTAGCCGTCCCCCCCGGGACGTCTGCGACCGGGGGAAGGGCGTCGTGAGCAGACTCACTCCGCCGGTTCGGCCTCGGGGCCGGCGGGGGACATCGCACCGAGGCTGGCCGAAGGGAACTCTGCCGGTGGGAGCCCTGAGGCGAGATCTCACCGCCTGGCTGCGCCCGGAGAAGACCCGAGTGGTCGCCGAGAGACAGGGGTTCGAATCCCCTCACCTCCACCATCCCATCGAGACCGCACGCCCTGCGGCAACGCGTCTCATCCGCGTCGGGCCACCCCGATCTGGTCGAAGATGCCTTCCGCCTTCGTCGCGGCCGTTGCCGCTTCCTCGGTCTCGCCCGTGGCCCCGAGCGATCGGGCCAACCCCGCGAGGGCGTGCGCCTGCTCGAACCGGCCTCCCCATGCTTCCCAACCCGAGCCGAGCTCACGGAAACTCGTGGCGGCAGCCTCGACATCACCCCGAGCCTCGGCGAGCAGCGCGTGTGACGACGCCACGGCGAGGCGGGCCCGCCGCACGTGCACCGGCCGGTCGCCCACGATGCGCGCCGCAAGATCGGAGGTGCCCGTCGCCAGCAGCGCGCGCACCAACTCCGGCAGGTAGATCTCGCGGTACTCCGTCGGCCCGGTACCGGTCGCGGCGTCGAACTCCTCGGCGAGGGCGACCGACCGCTGCAGGTCGCCCGCGACGGCGTGCGCGACGATCGCGACGACGAGCGCGGGCCCGAGCACCTGCAGATCCTCGATCTGGCGGGCCACCGGCACGAAGGAGTCGGCGAGCTCGACCGCCGCCGCCGCCTCGCCGCGGTGGGCGAGCACCCGCGCTCTGTAGAGATCCGACACGGTGGCGATCTGGGTGTCGCCGTGTGGGCGCGCCCACTCCGCGAGGTCGCTCGTCTCGTCCAGCAGCTCGTCCCAGAGCCCCGCATCGAAACGCAGCCAGAGCCCCTCCGCGCGCGTCCACATGCCCTGGCCCTCGATGCCCCGGCGCAGGCAGAGGTCGACCGTCGCCCGGTTCATCGGCAGACCGGTCGCCGGACCGTCCTCGAGGCCGACCCATTCGAGCAGATAGGAGTACGACGTGACGATGTCGATCGCCACGCCCGACGCCTCGGCGAGCTCGAGCGCCTTCCGCAGGTCGTCCACGCCCCCCAGATCGCCGGCCTCGCAGCGTGCGTTCCCTCGCAGGTGCAGGGCCATCAGGGTCACCGTCTCGGTGCGCGGCAGCTCCAGGGCGCGCTCGGCCCACCGCAGCGACTCGTCGGAACGGCCCGCGAACATCTCGGCCTCGGCCCTGCACGCGTAGAGCTCGGACAGCTCCTGCTGGCCGTCGGGGTCGTCCTCGACGAGCGCGATGGCCTGTTCCAGTGCCTCGTGCGCCGCCGTGGTCTCGCCGCGCAGACCCAGCTGGAAGTAGATGCGCCGAAGCACGCGTGCCGCGAGGCGGCGATCGCCCGCCTCCATCGCCTCGCGGTGCGCGGTCCGGTACTCCTCGAGGGCTGCGTCGCTCGTCATGCCGCCGGAACGCCACCCGAGGCCCGTGGCGGTGCGACGGATCTCCGCGCGCTCGACTCCGGATGGTGCCAGCGCGAGCGCCTGCCGGTAGTAGCGGGCTGCGCGCGCCGCGTCGAGCGATTGCTGCCGATCCCCCGCGTGCACGAGCGAACGCAGGGCGGTGGCCTCGAGCTCGGGCACCTCACGGTCGAGCCCTGCGGCCCGTGCCAGCTCGAGGGCACGGATGGCGTGCGAGGCGAGCAGATCCGACTTCGCCGTCATGCCGTCGTCGTGCACGGTGGCGAGCCACATCGTCACGGCCCGATGCAGCCGGGAACGCGCCGCTCTCGGCAGGCGACCGTACGCCACGTCGCGGATCAGCGCATGTGCGAACGAGAATTCGGCTTCCCCGGTGACCGCGCTCGTCGAGGAACGCCTGATCAGGCCACGGCGCTGCAGCACGTGCACGGACGCCTCGAGGTCGGGGGCGCGAGGCTCGAGCGCGACGAGCGCCCCTCGCCAGAAGCGGTCGCCGATCACCGAGGCGGCCTGCAGCAGGGCCCGGTCGGCGGTGTCGAGCGCATCGAGACGCGCCGCGATCAGGGCCTGCACCGTGTCCGGCACCCCCACGCCGCCCGGTCCCCCGAGGTCGGCACCGATCGTCCCGCCCTCCTCGCCCCTGTCCTCCAACATGTGCACGAACTCCCGGGCGTAGAGGGGGTTGCCGCCGGCGCGACGCAGGAGCGCGCCGCTCTCATCGGTCGACATCACCGATCGCAGCAGCAGCGAGCTGAGCAGCTCGGACATCTCGGGGTCGGTGAGGGGCGAGAGCGAGATCGTCGTCGCGTTCGCGACGCCTGCGGCCCACCCGGGACGACGTGCGAACAGCTCCGGCCGGGCCGTGCACAGCAGGAACAGCGGAACGTCGGGTGCGCGTTCCATGAGCCGCTCGAGGAACCCGAGCAAGACGTCGTCCGCCCAGTGCAGGTCCTCGACGACGATCGTGAGAGGCCGGCGTCCCGCAGCCGACTCGAGGTAGCGTGCCCACGCCGTAAACGTCTCGTCGACGTCTGCGGGCGTGTCGTCGCCGGCCGGCAGCCCGATGAGCGGACGCAGCCGTGATGCCAGCCACTCCCGGTCCTCCGTGTTCAGGTCGAGTCCGGCGAGGTCGGCGTCGAGAGCTGCCCGGAGCCCGTCGCCCGCCGCGTTCGGCCCGATGCCCGCGATGGATCGCACCACCTCGTCGAGGGCGGCGTAGGTGATGGACTCCCCGAAAGGACGGCAGCGGCCGCGATGCCAGCCGACACCGTCGTGGCTGGCGCGCAGATGATCGTTCAGGTCGAGCACGAGCCGGGTCTTGCCGATGCCCGGCTCGCCCACGACCGTGACCAGGCGCGGCGTCCGGTCGAAGGCCGTGCGCTCGAGCAGGTCGTGCAGCAGCTCGCGTTCGCGGATCCGACCGACGAACGGAGGCGGGTCGTCCTCCTCTCGCTCGGGGGTGTCGGCGCGCACGGCCACCGCCACGAACGCCACGAGGGGCTCGGCCTTGCCCTTCACCCTGGTCGCCGGCAGCGGCTCGTAGTCCACGACGTGGCGGGTCGCCCGCTCGGTCGCTTCTCCGACGATCACCGAGCCCTCGGGCGCGAACGACTGCAGCCTCGAGGCGGTGTTGACGACGTCGCCGGCGACCCGTTCCCCGACCGTCGGACCCTCGCCGAACGTGACGAGCGCCTCGCCCGTCTGCACCGCGATGCGCACCGGCAGGTTGCCCTCGCGCACGCGTTCACGGATCGCGAGGGCCGCTCGCACGGCTCGCTCGGGGTCGTCCTCATGAGCCATGGGGGCGCCGAAGACACCCATCGCGGCGTCGCCGATGAACTTGTCGAGCGTGCCTCCGAACCGCTCGATCTCCTCCTTTGCGACCGCGTGGAACGGGACGAGGATGCGGCGGACGTCCTCTGGGTCGGCCTGGTCGCTGTGCTCGGTGAACCCCGCGAGGTCGGCGAAGACGATCGTCACGAGCCGCCGTTCCTCGAGGGGAGGGCCGGCAGGGGAGGCTGCGCCGAGCGGCGAGCCGCACGTCGGGCAGAAGCGAGCCTGCGGCGGCGCCTCGGCCCCGCACGACGGGCATCGCACGCCGAGCGGCGAGCCGCACCTGGCACAGAACCGCGCGTCGTCGTCGTTCGACGCCTGGCAGCTCGGACAGGAGATCGCCACGCGGCGAGTCTAGCGGCGCGCCCTCGGACGCCCGACTCAGGACCTCGAGATGTCGACGTTCCCGTCGGCCGTCGCGCGCACCGTGACCGACCAGCCGGTCACGACGGCCGGTTCGGTCGACACGACGACGGGCACGTCGATGCCGTAGAGCTCGCCGGCGACGATCGAACCGAGGGCCACGATCGCATCGGCCTCGCCGAGGACCATCGCCACGGGCGCGGTGCCCGCACGGATCGCCTCGGCGAGCACGTACGAGCTCGAGCTCGACCCTCGACCCGACGGCATCACGAGCACCTTCCTCCTGAGCGTCGCCCCTACCTGGGGGTGATGGCTGTCGATCAGCGTGCCGGTCTCGGGATCGAGCCCTCCCCAGAAGCTGAGCGGCTCGTCGAGCACGAGCACCTCGCCCGTGGCCACGCCGGGCACGAGCACCCGGGCCCCGGGGATCTCAGGCATCGCCCCAGACCTTCCGGTCGCGCACCAGGCGGCCCGTGACCGCGGAATCGATGCACTCCTCGAGCGTGGCGAACGCGACGTCGAACCCCAGGTTGCCGGGCGCGTACCAGGCCCACTTGCCCGAGTTCGTGACGACCGGCGTGTCGGCGCGCTCGATGATCGGCGTGATGTAGGTGCAGGTGTCGGTCACGATCGTCACCCCCGACGCCTGCAACGCGTCGGCGACGTGCGGTGCCTCGGCGATCACGTCGCGTCCGGTGTTCACGTAGCACGGCACCGCGAGCCGGCGCCCCTCGACGAGCTCGGCGAGGCGCCGGAGCTCGGCGGCGGAGCAGTGCGGCGTGCCCAGGCTCACGCTCCCGACGGCGGCGCCGACCGGCACGGTCGAGAGCTCGTCGCGCGCCGCCCGTAGGTCTTCCAGCCCCACCCCGACATCGAGCTGTGGCTCCGTGCCGCCGCTCGCCGCCTCGAGCGTCGGCGCCTCGGGGGTCACGCCGACCGCGTGGAACATCGCGACGGCGCCGGAGGAGGCCGCCGCCGCACCGAGGGCCTTCAGGTGGTCTTCGGTGGTCGTCGGGGGCAAGCCGACGATCGCCGGGACGGCGGTCCCCGTGCCGCGACCGACCAGGTGCCCGATCGCGGCGTACGCAGCCTCGTCGGCGAGGAGCGTCTCGGGGAGGGCGCCGACCCGGAACACCGTCGCCGCGAGCCGTTCCCCGTCGAGGTGCAGGCCCGCCGCGGGTGCGCGCCCGGTGATCGCGCAGCAGATGTCGATGAAGTCGCCGTAGCGTCCCGTCCGAGCCCCCAGCACCGAGTTGGCGAACACGACCGCGTTCGACTCGGCCCACGCGACGTGCTCGCCGAGGGCGGGTCGCACCGGCAGCTGGTACGGCGCACACGTCCACGTGGGGCGGCAGCCCATCGCCACGTACGCGTCCATCATCGACCGGGCGTCCTGGACGATGTCGCGATCGAGATGCACGAGTTCGGGGTGGAGCAGGTCGAGCGAGGAGACGTTGAGGGTCGTCGGGATCGAGACGCGGGCGCCGCCGTCGGCGAGACGCATCGCGAAGTCCAGCCCGGCCCGACCGTGGTACAGGCAGCCGTCGATGTGCGCGGAGGTCACGTCCAAGAGCTCGCGAGCGTCCATCGCCTCGGCCGTGCGGACGAGGATGCGCATCGCGAGCTGCGCCGCGACACCGCGCTCGCCGTCGAGCGCCGAGCGGTCGTCGTCGGAGAGGGAGAGCGAGCCGGGCACGCGCGCATCCTGTCACGGCGGACGGCCGTGTGTAACGGTGAAGCCCGCGGGGATGACGTCACGGGTGTCGATCGAGCGAGGGAGAGGCGATGACCGCCCTGAAGGCCGTGATGCTGAACTGCACGCTGAAGTACGCCCCCGAGGTCTCCAACACCGAGGCGCTGATGCTGAAGGTGAAGGAGTGGTGGGACACGATGGACGTGCAGACCGAGATCGTCCGTGTCACCGACTTCCAGGTTCGCTTCGGGGTGACCTCCGACGAGGGTCATGGCGACGAGTGGCCGCGGATCCTCGAGAAGGTGAAGGCGGCCGACATCGTCTGCATCGGCACGCCGATCTGGTTCGGTGTTCGCGGCTCGGTTGCCCAGTTGGTGATCGAGCGGCTCGACGGCACGTACAACGAGCGGAACGCCAACGGCCAGTACCCGCTCTACAACAAGGTCGGGTGCGTCGTCGTGACCGGCAACGAGGACGGCGCTCACGCGGCGGCCGAGACGACGCTGTTCAACCTGTCGCACCTGGGGTGCGCGATCCCGCCGAACGCCGACACCTACTGGGTCGGTGACGCGGGCCCCGGGCCGAGCTACATCGAGGCCGGCGGCGAGCATCACGCGTACACGCAGCGAACGACGCGGTGGATGGCGCACAACACCGTGCACCTCGCGCGCATCCTGAAGGCCACACCGATCCCGGCAGAGGGCAACACGTTCGACGAGGAGATCGATCACGGCCCGATGCACAACGGCTGAGCCGTCGGCGGCTCGGTACGATGGCGTCATGACCCTGCGCATCGACGTCGTCAGCACCGTCGCCACTCGCGACTATCCGGGGCAAGGGCCGACCGAGGTGCAGAACAACGTCTGGGTCGTCGGGGGCGACGCCGAGGTGCTCGTGATCGACGCCTCGCACGACGTCGCCGCGATCGTCGACGCGGTCGCCGGCCGCCGCGTCACCGCGATCGCCTGCACGCACGCGCACTGGGACCACGTGGACGTCGCGTTCGACCTGCGCGACGCCGTCGACGCGCCGATCCTGCTGCACCCCGCCGATGCACCCGTCTGGCGGCGGACCCACCCCGATCGAGCGCCCGACCGGGACCTGACCGAGGGCGACCTGCTCGTGGCCGACGGCGTCGAGTTCCGGGTGCTGCACACACCGGGCCACACACCCGGGAGCGTCTGCTTCCACCACACCGCGAGCCATGACCTGTTCGACGGCGACACCCTGTTCCCCGGCGGTCCGGGCTCGACGGGTGACGAGCTGGGCGACTTCGAGGTGATCATCGCGTCGATCCGCGAGCGCATCCTCATCATGCCGCCCGAGACCGACGTGTATCCGGGGCACGGTGACTCCACGACGGTGGGCGCTGAGGCGCCACACCTGCAGGAGTGGATCGACCGGGGCTGGTGACCCGGTGCCCTGCAACTCCGATCACGTCGTGGAACCCGCACCGACCACGGAGGTGGCGTCCGAGGACGCCGAGGCCATCGCGCGCGACTTCCGTGACGAGATGGCGCGACGGCGTACGATCCGCGACTTCGCGAACCGTCCCGTGCCGCAGGCGCTGATCCGGCATGCGATCGCCACGGCCGGCACGGCACCGAGCGGGGCCAACGTGCAGCCGTGGCGGTTCGTGGTCGTGACCGACCCCGAGACGAAGGCCCGCATCCGTCAGGGGGCCGAGCAGGAGGAGCGCGAGTTCTACGAGGCCGACCACGAGGAGTGGCACCGGGCACTGCAGCCACTCGGCACCGACTGGCGCAAGCCGATGCTCACCGACGCCCCGGTCGTGATCGTGGTCTTCGAGGTGCATCAGAGCGAGGTCGAGCCCAAGCCCTACTACACGAAGGAGTCGGTCGGCATCGCCGTCGGCTTCCTGCTCGCGGCGTTGCACCGCATGGGTTTGGCGACCCTGACGCACACGCCCAGCCCGATGCGATTCCTCAACGAGATCGTCGGCCGGCCTCGCAACGAGCGGCCGTTCGTGGTGATTCCGGTCGGGTACCCGGCGGCGGGCGCGACCGTGCCCGCGATCCGCCGCAAGCCGGTCGACGAGATCATGGAGTGGATCGGGACCGCCGAGTAGTCCGTGCCAGATTAGATGAGCGGGCCGGGCATGCCGTCGGGGTCGCCGTCGGCGTAGGCGGTGTCACCGTATTCGACGAGGTCGCGACCGCCGAGCGACTCGAGGAACGTCGTGCCGAAGACCGCCGCGAACTCCTTCTGGTCGAGCAGGTCCTGCTCGACGGCGCTGCGCGGCACGTACGCGCCGATGTTCTGCCGGTAGCGGTAGTCGGCGAGCGAGGCGGCGACGTCCTCGATGGTCGCCCCGCCGTTGTCGCGCAGCCGGTCGACGTTCAGGAAGACCTCCGACGGCACGACGCTCTCGACCACGCCCGTCACGCCCGAGAACCGTGACTCGATGAACCGCTCGAGCTGGATCGGATCGAGCCGTACCCCGCCCACCGAGTCCGGGAGCGGGCACTGCCCGTGGTCGGCCGTCACGATCAGTGCGTAGTCGTCCGGGAACCGGTCGTCGAGCATCGCCTTCAGGCGCCCGAGCTGCTCGTCGACCGCGCGCAGCTGCAGGCCGGTCCACTTCGAGCCCATCCCGTAGACGTGGCCGGTGTAGTCGGGCGACTTGTAGGTGGTCGAGAGCAGGCTGGTCGCGCCTTCCCCGATCGGCTCGGAGTCGAACGCCGCCTCGATCACGTCGCCCTGATACCGCACGATCGGCGGGCGGCAGCACGGCGACTGACGTCCGACGGGGGCGAACTGGGCGTCCCACCCCGGGTCGTCGAACTCGTCGAGGTAGCGCTGGTAGTCGTCGGGGGTGGGCATCGACGCGGGGAGCCGGTACAGATCGGGGTTGTGGGGCTGCCAGGTCGCGGTGCCGTCCTCGTCCCAGAACACCCCCACCGGCAGGTCGTCTGCGGGTCGGTCGCGACCGCCGAACCCCATCGTGCCGAGGTGCCAGACCTGGTACCCGATCTGCCCCACCCAGGCATCC
>Ga0075343_1000135_pt1 | contig 12802 bp, 14 predicted proteins | sample RushOxbow_ThreeS_2_FD_120072 | JGI IMG/M metagenome (GOLD analysis project Ga0075343, IMG submission 120072) | Natural and restored wetland microbial communities from the San Francisco Bay, California, USA, that impact long-term carbon... | ecosystem: Environmental > Terrestrial > Soil >...
ACGAGGGATCCCTGAATGTCGGAGCGCAACTCCACTCCTCGAGCAGGAGGGCAGCCCGCTCCAGGTCGGTGCCGGGGAGCGGGTAGGGAGTCGCGTGCTCGACCGGCGCCATGCGCGCGGCCGGGGCGAGGCCTTCCGCTGCGTCGAGGAGGTAGCGAATGACGAGCGCGTGCGCGACGACGAGCACGCGCCGCTCCGGGCGCGCGAGGAGCTCCCGCACGCCTTGGGCGAAGCGCGCGGCGGCCGACGCACGACTGTCTCCGCCGCCGGGAGCCAGTGTCGACGGCCGCTCGGCGGCGGCCCAGCTGCGGTACACCTCGAGCGGGCCGTCGTCGTAGCGCCCGAAGCGGATCTCGTTCAGCGAGGGCAGCACGACGCGAGGCACGTCTCGATCCCCGAGCGCGAGCGCGAGGGTCTCCTGCGTCCGCGCGAAGTCCGTCGCGACGCCGAGATCCAGCGGCACGTCCTCGACCACCGCGCGCAACGCGAGCGCCTGCGCACGCCCCTCCTCGGTGAGCCCTTCACCCGGCGCGGTCGACGACGCGAGGCCGTCTCGATTCGAGCCGGCGAGAGCGTGCCGGACGAGAAGCGCATGCTCCATCGCTAGAAGAGCAACGAGCGGTAGTCGAGGACGTGCTGCATCCCGATCGCCTCGTACAGCCCGATCGCAGGATCGTTGTCGGCTCGCACGAACAGGCAGACGGTCGGCACGCGCTCGAGCAGGAGGCGACAGAGATCTGCGAGCCCGCGCGCCCCGTATCCGCGCCGTCGCACCTGCGGATCGACCCAGACCTGCTGCAGCTGAACCGCCGCCGGCGTCCACGCGGACGCCTCCGCCTTGAAGAGGATCGCTCCGTCCTCGACCCACACCCACGAGCGGCCATCCTCGATCTGGTTGCGCGTGCGCCACCGGAAGCCGTCGGGATCGCGCTGCATGGGATCGACACCGATCTCCTGCTCGTGGGCGGCTGCACAGGCGGGCATGAGGACGTCGAGGTCGTCGAGCGTCGCTGCGCGGAGGCCCGTGTCCCCGGACGGAGGCGCCGCGCGGATCGTGTACACCGGCTGCCCGGGACGATCCTCGCGCGGGTGCGGGAGGCGCGAGCGCACCTCCTCCCACAGCTCGGTGACTGCACGCGCCTCACCGATCAGCATCCGCGGGCCAGACCGCGCGACGTCGCGCGCGAACTCGCCGCACCCGGCTCCTGAGGGTACGGCGTTGATGCCGAGATGGCAGAGCGCGGAGAGCTCGCTGTCGTGCTCTCGTCCCACGAACCGGCCCATGCCGCGTCTCGCGACGTCCTCGAGGAAGACTCGTTCCACCGGGTCGCCCGCACAGAAGCGAAGGATCTGATCCCGCCTGGGCTCGACGAGGTTCACGGTCACGGCGCCGAACTCTAAAGACGGTTCCCGCGGGCAACGCACTGCGGCCGAGTAGGGTTCTGCTCCATGCCGATCCACCTCCGGGCCGAGCCCGGCGACTACGCGGAGGCGTGCCTCCTCCCAGGAGACCCGCTGCGGGCCAAGTACATCGCCGAGACCTTCCTCGACGACGTGACCCAGGTGAACGAGGAGCGTGGGCTCCTCGGCTACACCGGCACGTGGAAGGACAAGAAGATCTCCGTCCAGGGAACGGGAATGGGCTGCCCCGGCGCGACGATCGTCTTCGAAGAGCTCATCCAGCTCGGCGTGACGCGGCTCCTGCGCGTGGGCACGTGCGGCGGCCTGCAGGCCGGCGACACGCTCGGCGACCTCATCGTGGCCATCTCGGCGATCCCGGCCGATGCAACGGCCACGCATCTCGTCGGCGGCGAGCCGCACTGCCCGACCGCGAGCTGGGAGCTCGTGCACGAGGCCGTGCACGTCGCGAAGCACACGGGACAGAAGCTTCGCGTCGGGCCGATCGTCTCGACCGACCTCTTCTATAACCCCGACGAGGGGCAGTACGAGCGCTGGTCGAAGCGCGGCGTGCTCGCAGTGGAGATGGAGGCGGCTGCGCTCTTCACGGTGGCGGCGCTGCGCGGCGTGCACAGTGGCTGCCTCCTGACCGTGAGCGACATGGTCGTCGAGGGCGAGTTCGTCAGCATCTCCGACGACGAGCTGCGGGTTGCGGTCGAAGCGATGACCCGCATCGCGCTCGACACGGCCACGGCAGGCCACGACGAGCACTAGCACGGTCTTCCTCGTCAACCCGGCGAGCGCCGCCGGCTCGACCGGCAGGCGCTGGCCCGAGATCGCGCACCGCGCCGCCTCCCGTGGTCTCGAGGGCGATGCGATGATCTCCGATGCGCCCGGGGCGCTGGCGGGCATGGCCGCCGAGGCCGTGCGCGGCGGTGCCGTGAAGCTCGTGATCGTGGGCGGGGACGGCTCGGTGAACGAAGTCGTCAACGGGATCGTCGGCACGGGGGTCGAGCTCGCGATCATCCCGCGCGGAACAGGCTGGGACTTCGCGCGCACCTTCGGGCTCCCGCGCGACCTCGACGGAGCGATCGACATCGCCCTCGAGGGCGATGTGCGTGAGATCGACGCCGGCGCGGTGACGTATCGAACGTGGGCGGGCGAGGATGCTCGTGCGCACTTCGCCAACGTCGGGAGCGCAGGAATCTCCGGGGCAATCGCGCAACGCGCGAACGACTCGTCGAAGGCACTCGGCGGGAAGGTGTCGTACTACTGGGCGACGCTCGCCGTCTTCTTCGGCTGGCAGATCGGGGAGCTGCACGTCTCCGTCGGAGACGAGAAGCGCTCGGGCCGCATGATCGACGCCATGATCTGCAACGGCCGCTTCGTCGGGGGCGGGATGATGATGTGCCCCGACGCCGAGCCGGACGACGGACTCTTCGATGTCTTGCTCATCGGCGACGTGACGAAACGCGACCTCGCCTTCGTGCTCCCGAAGACATACAAGGGGAAACACCTCCCGCACCCGCGGCTCGAGCTGTTGCGCGGGAGCACCGTGACCGTCGACGCGCCCGACCCCCTACCCATCGAGCTCGACGGCGAGCAGCCGGGGACGACGCCGGCGCGATTCGAGATCGTTCCGCGCGGGCTGCGGCTGCGCGTGCCTATGCACCGCTGACGAGCACCGCAACCGCGAGGCCGGCGCCTCGAGGACTCCTGCCGATCAACTCGGCTTACGGGCCTGCCCTCGAGCCGGCGCCTTCGCCTTCTTGAGCGCCGCAACTTCGTTCTCGAGCTTCACCACCCGTTCCTCGAGCGCATCGATCCCGCGAACCTTCTTCCCCAGCTCGTCGACGCGGGCACGTAGGTCGTTCATCGCGGTCAGCGCCTTCTGCCCGCCAGGGAGCTCGGCGAGACGCTGCAGCGCCTCCTCCCCGGCGTCGGCGAGGCGGGTCACGAAGTCTTTCTCGGACGTTTTGGGCTTCGTCGTATCGGTCATACCGACAGTCTTACCACTCAGAGCGCATCCAGAACTGCCGAGAGGGTCTCCCCTGCACCGGCGTCGAGCTTCAGGAGAGCCTGCTCGTCGAGCGCGGTCGGACCTCGATTGACGATTGCGAACGCCTGCGCTTCGAGCGGGAGGCCTGCAACCGGCCAGACCTCGAGCGACGAGCCTACGACGACGAGGAGCCTGGCCGTGCGCGAGAGGTGGGCTGCGCGATCCAGCTCCGCCGCCGGTAGCAGCTCGCCGAAGAGCACGACGCCCGGCTTGAGCACCTCACCACAGTGAGGACAGACCGGCGCGGACCCGACCTCCAGCTGAGCGAGCACTGCATCAGCGGGCTCGCTCCACAGACAGCCGAGACAGCGCGACGAGCGAATCGAGCCATGCACCTCGACCACCTCGCGACTGCCGGCTCGCGTGTGGAGGGTGTCGATGTTCTGGGTGATCACCCCGGCGACGAGTCCGCGCCGCTCGAGCTCGGCGATGGCGCGATGCGCCGCGTTGGGCCGCGCGTCACGCAGGAGCTGGATTCGCTCACGGTAGAAGCTCCAGACCCTCTCCGGATCGCGACGAAACGCCTGCATCGACGCGACCTCGAACGGGTCGACGTCGGCCCAGATCCCCGTGGCCGAGCGAAAGTCGGGGATGCCCGACTCCGTGGAGACTCCGGCGCCGGTCAGCACGACGCAGGGCTGGCGCTCGCGGATGAGGTCGGCTAACGCAGCGGCTGACATCGCCGGAATCGTAGGGTTGACGAGATGGAGGGCTTCTCGTTCTCGACCGACATACGCGTCCGCTTCGCCGAGACGGACGCCCAGAGCATCGCTCACCACGCATCGTTCGTCGTCTGGCTCGAGGTCGCGCGCGTCGCATACCTCGAGCGCTACGCCGGCGGTTATCAGGCGATCCGGGACCGGGGTCTCGAGGCGCTGACCACCGAGGTGAGCCTCCGGTACCACCAGGCCGCCGCCTTCGACGAGGTGCTCACCGTCTGGACGCGCTGCGTCGACGTGCGTGGTGCTCGCTTCACGTACGAGTACCGCGTGATGCGCGGCGACGAGCTCGTGGCCGAGGGCCACACGCGCCACGCCGCCGTCGACCGGGACACCTACCGCCCCACTCGCGTGCCCGACTGGCTCGCCGAGGCGCTCGCTACGGCTGAGTCGCAGGCGGCGTAGCCGCCTGCGCGGCGTCCTCCGTCGTCACCCCCGGCTTCTTCTTCGGGTTCGCCGTCGCCTTCGGAGGAGGCGTGACCTTCGTCCCGACCCGCACCACCCGCTCCTGACCCACGTACGAGGTCGTCCACGTCTCGGTGTCGAGCAGCTTCCCGTCCGCGGCGTAGATCTTCCGTGTCGCCGACGTCCGGGTCGGACGGGAGCCCTCCTCCTCCACCACCGTCTTGCCCTTCGGGAGTGTCGGGTCGAGCGTTCGCTCCACGGTGAAAGGCCCCGTGACGACGAGCGAGCTCACCGAGCTCTCCACCCGCCGACGCTCACCGCCGTAGATCCCGATGCTGATCCCGTCGCCCTCGACGAACCCGCGAACGAGTACCCAGCTCGGTGTGTCGTTCACGAACTTCAGGTCGAGCGACGGCCAGTACACCGTCGCATCGCGGCCGAGCTGATACCGGCTGATGTAGAGCGAGTGAGGATGGCGTTCGGAGATCTCGAGGCCCGCCTCCCAGGCGGCGTTGAACGCGGTCGTCGCGACCTGTGACGTCCCGCCGCCCACCTCCTCCTCGTATTCGTTGCCGATGATCACCGGCGCCGCGCGGAACCCACGCTCCTGCGTCCGCTCACCGATCGCCTCGTTCAGCGAGAACGTCGCGCCGGGCGCGACAAGGGTGCCGTCGAGCGCACGAACGCCGAGCTGGAGATTGGTGATCCGGTCGGCGGTACCGGAGTAGTACGTCTTGTACGACGCCATGCGGGTGTCGATCCCCATGGCGAGCGCGTCCGCGGTCGACCGCTCGGGAACCGCCCGTACGACGGTGAGCTGAGCGACACGATTCGTCGGCCGGGTGGCAGCGCGCAGGATCGCGCGGGCCGCGAGCGGGACGTTCAACTCGAGCCCGTCGCGCGAGGGCACGACCTGCACGGCATCCCCGTAGACAGCGAAGGTTGCATCCTGGGGCGAGCGACCGATGCGCTCTGACAGCCCGCGGAAGTACGCATCGGCCTTCGGGCCGGCGATCGCGAGCTTCGTTGAACCACCTTTGGGCAGCGAGAGCAGCTCGGCTATCCGCCACCTCGGCACGCGATAGGTGCGCTTGGCCGCGCGCAGCGTGACCGGAGCCGACAACGCCATGCGAGCACGTCCCGCGGACAGAGCGAGCAGCTCGGCGCTCACAGGCGGCTTCGTGGTCGCGACGGGCAGACCCGTCGACGAGGTCGTGGGCTCGAGCTCGGCGAGCGCCCGGACGACGATCTCCTCCGCCGCCGGGCGATTGAGCCGAGCACCGGCCTGCTCGGGGACGATGCGAATGCGCAAGCCGCGGCGCTCGAGGCGCGCGCTCACCGGTGCGCGGTTCACATCGGCGGCGATCTGATCGAGGACGTACTCGAGCGCCGCTTCCGAGACGGCAATGCTCGGCAACACCTCCGCGCCGAAGACACGCGCGCGCAGCCTTCGGAATCCACGAAGCGGCCCGAACCCGTCGCCCGCCCGCTCGGCAGCGCTTACCGCGCCGCCCCAGTCCGGCTGCACCCCGAGCTGGTTCGCGGCGAACGAATACGTCTCCTCACCGGCAAGGAACCTGACCGGATCGTTCGAGCGCGCCTCGAACCGGGCGTCGAGGGTGGCGATCGCCTCGCGCCTCGTCATCCCGCCGACGTCGACCCCGGCGACGTGGGTCCCAGGCGCGAGCTCACTCCGCGAGCCCGCGAAAGCGAGCCCGACGAGCACCATCATGCACGCCGCGAGTCCGGCGCCGATGGCGATGGCGGCGGGCGTGGAGAGCGTTCGACGACGTCGGCGCGCCCGCGTGGCGAGTGGTGACTCAGCGCGCACGAGGCGGCGAATTGTAGACGCGATACAGACTCTCTTCCCGTGACCGAGCGGCGACCAAACGGTTACGAAGTTGGTGCCATTCGGCGTACCACACGCGACACCTTCGAGATCAGAATCGGCAGTGGGTGGTGGGCCGGGGTGCCCCTTCGGAATCCCGCTCAGAACACGAAAAGCTCGATCCCGCCCGACACGTAGAGCTCGACGCCCGTGATGTACGCGGCGAGGTCGGAGCAGAGGAAGGTGATGGCGTTCGCGATGTCCTGGGGCTGGCCGGGTCGCTTGAACACGGTGCGGTTGGCGATCCGCGCGTTCATCTCGGCGTTCGCCATGTGGAACGCCTCCGTCCCGATGACGCCCGGCACGATCGCGTTGCACGTGATCCCGTGGCGCCCGCCTTCCATCGCGAGGGTCTTCGTCAGCCCGAGGATCCCCGACTTCGTCGTCGAGTAGCTCGCCTGCCCGAACCCACCGAGCGTGCCCGCGACGGACGCCATGTTGATGATCCGCCCCCACTCGCGTTCCTTCATGTGCGGCCAGACCGCCTGCGCGCAGTTGAAACCGCCCGAGAGGTTCACGCGCAGGTCGCGCTCCCACAGCTCCGGGCTCTGATGGTGGAACTGCGCGGCATGGTCGAGCGTGCCTGCGTTGTTGATCAGGATGTCGACCGAGCCAAGCTCGTCCACCGTCCTGCCGACAGCCGCCGCGACCTGCTCTCGGTCGGTCACGTCGCAGCGCACCGCGAGGGACCGGCGGCCGAGCGAGCGGATCTCTTCGACCGTCTCCTCGGTGTGCACCATGCCCTTGGTGCGTGCGGCTGTCGCGAGCGCGCCCCACGAGTCCGTCTCCTCGGAAAGCTCCGACTCGACGAGGATGTCGGCGATGGCGACATCGGCGCCGGCGCGCGCCAGCGTCAGCGCATCTGCACGACCGAGACCACGCGATCCGCCGGTGACGAACGCGACGCGCCCGGAGAGGTCGATCTCGAGTGCCACGACGAGACCCTACTCAGTCGCCGCGCGGGAGAAAGATCTCCTTGGCGATCACGAGCCGCTGGATCTGCGAGGTGCCCTCGTAGATCTGGAACAGCTTCGCGTCGCGCATGAGCTTCTCGACGGGGTACTCCTTGATGTAGCCGTACCCGCCGAAGACCTGCACGGCGTCGGTCGTCACCTTCATCGCCGTGTCCGCAGCGAAGCGCTTCGCGAACGACGACTGCAGAGTGGCGCGCTCGCCCTGGTCGTGCAGCCAGGCCGACTGCCAGACGAGCAGGCGGGAGGCCTCGATCTCGGTGGCCATGTCGGCGATGAGGAAGTTGACGCCCTGGTGCATCGCGATCGGCACGTCGAAGGTGACCCGTTCCTTCGCGTACTCGACGGCGAGCTCGTACGCCGCCTGCGCGACGCCGACCGCACCCGCAGCGGTGCCGGGCCGCGTGAAGTCGAGCGTCTTCATCGCGATCTTGAAGCCGTCGCCCTCTTCTCCGAGGCGATTCTCGGCCGGGACTACGACATCGGTGAGCGCGAACGCGGACGTGTCGGTCGAGCGTTGCCCCATCTTGTCGAGGTGCTTCTCGATCTGGACGCCCGGTGTGTCCATGGGGACGATGAACGCCGAGATTCCTCGGTGCCCCTTGCTCGGGTCGGTCTTCGCGAAGACAACCGTCCAGGTCGCATGGCCGGCGTTCGTGATGAACGTCTTGGAGCCGTTGAGGACGTACTCGTCGCCGCGGCGCTCCGCAGTCGACTTCATGCGAGCGACGTCGGAACCGGCGTCCGGCTCCGTGAGGCCGAACGAGCACAGAATCGGCTCTTCGAGGAGCGGCGGCAGCCAGCGCTCCTGCTGCTCCTCCGATCCGGAGAGAAGGACGGGACCTGCGCCGAGGCCGTTGGCCAGGATCGACGTCCCGATCCCGGAACAACCCCAGTTGAGCTCCTCGCCGACGAGCATGCCGTCGAATGCCGGGAGTCCGAGGCCGCCCAGCGACTCGGGAACGTGAAGGTTCATGAGGCCGAGCTCGTGCGCCTTCGCGATGACATCCACCGGATGGGTCGATTGCTCGTCGTAGGCGGCCGCCCGCGGGCGAATCTCCTTCTCGGCGAACTCGCGCGCGAGTGCTCGGAGCTCGCGCTGCTCGGGCGTCAGAGCGAACGAGACGCCACTCGCGACGCCGGTCTCAAGCTGTGTCATGACTCGACTCCCGGATCGATTGACTAGTCAGTCAATCCAGTGTAGACCCGTCGCGAAAAGCGGTCAAGCAGGTTTCCGTAGGATGTCGGCGCATGGCGACGACTACCGAGCGCCCCGTCCTCGACCCGCTCGACTACCTCGCGATCGACGGACTCCTCGGCGACGAGGAGCGCGCGATCCGCGACACGGTGCGGCAGTTCGTCCGCGACAACGTCCTCGACGAGGTCGGCGACTGGTTCGAGAAGGGCATCTTCCCGCGCGAGATGTTCAGCGAGCTCGCGAAGCTCGGTCTCCTCGGCATGCACCTCGAGGGCTACGGCCTCCCGGGTGCGAGCTCGGTCGCCTACGGCCTCACCTGCATGGAGCTCGAGGCGGGCGACGCGGGTGTGCGCAGCGCCGTCTCGGTGCAGGGATCGCTGGCGATGTTCCCGATCTGGAAGTTCGGGTCGGAGGAGCAGAAGGAGCGCTGGCTTCCACCCATGCATACGGGCGAGATCATTGGGTGCTTCGGCCTCACCGAGCCGGACGCGGGGTCGGACCCGGGCTCGATGCGGACGCACGCGCGACGCGAGGGCTCGGACTGGATCCTGAATGGAGCCAAGATGTGGATCACGAACGGGACGATCGCGGACATTGCCGTCGTCTGGGCGCGCACCGACGACGGTCAGATCCACGGCTTCATCGTCGAGAAGGACTTCCCGGGGTTCTCGGCACCCGAGATCCACAAGAAGCTCTCACTCCGGGCATCGGTCACGTCGGAGCTCGTGCTGCAGGACGTCCGAGTACCGGAGGAGAACCGTCTGCCGGAGGTCTCGACCCTACGCGGCCCCCTCTCCTGCCTGAACGAGGCTCGCTTCGGCATCGTGTTCGGCGCGGTCGGGTCGGGTCGCGCGTGCTTCGAGTCCGCGCTCGAGTACGCGAAGGAGCGCATCGTTTTTGGCAAGGCGATCGCCGGCTACCAGCTGACGCAACAGAAGCTCGCCGAGATGGCGCTCGAGCTCAACCGCGGGTTCCTCGTCGCTCTCCATCTCGGCCGCATGAAAGACGCGGGCACGCTGCGCCCAGAGCACGTGAGCCTCGGGAAGATGGGCAACGTGCGCGGCGCAATCGAGGTCGCGCGCTCTGCACGGACGATCCTCGGGGCGAACGGCGTCACGCTCGAGTACCCGGTCATCCGCCACGTGAACAACCTCGAGTCGGTGCTCACATACGAGGGCACGCACGAGGTGCACACGCTCGTCGTCGGCCAGGCGCTGACCGGCGAGAACGCGTTCCGCTGACGGGGCCGAGCGGCCGGACGCCCCGCGCCCGGCCGCTCTTCGACAGAGACAGAGACTGCCTCGGCCTCACGTCGTCAAGGCGAGCAGGCTTGGTCCGCAGTAGTCGGGATGAGGTGATTTGCACTTCCAGGAGGTAGCACGTAGAGGGCGTAGAGCTCGGCTCCAGCGGGTCCAGCCGTCGCCTGGTGCGTACTGCCGAAACCTGGATCGACGAAGCCAGTGCTGGCGCCGTAGGTCGTCTGAATGCAGTTGCTTCCCTGCGCGTACTCGTATTCGAACTCGCCGCGTTCGACGAGCACGAAGACCGGCCCTGGATGCGTGTGCCACGGAATCGGCTGGTTCGGGGCGAGCCGAATGTGCTGAACCGAGACCTCGGCGCCCGACGCCGCGGCTGCTCGCGCAAACGCCGAGACGGGAACCTCCTCGACCCGATTGTGCGCCGAAAGGAAACCGGTCGGCACCGTAGCCGGATCGACTTCCCCCACATGACTGGCGATCGCCACCCCGCCGCCCCCGATTACCGCGAGCCCGGTCGCCAACGCCACAACTACTAGAGCTTCCTTGCGCACGTCGAACCTCCTCGTCTCGATGTCGGATCGAGGCTAGGCCCGAGCTCGCTGGGCGACTACGGCGGCAGCCGGTGAATCTGCCGGGTGGCTGCCCTCCTCCCGTACGCCGGTTCTCCACTTGACGTCGGGCACTCGATCGCGGACAACTCGCTCCGACCCACGAGCGAGAGGGCGGTTACGCTGGCCGAGCACGACGACATCGACCGACTACACACGGAGCTCGCCGAACTGCGCGCGTCGCGGGCGCGGCTCGTCCGCGCCGCCGACGCGGACCGCCGCAGCATCGAGCGCGAGCTGCACGGCGGCGTGCAGCAACACCTGGTGGCCCTCGCCATGCGGCTTCAACTCGCGCAGGCCGCCCTCGAGTCCGACCCCGCGACGGCCAGGTCGCTCCTCGACGAGGTGGGCGGAGACGTCCAGGACGCGATCAACACATCAGCGCTGCTGGCGCAGCGGATCTCCCCTCAGCTGCTCGAGCTCGGCCTCGGCGCAGCACTCCGCGCCGCGGCGGTGAGCTCAGGCGTCCCGGCGTCGGTCGAGATGTCCGGCAGCTCGAAGCAGGCCCCGCCCGAAGTCCTGCACACGGTGTATCGGTGCTGGCTCGATGCGCTCGAGTACGCGTCCGACGCGCGACCGTCCATCGCCGTACGCGAGAACGACGACGCACTTACCTTCGACGTCGCGACGGGAGCCGCGCCCGGAGAGGCCCTCGACGCCCTACGGGATCGCGTCGAGGCGCTCGGCGGCACGCTCAGCGTGCAGCCGGAGCCCGGCGGCCGCACCCGCATCTCCGGCTCGCTGCCGCTCGGACACTCGCACTAGCCGCTCTCGGCCAGATAGAGCACGACGGCCTTGACCCGCTTGTGCACAGCCTCCTCCCACGTGAGCCCGAGCTTGAGAAAGATCGAGTGGATCACTTTCTCGACAGAGCGCTCGGTCAGAACGAGCGTCTCGGCGATGGCGGCGTTGTTTCTCCCCTCGGCCATCTCGCGCAGCACGTCCCGCTCGCGGGGCGTCAACTCGTTCAGCGGCGACGCATCGCTGCGTGCGCTCTGCGCGACGAGAGTGTCGACCACCTTCGGATCCATCACGGAGCCACCCTCGGACACCGCACGCACGGCTGCGAGCAACTGGTCGATGTCCTTCACGCGCTCCTTCAGGAGGTACGCGCGGCCCTCGCTGCCCCCTTCGAGGAGGGCGAGCGCGTAGCTCGGCGTCGCGTACTGGCTGAGCACGACCACTCCAACCTCCGGATGCGTATCCCGCAGGCGTACGGCAGCCTGGATGCCCTCGTCGGTCTCGCCCGGAGGCATCCGGATGTCGGTGATCACGACATCAGGTGCCTTGGCGTCGACGGCCGCCAGCAACGAGTCGAGGTCGTCGCAGACCCCGGTGATCTCCACTTCGTCCGAGGACTCGAGCAGGCGCCTGAGCCCCTCGCGGACGAGGAATTGGTCGTCGGCGAGCACGACACGGATCCCCACGAGGCGAGAATACGGCGCGTCCGGCGACTTCTCCAGGTGCACACCCTCCCGGACGAAGGGGTGCCAGCATCCCCTCGGGCGGCAGGCAGACACAGTAGGCGCACGCGCGTCCGCAAGGCATCGTTGTCCGAGATCTAGACGAGCGCCGTCCTGGCGTGTGATGATCGTCACGTGTGATGGCCGGTCAGGAAGGCTGGACGAAGGGAGGATTGGTGCGCAGAGTATGGCTCGGAGGCGTCCTGACGGCGGGCGCAGCAGCAGTCGGGGCGTTCGCCATCGTGCTCTCGGGGTGCGGAGGCTCGAGCACCGTGAACAGCGCCCTGCAAGAGCAGGTCGACATGCTCCAGATCGGCGAGATCGAGCGGGACTTCCATGAGGCACTCTCGACGAAGGACATCGAGTTGATGATGAGCCTGTGGTCGCAGAACGCGACCTTCACCGCCGGCCCGGGCAAGACCGCTGTCGGGAGGCAGCAGATTCAGCAGTTCTGGCTGAAGTCGACGGCCTTCAAGCCCTCGACCGAGTGGGTGTCGGATCACCCGGCGTACAAGCTGCGGGTCACAGTCAGCGGAGATCGGGGCACGCTGCACTTCGAGTGCCACTTCGTCGACGTGAAGACGCGCGAGGTGGAGGAGGTCACAGCGGCCGACATGGACGTTGTGCGAATCGATGGCCGTTGGCTGATCACGAACATGGTGGGGGGAACCGCAGAGTTGAGCACCTGAGCCGAGCATGGTGCGCCCGGTGTCCCAGCGCGAGACGCACGGCGACGCCGCGAAGCGGCGTCTCGTGAGCCCTGACGACAACCCGCTCGTCCGAGCTGTCGGCCGCGTGCCGGCGAAGGTCCACACCAAGCTGCTGGTCGCGTTC
>Ga0075343_1000136_pt1 | contig 12794 bp, 15 predicted proteins | sample RushOxbow_ThreeS_2_FD_120072 | JGI IMG/M metagenome (GOLD analysis project Ga0075343, IMG submission 120072) | Natural and restored wetland microbial communities from the San Francisco Bay, California, USA, that impact long-term carbon... | ecosystem: Environmental > Terrestrial > Soil >...
GCCGTGCTCGCTCGGGTTTCCGGCTCTCGGTCTCGACATGGACGTGTTCGACGACCGAGGCCGGCCCGTGCGGGGCGAGGTCGGCGAGCTCGTCTGCAAACGGCCGTGGCCGGGCATGACACGGGGCATCTGGGGCGATCCGGAGCGCTATCTCGACACGTACTGGCGCCGCTTTCCGGGCGTGTGGACGCACGGCGACTGGGCCTCGGTCGACGAGGACGGCTACTGGTTCCTGCACGGACGCTCGGACGACACGCTGAACATCGCGGGGAAGCGCATCGGGCCGGCCGAGCTCGAGTCAGCTGCGGTCGGGCATCCTGCCGTCGTGGAGGCTGCAGCGATCGGGGTCCCGCACGAGGTGAAGGGCGAGGTGGCGTGGCTCTATTGCGTGCTCGTACCCGGAGCCGAGCCGGAGGCCGACGAGATCGCGGCGGCTGTCGCGCACGAGCTCGGCAAGGCCTTCGCGCCCGAGCGCGTCCTGTTCGTATCGGCGTTGCCAAAGACGCGAAGCGCGAAGGTTGTCCGCCGGGCCGTCCGTGCGCGCGCCCTCGGACTCGACGCCGGAGATCTCTCGACCCTCGAAAACCCCGAAGCATTGGAGGAGATCGCACGTGCCAGCTGACCGTTTGGAAGGAGTCGCCCTCGTGACGGGCGGGGGGCGCGGGATCGGCGCATCCATCGCGCGCGAGCTCGCGGACGCCGGTATGCGGGTCGCCGTCACCGGCCGGACACCGGAGACCATCGAAGCCATCGCCGACGAGGTGGGCGGTCTCGCCCTGGCCGGTGATGTCTCACGCGAGGAGGACGTGGCGGGTTGGCTGGCCACGACCGAGCGCGAGCTGGGGCCGATCGACCTGCTCGTCTGCAACGCCGGAATCGGCGGTAGCGGGAAGCCGTTCCTCGAGGAGGAGCCGTCGGAGTGGTGGCGCGTCTTCGAGGTGAACGTCCTCGGCGCCTATCTCTGCTGTCGCCTGGTCGGCGAGCGGATGGCCGGGCGAGGACACGGCCGCATCGTGAATATCGGCAGCGGTGGCTCGTACCTGCCCATCACGAATCCGACGTCGGCGCTCGGCACGCCGTACGGCGCAAGCAAGGCGGCGCTTGGCCGCTTCTCCGAGACGCTCGCTGCGGCGTTCGGCCAACTCGGGGTTCGCGTGTTCCTCATCAGCCCCGGCCTCGTGCGAACCGACATGACCGGGAGCTTCGGCGACCACGCGCCGTGGACGCCGCCGGAGCTTGCCCCACGCCTCGTGCGGGTGCTCGCCTCGGGACGAGCCGATGCTCTGGCCGGGAGGTACATCCATGCGGAGCACGACGACATCGACGACCTCATCGACCGGGCCGACCAGATCGTCGCAGAGGACCTGAACGCGATCCGCCTTCGGCGCTAGGCGCTTCTACGCTAGGCGCTTCTAACGGTGCGTGAACGGCTCCGTCCCCTACGCTGAGCCCGCGTGCCGTACTTCATCTGTCCCAACTGCAAAGAGCGCTCGGTCGACCTCGACGGATACGACGGCTTCACGATGCAAGCGGTGCAGTGCCGCAGCTGCGCGTTCGGCTTCCTCTACGAGCTTCTCGAGGACTACTACCCCGCCCCTGAGACCGGCTTCGTCGTTTGCGACCGTGATACGCGCGTACTCGCCGCCGGCCGCGGCGTGTTCGAGATCACGGGCTACCGGGACGCCGACCTCATCGGTCGCAGAGTGGCCGAGGCGCTCGAGCTGTCGGATCCAGGCCCCATCGAGGTGGTGCGAGAGTGGGGTGTTCGGAAGTTGGGCCAGGAGCTGGAGCTCCGCACGCGCGCCGGCATCGAGAAGCGGGTGGTCGTGGACTTCTTCCCCGCCTACGACGAAGACGGCGGGCTCCTGCTCGCACTGACGCCGCGGTAGACGCGGCGAGACATGCTCGCGGCCTACGAGCGCGGCACGATCCAGACCTGCTTCGCCAGTGCGAGCAGCTCGCCGTCCCCGGCGAAGAGGGCGGTGCCGGCGTAGAGCTTGCGGCCGTCCTCGCCGAGCGGCCACGACACGACCGCGCAGGGCTCCGCAGCCTCGGGAACGCGCAGAACGCGGGCGGTCATCCGACCGAGGACGATGTCTCCCCGACCCTCGGCACCGACGGCGTACGCGCCCGGGCAGTCGATCGCGGCCCACACGAGTTCGGGAACGGCCTCTGGAAGGGTCACGGGGGAGGCCTGCAGAGGCTCACGCCCCGCGACCGCTCCGACGTGGATCGCGAGACCGTCGTCGCGCAGCCCACAGACGAAGCATTCGGCGAAGCCGGGACTGAACCCGCGAACGTGGCGCTCGCTCGCGTCCGCCGCGTCGGCGACCGACACCGGCCCCGGAGGGTCGACGTCGAGGGACGCGGGACGCGCCTCCGCCACGACGGCGTCTCCGTCCAGGAGGCGAACGACCGGTCCGTCCTCGACGACGAGGGAGCGGTCGAGCGGAGGAGGAAGCCGTAGCGTGACCTCGACGTCTCCGGCGTCGACGTACGCAGCGAGCCGTCCGCACGCGTAGCCTCCGTTCGCCGACGTGAGCGGACCGCGGTAGAGCCTCGGAAACACCATCTCCATGCGCGCCAGCCTACTGACTAGACTCGGTTTGTGACTATGAGGCGAAAACCTCGATGAGAGTCGCGCTGGCGCAGCTCGACCACGTGGTCGGCGACATCGACCGCAATCGCGAGCGGATCCTCGGAGGCATCGCGGACGCGCGGGCGGCGGGAGCGCAGCTCGTCGTCTTCCCCGAGCTCGCGACCACTGGCTATCCCCCGGAGGACCTCCTCCTACGACCGGGCTTCATCCGAGCGGCCCACCACTCGGTCGAGACGATCGCCGCAGCGACGGATGGGATTGTCGCCCTGGTCGGCACGCCCTGGTTCGACCGGGATCTCGCGAATGCATGCGCCGTGTGCGCGGACGGAGCGGTACGTGCGATCTACCGCAAGCACTTCCTTCCGAACTACGGAGTCTTCGACGAGCACCGGTACTTCGCCGAGGGTCGCAGCCTCGTCGTGCTCGAGCTCGGTGAAACGTCCGTCGGGATCACGATCTGCGAGGACGTGTGGCAGCCCGGGCCTCCTGCGACCGACCTTGCGCTCGCGGGTGCGCAGCTCATCGTGAACCTCTCGGCCTCGCCGTTTCACGTCGGCAAGGCGGAGGAGCGCGAGGAGATGCTCGTCACCCGCGCGCGCGACTCGCGCTCGTTCGTTGCCTTCTGCAACCTCGTCGGCGGCCAGGACGAGCTCGTGTTCGACGGCCACTCCGTCGTCCTCGATGCGGACGGCGACGTCCTCGCGCGCGCACCGGGATTCCGAGAGCACTTCCTCGTCGTCGACATCGACCCAGCCGACGCGATCGGTCAGCGGCTCCGAGACGCACGCCGACGAGAGCTCGGGCGCTCGCGGGAGTCGGTTCCTACCGTCGAGGTCGTCGAGCTCACCCCGCAGACCACGCGTACCGGCGAGCTTGCTCCCGCGCCGACACCGTTCGAGCCCGAGCTCGAGCAGATGCGCCTCGCGCTTGGCCTCGGACTGCGCGACTACGTCGAGAAGAACGGCTTTCGCGATGTGATCATCGGTGTCTCCGGCGGGATCGACTCGGCCGTCACTGCGGCGCTGTGCGCCGACGCACTCGGCCCGGATCGCGTCCACTGCGTCTCGATGCCGTCGCGGTACTCGTCGGACGCAACGCGCTCGGATGCCCGCCTGGTCGCCGAAGCGCTCGGCTGCTCGTTTCGCGAGATCCCGATCGAGTCGTCCGTCGGCGCGTTTCACGACGCCCTGGCAGCGGAGATCGAAGGCGGCCTCACAGGGCTTGCCGCCGAGAACCTGCAGGCTCGCGTGCGCGGCGTGATCCTCATGGCGCTCTCCAACTCGCACGGCTGGCTCGTGGTCTCGACCGGGAACAAGTCGGAGCTTGCGGTCGGCTATTCGACGCTGTACGGCGACATGGTCGGTGGCTTCTCCTTGCTCAAAGACGTCTTCAAGACCGACGTGTACCGCCTCGCCGAGCACCTCAACGCGCACGCCGGACGCGACGTGATTCCGCGCACCACGATCGAGCGCGCACCCAGCGCCGAGCTCCGCGACGACCAGCGCGACTCCGACTCGCTTCCTCCCTATGACCTGCTCGACCCCGTGCTTCAGGCATTCGTCGAAGAGGATCACTCGCGCGAGGAGCTTGCCGAGGAGTTCGACCACGACGTCGTCGAGCGTGTGATCGCCCTCGTCGATCGCGCCGAGTACAAGCGCCGGCAAGCGCCTCCCGGCGTGAAGCTCCGCCCGAAGGCGTTCGGGCGCGACCGGCGCACGCCGATCACGAATCGCTTCCTGGGTTGACACCGCCAAGCGTAAGCGCTAGCTTACGGTAAGTGCCCACTAACGGACACCCGCTGGACGCTCTCGGAGACCCGACTCGGAGGCAGATCTTCGAGCTCCTCCGAACAGGGCCCCGCTCCGTGGGCGAGCTCGCCGGCGACCTTCCGGTCAGCCGGCCCGCCGTCTCGCAGCATCTGCGTGTCCTCGAGGGCGCACGGCTCGTCACCCATCGCAAGAACGGCACCCGGCACCTGTACGAGCTCGACTCGGCAGGCGTGGCGGTGCTGCGCGACTGGGTCGACGGATTCTGGAACGAGGCCCTCGCCCGCTTCAAGGCAGCGGCCGAAACGAAGGGAGAAGCATGAGCGAGTCACTCGTCATCGAGGTCGTGCGCAAGACCGTCACGATCGACTGCTCGGTGGAGGAGGCCTTCCGCGTCTTCACGGCAGAGGCGCGGAGCTGGTGGCCGATCGAGAGCCACTCGATCCACCAGAAGGTCACCGAGATCGTGTTCGAACCGCGCGCGGGCGGGGAGGTCTACGAAGTCTCGGAGTCGGGCGAGCGTGGCCACTGGGCGACCGTGCTGGAATGGGAGCCGCCGGGCCGGCTCGTGCTGGCGTGGAACATCCGCGATGCCGACCCCGAGTCGACCGAGGTCGAGGTCACGTTCCTGCCCGACGGCACGGGGACGCGCGTCGAGCTCGAGCACCGCGGCTGGGAGCGGCTCGTCGACGGCGCCGCCGAGCGGGCGAACTACGACACGGGCTGGGACTTCGTGCTGGGCGAATACGTCTCGACCGCGTAGACGAGCTGGCGCAGCGCGCGGAACCAGCGAAGCCGCTCGTCCCACGGCGCCGCGGCGTTCGCTGGGGAGGTGGATGGCAGGACGAAGAGCGTCGTCTCGGCGAGGCGGCGCTCTTGCGCTCCGTGCTCGGGGCGCTCTCTGAAGACTCCGTGGTACGCGGCCTTGCCGACGAAGCCGATGGCAGTAGGGCAGTAGTCCGCAGTGAGCCGCTCGAGCCGCTCGCGCGCATCCTCGAAGTCCGCAGCTCGCAGGTCGCTCGACCCGCGTGTCGTGCGTCTTGCGGCATTGGTCAGCCCGACGCCGAACGTCAGCAACTCCGCCTGTTCGGACGGCTCCAGCAGGCGTGATGTGAAGCCAGCCGCGTGCAGCAGACGCCAGAAGTCGTTCCGTGGATTGGCAAACGCCGCGCCCGCGCGGGCGCTCCAACGGCCTGGGTTGATGCCGCAGAACACGACCCGCATGCCGGGCCCGAGAGTGTCCGGGACGGCGGAGTCGGTCAGGCCGCTTCGGGCTCGCGATCGTCGAGGCGCAGCTCGAGGAGCGCGCGCATGCGCTCGCCGAACTCGTCGTCGACGGGCTGCAGGGAGTCGCGTGCGACGACCTTCACGGAGTCCTCGGTGTGGCGCCAGCCGTAGAGGCGCTCGTAGCACTCTGCCTCGCTCAGCATCCTGAGCCGCTCCATTGGGTCGCAGGCTAGGTGCCGGCCCGGACGACTAGGCTCCGACCCATGGCTGTGCGCCCTCGCGTTCTGCAGTTCGACGTGACCGTCGATCGCGCAGGGGACGCGCGGAGCGCGCTCGGCGGCAGCCCGCTTCCGCGGGAGGCCGAGTGGTGGGCGGAGCACCTGGTGCTCGCAGGGCTCGTCCGCTGCACGCTCGCCAGCCTCGACTACGCGGCGCGACGGGCAGGCGTCAACGTCGTGAGTTCCGGCAGCGCGCACGGCGTCGTCACGAGGCGCGACGACGACGGCCTCTACGCGCTCGTCGATATCGCGACCACGCTCGAGGTGCAGCTCGCACCGGCGCTCGAGCCGGACGGCCTGCACGGGCTCCTCACCAAGGCGGAGCACGGCTGCTTCGTCTCGAACTCGCTGACTGCCGCACCGAAGCACCGCTGGATCGTCAACGGAGAGGAGATCTCGCTGTGAGCACCACCGCCCTCGACATCCACGCCGTCCGCGCGCGCTTCTCGGCGCTCGACCGGCGGCTCGCCTTCTTCGACGGGCCGGGAGGCACGCAGTGCCCCGATGAGGTCATCGATGCGATCGCCGGGTATCTCCGTGAGGACAACGCAAACATCGGCGCGCCCTACGAGACGAGTGTGCGCACCACGGAGCTCGTCGACCTGGCACACGAGCGGGCGGCGACGTTCCTGGGCTGCTCGGCGGGCGAGACCGCCTTCGGGCAGAGCATGACCGCCCTCAACTTCCTGCTCAGCCGCGCATTCGGGCGGACAGTGCGGGCGGGCGACGAGATCGTCGTCACCGCGCTCGACCACGACGCCAACGTCTCCCCGTGGCTCGAGCTGGCTCACGATCGCGGGCTCGTCGTCCACGTCGCGGGACTGACCGAGGAGCTGGAGGTCGATTACGACGACCTGGCCTCGAAGCTCACCGAGCGAACGCGGGTCGTCGCATTCCCGGTCGCCGCGAACTCCGTGGGGACCGCTCCGGACGTCCGGCGGATCGTGGAGCTCGCGCACGGCGCAGGTGCGCTCGCCTGGGCCGACGCCGTGCACTACGCCCCGCACGGGCCGATCGACGTCACCGCCTGGGATGTCGACGTCCTCATCTGCTCGCCGTACAAGTACTTCGGCCCGCACATGGGTCTCGCCTTCGGCAGACAGGAGCTGCTCGAGTCGTGGCGCGCATACAAGGTGCGGCCGGCGGCGAACGAGCCGGTGGGGCACCGCTTCGAGCTCGGGACCAGTCAGCACGAGCTCCTCGCCGGATTCGTCGCGGCGGTCGACTACATGGCATCACTCGGGTGGGACGCGATGCTCGGTCACGAGCGTGCGCTGGGAGAGCGGTTCCTGGCCGCGCTGCCCGAGCAGGTCGAGCTGTACGGGCTGCGAACCATGGAGGGGCGCGTGCCGACCTTCTGTTTCAACGTGGGCGAGCGAACCGCGGAGGAGGTCGCGCGGTTCCTGGCCGAGCGGGAGGTCGCCGTGTGGCACGGCGACTACTACGCCGTCGAGACGATGAAGCACCTCGGCCTTTCCGACGGGGCCGTGCGCGCAGGCATCGTCCACTACAACACCGAGGACGAGGTCGACCGCCTGCTCGACGGACTCGCAGCGCTGGCGTGAGGCTCCTCGTGCTCGGTGGGCCGAGGTTCCTCGGCCGCGCGATCACCGAGGCCGCGCTCGCGCGCGGGCACGACCTGACCTACTTCAACCGCGGTCAGACGAACCCGGAGCTGTACCCGGAAGTGGAGCGCATCGTCGGCGATCGCACCGAAGAACTCAGCGGGCTCACGGGCCGTGAGTGGGACGCCGTGATCGACACGTGCGGCTACCTCCCACGCGTGGTGCGCGCGTCTGCCCAGGCGCTCTCGACCTCCGGGCTGTACTGCTTCGTCTCGAGCATCTCCGTCTACGCCGACGCCTCGGTGCCGACCGACGAGGACAGCCCGGTCGCCCAGCTGGGGGAGCTCCCCGACGACGAGGTGACGGGCGAGAGCTACGGCGCGCTGAAGGCGCTTTGTGAGGACGCGGTGCACGAGGTCTTCGGCGAGCGCGCCTTGATCGTCCGCCCCGGGCTCATCGTCGGCCCACACGACCCGACCGGGCGCTTCACATACTGGCCCCACCGGGTGGCGAGCGGTGGAGAGGTCCTCGCACCCGGCCCGCCCGAGCGGCCGACGCAGGTCATCGACGTCCGCGACCTCGCCGAGTGGACGGTGGCGCTGTGCGAGACGACGACGAGCGGGACGTACAACGCGACCCATCCGGGTGTCCCGTTCTCCGAGCTCATCGAGACATGCCGCGAGCTGACTGGTGGAGCCGCACAGGTCACCTGGGTCTCCGACGCGTTTCTGCTCGAGGAGGAGGTCGGCCAGTGGATGGAGCTGCCGCTCTGGCTCGCCGACCCCGAGTACGCAGCCGCCGACCGGGTCGACGTGTCGCGTGCCGTTGCCGCGGGTCTCACCTTCCGGCCCCTCGCCGAGACGGTGCGAGGAACGCTCGACCACGCGGAGCCGACCGACGCAGCCGGGCTCGCCCCGGAGCGCGAGGCCGAGTTACTCGCCGCGTGGCACGCGCGTGGCTGAGCCGCTCAAGAACTCATTCGGGCGCGATGTCCCGGCGCGCGTTGCCGAGATGATTCGAGCTGTCGAACCGACCTTCCCCGCCGCTGCGTTCCTCTCCGATGCGGTCGCCGGCTACGACGACCTCGAGCTGACGCCGCGCGCACGGCAGATCGCGCGGGCGCTCGGCCACCACCTGCCACGGGACTACCGGCGTGCGGCCGAGATCCTCGTCTCTTCGCTGGGGCCGAAGCTCGAAGACAGCGAGCTGACCGGGATGGCGCCGTTCGTCTACCTCCCGCACGTGTTCTTCGTCGCGGAGTACGGCGCTGACGACTTCGAGATGTCGATGCGCGCCCAGTACGAGCTCACCCAGCGGTTCACGGCGGAGTTCAGCATCCGAGTCTTCCTCGAGCGCTATCCACAGGAGACGCTCGAGCGACTCCGCGACTGGGCGGGCGATCCCAGCGTGCACGTGCGCAGGCTCGTCTCGGAGGGAACCCGCCCGCACCTTCCCTGGGCGCCGCGGCTGCGCGCGTTCCAGGACGATCCGACGCCGGTGTTGGCGCTACTCGAACTGCTCAAGGACGACCCTGAGCTCTATGTTCGCCGCTCTGTCGCGAACAACCTGAACGACATCGGCAAGGACAACCCGGCGGCGCTGACGGACACCTGCAGGCAGTGGCTGCCCGGAGCGTCGGTCGAACGGCGCTGGGTCGTCCGGCATGCGCTTCGCTCGGCGGTGAAGCGGGGTGATCCGCAGGCGCTCGAGCTCCTCGGTTTCGGCGCCGTCCCGACCGTCGCGGTGCGCGCAGCGGCATTCACGCCGGAGTTCGTGGCGATCGGCGACTCGATCACGTTCACCGCCGAGCTCGAGAACGACGGCACGAGCGCGCAGCAGCTGCTCGTCGATCTCCGGGTGCACTTCGTGAAGGCCAACGGGAAGCCGAGCCCGAAGGTCTTCAAGCTGAAGGAGCTCGCGCTGGAGCCGCGAGAGTCAGCGCGACTCGCGAAGACGATCTCCCTGGCGCAGCACACGACGAGAACGCACTACCCGGGGCGCCATCGGGCCGAGCTGCTCGTCAACGGCAGTCCGAAGGACGCCGGCGGTTTCGAGATCCGCTGAAGCACTCCGCGTACGCTCATCGTCGTGGATCGGCACAAGGACGGGCGCGAGATAGTCGAGGTCCCCGACCGCGCAGCGTGGCGGCGGTGGCTTGCCGAGCGACACGAGCAGCGGGACTCGATCTGGCTCGTCTTCCACAAGCGCTCGAGCACCGGGACGAGCCCGAGCTACGACGAGGCCGTCGAAGAGGCGCTGTGCTTCGGGTGGATCGACAGCACGGCCAACCGGCTCGACGAGCACCGCTCACTCCAGCTCTTCGCTCCGCGCAAACCGCGCAGCACGTGGTCGGCTTCGAACAAGGAGCGAGTCGCGCGGCTCGAACGCGACGGGCTGCTCGCACCGGCCGGCCTCGCCGCCATCGCACACGCGAAGGAAAGCGGCTCGTGGAGCGCGCTCGACGCGGTCGAGCGGCTGGAGGAGCCGCCCGATCTCGCGGCCGCGCTCGATGCGTCCCCCGCGGCACGAGAGCACTGGAGCGGCTTCAGCCCGTCCTCGCGCAAGGCGATCCTCTGGTGGATCGTGAGCGCGAAGCGGCCGGAGACGCGCAGCAAGCGAATCGAGCAGTCCGTCCGAATGGCGGCGAAAGGGCTACGCGCGCAGCACGACCGCGAGTAGCGCGACGCCGGCCTCACTCGGCGGGCGCGGTCCAGTCCTGGGCCTGACGGGCGCGGTCCCACGGATCCTCGTCCCACCGGATCAGGTCCGGGTCGAGACCGCGCGACTCGGCGAGGTCGCACGTGAGGATCTGGAAGCGGACGATGTCGACGACCGGGTGCGTCGTGGGGATGAGGAGGGCATCGCAGCCGAGCTCGCCGAGGGCGCGCATGGCGTCCACGGCTCGTTCCGCGGCGCGGCCTTCACCCTCGAGCACGAAGCAGCGCACCGATGGGTCGACCGCGGCCAGGTGCCCGTGCAGTAGCTGCTCGGTGTGGTGCATCTCCGCGGACACATGTGAGCCCTCGCGAAGCTTGAGTACGGCCTCGAGGACGGTCGGCGCATCTCGGCCCGCCCCCGCGACGAGGAAGCGGTCGTGCTCGGTCGCGGCGAGCGGCTCGGCGTCCAGCTCCCGCGAGACCGCCGTCGCCAGACCACTCACGTCTTCGCCGCGGAGCGCGCGTAGGGCGGCAACGGCGCACGTGTAGCTGACCGTGTGGCAGTAGCTGTCCTCGATCGCCGGCGTGGCCACGACGACATGGTCGACCTCCCTCGCAATGGGGCTCTCGGCCGCGCCTGTGACCAGCCACGTCTCGCCCGAAAATGCGCGCACGGCCTCGTGCGCCAGCCGCGTCTCCCCCTCGTGGGAGATCACGACGAGGACGTCCGCCTCGGGAGCGTTGCCCAGGACGAGCTCGAGCGCCTGCACCGCCGGACCTGCCGCAAGCGCCGCGTGGTACGAGGTTCCGCAGCCGGTGAAGAGCACGCGGGCGCCGTCGGCCAGCCGCCGGTCGCCCACACGTTCGGGCACCTGCGCGAGCCACTCGGGCTGCGCCGCGATGGCCCTTCGGGTCAACTGTCCGGGCACGAAGGCTGTCTATACCATCGAGCGCCGTGTCGATCTTCGAGAAGTCCACGCTCGGCAACGGGATCCGCGTCGTCACGGCGCCGTTTCCGCAGGTCGGATCAGTCTCGTGCTTCGTCATGCTCGCGGCCGGCTCGCGCTATGAGACGCCGGACGCGAAGGGCATCGCCCATTTCGCGGAGCACATGTTCTTCAAGGGCACGGAACGGCGGCCGACCGCCCGGACGATCTCGACGGAGATCGACGCAATCGGCGGCGAGTTCAACGCGTTCACGGGGAAGGAGCTGACCGGGTACTACGTCCGCTGCGGCTCCGAGACGCGCGACACGGCACTGGACGTCCTCGCCGACATGCTCCTGCACTCTACGTTCGACGCGGCCGAGATCGAGAAGGAGAAGGGCGTGATCCTCGAGGAGATGAACGTCTACCTCGACACGCCCCAGCGCTACGTCGGAAACGTCTACGACCGGCTGCTGTACGCCGATCAGCCGCTCGGCTGGGACATCATCGGCACGCGCGAGACCGTCGAGGCGGCGACGCGCGAGACCTTCCTCTCGTACCTCGACACGTGGTATCGGCCCGACCGCATGGTCGTCGGGATCGGCGGGCGAATCGGGGAAGGGCTGACGGAGCGGCTCGAGGAGTTGCTCGGCGGGATCGAGGCGCGGCCGACCGGCGAAGCCGCCGAGGTGGAGATCCCACCCGACGCGTCGCCCGTGCTCCTGCACACGAAAGCGTCCGAGCAGGCCCATCTCATCCTCGGCGTGCGGGGCTACCCCATCGGGCACCCGAATCGCTACGCCCTCCAGCTCCTCGCCGTCGTCCTCGGAGGCGGTATGTCGTCGCGGCTCTTCACCGAGGTGCGCGAGCGGCGCGGTCTCGGCTACTACGTCCACGCAGGGAACACCGCGTACACGGATGCAGGCACCTTCTATGCGAGCGCGGGCGTCGACGTGGCGCGGGTCGACGAAGCGATCACGACCATCCTCGGCGAGCTCCGCAAGATCGCCGCCGAGCCAGTACCGGCCGACGAGCTCGAGAAGGCCCGCGGGTACTCCAAGGGCCGCTTCGTGCTCCGGCTGGAAAGCCCACAGGGAACGATCCAGTACGGACTGCGGCGCGAGGTGCTCGAAGGCGAGATCGAAGATCCCGACGAGTTGCTGCGGCGCCTCGACGAGGTGACGGTCGAGGACGTCCAGCGGGTCGCGCAGGACCTCTTCGAGGACAAGCGGCTGTACCTCGCGCTCGTCGGGCCGTTCGACGATCCGACGCGCTTCGAGCAGCTCCTCATCGCCTGAGACTCGTTACGCTAGTACCCGATGCCACATGCGTCGGTCTCGGGCGTGCGGCTCTACTACGAGGAACGTGGTGCCGGCACGCCGATCCTGGGTATCCACGGTGCCGGTAGCTCGGCCGCCTTCTGGGAGGACGCCGCCGAGCGGCTCGCCGAGCACGGCAGGGTGATCACGTACGACCGCCGCGGGAGCAATCGCAGCGAGCGGCCCGAGCCGTACGAGAAGACCAGCGTGCAGGAACATGCCGACGACGCTCTCGCACTCGTTCGCGCGCTCGATGCGGAGCCCGCGATCCTGATCGGCCGAAGCTACGGCGCGACCATGGCGCTCGATCTGGCCCTCCGGCACCCTGCCTCCGTCATCGGCATCGCGCTGCTCGAAGCCGGACCGCTGGGACTGGACGCCGGCTACGACGCGTGGTTCGCACACGTGCGCGCAGCCGCCGAGGGTGCTCCTCCGGAGCGCGTCGGTGAGGCCGTCA
>Ga0075343_1000138_pt1 | contig 12710 bp, 11 predicted proteins | sample RushOxbow_ThreeS_2_FD_120072 | JGI IMG/M metagenome (GOLD analysis project Ga0075343, IMG submission 120072) | Natural and restored wetland microbial communities from the San Francisco Bay, California, USA, that impact long-term carbon... | ecosystem: Environmental > Terrestrial > Soil >...
GACCACCTTCGCCGCACGCCACCACCGGCCCTTCCGGACGCACCTCGACGATCGTGCCCGCCGGAGCGGCCCCGAGCAGCTCCACCGGCCGCGCGGCCCACACGATCACCTTCTCGCCACCGAGAAACGTGAACGCACCTGGATACGGCCGCGTCTGAGCGCGCACCCAGTCGTAGAGATACGGCGCACGCGTCTCCCAGTCGATGATCCCGTCCGTCGGGACGCGCCTGTGCCAGGTGCTGGCGCGAGCCGGGTCCTGCGGTATGCGCGGAGCGCTGCCGGCGATCAATTGCGGGACGTACTCGTGAACCAGCTCGACATGTGCATCTGCGATCCGTGTGAAGAGGGTCGACGCCGTCTCGTCGGGCGCGATGTCGACGACCGCCTGCCCCACGATCGACCCCGAGTCCGCGGTCGCGTCGACGATCTCGAACAGCGTCACACCGGTCCGAGCGAGCCCTGTGAGAATCGCCCACGGGATCGGCGCGCGGCCACGGTGGCGGGGCAGAAGCGTCGGATGCATGCCGAAGACACCCTCGCGAGCGAGCGCGATGAACTCGTCGCGCACGAGCTGCGACCAGCCGACCACGAAGACCAGCTCCGGATCGAGCGCGGCGACGGCGGCGACCGTCTCCGGCGCGTTGATGTCGCGGGTTTGGTGCAACGTCGCACCCAGCCGGGCGGCGACATCGTCGAACGCGCATTGACCCGACCGATTCGGGTCGATCGGCCCCGGAAGCGTGGCGATCCCGACCACGTCCGCCCCGACGTCCGCGGCCGCCAGGAGGCAGTCCCGACCGATCGTGTCGAAGCTCACCCAGACCGTGCGCATAGGCGGTCGATCGTAGACAGAATGACCCCGTGGGGGAGACCGTGGACTCCGGACGGGTGATCCGCGAGGAGCGCCGCCCGATCACTGCGCTGTTCGCCGACGTCGTCGGCTCCACCACCCTGGCCGAGCGCCTCGACGACGCCGAGGTGAAGCTCGTCATGTCCGACGCGATCGCGCGGATCGTCGGCGAGATCGAGCGGCTCGGCGGCTACGTGAAGGACCTCGCCGGCGATGGCGTGCTCGCGTTCTTCGGTGCTCCGGTCGCCTCCGAGGACGATGCCGAGCGCGCCCTGCTCGCAGCGCTCGCGATCGCGGACTCGATCTCGGGGTACGCGTCTGAGATCGAGCGGGCCTGGGGTATCGGCGGCTTCGATGTCAGGATCGGTGTCACCACCGGCCCGGTGGTCGTGGGAGCGTTGGGAGCGGGCGGCCGGGTCGAATATGCCGCGTTCGGTGACACCGTCAACACCGCCGCACGACTCCAGGGCGCCGCGGAGCCCGGCTCGATGCTCGTCGACGATGCGACACGCCGATTGACCGAGCCGCTCTTCGTTTGGGGCGAGTCGAGCGAGCACGGGCTGAAGGGCAAGGCGTCGCCCGTGGCTGCCCACCGACCTCTGCGCTCACGCGGCGGCGCCGCGAAGCTCCGCGGGCTCGAGGGCGTGGACTCGCCGCTCGTAGGGCGCGAGCGGGAGCTGGAACGCGTGCGCGAGGCGCTTGAGTCCCTCACGGCCGGCCAGGGCGGTGTCCTCGTGGTGACTGGCGAGGCCGGGATCGGCAAGAGCCGTCTCCTGGTCGAGGCCCGCGCGGGCTACGACGGTCTCTGGCTCGAGGGGCGGTGCGTGTCGTACGGGGAGTCGCTTCCCTACTGGCCGTTCCGGGATCTGCTGCGCGAGTTCCTCGGGGCGGCGCTGGACGACCCCGAGCTCCGAGTACGCGTGAGCCTGCGACGCACCGTCGTGGAGCTCTTCGGCGACCGCGAGCTCGAGATCTACCCGTACCTCTGTTCGCTGCTCGGGATCGCACCCGAGCCGGATGCCGCTTCCCGCCTCGCAGATCTTTCGCCCGAGGCCCTGCAGTACCGCACGTTCGAGGTCGTTGAGGCACTGCTCGAACGTCTCGCCGAGGGCGGGCCCGTGGCCGTGCTCCTCGACGACCTGCACTGGGCGGACCCGACGTCCGTGCAGTTGGTCGAGCGCCTGCTCTCGATCGGCGAGCGAGCGGCCATGCTCCTCGTCGTGATGCAACGCGACGAGCGCGACCACGCATCGTGGGCGATCCGCGAGCGCGCAGCGCACGCCGTCCCGCATCTCTTGACCGAGATCCCGCTCGAGCCGCTCAGAGGCGACTCGCAGCGCGCTTTGCTCGAGTCGATGGTCGGCGTCGGCACTCTCCCCGACGACCTACGGGAGCGAATCCTCGCCGCAGCCGAGGGCAACCCGTTCTACATGGAAGAGCTCCTGCGCTCCCTGATCGACGAGGGCGCCATCGCACGACAGGACGGGGGCTGGCGGTTCGATCACGACGCCTCGATCGACATACCTCCGACGGTCGAGCGCGTGATCCTCGCGCGCATCGATCGTCTGAGCGAGATCTGTCACGACGTCCTCACCGCCTCGTCGGCCCTCGGGCGCCACTTCGGCCTTCCGCTGCTCCAGGCGGTCGTCGGCTCGGACCGGACCGACGACGCTCTCCACGAGCTCCAGCGACTCGACCTCCTGCGCGCGACCCGTCGCTGGCCGCAGCCGGAGTTCCGATTCAAGCACGCACTTATCCAGGACGCGGCCTATCGCACGCTCTTGCCCGACCGTCGGCGAGCACTCCATCGCGCGGCGGCCGAGTGGCTCGAGCGCCAGTACGAGGGCGGCGAGGGCGAGGTTCTCGGGTTGCTCGCGCACCACTGGCTCGCTGCCGAGGACGAGGAGAAAGCCGTCGCGTACCTGACGAGGGCGGGCGACGAGGCCCGGCTCGCCTGGTCGCTCGACGAGGCGGTCGAGCACTACCGAGCCCTCCTTCCGCTCCTCGAGCAGCGGGGAGCGCGGCAGGAGATGGCGCTCGTCCTCTTCAAGCTCGCCCTCGCGCTTCATCAGGCACTGCGCTTCTCCGAGGCGAACGACGCGTACTTGCGGGGGTTCGACCTGTGGACCCCGGCCGTCCCGGCGGGGCCCGCGTCGGCGACGCTGCGGATCGGAATGCCGCTGGGCGTCCCGTGGGACGCCGATCCGTACCGGACGCACAGCATCGGAAACATCCGCCTCTACATGGCGCTCTTCGACCGCCTCGTCGAGGCGTGGCCCGACCGAACGATCGTCCCGTCGCTCGCCCATCGGTGGGAGATCTCGGCCGACGGCCTGCGCTACGTGTTCCATCTGCGCGAGGGCCTTCGCTGGTCGGACGGCGCGCCGTTGACGGCGCACGACGTCGAGTACGGGGTGAAGCGGATGCTCGACCGCGACCACCCCGGGGCATCCGTCGCGATCTACTTCGTGCTCGAGAACGCCCAGGAGTACTTCGTCGGACAGCACGACGACCTCTCCGGAGTCGGCGTTCGCGCCCTCGACGATCTGACGGTCGAGTTCAGGCTCGCAGTGCCGGCGCCGTACTTCATGTACGTGGTCAACCGACCCGACTGCGCTCCGCAGCCGCGGCACGCCATCGAGCGGCCGGGTGGCGACTGGACGGAGCCGTCGGCGCAGGTGGTCAGCGGGGCGTTCGAGCGGGTGGAGCACACGGATGATCGGCTCGAGCTCGCTCGGCGACCGGACAGTGCGATGCCACGTGTCGGCACGATCCGGCGTGCCGAGCTCGTCCGCGTCGAGGTCGACGACGCCGCCTCCGCCTACCTGAGTGGTGACATCGACATCTACGATCCTCGTTTCAGCTACGTGGAGGCGCTCGCCGAAGCGGCGCCGGACGAGCTTCAGCTCGATCCCCCGGCCTGGCTCGAGTATCTCGCGCTTCCTCACGCACACCCCGCTTGCAGCCGACTCGAGTTCCGAAAGGCGCTGGCCCACGCAGTGGATCGCAAGGCTCTTGCCGACGTCGCCCCGCCGAACGCGATCGTCGCCACGGGCGGGATGGTGCCACCGCCCTTGCAGGGGCACACACCCGATATCGCACCCGCATTCGACCCGGAGCTCGCGCGTGAGTACCTGGAGCGGTCGAAGGTCGAAACGGCGCCGGATGTCCTCGCTGTCAGCGGTGGAACCGGCGATCCGGCGCTCGCTCACGCGGTCGCCGCGGGCTGGGAGCGAGTACTCGGGATCCCGTTCTCGGTTCGGGACGTGAGCATCGAGGACTTGGACACCAGCGTCGGCACGGTTCGGCTCTCCGAGGCCGTGATCCAGCACGAGGGTTGGTTCCCCGGATACCCCGACCCCGAGTACTTTCTTCGGCTCCTGCTTCACTCCGACGCACAGGACAACGCCGGCGGGTACGCCTCACGCCCATACGACGAGCTCATCGAGCGCGCAAGAAGCGAGCGGGACGGCCGGGCACGGCTCGAGCTCTTCCATCGCGCCGATCGGATGGCCGTGGCCGACGACATCGCCGTGATCCCCCTCCTGTACGTCCGCAATGCGATGTTCGTCAAGCCGTGGGTGCGCGGCTGGTGGGAGTACGGGAAGTCATGGTCATCGTTCGCCGACCTCGTGGTCGACGAGCGCAGGTCCTAGTCGAATCCGGTCGGAACCCGCCCGCCGCGCGCCTGGAAGCGCACCCAGCTGTGATGTGCAAGCCAGACGAGGAGGACTACGCCACCCGTCGACAGAGCGACGATGGCGATCATCTCGGCTCCCGGAACGTTCAGCAGCTTGAGCCCGGCGAGCCCGAGCACCGCCGCGAGCACGAAACGCAGCCGCTGCTCGGGGATCGAGATCGACAGGCGGCCTCCGATGAGCACGCCCGGGATCGAGCCCAGCAGGAGCCAGCCGAGGATCGCGAAGTCGACGTTGCCAGCCACCCAGTGGGCGGCTCCGGCAACGTACAGGAGGACCGCAGCGTGGAAGATGTCGGTGCCGACCACCTTGTGCGCGCGTAGCGGAAAGATCACGAGCAGGGTCAGCCCGAAGAAGACGCCGCTCCCGACGGACGTCAGCCCGACGATGAAGCCGCCGAGAATCCCGATGAGAACTGCGGCGAAGCGGTCGCGATTCGAGAGCCGCCACTTCGGCTCCGGGCCTTGGTCGCCCTGGACGATGCTCTTCGCGATCAGTCCGACCGCGCCGAAGAGAAGAGCGCCCCCCAGAACCTGCCCCAACACCGACTCGACGTCGTCGCCGTACCGTTCGACCAGCTGGACGTTCAGCCAGACGCCGAGGAGTGACGCAGGCGCCGAGCCGATGAGCATCCAGCCGGCGAGGCGAGCTCGCACGTTGCCCATGCGCCGATGTTGGACCGCGCTCACCGTCTTGAAGGCGGCGCCGTGCGCGATGTCCGTTCCGATCGCGGTCGCGGGCGGCACGCCGAAGAAGAAGACGAGGAGGGGGGTCATCAGCGACCCCCCTCCCATGCCTGTCATGCCGACGAGCACGCCCGTGAACAGGCCGAGGACCGTGTATTTCCAGTCCACTGCGGCCTGCTCTTCGAGCTAGCTCTGTCGATACGCGTCGATGAGCACCTTCGCGACCTCGGGGCGCGTGAACTCCACCGGAGGCACGTCACCGGCGCCGAGCATCTCGCGCACCTTCGTCCCCGAGAGAAACACGCGGTCCTCCGCGCCATGCGGGCACGACTTCGTGCTTGCCATCGAGCCGCACACGTTGCACCAGAACGTGTGCTCGAAGAACATCGGCTCGATGTCGAGCTCGTGCGGTGCGAACTCGTCGAAGATGAGCTGCGCGTCGTACGTGCCGTAGTAGTCGCCGACCCCCGCGTGGTCACGCCCGACGATGAAGTGCGAGCAGCCGTAGTTCTTCCGGCAGATCGCGTGCCAGACCGCCTCGCGCGGACCTGCATAGCGCATGGCCGCCGGGAAGGCCGACAGCAGGACGCGATCCGACGGGTAGTAGCCGTCGAGGAGCGTCGTGTAGCACTCGACGCGAACGTCGACCGGAACGTCGTCCGACTTCGTGTCGCCAACGAGCGGGTGCACGAGCAGTCCGTCGACCGTCTCGAGCGCGACCTTCGTCAGGTACTCGTGCGCGCGGTGGATCGGATTGCGAGTCTGGAAGCCGACGACGCGCTTCCATCCGCGCTCGGCGAAGATCCGCCGTGTCTCCGCCGGATCCCGGGCGAGGTCGGAGAACTCGGCCGGCGCCCGCACGAACACGGTGACGCGCCCGGCGAGGTACAGCGGCTTCTGCGCGAAGAGCCGCGCAACACCTGGATGCGCGTCGTCCGTCGTGCGGAAGCAGTTCTCCGCCTCGCGCTCCTTGTCGTACTCGAACGTCTCCTCCACCTCCAGAACGGCGACCGGTGTCCCGGCCTCGTCGGCGAGCGTGACGCGGTCGCCACTCGGCGCCGAATCGACGGCGAGACACACGGGAAGCGCCCAGGGAAGCCCGCTGGCGAGATGCATCCCGTCGACGACGCCCTCGTAGTCGGCCTTGCCCATGAAGCCCTCGAGTGGCGAGAGCGCACCGGAGGCGATCATGTCGAGGTCGGAGAGCTCCCGCGAGGTGAGCGGGACGACCTCGAGCGAGCCGAGGTCGTCGGGCGCGTCGCCCGTGCGGTCGACGAGCGTGCCGCCGTGTGGAGCGATGAGCCGATCCGTCGTCACCGCCTTCATGCGGTCACCTGCGCCGGAATCAGGCCCAGCTCCTCGAGCTTGGCGACGACCTGCGCGGCCGCCTCCTCCTCGCTCGTCGCCTCGGTGTCGACCACGATCTCCGGGTCCACCGGCTCCTCGTACGGATCGTCGACGCCGGTGAAGCCCTTGATCTCGCCGGCGAAAGCCTTCGCGTAGAGGCCGTTCACGTCTCTCTTCGCGCACTCCTCAACCGACGCCTTGACGAAGACCTCGACGAACGGGCCGAACTGCTCGACCATCGAGCGGGCCTTGTCGCGAGTCTCGATGTACGGCGAGATCGCCGCCGCGATGACCGTTCCGCCCTGACGCGTGATGCGCGAGGAGACCCAGCCGATGCGCTCGATGTTCGTGTCACGGTCCTCCTTGGAGAAGCCGAGACCCTTCGACAGGTGCGTGCGAACCGTGTCGCCGTCGAGGTACTCGACGAAGCAGCCGCGCTTGTCGAGCTCCGGCCCGACGAGGTGCGCGATCGTCGTCTTGCCGGAGCCGGAGAGCCCCGTGAACCACAGTGTGAAGCCGCCCTCGCGAACGCGATCCGACTCCGGATGCTCGTGGGCGAAGATGTTCTCTTGCGTCATGACGTCCTTTCCAGCGTTGTGTCGTCGGTGTGGATGCCGCACTCGAGCTTGTCAGAGCCGGCCCAGCGGCCGGCGCGCTCTTCCTCGTCGGGGCTCGTCGGACGGGTGCACGGGATGCACCCGATCGAGCGGTACCCGGCGTCATGCAGCGGGTTGGAGGGTATCTCGTTGACGTTGATGTAGGCCCACACCCGCTTCTCGTCCCAGTCGGCGAGCGGGTGGATCTTGAACACCTGGTACCGCTCCGACCACTGCACCTTCGGCGTGTCGGCGCGGCTCGGCGACTGATCGCGGCGGATGCCCGAGATCCAGGCGTCGTACGGCTGGAGCGCCTGCACGAGCGGCTCGACCTTGCGGATGTGGCAGCAGCGGTCGGGGTCGCGCTCCCAGAGATTCGGCCCGTCCGCGCGATGCTGCTCGGCGATCGTCGGGATCCCCGGCTGGATGAGCTTGAGCTGGTAGCGCTCGACGAGCGCGTCGCGCGTGTCGTACGACTCGCGAAAGAAGAGATGGGTGTCGAGCTCGACGGTGTCCATGCGCAGCCCGAGCTCGGCGACCATGTGCACGAGTACGGACGACTGCTTCTGCCACGAGCACGTCAGGCAGACACGAGGCCAGAAGAACTGGTGGGTCCAGGAGATCAGCTCCTCGGCCGTCATGGCCTCGAAGTCGAGATCAGGAAGCTGGGGCGGGCTCAGTGCTCTGATGGCCAAGCAGCACCTCCTTCAGCGTGTCCGCCCGCAGACCGAGGCGCAGCGTCTCGAGGGCGATGACCTCGTCGGGGGGAATGTTCCCGAGATTGACCTCAGGCCCGAAGTGGCGGACGAACCAGGCCTGGGACGACTTCGTGGGCGCTTCCCAGATGAGGTCGTGGAAGGAGATCGAGTGCTCGATCTCGTCGACGAGCCCCGTGCGCAGCTCGCCCGTCGGCCGGTAGATACCCGCGGTGCCGCCCTCGCGGCCCTCGGCTATGACCTTCCAGGCGCCGGCCTCGAGCTCTTCCTTGATCCACTGCACCCACAGGTACGGCGCTATGTTCACCTCGGAGTCCTTCGACCCGACCTCGGAGAGGACGACGAAGTCGCGCGCGAAGTCGGCGATCAGCTCGAGCTTCTGCTCGCGCGGGATCTCGAGCGTGCCGTCCGAGATCTCGACGTGCGAGAAGCGGAAGTGCTGGAGCCAGCGCTTGAACTCGTCCATCTTCGACTGGCCGTAGACCGCCTCGAAGAGAGTCCCTCCGCACACGACGGGGGTCTGAAAGGAGCGGTAGAGAGCGATCTTCTTCTCGAGGTTGTTCGTGACGTAGCTCGTGCCCCAGCCGAGCTTGACGATGTCGACGTACTCGCCCGCAGTGTCGAACAGGCCCTCGATCTCGCGGAGGTTCAGGCCCTTGTCCATGACGTGGGTGAGGCCACGCTCACGCGGCTTGCCCTCACGTTGCGGGATGTCGAGAAACGAGTGCTCGCTAGAGGCGTGCATAGATCTCCTCCAGCTTCTCGTGCGCCCGCGCCTGGACGTCGCGATACAGCGAGCCTCCGTGCGCATCGATCCCGACGGTGAGCGGGCCGAAGTCCTTCACCCGGAAGCGCCACAGGCACTCGGGCATGAGCTCCTCCCACGCGACCTCTTCGATGTCCTCGATCTGGGTCGTCTCGAGCGCTGCGGCACCGCCGACGATCGCGAAGTAGACCATTCCGAGCCGGTGCATCGGCTCGATCGCCTCGTCGGGGAATCCACCCTTGCCGCAGATCGCGCGGACGCCGTATTGCGCGCCGAGCGGCTCGGTGAAGCGCACCATCCGCGCGGAGGTCGTCGTCCCGATGCACAGCTTCTCGTAGCGCCCCGGGCCGAGCTTCCGCACGTTCGGCGCGGTGTGCAGGAGGAACGCGCCGGAAAGGTCCATGGGGGGCTCGACCCCCTGGTCGAAGATGCGCACCTGCGTGCGGTCGCGGATCCCGATGATGTGCCCCTGCACGACCACCTCGTCGCCCGCGCGCAACTTCAGGATCTCGGCCGAATCGGTGATGGGGAACGTCACCTCGTGCGTAGCCATCACGCGTCTCTCTCGTATTCGATCGAGCCGTCCGCGGCAACATGCGCTGACGCGCGCCGCGCTGCCCAGCACTGGTAGTTCACGGCGACGGGGTTCAGCGTCATGTGCGTGTCGGCATGCTCGACGTGGACGGAGAGCACGGTCACGTCGCCGCCGAGTCCCATCGGGCCGACGCCCGTCTCGTTCAGCAGGTCCTTCAGCTCGGCCTCCAGCTCGGCGACGAGCGGATCCGGGTTGCGCGTTCCGACCGGCCGCGCGATCGCCTCCTTCGCCAGGTGCATCGCGTAGTCGGCCGAGCCGCCGATGCCGACGCCGACGATCCCGGGCGGGCACGGCTTGCCGCCGGCGCCGACGATCGACTCGAGGACGAACTTCTTGATGCCCGTCACGCCGTCGGCGGGGACGCACATCTTGAGGAAGCTCATGTTCTCCGAGCCCGAGCCCTTCGGCACGCACTTCACGTCGAGGCCGTCCCAGTCCGGGATGAAGTCCCAGTGCACGATCGGTACGCGGTAGCCGACGTTCGGCCCGGTGTTCTCGCGCGTCAGCGTGTGCACGGTGTTGGAGCGCAGTGGATGCTCGACCGTGGCGCGCTCGGTTCCCTCCTTCAGCGACGCGTAGATCCGCGCGGGATGAAGCGGGAAGTGCTCGCCGACCTTGCAGTAGTAGACGGCGATGCCGGTGTCCTGGCAGACGAGGTTCTTCTCGGTCTCAGCCACAGTGACGTTCTTGAGAATCGTCTGCAGGACGCGCTGGCCGGTGACCGAGGTCTCACGTCCGGCAGCGTCGGCGAGAGCGTCGCGAAGGTCTTGCGGGATGTCCTTCAGCGCCCAGACGTAGAGATGCGCGGCGGCGTCGGAGACGGCGCTATCGAGATCCGTCGCGACGACGCTCATCCGCGCGCCGCCTCGGCCGCAGCTCTTCCGGCACGTCGCCCGAAGACGACACACTCGAGCAGCGAGTTGCCCATCATGCGGTTCCTTCCGTGGGTGCCACCCGTGATCTCGCCGCAGGCGTAGACGCCCTCGAGCGACGTCCCGGCCTGCTCGTCGATCACGAGTCCACCGTTCTGGTAGTGGAGGACGGGGTAGGTGTAGATCGGCTCGGAGAGAGGGTCGATCCCGGCGCTGCGATAGCGGCGAAGCATGTACGGAAGCGAGATCTCGGCGTCCCCGGGCGTGATCCGCGTCGTGTCGAGCCAGACCGCCGGGCGCCCGTCCTCGGTCACGACGCCGCGGCCGGCGTCGACCTCGTCGAAGATCGCCTGCGATACGGTGTCGCGAGCGCCGAGCGAGTCCGTGAACTCCTCGCCGGCGGCGTTGAGCAGCACTGCGCCGTACGCGCGCGTGGTCTCGGGGATCGAGTAGCCCTGCATCGTCGACGGCCACGCCCCGCCGTTCGGGTGGTACTGCAGCGCGTCGAGGTCGCGACTCTCCGCACCGGCAGCGAGAGCGATCTGCGTCACCTCGCCGGTCGCGTTCGGATGATTCGTCGAGAGCACGCCGCGCGTCTCCGCCTCGGCGAAGCACCGGCCGCCCGCTGCGAGCACGACGGTGCCAGCCTCGATGTCCGCCGCACCGTCTTTCGTCTCGAAGGAGGTACGCCAGCCGCCGTCGCTCGGCGTGAGCGTCCGAAGCACATGGTGCGGGAGCTCGGCTCCGTCGCCGGCCTCGTAGGTGTCGCGCAGCGCCTTGGTGATCGCATGTCCCGTCCGATCGCCGACTTGCAGGAGGCGCTGCCGCGTCGCCCCGCCGCAGCGAGCGAGGCGATACCCGCCGTTCTGCCTCGTGAATGCCACGCCGAGCTCCTCGAGCCACTGAATCGCCGACCGCGCGTCTCCCGTGAGCACCTCGACGAGCGCCGGGTCGGCGGTGTCGTGTGATGAGCGCATGACGTCCTCGGCGTGAATATCGGGCGAGTCGTCGTCACCGAACGCCGCCTGGATGCCACCCTGCGCCTTCGCGGAGTTGCACGCCTGCACTGTCGTCTTCGTCGCGAGAGCGACCCGCGCGCCTGCGCGCTCCGCGGAAACCGCGGCAGCGAGCCCCGCCGCGCCGGAGCCGACCACGAGCACGTCGAAGGAAGCGCCGTTGCGCACGAGCCGATCGTAGCGCAACATCTTATTCCTGTCATTAGCCAGCGTTATCTGCGGATACCGGATCGACACAAGCCCGCCGACCGGGACGCGTTAGACTCCCCCGCTCATGAGAAGCCTGAGTCAATCGCGGGCGCGAAGAACCTCGCGATTCCCCACGCCGCGCCATCGTCCGGGAGCCGCCTGATGGCAACCCTGGGCGAGATCTGCGCACCGACGTTCATCACCGTCGCGCCCGAGGACACGCTCGGCGAGGTGGCGGAGCGGATGAGTGCCCGGAACGTCGGGGCGGTCGTCGTGCGGGACTTCGGCCGACTGATCGGCGTCTTGACGGAGCGCGACATGCTTCGGGCGATGGCTGCTCGCGTGCACACGAGTGACGCCCGTGTGCGGCAGTGGATGACCGAGGATCCGATCACGGCCCCTCCGGACATGACCTTCGACGAGGCGCAGGCGATCATGCTCGACAAGGGCTTCCGCCATCTCCCCGTCGTCGACGGCGACACGATCCTCGGGATCGTGAGCCTCCGTCGGATCATGGGCGGCCGTCGCCCGACGGCAGACTGACCCGCGCCGCTACGCGCAGGCCGAGACGACGCCTCTGGTGACGGCTCCGGCCGCCGCCGCGGCACTCACTGCGCGCTTGCGGAGCTGCGCCATGAGCTTCGCGCTCGAGCGGATGTCCCGGGCGGCCTGTTCGCGCGCAGCGCCTTGACCGAGGAGAGTGAGCCCACACTGGCCGGGGTTCTTCGTCCCACCGATCCAGCCGAGGGCATAGAGGTACCTGAGCGCGTTCTTCGAGTACGGAGCGCGCTTGTACGCGGCCTTCGCACCGGCCGGTGACACCTTCTGCGCCTTCGCCGCCTTGCCGGCCGCCGCCAATCCGACGCTGCTCGACGCGAAGACCGCGGCGACGTTCTGCCCGTACGCCCCGGTCAGCGTTGCGGCCATGAGCGTGACCGCGGCGAGGATCCCTGCGTACTCGACGACCACGGGCACATCGTCCGCCCGGAGAGCCGTTTCGTCAATGTCACCAGACGGAGCGGAGGAGCGCCTCGATGTCGCCCGGCGACGCAGCACGTGGGTTCGCTCGGGCGGCAGGGCGCGCGGCCGTCACGTCGGCGAGGTCGGAGAGATCCTCCTCGGGAACGCCGAAGTCGCGAAGTCGCGAGAAACCGCCGAGTCGCGCGAGTGCCTCGACTTCCGCCGCGGCGTCTTCGACTGCGAGCGCCTCGGCGAGCGCCGCTACGGCGTCCGGGACGACGGCCGCGTTGAACCGAAGCGCGGGCGCGAGGCAGATCGCATTCATCGCCCCGTGGGACACCCCGTAGCGGCCGCCAAGCGCCTGCGCCATCGCGTGGGCGAGAAAGAGGCCGCGCTCGGCGAGTGCCATCCCCGCGTGC
>Ga0075343_1000140_pt1 | contig 12595 bp, 12 predicted proteins | sample RushOxbow_ThreeS_2_FD_120072 | JGI IMG/M metagenome (GOLD analysis project Ga0075343, IMG submission 120072) | Natural and restored wetland microbial communities from the San Francisco Bay, California, USA, that impact long-term carbon... | ecosystem: Environmental > Terrestrial > Soil >...
CCGATCCATCCGCGTTGCGGCCGGTGCGGTAGAGCGCCTGGAGAGCACCGGGCTCGGCCGCGGTGCGCTCCGACGTCCACACGCCGTCGAGGTCCATGCCGCCGATGCGCGAGTTCACATCAACGAATTGCTCCTTCGAGAGCGTCCCGTTGAGCAGGTTCTGGAGCCCGTATTGCAGGCCCACGTTGTCGATTGGACGCGGTGCCCGGTTGTCCGGCCCGACGCCGTAGACGTACTTCAGGTAGTCCTGGATCGTGCAGCGCGTGCCGTTCGGGTTGGTGTCCGGGTGCCAGCGCCACGGCGGGTCGTTCGGCGGACCGGCACAACCTGCGGTGCTGTCGGCGATCAGCTCGGCGGTGGTGAAGCCGATCTTCTGCGAGCACTTGGCGTCCGGGTTGGTCGGGTTCGTCCCGTAGACGAGCTGCCGCGCGGCGGCGTTCGGGAAGAGCGCATTCCCGCTTCCGTCGCCCCAGCCGGGGGGTGGGCCGAAGGGGCCACCGCCGCCGAGCCCGAAGTACCGGGACAACAGCAGGCAGTCGAACGAGTCGACGACCTGGAACCAGTGGTCTTCGTAGAGCAGGCTCGTCATGAGGCCGTTCAGCAGCCCCGGGTAGGCGCCCGAGATCATGTGCTGCTGCATCGTCCCGGCGGAGCCGCCGGTTCCGATCGTGTACAGGATCGGTCCCCAGCGCTCGGTGAGGATCTCCTTCGTCATCATCAGCGCTTCGGCCGAGATCACGTCGCTGCACGAGTTGGCGTACGTGTTCAGGCTGGAGGTGCCGACCGCGAAACCGAGCCCGAGCTGCGCGACGTTGCGCACGTCACCGACCGTCGGTTGCCGGTAGTTGACACTGCAGGCGCCGCCGAAGCTGTTGACGTACTTGCGGTTCCACGGCTGCTCGGTCGACCACGGCGTGATCGGCTTGGTCGGATCGACCAGCACCGCGATCTGGTAGATGCCGCGGTTCGCGGTTCCGGTCACGCGCTGGATGACGAACGGGACGGTCTTGCCCTGATCGGTCGTCGTCTCCTGGATCGCCTCCGCCGCCGGCGGGCTGCTCGGGTCGTACACGACCCATGCGTTACCGGCGGCATTGCGGTAGAAGTGCTCGACCACGGGCGCGGCGGCGTTGCACTGGTCGTCGACCGGCGGGCCGAGCGGCGGGTTGGTGCCGCCTTGATTCAGAGTCCGGCACTCCCAGGGCTGGATCTGCTCGCCCGAGAACACCGGACCGCCGATCGGGTGGTTCGTGATCTCGATCCAGCGGCCGACGCCGTTTCCGGGCCGCACGCGCAGGAGGTTCTTGCCCTCCCGAAGGCCCGTGACCAGGCCTTCGTAGCGGCCGTTCGGGCGAACCGCGAACGCGCTGGTGATATTGGCGTCGTTGAGTTCGACCCGGATCGAACGCGGGTTCGCGCTGAGCTCGACCGACACGAGCGCGTCGCCGCCCGAGATCAGATCGGCGCGATTGGACACGACGGTGATGTCGTCGACGCCGCCCGCTTGGCTCAATGCCGAGGTGGCGCCCACGCTCACCGCGAGCGCCGCCAACGTACAGACGAAAAGGCTGCCAACGAGCGATCGACGCTTCGTACGCAAGAGCTGCACGATGCCTCCCTCCCTGGAGTGCGTCCGAGGCCGCAAGTACGGGCGCGGATAGCGGAAGGCCGAGTATTTATCAGTTTGCCTGATACTGTCAAGGTCACCTGATACTCCTCGTCCACTGACGGGGGGCCGTGCAGGAGGTTGCAACTGAACTCCAGCAAGCGCGTGTGCGAGCATCCGCAGCGGTGAATGACCCTCCCGAGTCGGCGGCTGCTCCGCCCGAGCCCGTCGAGCCGCGAATCAGCTACGTCATCGCGCGGCTCGAACGTGCCGTCCGCGCTCAGATCAACGAGCGGCTCAGGCCCCACGGGCTGACCACGCTTCAGTACACGACGCTCAGCGTGCTCGGTTCGCGGGGGCAGCCGCTGTCGAACGCGCAGCTCGCTCGCCGCGCGTACATGACACCGCAGGCGATGATCGAAGTGCTCAACGCCCTCGAGGACAAGCGGCTCATCCGCAGGGATCCGCATCCGAACCACCGCCGCGTCTACCCGGCGAGCCTCACGGACGACGGACGCCGTGTCCTCACGCTTTGCGACGCCTCGGTCGAGACGATGGAGGAGGAGATGCTGGCTGCCCTCGATCCAGCCCAGCGCGAGCGTTTCGCCGAGTGGCTCAAGGAGTGTGTCCGAGCCCTGCACGCGGGGCTACCGTCCGAGGGCGACCGAGGTCAGGCAACAGCCGCCAAGGTCGTCGCTTGAGAAGAATCAGGTAGCCTGATATAAGTAGCTCCGTTGCGATGCCGCTTCGAGTCGAGGGAGATGCGATGGAGCAACCGGTGACGGCGCTGCGTGGCCTCGGGCACACCGGTCTCCGTCGGATCCCGATTCCTATTGCGCTCGATGCACCGGCGGGCAAGACTTCCCGGAGTGGCAGGCGACCGTGCTCGTAGCGCACGGGCCACACGTTCCCCAAGGAGGGCAAAGATGAAGAGGCTGCTACTGGCCGCGGTCGTAACTGCCACCGCCGGCCTGCTCGCGCTGACCGGGTTCGCGTCCGCATCCGGGCAGCAGGTACGGATCGTCTACATCGGCATGGACGCCCCGCTGACCGGGCCGACGGCGGTCGTCGGCCAGGGTGACCGCGAGGCCGTCAACGCGCTCGTCCGCTTCTGGAACCGCGCAGGCGCGTTCAAGAACAGGCGGATCCAGGTCGACGTCCTCGACAACGCCTCGAACCCGTCGCAGGCCGTCCAGAACGTCCAGCGCTTCGTCGCCGATTCGAAGTACGTCGCCATCCTCGGCTCCGGAAACGCAGGCGCGGCGATCGCGACGGCGCCGCTCGCGACGGCAGGGCGCATTCCGTTCCTTGCGCTCTCGCCTCCCACGCCGCTGATCTCTCCCGCACCGCGACCATACGTGTACGTCGCGCTCCCGACGGACCGGCTCTACGCGTACAGCATGGCGCGGTACCTGAAAACGCTCGGCGTCCAGAGGATCGCGCTGATCGGAGACAACGGCGGCTTCGGTCGCGGCGGTGTCGCCCAGGTGAAGGCCCTCGCCAGCTCCTACGGGTTCACGATCACGGACGACATCATCTTCGCCCCGACGCAGACGAGCTTCGCGGCAGAGCTCGCGAAGGTGCGGAACTCGAACGCCCAGGCCCTCTGGGTGTGGACGGTGACGCCGCCCGGAAGCACGATCGTGAAGGAGTTCCGGCAGCTCCAGCTCCCGCAGCGGCTCATCCTCACGGGCGGCAACCTCTCCGAGCAGTTCCTCCAGGGGACGTGCCCGGACGTCAACGGAGCGCTCGTGAACAGCTTCCTCGGCGTCGTGTGGAACCAGCTTCCCCAGGGACATCCGGTCAGGGCGCGAGCGCAGCTCACACAGCGTGTGATCGGCAAGCCCCTCTCGGTCTTCCACGTGGACGCGTCGACGTCGCTCTTCGCGCTCAAGGCCGCGATGGAGAGAGGCGGATTCACGCGTGCGGGCATCAACACAGCGCTCGAGACCAAGCTTCGTGGACTGGTGACGCCCGGCGGCCGCCTGTTCTTCGGCCCGCGGAACCACAGCGGCGTCCAGATGGACAGCATGTGGGCTGGGAGAATCGTCCAGTGCAAGCCGAGGGCCCTGGTCGGAGCGGCGTTCCAGCGATAGACGAACCATCCGACAACGGAGTCGACGCCGCGGACCTCGTTTGCGAGGTCCGCGGCGTCACCAAGGCATTCGGCGCGGTCGCGGCCGTCGAGAACGTCACGCTCGCGGTCGCACGCGGGACGCTGACGTGCCTCATCGGGCCGAACGGCGCGGGCAAGTCCACGCTGCTCGGTTGTATCTCTGGCCTCCTGCGTGTCGATACCGGCAGCGTTCTCGTCGAGGGCAAGGAGATCACGCGCTGGACGGCGCACCGCCGCGCCGAGGCCGGGCTCGGGACGGTCTTCCAGACGTCGCGGCCGCTCGAGCAGCTCGACGTCCTCGGCAACGCGATGGTCGGCTGTCACACATGGACTCGCGCAGGCATGGTGGAGGCGATGCTCCGCCTCCCGTGGCAGCGCAAGGAGGAGCGGCGCATCGAAGAGCAGGCCTACGAGGCCCTCGAGCTCGTCGGGCTCGCCGACAGGGCGTCGTCCCCCGCTGACTCGCTGCCGGTCGGCCAACTCCGGCTCCTGGCAGTCGCGCGGACCCTGGCCCAGCGGCCCAGCGTCCTCCTGCTCGACGAGCCGGCCGCAGGTCTTCGCGGCGCCGAGAAGACGAAGCTCGCGGAGACGCTGCTCGCGCTCAAGGAGCGGGGGCTGACGCAGATCCTCGTGGAGCACGACATGGGCTTCGTCGGCTCGCTCGCCGAGCGGGTGGTCGTGCTCGACCGAGGACAGGTAATCGCCGACGGGACGCCGGCGGAGGTTCGAAGCAACCAGCAGGTCGTGGCGGCCTACCTGGGGTCGGCGACCCTGTGACCCTGCTCGCTCTCGAAGACGTCGTCGTCCGGTACGGCCAGGCGGTGGCCGTCGACGGCGTCTCGCTCGCGGTCGGGAGTGGCGAACGCGTGGCGCTCATCGGGCCCAACGGCGCCGGAAAGACGTCTGTCCTGAATGCCGCGTGTGGTGTGATCAGACCCGCTGCGGGCCGCGTCGAGATCGACGGTCGCGTCCTCACCCACGCGACACCAGCCGCCGTCGTGCGCCGCGGGATCAGCCAGGTGCCCGAGGGACGCCACGTGTTCGCGACGCTTCCGGTCGAGGCGAATCTCCTGCTCGGCGCGTACGGCCGCGTCTTCCGCCTCGAGATCGTCTCGTCGACCCTTCGCTACCTTCGCTCGAAGCGGGACGTTCGCGAGCAACTGGAGCGCGTCTACGAGCTCCTGCCCAACCTCCGCGAGCTTCGCGAGCGGCCGGCCGGCCGGACCTCCGGAGGCGAGCAGCAGATGGTGGCCATCGGTCGTGCGCTCATGGCGCGTCCGCGCCTCCTCGCCATCGACGAGCTGTCGCTGGGCCTGGCGCCGGTTCTCGTTCAGGCGCTCGCAGAGTTCCTCGTGCGCCTGAACGAGGAGGAAGGCGTCGCGATCCTGCTCGTCGATCAGAGTGCAGCACTCGCGTTCTCGCTCTGCGAGCGCGCGTATGTCCTCGAGACCGGCCGCGTCGTCCTCGACGGCGCGAGTCGCGACCTGGAAGGCCGGAGCGAAGTACGGAGCGCGTACCTGGGTAGAGGCCCCGACGACCCGGCATGACGACGTTCTTCCAGTTCGTCGTCGTCGGCATCTCGACCGGATCGGTCTTCGCCATCGTGGGCATGTCCCTCGTGCTCGTCTACCGCGCAACCGGCATCGTGAACTTCGCACAGGGCGTCTTCGCAGTGCTCGCCGGCCTCCTGACGTACTCGTTCGTTCAGCACATGCCGCTCGCGCTCGCGGCCGTGCTGGCAACGCTCGTGACAGCGCTCGTCGCAACACTCGTCGCCGTCGTGGCGGTCGGCTTCCGCGGTCGCACCACGCATCTGGCGAGCCTCATCATCACGGTCGGGATCGCGATCTTCGCCGAGGCCGTGCTCCTGGCCGCGTTCGGCGAGGTGCCTCGGTCGTACCCGGCGATCTCGGATCGCGCCTGGGATGTGGGTGGAGTCCTGATCCAGCCGCAGTACGCCGTGCTGGCGCTCGTCGCGCTCGCGGCCGCCTTTCTGCTCACCCTGTTCCTCCGCCGGACGATCGTCGGCCAGGCGCTCGTCGCCGCTGCCGACTCGCCGCGTGCCGCCGAGCTGATCGGGCTCAATCTCCGCTCGATCGCAGTGATCGCGTTCGCGGTGGCAGGCGCCCTGACCGCCGTCGGGGGAGTACTGCTCGCCCCGACGGTGCCGGTCTCCTACAGCTCGGGCCTGACGATCACGATCAACGGGTTCGCGGCGGCCGTCTTCGGCGGCCTTGTCTCGATCCGCCTTGCGTTGCTCGGCGGCTTTGCGCTCGGCGTGCTCCAGCAACTCGTCGTCGGGTACGTCGACTCCCAGTACAGCCTCATCATCGCCCTCTTGGTCATGCTGGTGCTCATCGGCTGGCGCTCGCGAGGTGAGCTCGCCGTATGAGCGTGGAGCTCGCAGCCCAGGGCCGCACAGCTCGCCGACGGCGCGTGGGGGCAGCCCGCGTCGCCGCCCTCGTGGGCGCGACCGCCTTCGCGTGCTGGCTCCCGTTCCAGCTCGGGCTGGGCGATGTCGGGCTCTACGACCGGATGGGCCTGTACGCACTAGTCGCGATCGGCCTGACCCTGCTCATGGGGTTCGCGGGCCAGGTCTCGCTCGGCCAGGGTGGTTTCTTCCTGATCGGCGCCTACACCTCTGGCCTCCTGACGATGGGGTTCGACGCGGAGGAGCGGCTCATCGACCCGCAGGCAGGTATCGATCCCTTGCTCGCGGTCGCGATCGCACCATTCGTCACCGCGGCGATCGCGGTGGTGATCGGCATCCCGCTGATGCGCCTGCGCGGCCACTACCTCGCGTTCGCCACGCTCGCGTTCGCCCTGATCGCCTGGTCGCTCCTGTACGCGCAGGACGGTTACACCGGCGGGCAGTACGGCGTCACCGTCTCGAAGCGGCTCGTCGTCGCGGGTCACGAGATCACCGGTGCAACACACGCCGCGGTCGTCTGGGGGCTGGTCGGCCTCGCGCTCCTCATCTCGACGAACCTCGTGTCGTCGCGCGTCGGACGCGCTCTGCAGGCGATCGCGGCGAACGAGCCTGCCGCCGCCGCTTCCGGCATCAACGTGGCCCTCTACAAGCTGCAGCTGTTCGTCTTCGCCGCTGCCATGGCCGGCCTCGCGGGCGCGCTCTTCACCTTCTTCGCGCAGTTCCTGGGACCAGAGGACTTCGGGATCATCGTCAGCCTGTTGTTCGTCGTCATGGTCTCGATCGGCGGCCTCGGAAGCGTGTACGGGGCAGTGGTCGGCGCCGTGACGATCGTGTACGTCGAGCACAAGCTCCGCGACCTCGGGACGCACGAGACCCTGCTCGGCTGGGACCTGCCGTCCACGGCCCCGTCCATCCTCTCGCTCGGCGTGTTCGGCCTTCTCCTGATCGTGATCATGCTCTTCTTCCCGCACGGGTTACTCCCCGGCATCACGGGCGCCGTCCGCGGAGCCTGGGCGCGGATTGCGCGCGAGAGCAACTGAGGCTCAGAGCCCGAGCATCCGAGCGGCGTTCTCCTTCAGGACGAGCGGCCGTACCTCATCCTTGAAGTCCGCCTCGGCGAAGTCGGCGAGCCAGCGGTCCGGCGTGATGAGCGGGTAGTCCGAGCCGAACAGGACTCGGTCTCGGAGGAGCGTGTTCGCGTAGCGGACGAGCTGCGGCGGGAAGTACTTCGGCGACCAGCCGGAGAGGTCGATGTAGACCTGCTGCTTGTGGAGCGCGACCGAGATCGCCTCGTCTTGCCAGGGGAAGGACGGGTGGGCGAGAACGATCGTGAGCTCGGGGAAGTCGACGGCGACGTCGTCGACGAACATCGGATTCGAGTACTTCAGGCGCAGGCCGCCTCCGCCGGGGAGACCCGAGCCGATCCCCGAGTGCCCGGTGTGGAAGAGCGCGGGCAGGCCGGCCTCGGCGATGACCTCGTAGAGCGGATAGAACGCGTGGTCGTTGGGATAGAACGCCTGCACGTTCGGGTGGAACTTGAAGCCGCGGACACCGTGGTCCCGGATCAGTCGCCGCGCCTCCTCCACTGCCCGCGCGCCCTTGTTGGGATCGACCGACGCGAACGGGATGAGCACGTCCGGGTTCGCGGCCGCGGCCTCGGCGATCTCTTCGTTCGGCACCGCCGGCCGGCCGGTCACGGTCTCGGCATCGACGGTGAAGACGACCGCGGCCAGCTTGCGCTCGCGGTAATACGCCGCGACGTCGTCGACGGTGGGAAGCGCGTGCTCCCCGAAGTAGCCGGCAGCCGCGCGGCGCCACTCCGGCTTCAGGCCATCCTCGCCCGCCCGCCCGATCTCGGCGTGAACGTGGACGTCGATCGCCTCGACCGCGGTCAGATCGATCGTCACTGCAACTCGGCGCGCCCGTCCTTGATGACGGGAGTGCCGTCGGAACCCGCGGCCACGAAACCGTACGTCCCCTCGCCGAGCTTCCACACGCTGGTCGTCAGGGTATCGCCGGGAAAGAGCGGAGCGGAGAAGCGCACCGCCAGCCTGCGAATCGCTCGTGGGTCGTCGACACCAGCGGCTTCGAGCACCGCACGACCCGTGAACGCCATCGTGCAGAGACCGTGGACGATCCTGCCCGGAAGGCCGACCGAGCGCGCGAACTCGTCGTCCAGGTGAATCGCGAAGTGGTCGCCGGAGGCGTCCGCATAGCGGACCGTCTGATCCTGAGCGATCTCGTAGGCGACCTCCGCAAGCGCACGCTCGCCGTTCGCCTCGAATGCATGATCGGGAGCTCTCTCGCCCACGGTGGTCGGCGCTTCGACGCCGCGGAAGAACTCCGTCACGTACTGCTCGTTCAGGGTCTCGCCGCCTTCGTCCCTCGTCACCACGTGAATGACGAGCGACGCCCCGTTCGGACGCGCGAGCAATGCAACCGGGGCAGCCTGGACCACGGCCGTCGTCTCCGCCTCGAGCGGCCTGTACAGGTGAAAGTCCTGCTCGTAATGGACGACGCGGGTTCTCACGTCGTCGGACGCGACGGAACGCGAAGCGAGCACGATGACGTCCGCCGCCGGAACGACCGCGAACACCGGTCCGCCGGGGACGTCGCCGGTCGCGTCCGCGTACGCCTGAAGCGCCGGCGCGGTCACGTCGTAGCGCCGCTCCGGCGTCGGATGGCCCAGCGCCTCGAGGTCGAAGCTCATACGGTCATCCCCGTCGTCTGGCCACCGTTGACGGTCAGCACCTGGCCATGCACGAAGTTCGACCACGGAGAGCAGAGGAAGAAGATCGCACCCGCAGCCTCCTCGGGCGTGCCCGGGCGGCCGAGGGGGATGATCGTCGGTGCGAGCTCGCGCATCCGAGGCGGGATGCCGAGCTTGATCTCTTGTCCCGCGCGCTCGATCGTCCCGCCGTCCTCGGCGGACGCCGTGAGCCGGGTGTCGATGAAGCCGAAGGCGACGGCGTTCACATTCACCTTGAAAGGCCCCCACTCCCGCGCGAACGTCTTCGTCAGTCCGACGAGACCGGCCTTCGCCGCGGAATAGTTGACCTGGCCGAGGTTGCCCTGCGTGCCGGAGATGGAGGCGACGTTGACGACCTTCCGGAACACCTCGCGCCCTTCCTCGCGGTCCCTCTTTCCCGCGTCGCGCAGGTACGGAGCGGCTGCGCGAAGGACCTTGAACGGCACGACGGTGTGGATCTCGAGCATCGCGCGGAATTGCTCGTCGCTCATCTTGTGCGCCATGCCGTCCCACGTGTAGCCGGCGTTGTTCACGACGATGTCGAGCTGCCCGAAGGACTCCACCGCAGCCTGGACGAGTGCGTCCGCAACCCCGTCGGAGGTCAGGTCACCCGCGAACACCGCCGTGCCGTCTCCGAGCTCGCGAGCCGCCTGCTCGGCGACGTCGCCGTCGAGGTCGTTGACCAGGACGCGAGCACCGTGGGCGACGAGCAGTTCGGCCGTCGCACGACCGATCCCGCGCGCCGACCCGGTCACAAGTGCCACCTTCCCCTCGAGGGCGTTCATCGGTGTCCTTTCACTTAGAATCAGGTTCCCTGATAATAAATGACTCACGCGACTCGCCAGGCTTCCGTCATGCTCCTCGCTGAGCTGGCATGAACCTCGCACACGTGCTCCTCGAAGCGAGCCGGGACCACGCCGATCGACCCGTGCTGCATCAGGGTGGCGGGACGACGACCTATGCCGAGCTCGAGCAGCGCGCCCGGACGGCCGCGGAGCAGTTGCGCAGCCTGGGAGTCGGTGCCGGCGATCGCGTCGCGGTGAAGCTCCCGAACGGCCCGGCGTTCGCAGCCGCGTGGTTCGGGACGCTCCGGCTCGGAGCGATCGTCGTGCCACTCAACGTCCTTCTCGCCCGACCCGAGGTCGACGAGAGGTTGCGGATCTCGGGTGCGCGCCTCCTCGTCGAGGATCCCGACTTCTTCGACCTCGACCTCGAGCCGGGGTCCGACGTCGCCCAGTGCGGTGCTTCGGACCCTGCGGTCATCCTCTTCACCTCCGGGACGTCGGGGCGTGCGAAAGGCGCGGTGCTCACCCACGGCGGGATCCGGTTCGCCGCGCAGGCTGCAGCCCGCGCACTCGGTCTGACGCCCGACGACGTCGTTCTCGGAGCCGCACCGTTCTCGCACGTCCTCGGCCAGTCGACCGGACTCGTCGGGACGGTCCTGGCGGGCGCATCGATCGCCGTCGTCGACAGGTTCGAGGCCGAATCGACGCTCCGCTTCATGTCCGACACCTCGACGACGATCCTGCTCGGAGTTCCGACGATGTGCATCGCGCTCTGCGAGGCGGCGCGAACCGGCGCGGCGCTCCCTTCTGTGCGGATCGCGCACATCGGGGGTGCTCCGGTGCCTCTCGAGGTCGCCCGCGACTTCGAGGAGACGTTCGGCGGCGAGGTGGTCGAGGGCTACGGGCTCACCGAGCTGTCGGGGATCGCAACGACGTACGTCCCCGGACAAGCGCGGAAAGCCGGCTCCGTCGGGATGCCGCTGGAGGGGACGCAGCTGCGCATCGTCGGCGACGCGGGGCACGCGCTCCCGGCGAACGAGCCGGGTGAGGTCGAGTTCCGCGGCCCGTCGGTGATCCCCGGCTACTGGGACGACGAGGCGTCGACCGCCGAGGCGCTGTCCCCAGACGGCTGGCTGTCGACCGGTGACATCGGCTACGTCGACGCGGACGGCTACCTCTTCCTCGTCGACCGCAAGAAGGACGTGATCATTCGAGGCGGGTACAACGTCTATCCCCGAGAGGTCGAGGAGGTGCTGTACGCACATCCGGACGTCCTCGAGGCCGCGGTCGTCGGCATCTCTCACCCCACGCTGGGGGAGGAAGTCGCGGCGCTCGTCGTCGGACGGCCAGGGGCCGCACCCGACCCGGACGCCATCCGCGCGTACGCACGCGACCGCGTGGCCGCTTATAAGTACCCGCGTCGGGTGCTGCTGGTGGAGTCGCTCCCGAAGGGCCCAACAGGGAAGATCCTCAAACGCGAGATCGACGTCCAGACACTGCTAGGGAGCGAGAGTACGACGTGACCGCTACGAAGAGCACGGTGCAGCCCGAGGAGGCCGTGGCGGTGATCCGCTCTGGCGATACGGTGATGGTCGGTGGCTTCGGGCTCGTGGGTGCACCGCTCACGCTGATCGACGCGCTCGTCGAGCACTCGGACGCCGACGACCTGACGATCGTCTCGAACAACATCGGCGAGCCGGGTCGCGGGCTCGGGAAGCTTCTCCGGCAGGGTCGGATCAAGCGCGGCATCTCGTCCTACTTCACCTCGAACCCGGAGGCAGTGGCTGCCGTCAACGCGGGCGAGATCGAGGCGACCCTCGTCCCCCAGGGGACGTTCGCGGAGGCGATCCGTGCTGCCGGGGCGGGGATCGCGGGCTTCTTGACGCCGGTCGGGGCGGGCACGCTCCTCGCGGAGGGGAAGGAGGAACTGGTCGTGGACGGCATTCCGCACGTGCTCGAGCGGCCGATCCATGCCGACGTGGCTCTCGTGTACGCCGCGCGCGCCGACGAGCTCGGGAACCTCTGGTACCGGCGCACGGCGCGCAACTTCAACCCGTTGATGGCGACGGCCGCACGGGTGACAATCGCCGAAGTGGGAGAGATCGTGCGGACAGGAGAGCTCGACGCGGAGTCCGTCCATACTCCCCACCTCTACGTCGACGAGCTGGTGCTCAGTCGATGACGGACGACGTCAAGAGCTCGATCGCGATCCGCGCCGCGCAGGAGCTGCGCCCGGGCGAGATCGTCAACCTCGGAATCGGCATCCCCAATCTGATCCCCGGGCTGCTCGGCGATACGGCAGGCGTGTTCCTGCACACCGAGAACGGCCTCCTCGGCGTCGGGCCCCGGCCCGGCGAGGAGGAGCTCGACCCGGATCTCATCGACGCGGCGAAGCGGCCGGTGACCGCTCTTCCCGGCGCTGCGTACTTCGACAGCGCGCAGAGCTTCGCCATGATCCGAGGCGGCCACGTCGACGTCGCGGTGCTGGGCGCACTCCAAGTGTCGGTCGCCGGCGACATCGCGAACTGGGCGGTGCCGGGAAAGGACGTGCTGGGCGTCGGAGGTGCGATGGACCTCGTGGTGGGTGCGCGGCGAGTGATCGTGACCATGACCGCCACGTCGTCCTCGGGCGACCCGAAGATCGTCGACGAGTGCACGTACCCGCTCACCGCACACGGCGCAGCCGACGTGGTGGTCACCGAACACGCGGTCTTCCGGCTGCGAGACGCCGCGCTCGTGCTCACGGAACTGCTCGGGAGTGCGACCCTGGAGGGCGTACGAGCCGAAACAGGCGCTCCGTTCGACGTCGACCTGGAGGACAGCCGTGCAGCCTGAGACCACATTCGCTCGGATCGCCGACGAGAGCATGACGGCGTCCGACCCGCCCCATCTCTTCCCGGACTACGTC
>Ga0075343_1000141_pt1 | contig 12594 bp, 12 predicted proteins | sample RushOxbow_ThreeS_2_FD_120072 | JGI IMG/M metagenome (GOLD analysis project Ga0075343, IMG submission 120072) | Natural and restored wetland microbial communities from the San Francisco Bay, California, USA, that impact long-term carbon... | ecosystem: Environmental > Terrestrial > Soil >...
GATCACCGACCTCGCGCTTCAGGTCGGCGTGGAGCTCGCCCTCGACCCGCAGGAGCTGAAGCGCCTCGAGCTTGGTGCGCTGTTCCACGACATCGGGAAGATCGGGATCTCGCCGAGCATCCTGGCCAAGCCCGGGCCGCTCACCCCTGATGAACAGGCGCTCATCGAGGCCCACCCGATCGTCGGCGAGCGGATCCTCGCGCCGATCGTGCAGCTCCACGAGGTGCGGCAGATCGTCCGCTGCGCGCACGAGCACTACGACGGCTCCGGGTACCCGGCCGGGATCGCAGGCGAGGCCATCCCGCTCGAGGCACGCATCGTCCTGGCGTGCGACGCGTACCACGCGATGATCACCGACCGGCCCTATCGAAGCGCCCTCGAGGTCGACGAAGCTCGGCGTCGCCTGCTCGAGGGGTCGGGCGCGCAGTTCGACCCGCGTGTCGTCGACGCGCTCCTGCGCGTGCTCGACTCCTAGGCGCCCGCAGCCTCGGCGTTGCGCAGCCCGCGGAACGCCCAGATCCAGAAGAGGAGCCCGAGGCCGATCGCGAGCGCGAAAGCCCCTCCGATGTGCGGAGCGTCGCCGGCGATGAAGCCGCGTCCCGTCTCGAGGATGTACGTGACCGGGTTGACCGACGCGGCCCCCTCGAGCCACCCCTCGAGAAGCTCGAGCGGCACGTAGACGGGCGCGAAGAAGAGAACGAGGAAGACGGGCATCTGCATGAGCGGCCCTGCCTGGATCGTGCGGAACCGCATCGCGATCCCTCCCGCCCAGAAGAACCCGCAGAAGTTCACGAGCGCTGCGAGCGTGAAGAGCCCGACGAGGTCGACGACGCCCCCGCCGATGTTCATCCCGGCCACGAACGCGACGATCGTGAGCGCGGCGGCGACGACCGTCCAGCGGACAAGCGCCGCGAGCGCGTACCCGACGACGATTCCGCTGCGATGCGGTGCAGCCAGCATGAGGCGCTTCGCGAACCCGCCCTCGAAGTCGCGCGCGACCCCGAAACCGGTGAAGACCCCGCTGAACGCCGCGGACTGGAGGAGGACGAAGACGAACTGGAACGCCGTGTAGCCAGGCGGGAAGTCGAAGCCCGGGATCTGCGCCACCTGCGAAAGCCCGCCAGCGAATGCGGTGAAGAAGAAGAGCGGGAACATCATCGTCGGCAGAAGGATCTGCGGGTTCGTGAGGGCGTTCTTGAGCGTTCTTCGCGCGACGCCGGATACGACGTTCCAGGTTTTCACGTGCGGGTCATCCTCGTGCGGAGGGCCCGGGATGCAAGAGCGAACGAGATCACCCCGAGCGCGATCACGAAGCCGAACCCGAGCGCGAGCGCCTGCCAGTCCCAGCCGGTGATGATGAGGCTCCGAACCGCCTCGATCATGTACGAGACCGGGTTCAACGTCGCGGCGATCCGGAACCACTCCACACCGATGAGGTCGCGCGGCGCGTTCATCGACGAGATGAAGAGGAAGACGAAGAGCACCGGGAAGAGCGCCTGGATCGCCTCTCCCGAACCCGTCCGGTAGGCGAGCCACGCTCCGAGGGCGCCGAAACAGAGCGCGACGATCGCTCCATACACGATCAGCACCGCGATCCCGGCCGGGCCGGACTCGAACTCCACGCCTGCGCCAAGCCCGACAACGATGTAGAAGATCACCTGGAGGACGCCGAGGACGACGATCCCGGCGAGCTGCCCGGTGAGCAGCGCCCAGTCCCCGAGCCCAGTGAGCGAGAGCCGGTTGATGAAGCCCGTCTGCACATCACGTGCGATGTCGGAGCCGGCATTCATCGTCGAGAAGAGCGCTCCCTGGATGAACGGGACAGCGAGGGCGAAGGCGAGGAACGAGTCGGTGGGGAAACCCGGCAGCTCGGTGGAAGCGCGGAGACCGCCTGCGTTCACGGCCATGAGCGCGATGGGAAAGATGAGCGGCGGAATGATGCTCGCCGGCTGGCGTGAGGTCCGAACGATCGCGCGGCGAGCGATCGCGCCGACCTGCGTCGAGGTGGCACTCACTCGCGCCGGGCCTCTTGCTTGGCAGACTCGGCCTCTTCCTGGGCGCTGTCGAGGGTCCTGCCGGTCTTCGCGAGGAAGACGTCGTCCAGCGTCGGCGCGTGCAGCTCGAGATCGCCGATGTCGATGCCGTTCGCGTCGACGGCCCGAACGATGTCCGTGAGCCCCAGCCCTTCCTTGAGACGCACGGCCACGTCGCGCGTGGACGCGAGCGGCTCGCCGAACCGCGCGAGAAACTCCGCGATCTTCGGCCGGTCGTCCTCCGTCCGCGGGATGGCGTGGACGCTCGGCCGCCCGATCTCGGCCTTGAGCGCGGCCGGCGTTCCCTCGGCGACGATCTTGCCTCCGTCGATGATCCCGACCCGGTCGGCGAGCACGTCGGCCTCCTCCAGATACTGAGTCGTCAGGAAGACCGTCACGCCCGCCTCGCGCCGCATGAGCGCGACCTCGTTCCAGATGTCGGTGCGGCTCTGCGGGTCGAGGCCGGTCGTGGGCTCGTCGAGGAAGAGGATGCGCGGGGTGTGGACGAGCGCGAGCGCGAGATCGAGGCGTCGCTTCATCCCCCCCGAGTAGCCCTGCACCTTGCGATCCGCTGCGTCGACCAGCCCGACCTGGTGGATGAGCTCCTCGGCACGCGACCCGCGCTGCCCCTTCGGGACACTCTGCAGTGTCGCCTGGAGGCGGAGGTGGTCGCGCGCCGTGAGCAGCGGATCGAGCGCCGCCTCCTGGAGTGCCACTCCGATGAGGCCACGAATCCTGGGTCCGTCCTTGACCACGTCGTAGCCCGCGACGAGCGCGGTTCCGGCCGTGGGCGGCAGAAGCGTCGTCAGAACGTGGACGGTGGTCGACTTCCCGGCGCCGTTCGGGCCGAGGAAGCCGTAGATCTCGCCGGGAGCGACGGAGAGGTCGATGCCGTCGACGGCACGAGGCCCCTTCTTGTATTCGCGGACGAGCCCACGAACCTCGATCCCGTTCCCGTCCGTCACCGTTGCACCCTACCGGCGGCTCGCCGGCCTCCCGCTCCGCCGGCTGCGCACAGCGGGAACGCGACGTTGCTGCAGCGGTGAACGTGACTTTACGACGGACACGCCGACGGCACCCGCGTGCGAGAGCTCAACCCAGCGGTTCGAGCGGGAGCTTCGTCGCGACCACCGGCTTGCCGTTGCGCTGGTACGTGACGTCGACCGAGTCGTTCTGACGATACGTGCCGGCGATGCCGACCCACAGCGACAGCCAGCGCCAGAAGCCGAGTGAGCCCTCGCTCTTCAGCTCGCGGTCGAAGACCAGCGTGCGCCCTTCGATGCGGTAGTCGCCGCCTTCGACCTGCGCGACCCCGTTCACGAACACTTCGAACGGCCGCACGAGGTCGGCGGGCAGGCGTACGCGGGTTCCCCGATACGAACCTTCCGGCACGTTCATAGAATGGCAGCCGGTGCCCGGTCTTCAGCTTCTCGGCTTGATCGCGCAGTTCGCGCCGGTGGCGCCCGAGTCGCCGAACGCCGAGGGAATCCGCGACAGCTGGCTGTTCGTCTCGATCTTCGTGTTCGCGATCTTCGTCCTCGTCGAGGGTCTTCTCATCGCATTCATCTGGAAGTACCGCCGACAGAAGCGCGATCGCTTCGAGCCTGGCGCGGAGATCCATGGGGCGACCAACCTGGAGCTCGCCTGGACGGCCGGCCCCGTGGTCGTGCTCTTCCTCATTGCAGCGTTCGTCTTCATCGAGCTGCCCGGGATCAAGGACATCCCGGAGGCCGCGGCGGGCGAGGAGGAGCTCGAGATCTCGGTCGTCGGGCGACAGTTCTACTGGCAGTACGAGTACCCGAACGGCGTGATCGCGATCGACACGATGCGGGCGCCCGCGGGCGTGCCCGTGCGGCTCGAGGTCACGGCGCCCGACGGCGACGTGATCCACTCGTGGTGGATCCCCGCGCTCGGCGGCAAGATCGACGCGATCCCCGGGGTCACCAACGAGACGTGGTTCCAGGCTCGGACGGAGGGCACGTACACCGGCCAGTGCGCGGAGCTCTGCGGTGTCGAGCACGCGCAGATGACAGCGCAGGTCGAGGTGCTGTCACCGGAGGCGTTCGAGGCGTGGCTCGACGACCGCCTCGCCGAGCAGGAAGCGGGCTCGGGTGAGCTCGGCCAGGAGACGTGGGAAGGTGTCTGCGCCAAGTGCCACGGCCTGAACGGCGAGGGCGGCATCGGTCCGCGCGTCGCCGGCTCGCCGACGCTCACCGACGTGGAAGCCGTCGGGAACCTCGTCCGCAACGGCCGCCGGACGATGCCCGCGGTCGGAGCCGGGTGGAGCGACACGCAGATCGAGATGCTCGCCGACTACCTGACGGAGAACTCGCTCAGTGGCAACTAGGGCCGAAACGTCACCGTCCTGGTATCGCGGCAAGATCGCGAGCTGGCTCGTCACGACCGACCACAAGCGGATCGGGATCCTCTACATCCTCACGTCGGTCGTGTTCCTCATCCTGGCCGGCGCGATGGCGCTCCTCATGCGCCTCCAGCTCGCGCAGGCGGACTCCGATCTCATCGGCGCCGAGCGCTACAACGAGCTCGTCACGATCCACGGCACGACCATGGTCTTCCTCGTCGGCGTCCCGATCCTCGCCGGCTTCGCGAACTACCTCATCCCGCTGATGATCGGTGCCGCGGACATGGCGTTCCCGCGCCTGAACGCGCTCTCCTACTGGTTCTTCCTCTTCGGCGGCGTCGTTCTCATGCTTAGCTTCTTCGCCGACGGCGGTGCCGCCTCGACGGGCTGGACGGCATACCCGCCGCTCTCGATCCAGGACCCCGGGAACGGTCAGGACCTCTGGATCCTCTCGCTCCACCTGCTGACGGTCTCGACGGTCGCCGGCGCGGTGAACTTCATCGTGACCATCCACAATCTGCGCACGCGCGGGATGACCTGGACGCGGATGCCGCTCTTCGTGTGGTCGATCCTGCTGTACGGCTGGCTGATCATGGCCGTCATGCCGGTGCTGTCGGCGGCGCTGACGCTCCTGCTCCTCGACCGCGGCGTCACGATCGGCCCCTGGGACGTGCAGACCAACTTCTTCAACCCGGACGACGGCGGCTCGGCGGTGCTCTATCAGCACGCCTTCTGGTTCTTCGGGCACCCCGAGGTCTACATCATCGTCTTGCCTGCGTTCGGGATCATTTCCGAGGTGCTGCCGGTGTTCGCCCGCAAGCCGATCTTCGGTTACAAGGCGATCGTCGCATCAACCGTCGCGATCGGGTTCTTCTCGATGCTCGTGTGGGCGCATCACATGTTCACGGTGGGCCTCCCGATCTCGCTGCAGGCCTGGTTCATGGTCGCGTCGATGGTCATCGCAGTCCCGACGGGGATGAAGATCTTCAACTGGCTCGCGACGCTCTGGCGCGGGAACCTGAGCTTCGACACGCCGATGCTCTTCTCGCTCGGCTTCCTCTCGCTCTTCGTCATCGGCGGCCTGACCGGGATCTATCTCGCGGCATTCCCGATCGACTGGCAGGTGCACGACTCGTACTTCGTCGTCGCGCACTTCCACTACACCCTGCTCGGCGGCGTCGTCTTCGCGATCTTCGCCGGCCTCTTCTACTGGTGGCCCAAGATGTTCGGACGGATGCTCGACGAGCGGCTCGGGAAGTGGCAGTTCTGGATCCTCTTCGTCGGCTTCAATGTGGCGTTCATGCCGCAGCACTTCGCCGGCCTCGAGGGAATGCCGCGACGGATCTACACCTACGCCGACGAGAGTTGGGAGGGCTACAACCTCGCGTCCACGATCGGCTCGTGGATCATGGCGGTCGCGTTCCTGCTGTTCGCGATCAACGTCCTGAAGACGCGCTCGAGCGGCAAGCGTGTCGGCAACGACCCGTGGCAGGCGGACACGCTCGAGTGGTACACGAGCTCACCGCCGCCGCCGCATAACTTCGACACGGTGCCGTACGTGACGAGCGCCCGGCCGCTGAACGACTTGAGGAGGAAGCTGCGTGAGCAGCGTGGCGAGCGCGTCACTCTCTAGGCACGCCGTCGCTCCGGGCGTGCTCTTCCGGCTGTCTGCCGGTGCGAGCGCCATCGCGGTCGGACTCGTCGTGGTGAGTGCGGTCCTCGACCTCGGCACAACGCACTGGGGCCTCGCGCTGATCGCGCTGCCACTGCTCGTCGCGAACTGCGTGCTGGCGCGGCTCGCGTACCCGGCGCTGCTCGTGCGAAGCGTGCTCGCGCTGACGGCGTTCCTCGGCGCGATCGCACTCGGTGGGCTCGTCGCCTGGAGCGACGACGCGGCGTGGACCGCCGCGCTCCACGTGGGGGCGGCGGCGGTCGCGCTCGGCGCGGCGCTCGTGGTCAGCGCAGGCGCCTTGCGCGGAGCGGCGACTCCGCTCGCGTCGGCACGCGACTACATCACGCTGACGAAGCCGCGGATCATGACGTTGCTGCTCCTGACGGGCGGCGCCGGGATGTTCGTCGGCGCTCAGGGCGTGCCGCCGCTCGGCCTCTTCGCCGTGACGATGCTCGGCCTCGCGCTCGCCTGCGGCGGCGCCTCGGCGCTCAACCACGTGCTCGACCGCGACATCGACCTGCTCATGGGCTCGCGCACGGAGAAGCGCCCGGTCGCGACGGGTCGGGTGTCACCGGAGCAGGCGCTCGAGTTCGGGATCCTGCTCTCGGCCGTCTCGTTCGCACTGCTGGCGTCCGCCGTGAACGTGCTGACGGCGGTGCTCGCGCTCGTCGGCAACCTCTTCTACGTCCTCGTCTACACGCGCTGGCTGAAGCGAACGACGCCACAGAACATCGTCATCGGCGGTGCCGCCGGGGCCGTGCCGCCGCTCGTCGGCTACGCGGCGGCGACGGGGTCGCTCGCACTCCCCGCCCTCTGGCTCTTTCTCATCGTCTTCCTCTGGACGCCGCCGCACTTCTGGGCGCTCGCGCTGATGATCAAGAACGCATACGCGGCTGCGGGTGTGCCGATGCTCCCCGTCGTGCGTGGAGAGCGCGAGACGGCGCGCCAGATCGTGCTCTACTCGCTTGCGATGGTCGCCTTTACCGTCGTCGTGGGACTGTGGCTCGGGCCGCTCTATACCCTCGCCGCGGTGGTCCTCGGTGCCGTCTTCGTCGCGCTCGCGGTACTCCTCCGGCGTGATCTCTCTCGCGCGCGGGCGCAGCTCCTGTTCCACTACTCGCTCCTCTACCTCGCGCTGCTCTTCACTGCGGCCGCGCTCGACCCTGTGCTGATCTGATGGTCCTCCTCTGATGGATCCAGAGCTCGCACGACGCAACATGCGCTTCGGCTGGGCGCTGTTCCTGCTCTTCTGGCTGCTCTTCGCGGGAACCGTGCTCATCGCAGTGCTCTATCTGCAGCTCGACTGATGACCGACCTCGAGCTCGCCTTCCGCCTCGCTGACGCGGCGGATGCGATCTCGCTCCCGCGCTTCCGGTCCGGGATCGCGGTCGAGACGAAGCCCGACCTCACGCCCGTGACCGAGGCCGACCGACGAGTCGAGGCGGAGATCCGTCGGATCCTCGCGGCCGAGCGCCCGGACGACGCGGTGCTCGGGGAGGAAGAAGGCGCCACCGGGTCGAGTCCCCGGCGCTGGATCGTCGATCCGATCGACGGCACGCGCAACTACTCGCGGGGGATTCCCGTCTGGGCGACCCTCATAGCGCTCGAGGCCGACGACGTCGTCCAGCTCGGCGTCGTCTCTGCCCCGGCGCTCGCGCACCGCTGGTGGGCCGAGCGCGGAGCAGGCGCATACGCCGACGGCGAGCGGATCCACGTCTCCGGAATCTCGCGGGTCGAGGACGCCGTCCTCTCATTCGCGGTCGAAGGCGACGTCCCCGCAATCGCAAAGCGGGCCTGGCACGCGCGGGGATTCGGCGATTTCTGGTCGTACATGCTGATCGCAGAGGGTGCAGTCGACGGAGCGTTCGACGGGCCGGGCGTGAAGGAATGGGACCTGGCTACGACCCAAGTGATCGTGGAGGAGGCGGGAGGCCGCTTCTCGGACGTCAACGGCGTCTCCCGCATCGACGGCGGCAGCGCTGTCGCCTCGAACGGCCTGCTCCATGAGGAGCTGCTTGCCGCGCTGGCTCCGTAGAACTCCGCAACGCCCCCAGTAGCGCCACCGGACGCCGACCCAAAGGTGCGCTCCTACCGTGGACGCACATCTCCAGGGAGGACGGACATGGCCACGTACTCAGCCCAGGGCCACTACACCCGACCGACCCGCGACCGCGAGCCGGGCTCGTCGGGCGTGGGCTTCATGCTCTTGGCGGTATTCCTCGGGATCGCGGTCGCGATCCTCGCGGTCACCGCGGTCGTACTCGTCAAGACAGCAGACGACGCACGCGACGACGCCAACGCGGCCGCGGGAGGCGTCGACCACTCGAGCCATACCGACGCGAACGTGAGCTTGCCGCTCCAGAGCTTCGCCGGGAAGACGGGCGAGAACGCGGAAGAGCTCGCGCTGGCACACCAGCCGACCAGCGCTCTGCTCCCTCCCATCCCCGCGGGCGACCTCGTGAAGGTGCACATGACCCTCAAGGACATGGTGGTCGAGATCGCGCCGGGGGTGAAGTACAACACGTGGGCGTTCGACGGTCACGGCGCGCCGGGCCCGGTGGTCCACGTGCGCGAAGGCCAGATGGTCGAGATGACCCTGACGAACGGCGGAGCCATCCCGCACTCGATCGACTTCCACGCCGCCCGCATCGCGCCGAATCTGGCATTCCGCGACGCAGCGCCCGGAGAGTCGTTCACCTTCCGCTTCCGGGCCGGTGACCCTGGGGTCTACATGTACCACTGCGGGACGAAGCCCGTGCTCGCGCACATCGCGAACGGGATGTACGGCGCGATCGTCGTGCAGCCGAAGGAAGGCCTTCCGGCAGTGGACAACGAGTACGTCCTCGTGGGCAGCGAGTGGTATCTGAACGGCGACGGAATCGACGAGCCCGCCTCACTCGACATGACCAAGGCTCGGACACGCATGGCGGACTGGATCACGTTCAACGGCTACGCGAACCAGTACGTCACCCACCCGCTCACGGCCGACCCCGGCGAGACGACGCGCTTCTGGGTCGTCGCCGCAGGGCCTACGAACAACGTGAACTTCCACGTCGTCGGCACGATCTTCGACCGAGCCTGGGTCAACTCGGACCTCACGAGCCCGCCGCAGCGCGGCGTGCAAACGGTGCTCGTCCCGGCGGGAGGCGGCGCGGTCTTCGACGTGAAGATCGACGACGAGGGGACGTACCCAGTGGTGAGCCATGCCTTCGCCGACGTCGATCTCGGTCAGGTCGGGCTGCTCAAGGTCGGGAACCCATCGACCGGCTCGAGCCACTAGCTCGAGCGATGGTCGAGGCAGCGCCTTCGTCCTAGACGAGGGCGCTGCGCTTCGCGTCGATGCCCGAGAGCAGCGAGGCGAACGACTGGGAGAACTTCTCCACGCCCTCGCGCTCGAGCGTCTCGGTGACGTCGTCGTAGTCGACGCCCGCCGCGGCGAGCGCGTCGAGGAGCGCGTGCGCGTCGTCTACACCTTCCGTGAGGGTCTCGCGGGACTCGCCGTGATCCTGGAACGCGGTGATCGTCTCGAACGGCATCGTGTTCACCGTGTCGGGCCCGACCAGCTCCTCGACGTAGAGGACGTCGCGATACGCGGGATTCTTCGTCGACGTGGACGCCCACAGGCAGCGCTGCGGACGCGCGCCCTTCTCCGCGAGCGCCGCCCAGCGCGGCCCCGAGAACGTCTCGAGGTAGTGCTCGTAGGCGAGCTTCGCGTTGTCGACGGCGAGCCTGCCTTGCAGATCAGAACGCCCCACCTCGGCGAGGCGCCGGTCGGCCTCGGTGTCGACGCGCGAGACAAAGAAGCTCGCCACCGACGCGACGTGAGTCGGATCGCCGGCGTCTGCCACGAGGCGCTCGAGCCCGCGCACGTACGCCTCGGCGACGGCCGCGTACCGGTCGAGCGAGAAGATGAGTGTGACGTTGATCGACCGGCCGGCGGCGATCGAGTCCTCGATCGCGCCGAGCCCCGGCAGCGTGGCCGGGATCTTCACGAGCAGGTTCGGTCGGTCGACGAGCTCGTGGAGTAGCCTGGCTTGCTCGAACGTCGCCGCACGCTCGTAGGCGAGATCGGGGTCGACCTCGAGCGAGACGAAGCCATCGACGCCGTCCGTACGCTCCCACACGGGTCGTAGCAGGTCACACGCGCGCCTGATGTCCTCGACGGCCAGCGCGAAGAAGACGTCGCGCGTGTCGCCGGCGCGGTCGAGCTCTGCGCGCAGCTGGTCGTCATACCAGTCGCCGGTCGCGAGGGCCTTCTCGAAGATCGTGGGGTTCGAGGTGACGCCGACGACGGCGTCCTCCTCGATGAGTCGCGCGAGCTCGCCGGTCTCGAGCATCTCTCGCGACAGCGAGTCGACCCAGACGCTGACGCCATGCTCCGACAGCTCGTGCAATCTGCTGCGCGCCACGCGTCAACGTTAGCGCTTCGGGGTACCTCCGTAGAATGACCCGCGTGACGGCGGCAGAGAGACGGAGCGCACTCGCGCAGCAGTTCCGCGTCGATTCGGTGCGCATGAGCGCAGCCGCCAAGTCGGGCCACCCCACGTCCGCGATGTCGGCGGCGGACCTCCTCGCTGTCCTCGTCGACGGCTATCTCCGCTTCGACTTCGACGCCCCGAAGAACCCAGCAAACGACCGGCTGGTGTTCTCGAAGGGTCATGCGTCGACGCTCCTGTATGCGATCTACCGCGCAGCGGGCGTCGTCTCCGACGACGAGATCCTCGACTACCGCAAGCACACGAGTATGCTCGAGGGGCATCCGACCCCCCGCATCCCGTGGGTCGACGTGGCCACGGGATCGCTCGGCCAGGGACTCCCGATCGGCGTCGGGATGGCGATCGCCGGCAAGCACCTCGACCGTGTTCCCAATCGCGTCTGGGTGCTCTGCGGCGACAGCGAGCTGGCCGAGGGCTCGATGTGGGAGGCGTTCGAGCACGCGGCGCACCTCGGGCTCGACAACCTCACCGCGATCATCGACGTCAACCGCCTCGGGCAGCGTGGCGAGACGATGGTCGGCTGGGATCTGGGCACCTACACCGCCCGCGCGCGGGCATTCGGCTGGGCGGCGATCGAGGTCGACGGCCACGATGTCGACGCGATCGACGCCGCCTTCGCGGATGCGATCGCGACGACCGGCAAGCCGACCGTGCTCGTTGCGCGAACGCTGAAAGGCAAAGGCGTCGCTGCAGTCGCGAACGAGAACGGGTTCCACGGCAAGCCGCTCGACGATCCGGACGCGGCGATCGCGGAGCTCGGTGGGCTCAGCGACGTGCGCGTCGAGGTGGCAAAGCCAACGGTGAGCGCGCGTACGCACAAGGCGGCGAGCACCCTCGAGCTCCCCCGCTACGAGATCGGCGCGGAGGTCGCGACGCGGAAGGCATACGGCGACGCGCTCGCAGCACTCGGAGCAGCGCGGCCTGACGTCGTCGTCGTCGACGGCGAGGTCTCGAACTCCACGTTCGCCGAGACGTTCGCCAAGGAGCACCACGAGCGCTTCTTCGAGATGTACATCGCTGAGCAGCAGCTGGTCGCGGCGGCAGTCGGCCTGCAAGCGGTCGGCTGGACGCCGTTCGCGTCGACGTTCGCCGCGTTTCTCGCTCGCGCCTACGACTTCGTCCGCATGGCGGCGATCAGCCGCGCGAACATTGCCCTGTGCGGATCGCACGCAGGCGTCTCGATCGGCGAGGACGGCCCGTCGCAGATGGCACTCGAGGACATCGCGTCGCTCCGTGCGGTTCACGGGTCGACCGTCCTGCACCCGTGCGACGCGAACCAGACCGCCAAGCTGGTCGCAGCCATGGCGGACACAGAGGGCATCTCGTACCTGCGAACGCTGCGTCCCGCGACGCCGGTGCTCTACGGACCCGACGAGGAGTTCCCGATCGGCGGCAGCCGGGTTCTGCGCTCCAGCGAGGACGACGAGGTCGCGCTCGTCGGCGCCGGGATCACCGTGCACGAGGCGCTCGCGGCGGCTGACGAGCTCGCCGCCGCGGGTATCGCGGCGCGGGTGATCGACCTCTACTCGATCAAGCCGCTCGACGTCGACACGCTGCGAATCGCGGCCGAGGCGACCGGCAAGCTCGTCACCGTCGAGGATCACTGGCCCGAGGGCGGCCTCGGCGACGCGGTGATCGCCGCGCTCGCCGACATCGATGAACCTCCACGCGTCGTGAAGCTCGCCGTCAGCGGCATGCCGCGGTCGGGCACGCCCGCCGAGCTCCTGGCGGCTGCGGGCATCGACGCAGAGCACATCGCCGCTGCCGCGCGCGTGCTCGTCGCCGACCCGGTTCGAGCCACCTAGCCGCACCCGCACTACCCTTCGGCCGTCATGGCCGTCCTCATCGCGTCGGAGCTGCGCAAGGAGTTCGCGGGCGACCCGCTCTTCTCGGACGTCTCCTTCACCGTGGGTCGGAAGGACCGGCTCTCTCTGGCCGGCGCGAACGGCGCGGGCAAGACGACGTTGCTCCGTGCCATCGCCGGAGAGACCTCCATCCAGGGCGGGAAGCTCGCGTTCGCGAAAGGCACGC
>Ga0075343_1000146_pt1 | contig 12419 bp, 11 predicted proteins | sample RushOxbow_ThreeS_2_FD_120072 | JGI IMG/M metagenome (GOLD analysis project Ga0075343, IMG submission 120072) | Natural and restored wetland microbial communities from the San Francisco Bay, California, USA, that impact long-term carbon... | ecosystem: Environmental > Terrestrial > Soil >...
AAAGGCTGCGGATCGCGCAAGAGCTGCACGACATCGTCGCGCACAACGTGAGCGTGATGGTCATCCAGGCCGGAGGCGCACGCCAGGTACTCGCGGCCGACCCCGGGCGTGCCGAGTCCTCCCTCGTCGCCATAGAGGGAACGGGGCGGCAGACACTGGACGAGCTACGTCGTCTCCTCGGCATCCTGCGACGTAACGGGGACGAGCTCGCCACAAGCCCGCCCGCGGGGCTCGCGCAGCTCGATGCGCTGGCAGAGCAGACGCGCGGCGCGGGCATCCGCATGGAAGTGATCGTCGAGGGGACTCCACGGTCGCTCGCTCCGAGCCTCGACCTCTCCGCCTATCGGGTCGTGCAAGAGGGCGTCACGAACGTGCTCAAGCACTCGGGAGCCGAGTCGGCGACGGTTCGCGTGCTCTACGAGCCGGATCGGCTGGAGCTCGAGGTGCTGGACGACGGCCCCTCGTCAACGAACAGCGCGAGCGGGTTCGGTCTCGTAGGGATGCGAGAGCGCCTCGAAGTCTTCGGTGGCGTCCTCGACGCGCGCCCGCGGCCCGGGGGGGGTTTCAGCTTGAGAGCGACCATCCCAATGCCAGAGGGGGCGGAGTGATCCGGGTCGTCGTCGCCGACGACGAGGTCCTTGTCCGAAGCGGCGTGCGCATGATCCTCGACGCGCATCCCGACATCGAGGTGGTGGGCGAGGCCGAGGACGGGACGCAGGCCGTACGCGAAGTCGCGGATCTCCAACCGGACATCGTCCTCATGGACGTCCGCATGGCCGGAATGGACGGGATCGAGGCAACACGACGAATCACAGCGGCGAACTCGACCACGCGTGTGCTCGTCCTCACGACGTTCGATCACGACGAGCTCGTCTACGACGCGATGCGCGCAGGAGCGAGCGCATTCCTGCTCAAGACCACGCCCCCCGAGCAGCTCGTCGCAGCATTGAGGACGGTGACGGCCGGCGACTCACTCCTTGCACCGGTGATCACACGCTGACTGGTCGAGAAGTTCACCCGCGGCCCGCGGCCCGGCGAGCGGCCGGCCGCACTCATCGAGCTCACCGCGCGCGAGCTTGAGATCCTCGGCCTGATCGCCCGTGGCCGGTCGAACGGAGAAATCGCGACCGACCTGTTCCTGAGCGAGGGGACGGTGAAGACGCACGTGAATCGCATCTTCCGGAAGCTCGGCCTTCGAGACCGCGCCCAGGCGGTCGTGCTGGCATACGAGACGGGGCTCGTGCGCCCCGGCGAGTGACCGGGCGGCTACGACTGCCAACGTAAGCTCGCGGGTAACCTGCCAGGATGCTGTTCTCGCGAAAGCTGCTCGCCATCCCAACACGCGAGGACGCGCTCCCGGGTCGCGACGAGCCGATGCGCGTCCCGACCGCGCACCTTGTCCTCTGCACGCCACTGACTCCACCCTTCCCCGAGGGCGCCGAGCAGGCGATCTTCGGCATGGGCTGCTTCTGGGGCGCCGAGCGGATGTTCTGGCGTGCGCCCGGCATGTACACGACTGCAGTCGGCTACGCGGCCGGCCTCACACCCAACCCGACCTACCAGGAGGTGTGCACCGGTCGCACGGGCCACAACGAGGTCGTGCTCGCGGTCTTCCACCCGGCGGAGACGAGCTACGAGGCGTTGCTGAAGATCTTCTGGGAGGGGCACGACCCGACACAGGGCATGCGCCAGGGCAACGACGTCGGCACGCAGTACCGCTCCGGGATCTACTGGACGACCGAGGCGCAGCGCGACGCGGCGCTCGCTTCACGCGACATGTTCCAGGGCGAGCTCACGCGCGCGGGCCACGGGCAGATCACGACCGAGATCGTCGAAGCGGGGCCGTTCTACTACGCCGAGGACTACCACCAGCAGTACCTCGAGGCGAACCCGAACGGCTACTGCGGGCTCGGCGGCACGGGCGTGATGTGCCCGATCGGCGTGGACATCTCCGCGAGCGTCTAACCGGCCCGAGAGGGCGAGGCAAGCCTCGTCCCTACGAGTCGGCGGCAGCCTGCTCCGTTCGCGTCGGCGCGATGCCCTCCGCGCCCGCAAGCCGCTGCGCGAAGTACACGGGGACGATGGACACAATGACGACGAAGAGTGCGACGACGTTCACGATCGGCAGCTCGCTCGGGCGGAAGAGCGTGGAGTACATCCAGATCGGCAGCGTCTGCTGCGCGCCCGACGTGAAGATGGTCACGATGATCTCGTCGAACGACAGCGCAAAGGCGAGCAGCCCGCCGGCGAGCAGAGCCGTCCGCATCTGCGGGAACATCACGTAGCGGAACGTCTGCCACGAGTCCGCCCCGAGATCGGCGGAGGCCTCGTCGAGCGAGCCGGCAGTGCGCCGCAGTCGCGCGAGGACGTTGTTGTAGACGACGACCACGCAGAAGGTCGCGTGGCCGATCACGATCGTGCCGAGGCCGAACACCACGCCCCAGGGGCCGAGCACGTCCTTGATCGTCGCCTGCAGTGCGAGCCCGGTGATGATCCCCGGCAGGGCGATCGGGAGGATGATCACGAAGGTCACGGTCTCTCGGCCGAAGAAGCGGTAGCGCGCGATCGCCAGCGACGCCAGCGTCCCGAGGACGAGCGCGATCGCAGTCGCGACGAGTCCCACGACGATCGAGTTCTTCAAGGCCGTGCGCACCCCCTCGTTCTCGAAAGCGACCGAGAACCACTCGGTGCTCCACTCCTGAATCGGCCAGCGCTGCACGACCTGGCCGTTGAAGGCGTATAGCCCGATCACCACGAGTGGGAAGTAGAGGAAGGCCAGCGTGAACGCCGAGCCGAGGCGGAGCAGCACACGCGTGACGAGCGGTTCGGTCATCAGATCGACTCGAAGGCCTTGAGTTTCCGGGCCACCAGCAGGTAGCCGATGATCACGGCGATCGGCACCATCGCGTACGCAGCGGCGATCGGCAGGGCGGTTCCGTACTCGCGGTAGATCACTGTGCCGATGAACTGGTCGCTCGCGATCAGCGTCGGCGCGATGTAGTCGCCGAGCGTCAACGAGAACGTGAAGATCGAGCCCGCGACCACAGCCGGGAAGACGAGCGGCAGCGTCACGCGGAAGAAGGTGCGCAGCGAGCGCCCTCCGAGGTCGGCCGACGCCTCGAGGAGCGAGTTCGGGATGCGCTCGAGCCCCGCGTAGATCGGCAGCACCATGTACGGAAGCCAGAGGTACGTGAAGACGAGCCACAGCCCGACATTCGAGCGCCCGTCGAACGTGAGTCCGAGCGGCTCGAGGAACCAGTTGATGACGCCCTGGCCGGAGAGGATCGTCTGCCAGGCATACGCCTTCACGAGGTAGCTCGCCCACAGCGGCATGAGCACGGCGACGACCAGGAGGTTGCGCGCCCGCACCGACGCAAGGCGCGCCATGTAGTACGCGAGCGGGAAGGCGAGAACCGCGCACGCGACGGTCACCGCAGCCGCCATCGTGATCGTCCGCACGGCGACGTCGCGGTACACCGGCGTCTCGATGATCTTGCGGAAGTTGTCGAGCGTGAAGTCGTGAATGAGCTCTGACGTGAACGAGTCGGTCGTCCAGAACGCCGACAGGAGCAACACGAAGAGCGAGCCGATGTAGACGAGCCCGAGCCACAGGAACGGCAGCGCGAGCAGGCCCCACAGGCGGATGCGCGGGTGGCGATAGAGGAAGGTGGAGAGACGCCGCCCCGGGCCTTGCCGGGGCGGCCTCTCACCGATGGAGACCGAGGTCACTCAGCTGCCTCGGTCCGACGACTAGCCGCGGATCTCCGTCCAGGCCGCTTTCCAGTCGGCCTGGGTCACGCAGGTCGTCTCGTCGTCGTCGTCCTTGCACGTCTCGTCCGGTGTCGTCCAGTAGTAGACGTCCTCCCACCACGACTCGTCATCGGCGTGGAAGTCGTCGCAGTGGTTCGGATTCGTGGTGAGATCACACGCCTTGAGGTTGACGGGCGCCTCGCCGAAGCCCTCCGCGACCGCTGCCTGCGCCTCCGGTGACGCCATGTGGTTCATCCAGAGGTACATGCAGTTCGGATTGGCCGCCGACGAGGAGACCATCCACGTGTCGGACCAACCGGTCGTGCCCTCCTTGGGCTTGATCGCCGCGACCGGCACGTTCGCCTTCTGCAGCTGGAGGTACTGGTACGGCCACGTCGTCCCGACCGTGCTGTCGCCGTTCGTGAACGAGCCGATCTGCTTCACGACGTCGCCCGGCCAGTACTCGCCGACGTTCGGCGCCTGCTTCTTCAGCAGATCCACCGCCGCGTCGAACTGCTCCTGGGTGAGCTGGTACGGATCCTCGATCCCGAGATCAGGCTGCGTTGCCTTCAGGTACAGCGCCGCATCCGCGATGAAGATCGAGTCGTCGTAGATCGAGATCTTGCCCTTGTTCGCAGCGAGCTGGTCGTCCTCCCAGATCACGGCCCAGGAGTCGGTGTCCTCGGGAAGCTCATCCGTGCGGAACATGAGGTAGTTCGGGCCACGTCCGTGCGGCACGCCGTACGGCTCACCGTCGAGCGAGTTGTAGTCCTTGCCCTTGATCCCCTCGGAGATGTCCGCGAAGTTCGAGATGAGATCCGTATCGACCGGTGCGACATCGCCGGTCGCCATCAAGCGAACCGTTGCGTTCCCGGAGAACGAGCCGCCGTCGTACGCGCCCGTCTGCATGAGGCTGATCATGTCGTCCGAGCTCGCGCCGTCCTTCGTGGCGACCTTGCATCCGGTCGCTGCGGTGAACTCGTCCGTGAGAACCGCGTACCCCGGCCAGATGACCAGATTGACTTCGCCCTCTTCGCGGGCGAGCTCGGCGATCTCCTCGGTCGAGGATCCCAACCCCTCGAGAGCTGTCGAGCCTCCGTCGTCGTCCCCGCCGCCGCAACCCGCCGCGACGACGCTGAGCGCCGCGACGAGCAGCCCCAAGGCAGCCCATCGAGCGACGCGATCAGTGCGTCCCTTCATTCGGATCCTCCTCCGACTTGTCGATGACCGACTCCTGTCCTGCGCGCCACGCCAGGCGGACGCGCCGTCCTTTCACCTCGAACACCTCGCTCGAGCCTTCGTCGAGATTCTGTGTGAGCACCTGGAGCTCGCCACCGCGGTCGAGCGTAACGTGGTATCGCGTCACGGGCCCGACGTACTGCACGTCGCGGACGAGACCGGCCTCGACGTGCGAGCCCGCCTCCGGCTCTTGATCGTCATCGAGCAGGTTGATCTTCTCCGGGCGCACGGTGACCCTGCGTCCGTCGCGGTCGATCACGTTCGACACGCCGACGAACCCGGCGATGAACTCGCTCTGCGGGTGCTCGTAGACCTCGGCGGGCGGGCCGACCTGCTCGATGCGCCCCTCGTTGAACACGGCGAGTCGATCGGACATGGTCAGCGCCTCCTCCTGGTCGTGCGTCACGTAGACGAAGGTGATGCCGACCTCGCGCTGGATCGCCTTCAGCTCGATCTGCATCTCCTGGCGGAGTTTCAGGTCGAGCGCGCCGAGCGGCTCGTCGAGCAGGAGCACCTTCGGGCGGTTAACGATCGCGCGCGCGAGTGCCACGCGCTGCCGTTGTCCGCCGGAGAGCTGCGACGGCTTGCGGTCGGCGTAGGCCGAGAGGCGAACCATCTCGAGCGCCTCGCCGGCGCGCTCGCGGCGCTCGCCTTTCTTGACCTTCTTCACCATCAGCCCGTACTCGACGTTCTGCTGCACCGTCATGTGCGGGAAGAGCGCGTAGTCCTGGAAGACGGTGTTCACGGGCCGGTCGTACGGCGGCAGGCGGGAGACGTCCTCGCCGGCCAGCTGGATCGTCCCGGCGTCGGGAATCTCGAAGCCGGCGATCATCCGCAGCGTGGTCGTCTTGCCCGAGCCCGACGGCCCGAGCATGGTGAAGAACTCGCCCGCGGGAATGTCGAGGTCCACACCGTCGACCGCGACGACATCTCCGTAGCGTTTGGTCAGGCCTCTGACGCTGATGTCGGGGGCCGCGTCAGGCGGCGCCAAGCGACTCCTCCAAGATGGCGAGCCCCTCGTCCAACTCCTGCGGCGCGATGTTGAGAGGGGGTAGCAGGCGAATGACGTTGCCGTAGAGACCGCAGGAGAGAAGGATCAGGCCGCGCTCGAACGCCGCGTCGACGACCGCCTTGGCGCGGTCGGGGGCGCGCTCGGCGAACTCGAAGGCGAGCATCGAGCCGAGGCCGCGCACCTCGCCGATCTCGGGATGGCGCGCGGCGAGGTCGTCGAGGCGGGCGCGCAACGTGGCGCCGAGCTCACGTGCGCCGGAGAGGAAGTCCGGCTCGGTCACGACATCGAGCGTGGCGAGGGCGGCCGCGCAGGAGAGCGGATTACCTCCGAAGGTGCCGCCCAGGCCGCCGGGCGGGACGGCATCCATGACCTCCGCTGGCCCGGTCACTCCGGCGAGTGGCAATCCGCCGCCGATCGACTTGCCGAAGACGGTCATGTCCGGTTCAGCGTCGGAGTACTGCTCGATCGCCCACATCGTCCCGGTGCGCCCGCACCCCGACTGCACCTCGTCGTCCACCCAGAGGATCCCGTGTGCGTCGCAGAGCGCGCGTAGCTTGGCCGGGTAGTCCGCCGGCATCGCCAGGAATCCACCTTCGCCCTGCACGGGCTCGATGACCACGCAGGCGACGGTCGACGGATCGACGTCCGCCTTGAAGAGATGCTCGAGCGCGGCGATCGCGTCGTCGGACGAGATGCCGTGGTACGCGTACGGCGCCGGCGCGCGGTAGACCTCCGGCGCAAACGGGCCGAAGCCCGCCTTGTACGGCTTGACCTTGCTCGTCATCGACATGGCGAGCAGCGTGCGCCCGTGGAACGCGTTGTCGAACGAGATGACCGCGGGTCGCCCGGTCGCCCAGCGCGCGATCTTCACGGCGTTCTCGACTGCCTCGGCGCCGGAGTTCACGAGGATCGACTTCTGCTCGTCGCCGCGGCACGGCGAGAGCTCCGCGAGCCGACGGCACACCTCGACATACGGCTCGTACACCCCGATCATGAAGCATTGGTGCAGGTAGCGATCGGCCTGCTCCTTGATCGCCTCGACGATCGCCTCGTGGCGATGGCCCGTGTTCTGGCACCCGATCCCGCCCGCGAAGTCGACGAACGTCCGCCCATCCGGATCGGTGACGCGTGCGCCCTCCGCGTGGGCGACGACGAGCCGCGGCGTCGACATGCCCTGTGCGACATAGCGCGCCCGGTCGGCGAGGATCCGCTCGGCCGCTGTCGTGTCAGTCGGGTGCATCGCGGGATTATCTGCCCTTCGACCCGTGCGCGGCAACTGCCAACGACGCCGCGTACCCTACGACGCAGCGCCGGAGTAGCTCAGTTGGCAGAGCACCTGATTTGTAATCAGGCGGCCGAGGGTTCGAGTCCCTCCTCCGGCTTCACGCCAGATCGTGGTCAGACGCCGCTCTCGTCCGCGGTGCACACGCGCGGCCGAGCCCGACAAGCGCCGACGCCCGACACCGCCCGTACGTCAGGCGAGCACTTCCCGCGTCTTCTGGTGCGCGAGGATCTTTCGCTTGACACGCTGCAGCGCGTTGTCGATCGTCTTCGTGTCGACCTCGAGATCCTCGGCCATCTCCTCGTAGGAGCTCCCCTCCAGGTAAAGGGTCAGCGCCTGCGACTCGAGTGAGGACAGGCCGGAGCCGAGGGCGAACACCAGGCTCTGCAACTCCTCCGTCGAGATGACGCAGACGGATGGGTCGTTCACGCTGGGGCCGGGGAGGGCGTCGCCGAGAGTGCAGTCACCGTCGGACTCCTGGCCCGCGGGCGTGTGGCTGAACGAGACGTACGTGTTGAGCGGCGAGTGCTTGAAGCGCGTCGCGGTCTTGATCGCCGTGATGATCTGCCGCGTCACGCAGAGCTCGGCGAACGAGCGGAACGACGTCTCCATGTCCGGGTTGAAATCCCGCACGGCCTTGTACAGCCCGATCATCCCTTCCTGGATGAGATCGTCCGAATCGCCGCCCGCCAGGAAGTACGAGCTTGCCTTCAGCCTGACGAATCCGGTGTAGCGCCGCATCAGGTCGTCGAGGGCGTGCTGACTGCCGTTGCGAGCCTTGAGGACGAGCTGGAGATCCTCGAGCTCTCGCTGGATCTTATGTGCTGGCTTCGGTGCGAGCTTCTGAGCGGTGGCGGTGCGAGCCATGCCGGTAACCCCCATATCGACGGCGTTCCGAGAATCGCATCAGGGCCACTTCATCCTGCCCAGAGTGCAAGTCTCACGTTGAAGTTGAGGGAGAACCTAGCACTGTTCTGCAAGCGATACAAGAGGTTTGCGATAAGTGCAGAATGCTAGGAACATACGTTCGGGTGCGCGGTGTGGGTAGCCACACCACCGCTGCACGCCTCGTCTGACACGATCTGCTCGTGGCCTACACCGTCCTGATCGTGGACGACCATCCGAGCTTCCGCGCATCCGCCCGGGCGATGCTGGAGGCGGCGGACTTCGAGGTCGTAGGCGAGGTTGCCAATGGGCGCTCCGCGCTCGAGGCCATTACCACCCTCGATCCCGATCTCGTCCTCCTCGACGTACAGCTCCCCGACATGTCCGGGTTCGACGTCTGCGCAGCCCTCGAGGAGCGCGGCGCCCCACCCCCCGAGGTCGTGCTCGTCTCGAGCCGGGACGTCGCCGAGTACGGCGAGCTCGTCGACCGCTCGTGCGCATGCGGATTCGTCGAGAAGGGCGAGCTGTCCGGCGAGGCCCTCGTGGCGCTCCTGCGATGACGACGGCGCCGATCTCGGAGCTCGTTATGGCGCTCGAGGACGGCGCGCAGCTTCGCGATGCGCTCGCGCGGGCACTCGCCGACGAGTCGCTGGCCCTTCTCTACTGGATCGACCTGCGCCAGGGAACGACCCGCGGCGGCTGGGTCGACCCGCAGGGTCGCCCCGTGCCCGAGCCGACGCCGACGCCCGGACGGAGCGTGCGCATCGTCGAGGAGAACGGTGCGCGCGTGGCCGCGATCCTCCACGATGCTGCGCTCGACGCTCAGCCCGACCTCCTCGAAGCAGTCACCGCTGCCGCGCGACTCACGATCCGCAGCGACCGTCTGCAGGCCGAGCTGCGCTCGGAGGTCGCGTACATCAACACGGTCACGGACACGGCGCCGAGTCTGCTCTCGTCGATCGACACCGACGGTCGCATACGGGACGTCAACGCCGCGGCCGCTCGGGCGGCGGGCTACGACTCCCGGGAAGAGGTGGTCGGCCGTTTCTACTGGGATCTCTTCATCGATCCGGCCGAGCGGCCGGCCGTGATCAAGCGGTTCGCCGCGCTCGCCCCCGACTACCCGCCCGGCGAATACGAGAACGCCTTCGTCGACGCGCGCGGCGAGCAGCGCGTCGTGTTCTGGAACACTGCACCGCTGCGCGACGAGAACGGCGTGGTCTACGCGATCGTCTCGGGTGGAATCGACATCACGGAGCGGCGCAAGCGCGAGCTCGAGCTCGAGCGCGAGCGCGACGTCCAGTCCACGGTCTTCGAGGCGATGCCGAGCATCATGGTCGTGCTCGCCCGTGACGGCACGATCCGTGATCGCGACGCCGACAATCCGAGCGTCGGGGCGAATCTCGCCTTTCGGACGAAGCTGAAGTGGGACGACGACTACCTCGTCGGACGGCCTTTGCTCGACCTCGTCGTGGAGGACGACGACGGACGGGCCGCGCGCGCGATCACGGCCGCCGCTGAAGGCCGCAGGTCCGAGCAGGTCGAGTCGGACCTCCGCTGCGCCGACGGCGGAGTGCGGTCTTTCGCATGGTCGGCGATTCCGATCGCCGACGTCACCGATCGGATGGACCGACTGGTGCTCGTCTGCGGCGCCGACATCACCGAGCGGCTCCGGCTCGAGAGCGAGAAGGAGCGCGAGCGTGCGTTCCTCTACGCGATCGCGAACAACGCTCCGAGCCTGCTCTGCCTGATCGACGCCGACGGCCGGCTCATCGAGAACGGCGCCAACATCGCGTTCGAGACGACACTCGGCTACGAGCCGGCCGATATCGGTGGGCAGCTCTTCTGGGAGGTGTTCGTCGTGGCGGACGAAGCGGTCGACGCTCGCAGCGTCATCGAGGGAGTCGTTGCGGGCGCCGACCCGGCCGAGCACGACCACACCTGGGTTACCCGAGCCGGAATGCCGCTCTCCGTCGCATGGACCTGCACGCCGTTGCCGGCCATCGACGAGCGCCCGCTCTTCCTCATCACCGGGGTGGACATCACCGAGCGCAAACGCATTGCCGAGGACCTGCGGGCCTCGCGCGCGCGACTCGTGCGCGCAGAGGAGCTGGCGCGTCGCGCGCTCGAGCGCAACCTGCACGACGGCGCCCAGCAGCGACTCGTCGCGCTGTCGGTCTCGCTTCGGCTCGTCGAGGCGAGGATCGGCAACGAGCCCGAGGCCGCGCACGAGCTGCTCGTCAGCGCGCAGGTCGAGCTGGCGCATGCGCTCGAGGAGCTCCGTGAGCTCGCACGCGGGATTCATCCGGCGGTGCTCACGGATCGTGGGCTGAAAGCGGCGCTGGAGGCCCTGGCGGCTCGCTCGCCGCTCCCCGTCGAGATCGAGACGTCCGGCGAACGTCTTGCTGCCGACGTCGAGGCAGCCGCGTACTACGTCGTCGCCGAGTCGCTGACCAATGTCGCGAAGTACGCACGCGCGTCGTCGGCCGAGGTCAGAGTCCGGCAAGACGGCGGGAAACTCGTCGTCTGCGTTTCCGACGACGGCGTCGGCGGGGCGGATCCAGCGGCCGGCTCCGGGCTGCGAGGACTGGTCGACCGGGTCGCAGTCCTCGACGGTACGCTCGCGATCGAGAGCGAGCGCGGACGTGGCACGACCATCAGGGCGGAGATACCGCTCCCCGAGTAGGAACAATCAGGCAGATGCGCGCACTCCCCACTGGAACCGTCACTTTCCTGTTCGCTGATGTCGAAGGCTCGACGGCGCTCCAGCAGGATTCGGGCGTCGACTACGCGACCGCGATCGGTCAGCTCAGGCGACTCCTCCGCGAGGTAGTCGCGGCGAGTGGCGGCGCCGAGACCGACGCAGTCGGTGACGAGTACGTCGCGGCGTTCTCGGATCCGCAGGCTGCCGTCGACGCCGCGTTTGCGGCGCAGCGGGGGATGCGCGATGCCGAGTGGCCGAACGGAGCGAGCGTCCGGGTGCGCATCGGGCTCCACACAGGAAACCCGTCGCTCGGCAGTGAGGGATACACGGGCGTCGACGTCGTCCGCGCGTCGCGCATCGCGAACGCCGGCCACGGGTGCCAGATCGTCAGCTCACGGGAGACCATCGACGCGATCGACGGCGTCCCCAACCGCCACCTCGGCGAGCACCGGCTCGAGGGCCTCCGTCAGCCGGAGTCGATCTACCAGCTTCTCGCGGAAGACCTCCCCCGGGACTTCCCTCCGCTGCGCAACACCATCTCCATGCTCGGCGCCGGGATCTCGGTCGTCCTCGCCGACGACACGGTGCTGCTACGCGAGGGGATCGCGCGACTGCTCGGCGACGCCGGATTCGAGGTCGTCGCGCAGTCCGACAATGCGAGCGACCTGCTGCGGCATGTCGCGATGCACTCGCCGACGGTCGCGATCGTCGACATTCGCATGCCCCCCACGCATACCGACGAAGGCCTACGCGCGGCGGCGGAGATCCGAGACCGATTCCCGGGAACCGGAGTGCTCGTGCTGTCGCAGTACGTCGAGGCGGCGTACGCGATGGACCTCTTCGCAACCACGACGCGCGGTATCGGCTACCTGCTGAAGGACCGCGTCGCGGACGTCGACGACTTTGCGGCCGCCGTGCGGCGGGTCGGGGAGGGCGGATCCGCGCTCGATCCGGCGGTCGTCTCGGAGCTCTTCGGCCGCAGCCGGCAGGCTGACCCGCTGGAGCAGCTCACGCCGCGAGAGCGCGAAGTGCTCGAGCTCATGGCCGAAGGACGCTCGAATCAGGCGATCGCGGACCGACTGTTCGTCACGCCGCGCGCCGTCGAGAAGCACGTGACGAGCATCTTCTCGAAGCTCGACCTGCCCGCGACCACGGACGGCCACCGCCGCGTGCTGGCCGTCCTCACGTTCGTCCGCGCCTGATCTCCTCGAGACGGGAACGGGTCTCGGCGTCGAGCCGGTCGCCGACGCGACCACCCGCCCCGGTCTGCTCGCGCTCGACGTGCTCGACCGGCGCGAGCTCAGCCAGAAACGCGCGAGAGGCGAGCTTGCGGACCTCCTGCCCGGACGTCCAGCGGACGGCGTGGTCCGAGGAGACCACGCAGACGCGCTCCTTCGCGCGGTGGTCTGCAGCGAGCCGCTCGAGCAGATCGTCGGCGTGCGCGGTGAACCGGACCGCGAGCGGGCCGATCGTCCGCTCCTCCCCCACGCCGTCGAAGACGACGACGCCGCGCGCACCGCGCCCCGCGACGTAGCTCGCAAGCGTGT
>Ga0075343_1000147_pt1 | contig 12345 bp, 12 predicted proteins | sample RushOxbow_ThreeS_2_FD_120072 | JGI IMG/M metagenome (GOLD analysis project Ga0075343, IMG submission 120072) | Natural and restored wetland microbial communities from the San Francisco Bay, California, USA, that impact long-term carbon... | ecosystem: Environmental > Terrestrial > Soil >...
GCGCGAGCGCGATCACTGATCACGGCGACGGTTGCGTCCTGCATACGCTTCGTCTCGATCGTCGCGCGTCGCTCTCGCGCAGTGCGGCGCTTGGCCCGCTCGACCTGATTTGCGATCCGTCGATCCTGCGCGCCGATGCGCGAGACGAGCTCGATGCTGTCGATGACCTCGTCGAAGCTCGAGGCGGAGACGAGAAACGAGACGAGATCCGGAGGCTCGTCGATATAGGCCGCGCGGACGCGATCCTCGAGGATCGTGACCGCCTTCGCGTGCTCGACCCGCAGTCGCTCGAGCCGCCGCGTCTGCTGTTCGAGGAGCGCGGTGAGCCGCTCGAGGCGCGCCTGGGCCGAGGCGAGCTCGGCCTCCAGCCCCGACAGCGCGGCCTCCGCGGAGTCGACAGCCGACTGGGCGCTCTCGAGCTCGTCGACCACGGCCGACAGCTGCGTGGTGAGCACGCCCTCTTCGGCTTTCGCGGCGGCAATGTCAGCCTGGAGCGCCGCGATCCTCGCGTCGACGGCGGCTTTGTCGCTCTCGGGCGTCTGAGCGGACGCCCCGGTCGCGACCGCAACAGCCAGCACGAGGACGAGGGCAACGCAAGCCAGGGATCGCGGTCCCATGGGGCTATTTTCGCTCATTTGCAGGACGAACCTCCTCGCTACGACCCAATGCCTGGAGCGCAGCAGCAACGTCCCTCCGGAGCGCACCCACCTGCGCGCGGTAGTCCTCGTCGGCGATCGTCCCCGTGCGATGCTCGAATTCGAGCTCCTTGAGTGCCGAGAGCGCCCGATCGCGCTCCTCGAGCAGTTCCAGGCGGGCTCGCTCGTCCTCTTCGAGATCGTCCAGGACGTCGGACTCGGGCTCGGGCTCGCGGAGGAACGGAAGCGCGACCACGACGACACAGGCGACCGCAAGCGCCGCGGCAAAGACGAGCGACATCGTCAAGACGTCGCGGGAACGCCCGCCTCGGAGGCGCGCGCGACGAGCCTGCGTTGCTCGCGGCGGTCGGGCCACAGCGTGATGACCGAGCCCAGGAGGAAGACGAGACCGGCGAGCCAGATGAGGTTCACGAGTGGCTTCACGAAGACGCGGAAGTACACGCTTCCATCGGCATCGATCTGCTCGGCGATCACGAAGAGGTCCTCCCCGGTGAGCTTGTCGGACCGAATCCCCACCTCGTTCGAGACCTGCTCCTCGACGGTGTACGCATTCTTGCCGGCCTCTACCGTGCCGAGTTCCTTGTCGCCGCGGCGTACGTCGAGGGTGGCGCGGATCTTGGTCGCGTTCGCGGCGACACGCTCGTCGAGCGACCGATACACGAGCGTGTAGTCGCCGATCCGCATCGACTCGCCCCGCGAGAGCTTCGCCTCCGCGACGGAGTCGAATGCGCTCGATCCCGCCACGCCGATTGCGAGCATGACGATCGAGGCGTGGACGACGTACCCGCCGTACCGACGGCGATTGCGCGAGACGAGCGCCCCGAACGCACCGAGCCACGTCGTTGCTCCGAGCGCCTTGCGCGCCCGTGTGCCGCGCGCAAACTCGAGCACGATCGTCGCGAGGACGAACGCCGAGAACGTGTAGGCGACGAGCCCGGGCACCGACCTGCCAGCTCCGAGCAGCAGGAGGACGACGCCCGACGCGAGGGCCACGATCGTCGGCCAGCGGAACGTCGTGGCCAGGCTCTTGAGCGATGCCCGGCGCCAGGCGATGAGCGGCCCGATGCCCATGAGCAGGAGCAGTGGAAGGCCGAATGCGCGGAGGAAGAAGTCGTAGTACGAGCGCCCGAGCACGACGGCCTCACCGCGCAGGACCTCGGACACCATCGGGTAGACGACACCCCAGAAGATCGCGAGACACAGCGCGAGGAGCAGCAGGTTGTTGTACAGGAACGCCGCCTCCCGCGACACCGGCGACTCCAGCTTCGTGTGCGAGCGCAGCTGCGGCAGCCGCCAGAACACGAGCGCGAGCGACGCTGCTACGACGACGGCGATGAAGCCGAGGAACCACGGCCCGATCGAGCTCTGCGTGAACGAGTGGATGGAGTTCACGACGCCCGACCGCGTGAGGAAAGTACCGAACAGCGACAGCGAGAAGGCGAGAATCACGAGCAGGACGTTCCAGACCTTCAGCATTCCGCGTCGCTCCTGGATCATCACCGAATGCAGGAACGCCGTCGCCGCGAGCCACGGCATCAGCGCCGCGTTCTCGACGGGATCCCACGCGTAGTACCCCCCCCACCCGACCTCGACGTACGCCCAGTGACTGCCGAGGAGCTGGCCGATGCCGAGCGCCGCCCATGCGAAGAGCGTCCAGCGCCGCGTGGCCACGAGCCAGCGCTCGTCGAGCTTGCCGGAGAGAAGCGCCCCCATCGCAAAGGCGAACGGCACGGTGAGCCCGACGTAGCCCAGATAGAGCAGCGGCGGGTGCGCGAGCATGTACGGGTTCTGCAGGCTCGGCGTCATCCCGACGCCGTCCGCAGGAGCGACCTGCGTCGCAAAGGGAGTTGCGACCACGACGACGAGGAACGCGAAGAAGGTCGAAACGGCCCCGAACACGGGGACGACCCAGACGGTGAGATCCTTCGCCCACCGGCGGTTGAGGCTCACCGCGGCGGCGCCGAACGCAGTGAGCATGAGCAGCCAGAGGAGGAGCGAGCCTTCCTGCCCGCCCCAGAACGCCGAGATCGTGTACGCGGTCGGGAGCGCTTCGCTCGTCGACCGCGCGACGTACGTGAACGAGAAGTCGTTGCGAAGAAGCGCCGACAGGAGGACCGCCGCCGCGATCGCGGTCGTGAAGAACGACGCGACGAGAGCATTCTGGGCAGAGCGCGCCAGGCGCCGGCGACCCAGATGAGCGGCTACGACGCCGCCGATCAGTGCGTACAGGGACAGCCCGAGTGTGACGAGGAGCGCAGCGCGACCCAGCTCAGGCATGGGCGTGGGCTACGCGGAGCCGGCGGACTTCGGCGCGTACTTCGAGGGGCACTTCGTGATCATCGAGCCGGGCTCCGTGACGAACGTGCGCCCTTCCAAGCGGCCGTCCACCACGATGTGCCGTCCGACCTTGAAGAGATCCGGCACCGAGCCCGTATAGAGCACCGCGACGGTGGTCGTGCTCGCGCCGCTGATGTCCTTCAGCTTGAACCGGAGCCCACCCGCATGCGCGTCACCGCGCACGGGCCCGACCACCAGTCCTGCGAGCTGAACCGTGTCCGACCGACCGGCGAGCTCACTCGGGGCGAGCGAAGGGTTCCCGCCGCCGGCAATCGACGTGTACAGGAGAAAGACCGCGAGCACGCCCGCCACCGAGAGCGCGATCACCAGTCGTGCGGGACTCGCGTTCCGAGCCATGTCGCAAGTCTAGCCCCGGTATCCCGCGTAGCCTCTGAACAGGCGCTTACGCGGCGCGCTCGGCCGGATCGCGGCCGGCCCGGTCCCGTGCCTCGAGACGCCGATCCGGCATGCGATAGCCATGCTCGATGCAGAGCGAACCCGGTGCCTCCTCGGTGAGTGCATCGCAGTATCCCTTGCCATACGCCGCCCGGATGAAGGCGGCGACGATCTAGAGGCTCCAGTCGGACACGTCGACAGCCTCGCGCCAGAGATCGGCGAGGCGGAGGTCGATATCGAGCTCGAGTAGCTCGATGCGAGTGGGCGAATCGGGCATGCAACGAGCGTACGGGTCCGGTCGGACGGACGCTCGAATACGGCTCAGGCGTCTTCGGCGCGCACGGTGAAGGGCACCCGCCAGTCTTCTCGAGACTCCTTGTCGATCGTCAGTCTCCACTCGTACCGCCCTGGGTCGAGTGGCAGTGGCGTCGAGTTCACGGCGACGGGAAAGTCGAGCGGCGTGCCCGGCTTGAGCCCAGGAGGACGTCCGACTTCGAACTCTCCCCCGAAGGCGACAACCTGATTGGCTTCGCCCTCCTCCTCGTCGTCGAAGCTGATCGCAACGCCGTCGGCATCGAGAAGCTCGACCGAGAACGAGTGCATCGTGTTCGCCTGGTCCCACGGCACCTGGATCAGGAGCCCGATCCCGAACGCCGCTGGGTCGGGGCCGGTCTGGGACCAGCCGCCGCCGACGATGGTCAGCTTGCCGTCCGAGACGACGGCGTAGTCGGCGAGGAGCATCGTCGCTTTCACGGACGGAAGGCAATCACATCGGTACTACGATCGCGACGTGTCATCGCGAATACGTGTCGGGCCCGCGCGTATGCCGTCGCGCGAATCACCTGAGCAGGCGATCGAGAGCCTGCTCGAGCGTGGCTACGACGCATGCGAGATCGACTTCGAGAGCGGCTTCTGGATGGACTACCCGTTCGCGGAGAAGCTTGGTGAGCTCGCGCGCGACAACGACGTCGCGCTGTCGGTGCATGCGCCGCTCTTCGGCTTCATGGGTCACCTCGAGGCGAGCGGGCGCAAGTTCACGTCGGCAGTCGGCGCGCTCGACCGCAGCGCTGGGATCGTCGCGGCGAGCGGCGCCGAGCTCGTCGTCTTCCATCCCGGCTTTCTCCTCGGACGCGCTCGCGAGGACGCGCTCGACGCGGTCGTCGAGCAGCTCGGAACACTGCGCGGCCGCCTCGAAGGCAAGGATCGCGCGGTGCCATTCGGGATCGAGGTGATGGGACGGGTCCGCGACCTGGGGTCGATCGGCGACGTCGTCGCGATCGCGCGGCGCGTCGAGTGGGTCCGCCCGGTACTCGACTTCGCCCACATGCACGCGACGAGCGACGGCGCGTTTCTCGACGCCGCTCCGTTCGCGGAAGCTCTCGCGCTCGTGGACGGCGTACTCGAGAAGGCCTCGCCGGTCGCCACCCGCGAGTCGGGCTCGGCGCCGCCTCCCCCTGTCGGAGGCTCTATTCCCTTCCACATCCACGTATCGGACATCGCGTACGCCAACCGGAACGAGACGAGGCATCTCCCCTACGGCGAGGGGACGTTGCGGGTCGGGCCGCTTGCGGAGGCGCTGGCTCGGTTCGAAAGACCGGCGACGATCATCTCCGAGTCTCCGGATGAAGAGTCGACCCAGATCATCAGAGGGGTGCTGCTGGGGTTGAGGGCCGACCTGCCCACGGCCGTGTCCGCGACGTGATTCGGCAGGTGGCGGTTACGGAGCCTCGTTCGCCCAGGTCGAGTGCGGCTCGGGGAGTTGGACGAGCAGTGACGTCGAGTCAGGCGATGCGCTCGGCACGCACCTGCTCCGAGGGGAGTAGCTCCGCGATTCGGGCCTCACAGGCCGCGGCGTCATCAGCACGCCCGCGCGAGGCGTAGAACGCGCGGAGATCTTCGAGGATCTCCAGCTCGAGCAGCCCGAATCCGTCACCGGTACTGGCGAGCGCGTCACGATAGAGCGCCTCGGCCTCCTCGTCGCGGCCCTGCGCAGCACGGACGGACGCGAGCGTCGCGTGGATCGTCACGTCGAAATGTGGGTCGAGGCGCGGACTCGCCTCTACCGCGAGGGCGAGCTGTTCGGCTTCGTCCACCTTGCCCTGCGCTGCGAGTGCTCGGACCAAGGCCGCCTGGAGGTCCGGGAGGATTCCACGGTCGCCGCGGGTGGTGGTGATCCTCACCGCCTCGCGGAAGAGCTTCTCGGCGCGCTTGTAGTCCTCGCGCTTGTCAGCAACGCCACCGAGCCGCATGAGCGCGGATGCGATCGACGGCTCGATCCCGAGCTCGGTCGCCGACTGGCGCACCTCCTCGTAGACCGTCTCCGCCGCATCGAGCTCGCCCTTGACGGACAGGAACCACCCGTATGAGAGCGACGCACCGATGCGCGCACGGATGCTCCCGCTCTCACCCGCGAGCTCGAGCGCCCGCGTGAGCAGGAGCTCGGCCTCGTCGAGCTCGAGCCGAACGATGTGAGTCTGCGCAAGGATCTGCGCGGCGATCGTCTGCAAGTCCTTCCGCCCCGCGTCCATCGCAAGCGAGTACGCACGCTCCATGAAGAGGACGACCTCGTCCATCCTGCCCTGCCAGCCGGCAACGATCGCGCGGGTGGTGAGCGCGTCGAACCGTGCGACTGGATCGGTCTGCTCCGCGAGGATCTCGAGGGCCTGATCGACACGTTCCCGTGCCCCGCCGATGTCGCCGTCGCGCTTGAGGACGGCCTCCGCGAGCGCGGTGAGCGCCAGCGCCTCGATGACCGGCTCGTTCACTTCGACGGCCTGCTCGCGCACTCTCTCCATCTCGACGAGAACGGCCGCGAAGTCACCCAAGCGCCAGGCCGCGCGCGCGGCGACGTAGCGCGCATCGAGGGTGGGTCGCAGCTCGAGCGCGCGGAGGCCAAGCGTCCGCGCGTTCACATACGCCTCGCGGGCGATCCCGCGCTTCGCCGCCTTGACGAGCGCCGTCGCTGTCTCGACAGCGAGCTCCTCTGGAGGCGCCCCTTCGAGCTCGGTCAGGAATTCGACGGCCTGGTCGAGGTGGTAGGCGCGGATCTCGATGAGCTCCTCTCCGGTCCGCTCGGCGAGCCACTCGGCGAACCGGGCGTGGTACTGCGCTCGTGCGAGCTTCGCCAGGCCGGTGTACGCCACCTCGCGAATCAGCGCATGCTTGAAGCGGTAGGCGGTCTCACCCGAGATGGACGAGCGAGGCTCACGAAGGAGGAACTCGCGCTGGAGGAGATCGTCGAGCAGCTCGTCATGCCCGTCGACGTCGGGAGCGAGATGCTGGAGCGAACCGCCCCAGAAGACCCGACCGACCACCGACCCGCGCTGCAGGAGCGTCTTCGCGGCAGGATCGAGATGGTCGATCCGCGCTGCGATCAGGGCATGCAGGGTGTCCGGGACCCGACCTGCGGAGCCGTTGCCGGCGCCGCTCTCGAGCAGCATCCTGATCGTCTCCTCGACGAAGAGCGGATTTCCCTCCGCCCGGTCGAGGGCGTCCTGGGGCAGAGCCAGCGGGCGCTCTCCCGCCGCCCCGGCGAGCTGGCTGAGGAGCTGCTCGACGAGCTCAGCGCTCTCCTCCACCGACAGAGGCTCGAGCTCGATCGCCGTCGAGCGAACGCGTCCTCCACCCCAACCCGAGCGTGCGTCAAGGAGTTCCGGCCGCGCGAGACACAGGATGAGCACGGGGGCGCGCACCCAGTCCGCGATGTGCTCGATGAGGTCGAGGAGCGGTGCCTCGGCCCAGTGGATGTCCTCGAAGAGCAGGATCAGCGGCTGGACGTCCGCTAGGCCCTGCATGACCTCGCGTGCGGCCCAGGAGATCTCCTGCGGGCTTCGTTCCCCTTCGAGCGCCTCCATGAGCCCGGCGGCGAGCCCGAGCACGTCGGCCACAGCCTCTTCCGCACAGCACTCGCGCAACTTCTCGAATGCCTCGTCGAGCGGGTCGTCGTCCGAGATACCGGCCGCGGCCTTCACCATCTCGCCGAGCGGCCAGTACGTCACACCCTCGCCGTAGGGGAGTGCACGGCCCATCAGTACCGTCGCGCGCTCGACGCCGTCGAGGAACTCTCGCGCGAGGCGGCTCTTCCCGACGCCCGCCTCGCCATAGATGGTGAAGAGGTGCGCGCGGCGGTCACGGAGGCTCCGGTTGAAGGTGTTCTGGAGGAGCTCGAGCTCGGCGTCGCGCCCGACGAGCGGCGCCCGTGGTCCGAGCGGGCGGCGCGGCCCGTCGAGTAGGTCCACGACGCGCCATGCGCGCAGCGGACCGTCGAGACCCTTCAGATCGAGGGGACCGGCATCCTCGACGACGAGAGCTCCGGCAGCGAGCCGATAGGCCGTCGGGCCGACGAGGATCTCGCCCGGTCGTGCAACCTCCTGCAAGCGTGCCGCGAGATTCACTGCCTCTCCCGTGGCGAAGGTCGACTCCGCACCGTCCACGACGACCTCACCCGCCTCGATTCCGATCCGCGCTTGCAGCTCCAACCCGTCCACGGCTTCACGCATGGCCAGCGCAGCGCGTGCAGCACGGAGCGCATCGTCCTCATGGGCCTGAGGGATGCCGAAGGCCGCCATGACAGCGTCGCCGGCGAACTTCTCGACCAGCCCACCGTGCTGCTCGACACAGGCGGACACCGTCTCGAAGAAACGCGTCACGCGACGGCGCACGACCTCCGGATCGGCACGGGTTACGAGCCGGGTCGAGTCGACGATGTCGACGAACAGCACCGATGCGAGCTTGCGCTCCATGCGTCAAGTGTAGAAACGCGGGCGGGGGAAGCATCCATCCCGTCCACGTCTACGCGCGCATAGCATCTGGCCCGTGCTCGATCCGTCCGTCTTCAAGGCCTACGACATCCGCGGTCTGTACCCGACGCAGCTCGACGAGGACGGCGCGTACCGCATCGGGCGAGCGTACGTCGAGCACTTCGAGCCACGCTGCGTCGCGGTGGGGCATGACATGCGCCTCTCGGCGTCCACGATGGTTGCGGCACTGAAGGAGGGAGTCCTCGACGCGGGCGCTGACGTGGCCGATCTTGGCCTCGTGGGGACGGAGATGCTCTACCACGCGGTGTCGGAGCTGTCGCTCGACGGCGGGATCTGCGTTACCGCGTCGCACAACCCGAAGGAGTACACCGGGATGAAGATCGTCCGACGCGGCGCGCTGCCGGTCGGCGGGGATTCCGGGCTTGCCGAGATCCGTCGACGCGCCGAGAACGACTTCGGACCGGTAACCCGGAGAGGGGCAGCACGAGCAGAGGACGTGTGGCCGAGCTTCATCACCAAGGTGCTTTCGTTCGTCGACCCCGAAGCGATCCGGCCGCTTCGCGTCGTCATCGACGCAGCGAACGGCATGGCCGGCGTGATGCTCCCGCCTGTGCTCGAGCAGCTGCCGCAGCTCGATGTCGTGCGTTGCCACTTCGATCCCGACGGCAGCTTCCCGAACCACGAACCGAATCCGCTACTTCCCGAGAACCGCGAGTTCATCGTCTCGAAGGTCTCCGAGGAGACCGCCGATCTCGGCGTTGCGTACGACGGTGACGCCGACCGCTGCTTCTTCGTCGACGACAGGGGCGAGTTCGTTCCCGGCGACTTCGTGACCGCGCTTCTCGCCGAGGCGGTGCTGGCCAAGCATCCCCACGAGAAGGTCATCTACGACGTACGAGCGAGCTGGGCGGTGCCCGAGACGATCGAACGCGCCGGTGGAACGCCCCTCGCGAGTCGCGTCGGACACGCGTTCATCAAACAGCGCATGCGTACCGAAGACGCGGTGTTCGCGGGCGAGGTCTCGGCGCACTACTACTTCCGCGAGTTCTCGCAAGCGGACACCGGCGTCGTCCCGTTTCTCGTGATGCTCGAGATCCTCTCCCGGAACGGCGCGACTCTCTCCGAGCTTCTCCGTCCGTTTCGCGAGCGCTTCTTCCTGACGGGCGAGATCAACACACCGGTCGACGACGTGCCGCTGAAGCTACAGGAGCTCAAGGAGCGCTACAGCGCCGAAGGCGGACGAATCTCCCACCTGGACGGGCTCTCGGTCGAGTTCGACGACTGGCACTTCAACGTCCGACCGTCGAACACCGAACCGCTGCTGCGCCTGAATCTCGAGGCACTTTCGGCCACCGTGCTGGTCGAGAAGCGCGACGAGGTGCTCGCGTTGATTCGCACGTAGATGGACGGCGCACCCGAGCTCGGACGAGTCACCGACCGGCGACCGCCGTTCAAGTACTCGGCGCTCGCTCGCGTGTGGTTCTCCGACACGGACGCGCAGGGCGTCGTCTACTACGGCCGCTACCTCCCGTACTTCGACCATGCGCGAACCGAGTACCACCGCCATCTGGGCGCACCCGCCGTCGGCGGGTGCGAGTTCGTCATGCGCGCGTCGGCCGTCGAGTACCACGCGCCTGCGCGGTTCGACGACCTCATCGAGGCGTTCGTGCGCGTTGCCCGGATCGGCCGCTCGAGCGTGACGTACGAGTGCGCCGCGTATCGCCTTCCGGACGAGACGTTGATGGTCACCGCTCAGCAGACGCTCGTGCTCATCGACATCGGGCCGCGGCGGCCGAGCCCGGTACCCGACGACCTCCGTGCAGCAATCCGCCGCTTCGAGGGAGAGGATCTCGAGGCGTGACCGACGAGGGTGTGCTCGACGAGATCTCACGCCTCCTCGAGCAAGACGACGACGCGGACGACGCGCTCAGGCGCGTGGTGGCGCGTGTGGCGGAAGAGATAGGCGTCACGTGGGTGGGCATCGCCTTCGTCGAGGACGGCACGCTCACGCTCGGCCCGAGCGCGGGAACGCCGGACGAGACTCGACGCACTCGGGTACCGATCGAGTTCCACGGCGAGCCCGTCGGCGAGCTGGTAGCGGACGGCTCCGTCGTCACCTCGGTGCTCGCACGCGTCGCCGAGCTCGTCGCCCCCTATGTGCTGATCGGCTGGGATACAGGTGGAGAGACCTGGCAGCCGTGAGGCATCCCTCGATCGAGGGAGCATCCCCCAATCGAGGGGGGTACCTCGAACGAGGGATTGCATCCCTCAGGTGGGTCACTACAAGGAGAACTGGGGAGAGGGGAAGGGAGCCGTGCGCTCGTCATGCGGCGAGCGCACGGCATACACCCGACCCCCACCGGTCGGGGCTCCGCCGCTCTCCCCTCTGCCCTACTTCTGCAGATCCAGAATCCGCGCAGCGGACCGTCGATCGTGAGGTCGAGGACGGTCGTCTTGACCGTCCAAACCCGCAGCCACCATCGACGAACCGCCGCCGTTCGGCGAAGAGTCGGAGCCGGGCGAATGCCCGGCTCCGGTGACGTGCTACGCCTGTGGTCCCGCGAGAGCCGGTGGGCCGCGCGGTGATCCGGATCCGTGCCAGAGCCGTGGACCACCAGCTCCGGGACGCCGAAACTCGCCGTTGACGAGCGACTCGGTCCGAGCTTCGAGAACGTCCTTCAGCTCGGCAGCCTGGTCTTCGGTGAGCCGACCAGCCTCAACTGCCTCGTCGATCCGCTTGGCCTGCGTCGCGACGAGCGTGTCGACGAGCCCGGCGACGGGCTTGCCGCGATCCTCGGCGATCTGGGCGAGCGTGGAGCCTTGCAGTGCCTCGCGCAGCTCGTCCTCGCTCAGGCCGAGATAAGACGCGGCCGCTTCGAAGATCGCGGAGGGACCCACGCGCCCGTGAAACCCGCCGTGCCCGTGGCGCAGGCCGAGCCCGAAGTGAAGCGGGACCCCGGATTCGAGGCGCTCTTTCATCCGCTCCGCCTGCGCATCGGTCAGCCGGCCCTCGCGGACGGCCTCGTCGACCCGGTTCTCGAGAGCCTGCTGCAGCGCGTCGCTCAGCTCCGACGGCTCGACGCCGAGCTGACCCGCGGCGTCGTCGATCACCGCCTGTGCGTCCTCTTGCGGGGAGAACAGGCTCGATGCTGCGACGGCTCCCGCCGCTCCCAGCCCTGCCACCGCGAGGACGACGGCACCCGCTCCAGCTGCGAACGCGACCTTCCTTCGTCTTGTCATGACCCGCATGTCATCACCCGTTGCTAAGAGGCCGCTGAAGGCAGGCTAAGAAACTTCCAGGAGATCCGCGACAGGGCCGCCGACGAGCCGACCGTCCTGCATTCTGAGCAACCTCTGCGCACGACGGGCAACCTCGGCGTCGTGCGTCACGACGATGACGGTTCTCCGTCGCTCGTCGCCCGACAGGGAGAGAAGAAGATCCATGATCTCCGCTCCTGTCGTCGAGTCGAGGTTGCCCGTCGGCTCGTCTGCCAGAAGCACGTGCGGATCGTTCGCGAGAGCACGAGCGATCGCAACGCGCTGCTGTTCGCCGCCCGACAGCTTGCTCGGCACGTGATCGGCGCGATCGGCGAGACCCACGGAGGCGAGCAGCTGCAGCACCCGCTCCCGCCGGTCGTGCCGGGGCGTCGAGGTGGGCGCCAGTGCGATCTCGACGTTCTGCGAGGCCGTCAGCGTCGGAATGAGGTTGAACTGCTGAAAGACGAATCCGAGGACGTCGAGGCGAAGCTCCGAGAGCGATCGATCCCCCAGCGCTCCGACGTCTCGGCCCTCGAAGTGAAGAGCACCCGACGTCGGCCTGTCGAGTGCGCCGAGCAGCTGGAGCAACGTCGTCTTGCCCGAGCCGCTCGGCCCGACGATCGCCACTGACTCTCCTCGTTCGATCGCGAGATCGACGTCACGCACCGCGTGCACCTGGACGCTCCCCAAGGTGTAGCTCTTCGAGACTCCGCGCAACTCGTAGACGGCAGATCCGTCGTTCATGGTCGTCCTTTCGCTCAGTCGATGTGCCGGAGTGCGTCTGCAGGGCGAAGCCGCGACGCGCGCAGGCTCCCAACCGCACCGGCTACGAGTCCGCCGAGGACGGCGAGGCCCACTGCCCAGAGTGCGAGCGAGGCTGAGATGGGCGCGTCGAGCGAAACCTCCGTCGCTGACGGCTCGACCACTCCCTGGCCGAA
>Ga0075343_1000148_pt1 | contig 12344 bp, 13 predicted proteins | sample RushOxbow_ThreeS_2_FD_120072 | JGI IMG/M metagenome (GOLD analysis project Ga0075343, IMG submission 120072) | Natural and restored wetland microbial communities from the San Francisco Bay, California, USA, that impact long-term carbon... | ecosystem: Environmental > Terrestrial > Soil >...
CGGCGGCGCGATCCTCTACGCCGACCAGGACGCTCGGTTACGCTCGCGCAGCCAGCGACCGAAGGAGTGAGATGCCGACCTACCTGATGCTCACGACTCTTACCGAGAAGGGCGTCCAGACTCTGCACGCGAACCCCGCACGGCTCGCGGAGGTCAACCGCGACGTGGAGGAGATGGGTGCGAAGGTCGTCCACCAGTGGGCTGCGCTCGGCGAGTACGACTTCGTGAACATCGTCGAGGCTCCTGACGACCTGACGATCGCGAAGGTCTCGATCGCCCTCGGCGCGCGGGGAAGCGCAAAGCTCGAGTCGCTGCCGCTCATCGCGGTCGACGAGTTCCTGTCCAGCCTGAGCTGATCAGACTCCGGTGAAGTCGAGGCCCGCGCGCTCGAACGCCGGTTGCACGTCCTCAGCGGGAGGAGGTGGGGCATCGCAGGGCGCGCGCCATTCGCCTCCCGAGCCGTCGACGAGGATCTCGACCGCGTGCTCGGTGTCCGGGAAGAACTGGCCGTAGGTCACTCGGCCAGGAAGCCGGTGGCGCGCGGCGTGACCGTGAGCGGGCTGGGCGGTAGTCCGGGAGCAGGGTCGGGCAGGTTGAACCCGCCCGGAGCGACGTCGTTGGGCGTGTCCGGATGGAACAGACCCGCGAGGTACTGGATGTGCCCGCGCCCGACGGAGAGCTCGAACTGCCCGCCGCCGTATGCGCCGATCCCCTTGGCCTCGCAGTAGTCGTACGCGGCGAAGAGCCGTTCGATCGACCCGAAGCGCGACGGCTTGACGTTCACCGTCTTGGGCGGCCAGGGCAGCGCCTCGATGTCGGCAACGGAGTGGATGATCGCATCCCACGTGACCTGATCGGCCACGACCTCGAGGATCGGCCGCGTACCGTCGTCGATCTTCGGATCCTCGAGCCAGATCCCGGGGAGCCCGTCGACGACGCGCCGGTACAGCTCCGGGTCGGCGCCCTGGTCGACGATCGTCCCGGTGTAGTGCCCCTTGAAGTCGATCGAGTCGACGCAGCCGAGCTCGCGGAGGTCGGCGATGAGCTCGTCCGTCCAGTCGCTCGTCGCGTCGAGCTTGAACCCGAGACCCGGGTAGAGGTCGAGCCAGCCCTTGACTCGGTCGATGGTCGGCGGCTCGCCGAGCCGGGTCGAGACGACGTACTTCAGGGGGCGGAGCTCGCGGCCGACTGCCTGTCCCAGCGTGGTCGCGTTCTGGCGCAGTGCGAGGTCGAGCGCCGCGCTCTCGAATCCCCAACGGCGGTAGTCGACGTACACCTCGCGCTCCGGCGGGTTCTCGAAGAGCGGCTGGCCGGCGAGGTGGCGCGAGAACGAGTCGATCGTCCAGTTCCCCGCGAGCGCCAGCACCGACCCGCGCTCGAGCTGAGCGTCGTGTTCGGTCGCCTCGTACGTGACGTCCTCGCCGAGACCCTCCTCGCCGTCGCCGGTCAGCCGGATCGTGGTCGTCTTGCGCGTGAAGCCGCTCGACACGTCGAGCTCGTGAACGTCGAGGTCGTATGCCTCGATCGCGAGCGGCAGGTCGCGAACGGCGTCGTAGAGGCTCATAGGTGGGCCAACGCTACCGACACCGCGCCGGCCAGCCGCGCGTTCGCGACTGCCAGGGCGCGGTTCACCTCGCGCGTCCGCCCGCCCGAGCGCTCGTGCAGCTGCGCGAGCACGAACGGCGTCACGCCCTGTCCCGAGACGCCCGTGCGCGCGGCATCCGCGACCGCCTCCTCGATCAGCTCCGCGACGTCGATGCTCTCGGGCGGCGGGTTGCCGAGAACGAGCCCGCAGCCACCGAGCTCCCAGTGGGACGAGGCGATTCGAGCCGCCAGCGTGGCGTTCTCCACGCGTCGGCTCACCGGCGGCCCGCCCGCGGCGTCGTAGAAGAGCGGCAGCGTGTCTGTGCGGTATCCGAGCGTGGGAATGCCGAGCGTCTCGAGCTGCTCGGTCGTCGCGGGGATGTCGAGCAGCGACTTCGCGCCGGAGCAGACGACCAGCACCGGCGATATCGCGAGCGCGACGAGATCCGCGGAGACGTCGGGCGGGCTCGGGTAGCCGCGATGGACGCCGCCGATGCCACCCGTTCCCATGACCCGGATGCCGACGGCGCGCGCGACCGTGAGGACGGCCCCGACGGTGGTCGCGCCCACGTCGCCGGCGACCGCACATGCGGCGAGGTCGCGCGGGCCAAGCTTGAGCGCGGTTGCGTCGAAGCGGGCGAGTTCGTCGTCGGTGAGACCGACCCGGATCGCCCCGTCCAGGACGCCGATCGTCGCCGGGATCGCGCCGGCCTCGCGCACGGCGCGTTCCATCTCGAGCCCGACCTCGACTCCGTGCGGCGCAGGGAACCCGTGGGCGACGATCGTCGTCTCGAGCGCGACGACGGCCTCTCCGGCCACGATCGACGCGCGGACATCGTCGGCCAGCTGGATGAGGTCGCTCACTGCGGCGACGCTACCGGCATCGCGCCGACGTGCCCGACGCAGCGCGCCGCCGTTTCGAGCGCCAGCCGCGGCCCGCCGACGATCCAGCCCGCGGCCAAGGCATCGCCCGCACCGGTGGTATCGACGACGGAGCTCACGGCCAGCGCCTCCCACTCCTTTCCGTCGAAGCAGCAGCCGCGCGGGCCGCGCTTGAGGATCCATGTCGCCTCGACGACGCGGCCGACGATCCGGTCCTCGTCCTCGTTCGCGAAGACCACGTCGGGTCGGACAGCGCGAACGCTGGCGACGAATGCGTCGAGGCCACTGTCGCGGATCGCGCTCCACGACGCGAGGTCGATGCTCACCCGCGCGCCGTGCCCGCGTGCGTGCTCGACGGCGCGGAGCGCCGCGCTGCGCACGGGTTCGGCCATGAGCGCGTACCCCGACACGTGGAGGTGGTCGCACCGGAACCACTCGGGCGCGAGAGTCTCGGCGGACAGATCGCGCGCCGTTCCGCGGTCGGCGGCCATCGAGCGCTCACCCTCGGGCGAGACGAGCGAGCAGATCGAGCCGTTGCGGCCGACCACAGGCCCGAGGATCTCGACGCCGAACCGGTTGAGCCGCTCCCGAACGAGGGCGCCTGCGTCGTCGGCTCCCGTCTGTCCGACGAAGCGTGCCCGCGCGCCGAGCACGGCCGCCCAGGCTGCGACGTTGGCTGCCTGTCCACCCGGACAGATGCTGATCGACGCCTCCGTGTCACCGCCTGGCGCGACCGGACCGGTGAGCCGGACGACGACATCGAGCGTCAGATCTCCGAGCGTGCAGACGAGCATGGGGAGGATCGTAAGATCCGAAGGTGGACAGCGGCGAGCGACGGGGTGGACTTCGCACGTTTCTGCTCGGCGGGCTCGTCGGTGCGTCGGCGGCGATCGCTGCCGTCGATCGGAGGCGTCGTGCGCAGCGCCGGCGCGGCCGTCCGCGCGGGCTCGCGGCCTTCGAGAGCGCACCGTGCTACCTCGAGCTCCTCGAGCGCGAGCACGAGAAGGACAAGACGGCGCCGTAGGGCGCTAGCCTTCCCGCCCACTGTGCCGATCTACGAGTACCGCTGTCCGAACGGACACACCTTCGAGCTCTTCCAGAAGATGAGCGACGCGCCCGCGGACACGTGCGTCACGTGCGGCGCCGGGCCGGTCGAGAAGCTTCTCTTTCCGGTCGCTGTGCACTTCAAGGGCTCGGGCTTCTACTCGACGGACTACGGCTCGAAGACCAAGGGAGCCAAGGACGGCGGTGAGTCGTCGACGGAGAAGAAGGCGGACAAGCCGGCCGAGAAGACCTCGACCGAGTCGAAGCCGAAGACCGACTCCACCTAGCGCCGCGTGCAGCCGGCGCCGTAGAGGTCGCCCTTGGGCGGGGCGAGTGGAGCGGACGTGCCGAGCCACATCGAGGCGACGGCGACGTTGTCCTCCGAGCCCAGCAGCACCGACTCCCCGCTCGCCGAGCTCGGCGTCCCGCCGAAGCGACAGCGCAGCGAGCTCGACGAGCGAAAGCGAATCCAGCCGATCTGCGCCAGCTCCCAGGCGGACAGGTCGGTCGCGAGCGGTGCAGCAAGCTCGTCGCCCATGAACGGGAGCCGCAGGAACGTGCCAAGACTCGCTATCTCGTCGCCGACCGCGTCCGCGACGATCTGCTGGCGGTTGCCGCGCGTGACGTCGGAGTCGGTCGGATCGAGCTGGTTCGTGCGGATGCGCGAGTAGACGAGCGCGCGTCTTCCGTCCATCGTCTGCGGACCCTTCGCGAAGCGCCAGCCCTCCCAGTCGCCACAGCGCGCCGGCTTGTACGGGCAGTCGAACTTGTTCGACAGGATCGGCTTCGGAACGTCGACCTCGATCCCGCCGATGGCGTCGATGAGCTCCCTGAACCCGTCGAAGTCGACGACGACGACGTGATCGATCGGCAGGCCGATCAGCTCCTTGACGGTGGCGAGTGTGAGCGCCGGGCCGCCGATCTGGTTCGCCGCGTTGATCTTGGACGTGCCGTAGCCGGGGATCTCGACCTGGAGGTCACGCGGGATGGAGAGGTACGCGATGCGATGCGTCTCAGGGTCGAGCCGCACGAGCAGCATCGAGTCGGAGCGGTTCGCATCGCCACGGCCTGGAGCGCGCCCTCCGTCCGTTCCGATGACGAGCAGCGTCGTCGGCGTGGACAGGAGCGAGCGGTCGCGCTTCGCGAGTTGTGCCTTCGCGCTCTGCGGTAGCCGCTCGTTTGCCCCGTCCACACCGCTCGAGAACGCCCGGAAGCCGAGGAAGCCCCAGACCAGCGTGAACACCAGGGCGCCGACGAGCGTCAGCGTGAGCCAGAGCCACCAGCGACGTCGCCTGGGTGCCTCGGGGGTGCGGGTCGGTTGCGCTGCGCGCTGCGGCCTCGCCGCGGGCACCTTGCCCTTCTTGCGACCACCGCGGTAGAGGGTGTATGGCTTCTCGTCCGGCATGGAGCGGCGTCATGGTGCCAACGCCGCTGTACGGCGCGACCCCTGACCGCCGCGCGACAACCTGATCGAAACGCGAGCGATATCGTTGCGCGGCCGTGCATCCTCCCCTCGTCATCGGGCTCGACGTGGGAGGGACGAAGATCCTCTCGGGCCTCGTGGATCGGGAGGGAACCGTGCACGCCGAGCACGCGGTGCACAGTCCCGATGGCTCCGAGGACGGTGTCCTGCGCGCGCTGGACGCCGCAGTGGACGGGCTGCTCGACGATCGTGTCGCGGCGATCGGGTACGGCATCCCCGCGAACCTCGAGCGCGGAACCGGGCGTGTTCTCTGGGCGACGAATCTCCCGCTGACGGACGTCGACCTCGTGGCTCGCTCACGTGCGCGGTACGGATTGCCCGTTGGAATCGAGAACGACGCGAGCTGCGCGGCGCTCGCCGAGTGGCGGCTCGGAGCCGGGCGAGGTCTGGCGAACATCCTCATGCTCACACTCGGAACCGGCGTCGGCGGCGGCGTCGTGACAGAGGGCCGCCTCCTCCGCGCCTGGGTCGAGCTCGGCCATGTCGTCGTCGACGAAGGTGGTCGGGAATGCACGTGCGGCGGCCGTGGTCATCTCGAGGTGCTCGCGTCGGGCAGCGCCGCCGACGCTGCCGCGCACGAGCTGTACGGGCCTCAGGCGGATGCGCACGTCCTCGTGGACCGCGCGAAGGAGGGCGATCCCCGCGCCCGCGAGGCACTCGGCCGCTTAGGGGGGGCGCTGGGAGCCGCGATCGGTTCGCTCGTGAATCTCTTCGATCCCGAGCTCGTGATCGTCGGCGGTGGGTTCGGTGCCGCGGCCGGCGATCTCGTGCTCGAGCCTGCGCGGCAGGCCGCACTGCGCGAGGCCATCTATCCCGCGAACCGATCGCTCGCGGTCGTTCCGGCCGAGCTCGGCCCGGAGGCCGGTCTCGTCGGCGCCGCTCTTGTCGCGTTCGAAGCGCTCGACGGGTTGCGCTGATGCCACTCGCGGTCTGTGCCACGCCGATCGGGAACCTCGACGACGTCACGCTGCGCGTGCTGGACGAGCTCCGCCAGGCAGACCTCGTCCTCTGCGAGGACACGCGACGGACGCGGATCCTGCTCGACCGGCACGGCGTGGCGGCGAGACTCGAAAGTCACCATCGGCACAACGAGGCGTCGCGCCTCTCGGGTGTGCTCGGGCGCCTCCGCGCGGGCGAGCGAGTGGCGCTCGTTTCGGACGCAGGGCTGCCTGGAGTGAACGATCCGGGCGGGCGGCTGATGTCGGCTGCGGTTGCCGCGGGGATCGAGGTGACGGTGTTGCCAGGCTCGTCTGCCGTCGAAACGGCGCTCGTGGCCAGCGCGCTGGGCGCCGAGAGGTACGCATTCGTCGGTTATCTGCCGCGGCGAGCCGGCGAGCTGCGGTCGTTCGCGGACGAGCTCGCGGGCTGGGCAGGCGCAGTCGTGGCGTTCGAGTCTCCGCGGCGGCTGCCCTCGTCACTGCGTGTCCTTGCGGAGCTCTACCCGGAGCGGCGGGCAGCGGTCTGCCGCGAGCTCACGAAGCGCTTCGAGGAGATTGCACGCGGGTCGCTCAGCGAACTCGCCGAGCGCTTCAGCCAGCCGCCACGAGGCGAGGTCACCCTTGTGCTCGGCCCGTGGGAGAGCCCCGCGGGCGAGGCGGCCGACGGCCCCGCGCGCGCCGCCGTCGCCGAGCTCGTGGCGGCCGGCACTCCTCGTCGGGTGGCGGCGGACGTGGTCGCGCGGCTCACCGGCATCGCGCGCAACGCCCTGTACCGCGGGACTCTGTAACAAGTCAGTCAATTGCGTTGCCGCCATCGAAGACGCCCGGTACCGTCGAGCCATGTTCACTCGCTCGGCAACGCGGCTCGTCTGGTGCGTCGGTCTCGTCGCCGGCTCAGCCCTGGGCTGGGCGCCGGCGGCCGCCGCGTGGTCGTGGCCGGTAGATGGCGCAGTGCTCCGTGGCTTCTCCGTCGGCGATGACAAGTACGAGGCGGGTCAGCACCGGGGCATGGACATCGCCGTAGGCGACACGCCTGCGGTGCGGTCCCCGACTGCGGGCGAGGTGACGTTCGCCGGTCCGGTGCCGACGCACGGCCTCACCGTCACGATCACGACGTCGGACGGAGTGAAGGCCTCCCTCACGCATCTCGGCCCGCTGCGCGTCCGTCGTGGTGCGACCGTTGCGGAAGGCGACGCGATAGCCGATCCCGGCCCGTCCGGCGAGGCGGAGCATGCGGTCTCGTACGTGCATCTCGGCATTCGGGTCGGCGAGGATCACTACGTCGACCCACTCGCCCTCCTCCCGTCGCGGAGTGCTCCCCACCCTCCTCCGGCACCCGCGACGCCGCCCGCACCTCCCCCAGCGACTGCTCCGGTTTCGCCGCCTGCCACCGCCCCGGAAGCGACGCAGCCGGCCCTCGTCCCGGAGCCGGCGCCACAGCCACAGCCGGCTTTGCCTTCCGAAGAGGCTTCGCCGTTCGTGCCGGCGGAGACGGTCGCCTCGCCTCGGCCCGCGCCGTCGAGCGCCCACGTCCCGCGGCGCGCAGAGGTCAAGGCGTCCCTGGGCGCGGATCCGTCGAGCGCCGCGAGGCCGTCCGCTCGCGCAGCACGCGCCGACGTGACAATGCGACCCACCGGTCCCGTCGTTGTGCCCGGTGGAGCGACAGCGCCAAGCGCACGGCGGTCTGCCACGAACCTGGCACCCGCAACGCCCGCTAGGCGTCGCATCGCACCTGATTCGGGATCGGCGGCGCGCCGAGCCGCAGTGGACCCCTCGAGCGCCGAGGCTCCTTCACCGCGTTACTCTCGCGACGAGCGCCGGTTCGAGCGCGCTGCTGGGGTCGTCGTCCCCGAGCGCGACGGCCGGCATCGTCCATTCGAGCTCCTCGCGCTCCTCCTCGCTCTCATGACGGCCGCCTGTGGCGCTGTCGTGCGGGGAGCCGCACGGAGACGACTCCATATCATTGGCGACCATGCCGACCCCGACCGCCAAGCCCAGGAAGATCCTCGTAGCGGTCGCGTGGCCGTATGCGAGCGGCCTGCGCCATATCGGCCATGTGGCAGGGTTCGGCGTCCCCTCGGACACCTTCGCCCGCTACCACCGCTTGCGCGGGAGCGACGTCCTCATGGTCAGCGGAACGGACGAGCACGGCACGCCAGTCATGGTCGCGGCGGACGCCGCCGGCGAGTTGCCGCGTGAGGCGGCCGACCGGTTCAGCACCCTCATCCGCGAGGACCTCCGTGCCCTCGGTCTCTCCTACGACCTCTTCACCCGCACGACGACGCGAACGCACTATCGCGTCACACAGGACGTCTTCCGAACGCTCCACGAGAAGGGCTACATCGTCGAGTTCGAGACGCTCGGCGCGTTCTCCGCCTCGACCGGTCATACGCTTCCCGACCGCTACATCGAGGGCACCTGCCCGATCTGTGGCTTCGGAGATGCGCGGGGCGACCAGTGCGACAACTGCGGAAATCAGCTGGATCCGACGGACCTCCTCGAGCCTCGCTCCAAGATCGACGGAACGACGCCCGTCTTCAAGCAGACCAAGCATCTCTTCCTCGATCTCCCGGCCTTCAAGGAACAGCTGACCGCGTGGATCGAGGGCAATGCCGGTTGGCGTCAGAACGTCCGTCGCTTCTCCCTGAACTTCGTCCAGGAGCTCAAGCCTCGGCCGATCACGCGTGACCTCGACTGGGGTGTCCCGATACCCGTCGCGGGCTACGAGGAACTGGCCGACAAGCGCATCTACGTCTGGTTCGACGCCGTTATCGGGTATCTGTCGGCGTCGATCGAGTGGGCTCACAACCGCGGCCAACCGGACGCGTGGCGCGAGTGGTGGCAGAACCCGGACGCCGAGCACACCTACTTCATGGGGAAGGACAACATCGTCTTCCACACGGTGATCTGGCCGAGCATCCTCCTCGGCTACGGCGCTGGTGGAGAGTACGGCGCGGGGAAAGGCGAGCTCGAGCTTCCCGACAACGTTGCCTCCAGCGAGTTCCTGACGATGGAGGGCAAGAAGTTCAGCTCGAGCCGCGGTGTGCAGATCTTCGTCCGCGACTTCCTCAGCCGCTACGACGCCGACGCGCTGCGTTACTTCCTCACGATCGCCGGGCCGGAGACTCAGGACACCGACTTCACGTGGGCCGAGTTCGTCCGGCGTAACAACGACGAGCTCGTTGCGACGTGGGGCAATCTCGTCAACAGGACGTTGGCCAGCGCGCACAAGAACTTCGGAGTCGTGCCGACGCCCGGCGAGCTGACCGACGAGGACGAGGTGTTGCTGCGCCACGTGGAGGAAGGCTTCGAATCGGTCGGGTCGTTGATCGAGGCCGCGCGGTTCCGGAACGCCCTCCAGGAGGCCATGCGGATCGCGGCGCTCGGCAATGTCTACGTCGCCGAGCAGGCGCCCTGGACCAAGCTCGACACCGATCGTGAACGGGCTGCGACGGTCCTCTTCGTCGCGTTGAGGGTCGTCGACAGCCTGAAGATCCTTCTCCTGCCGTTCCTCCCATTCTCTGCGCAGCGCCTCCACGAGCTGCTCGGTTACGACGATGTCGTCGCGGGTGCGCTCGAGCTCGAGACGGTCGACGAGCACGACGACGAGCACGTCGTGCTCACCGGGGACTACGGGGCGTGGGCCGGCCGCTGGGAGCCCAGCAAGCTCCCGGCGGGCCAAGCACTGCGCGCGCCCGTGCCTCTCTTCGTCAAGCTCGACCCCGAGCAGGTCGTCACCGACGAGCTCACGCGGATGGAAGCCGCAGTGACGTGACCGATTCGCACGCGCACCTCGACGCGTGCGGTGCAGGATCGGACGCGCTCGTCGCGCGGGCCAACGAGTCCGGCGTCACCCGCATCGTCACGATCGGGACGGGAATCGACTCCAGCAAGGCGGCGGTCGCGCTCGCGGACGCGCACGATGGCGTGTTCGCCGTGCTCGGTATCGACCCACATCGGGCGGGCACGCCCGAGGCGGGCCGAATCGACGAGCTTCGCGCTCTGCTCGCGCACCCAAAGGCCGTCGCGGTCGGAGAGACGGGGCTCGACACGGTTCGCCGCTACGCGACTCCTGGCGAGCAGCGGGCGCTCTTCGAAGAGCACATTGCGCTCGCCGCTGAGCTTGCGCTCCCGATGGTGATCCACAACCGCGAGGCGGATCAGGAGACCTCCGAGATGCTCTCGGCCTTCGAGGGCACGATCGTGCTCCACTGCTTCTCGTCGCCGGAGCTCACGCCGGTCGCGGTCGAGCGCGGCTACTACGTCTCGTTCGCGGGAAACGTGACGTACCCGAAGGCGGCGGCGCTCCGCGTCGCCGCGGCGACTGTTCCGCGCGACCGCATCCTCGTGGAGACGGACAGCCCCTTCCTGTCACCGCAGACTCTTCGCGGCACTCCCAACGAGCCTGCCAACGTCGTCGAGACACTCCGTGTGCTCGCCGACGCGCGGGGCGAGCCCTTCGAGGACATCGCCGCGGCCACGCATGCCAACGCCGCCGCGGCGTTCGGTCTCTCTTGACCGTCCGGCCGAAGAAGTCGCTCGGTCAGCACTTCCTCGTCGACGAGAACATCCTCGGTGTCATCGGCCGGCTCGCGGAACTTCAGCCGACCGACATCGTCCTGGAGGTCGGCCCCGGCCTCGGGGTTCTGACGCGGTACCTCGCCGACCGGGTCGCCTACGTCCATGCCGTCGAGCTCGACCGCACGCTCGAGCGGTCCCTGAACGACGCGATCGGCGAGCGCCGGAACGTTGCGTTCGCGTGGGGGGATGCGCTGCGCGTCGACCCTGGGGCCCTCGACCCGACGCCGACGAAGCTCGTCGCCAACCTGCCGTACAACATCGCTACGCCGCTCGTCGTTGAGACGCTCGAGCATGCTTCCGCGCTCGACGCGTGGTGCGTCATGGTGCAGCGCGAGGTTGCGGAGCGGTTCTTCGCCTCCCCTCGAACGAAGGCCTACGGCGCCGTCTCCGTTCTCGTTCAGCTCGCCGCGCGCAAGACGGGCTTCCATCGAGTCCCGCCTGCTGTGTTCCGACCACCACCGCGCGTCGACTCGGCACTCGTTGCGTTCGTCCGCGAGCCCGTGGCCGCGATCGGCGACGTGCGAGCTGTCGTCGAAGCGGCCTTCGCGCACCGGCGCAAGACGCTCCCCAACTCGATCGCCACTGCAGGTCTCGCCACGCGTGCAGGCGTCGAGGCAGCGCTCGAGACGCTCTCGCGACCCGCGACCGTGCGCGCCGAGGAACTCGCGCCCGGGGAGTTCGTCGTGCTGGCGGAGCATCTGCGATGACGGTCGCGGAGGCGTACGCGAAGATCAATCTCGCCCTCGTCGTCGGGCCGCTTCGGTCTGACGGCAAACACGAGGTCGTGTCGGTGCTGCAGCGCGTCGCCCTCCACGACGACGTCACCCTTGAGCCTGCTCCGCGCACGACGGTCGGCGGGTTCGCCGAGGACACGATCGTCCGAGCTGCGCTCGAACGACTGGCGGACGCGGCGGATTTCGGGCACGGGTGGGCGGTTCACATCGAGAAGCGGATCCCCCTCGCAGCCGGCCTCGGAGGCGGAAGCTCCGATGCCGCGGCGGCACTCGAGCTCGCCAACGCCACCCTCGAGACGCCGCTCGCGAATGTGCGTCTACATGCGATCGCGGCTGAGCTGGGTTCGGACGTGCCGTTCTTTCTCCGCAAAGGGTCCCAAGTCGCGACCGGCGATGGAACGGAGCTCGAGCCGCTTGCCGTGCCGCAGGACTACGTCATCGTACTCGTCGTTCCCGCCGACGCCTCGAAGGAGTCGACGGGTTCCGTCTACGACGCCTATGACCGCCGCGACGGAGCTCGGGGGTTCGCCGAGCGCGCCGCCCGGTTGGCCGAGGCGCTCCAAGCCATCGGGGGTTCTCACGACCTAGCTGGGCTTCCGTGCAACGATCTCGCGTCCTCGCCGCTCGCGCCCGAGCTGCGCGAGCTCGGAGCGTTTCGCGCGGACGTTTCCGGGGCCGGACCGACGGTTTACGGTCTCTTCAGCGAGCGCGAGTCCGCCCTTCGGGCAGAGGAGGCGCTGCGCTCCCGAGGGCGAACGTTCGTGACGCACCCCGTCTAGTGGCAAGATGACCCCGCCTTGGGGCGTGGCCAAGCGGTAAGGCAACGGGTTTTGGTCCCGTGATCCCAGGTTCGAATCCTGGCGCCCCAGCTTCCGTGTCCGCGAACGGTGAGCGAACCCTCGGAGCCGTCGTGATGGCGGCCGGCCTCGGCACGCGCATGCGCTCCGAAACGCCGAAGCACCTGCATCCGATCCTCGGTCGACGCATGGTGGACTGGGTCCTTGCAGCCGCGGCCGGTGTCGGGGCCGACCCGCTCGTCGTCGTCGCGGCGCCCGCTACAGCCGAGGCGTTCGACGGTCTTCCGGTCGCGATCCAGCC
>Ga0075343_1000149_pt1 | contig 12281 bp, 16 predicted proteins | sample RushOxbow_ThreeS_2_FD_120072 | JGI IMG/M metagenome (GOLD analysis project Ga0075343, IMG submission 120072) | Natural and restored wetland microbial communities from the San Francisco Bay, California, USA, that impact long-term carbon... | ecosystem: Environmental > Terrestrial > Soil >...
CGACGACCGACGACATTCCCCACGCATGGCGGACAACCGAGACGGACGATCTCTTCGACGCGATCCTGAGCCTGCGGACGCTGGACGAGGCACAGCGGTTCTTCCGGGATCTCTGCACGCTCCAGGAGCTCGAGGCGATGACGCATCGCTGGCAGGCGGCGCGGCTCCTCGATCAGGGCCTGCCGTATCTGGAGGTAGCGGCGCGGACGGGAGCATCGACGACGACGGTGACTCGCGTGGCGCAGTGGCTGAAGCGCGGGGCGGATGGGTACCGGCTGGTGCTCGATCGCAGAACCCGGAAGCCGAAAGCACGCGCCGGCTGACGATCGCCGTCCCGGTCAAGGGACGGCTGCGAGAGCCGGCGGTCGCCCTCCTCGAGGACGCCGGCCTCGGCCCCGAGCAGCCGGGTGAGCGAGCGCTCGCCTTCCCGTGTCGCAACGCACCGGTCGACGTGATGTTGGTGCGCGCCGCCGACATCCCCGAGTACGTGCAGGACGGCGTCGTCGACTGCGGCCTGACCGGCGCCGATCTCGTTGCCGAGAGCGGCGCTCGTGTGGAGAAGCTGCTTGCTCTCGGGTTCGGGGCGTGCACGCTCGAGGCCGCCGTGCCCGCGGAGTCGACTGTGACGTCGCTCGCAGAGCTCGAAGGCCTGCGGGTGGCGACCGTGTATCCGCGGCTCGCCGAACGGCTTCTGGTCGGGGTCGGTGTCGAGGTCGAGCTCGTGCGCGTGACGGGGTCGGTCGAGGTCGCACCGCGGCTCGGCCTCGCCGACGCCATCGTCGACCTCGTGTCGAGCGGAAGCACCCTCCGAACGAACGGCCTCCGCTCGATCGCGGCGCTCTTCGCGTCCGAGGCCGTTCTCATCGCGCGCGAGGGCGACGCACGGTCGACGGAGCTGGCCACGGTGCTGCGCAGCGTGATCGAGGCACGCGAGACGCGCTATCTGATGCTGAACGCGCCCACGACGGCACTTGCCGAGATCAGCCGGCTCGTTCCCGGATCGGGCTCGCCGAGCGTGCTCCCACTCGCCGAGCCCGGCATGGTGGCCGTTCACGCGCTCGTTCCCGCCGCCGACGTCTGGCGCCTCCTGCCGCAGCTCGAGGCTGCCGGCGGCTCTTCGATCCTCCTCATGCCCGTTGAGCGGATGCTCTCGTGACTCGTGTGGCAGAGATCGTTGAGGACGTCCGTACGCGCGGGGACGAGGCGGTGCGCGAGTGGTCCCGCGCGCTCGACGGGGTCGAGCCCGCCCGGGCGGTTCCGACCGAGGCTCCTGCAGAGGAGGTGCTCGCGCTCGCGGACGCCGTCGAGCGCTGGCACGCGCTGCAGCGGCCTGGCGACGTGCGGCTCGAGGTGCGACCCGGCGTCGAGCTCGAGCGTCGCTGGATTCCGCTCGCTTCGGTCGGGATCTACGTCCCGCGCGGGCTCGTCTCGACCCTCGTCATGTGTGCGATACCCGCTCGGGTCGCGGGCGTCGAGCGAATCGTGGTCGTGACTCCGCCGGACGGAGCCGGCCCCGTCGCAGCCGCTGCGGAGGTGCTCGGTCTCGACGAGGTGTGGGCGCTCGGCGGGCCGCCTGCGATCGCCGCCCTCGCGTACGGGACCGAGTCGATCCCGCGCGTGGACAAGATCTGCGGACCCGGCGGCGCCTACGTGAACGAAGCCAAGCTTCTCGTCTCGCGCGACGTTGCGATCGACCTCCCCGCCGGCCCCTCCGAGGTCGTCGTTCTCGCGGGGTCCGACGCAGACCGACGACTCGTCGAGCTCGAGCTGGCCGCGCAGGCCGAGCACGGGCCCGACTCGGTCTGCACGTTGGTCGAGGTCGACGGCGACCTCGAGGCTGCGCTCGCGCGGGTGGAGGAGCTGGCGCCCGAGCACCTCGTGCTGCTAGGAGCCGACGCGGAGGCCGCCGCGGATCGCGTGCGGAATGCGGGCGCCGTCTTCGTGGGTCCCTGGTCGCCGGTTGCGTCCGGCGACTACGCGACGGGGGGGAACCACGTCCTGCCGACGGGTCGCTGGGCGCGTTCGGTCGGTGGCATCGGGCTCGAGACCTTCCTCAAGCCGATCACCGTTCAGCGCCTGACCGAGGATGGCCTGGCGTCGCTTCGGCCGACCGTCGAGGCGCTCGCCGCGATCGAAGGGATGCCGGCCCACGCGGCGGCGGTGAACCGATGAGAGCCCTTCCCGGAGAGTTCGCCGAGTACCGGTGGGCACCGTCGACCGCGGCGATCGCAGCGCTCGCGGGCGTCGACCCGGTAGAGGTGATCCGCTTCGACGGCAACGTCCCCGCCGCACCGTCGCCGACCGCGCGCCCTGGCGCGATAGCCGGCGCACTCGCGGCGACGAACGAGTATGCCCACGGCGGCTTCCCGGAGCTCGTGTCGGCGATCGCAGCCTATGCGGGTGTCGGGGACGAGAACGTCGTTCTCGGAGCCGGCGCCGACGACCTGATTCTTCTGTGCGCACGCGCATTCGCCGGCCCGGGCGATCGTGTCGCGGTCTCCGAGTCGCCCACGTACCCGCTCTTCCGCATCGCCACGCAGCTCGCCGGCGCGGAGCTGGGCGACGACGGCGCCGCGGTCACCTTCTGCTGCCGCCCGAACAATCCGACCGGGGACTTCGGCGAGCTCCCGGCGGCGCGGCCGCTCGTCGTGGACGAGGCGTACTTCGAGTACGCGGGCGAGACCGCGGCAGGCCTCATCGAGGACGGTGTGGTCGTCCTGCGCACGTTCTCGAAGGCGTTCGGCCTCGCAGGAGCGCGCGTCGGGTACGCGCTCGCGTCGGCGGAGACGGCGGCCGAGCTGAATCGCCGTCAGGCGCCGCAGCCCATCTCGGGTATCTCGGCCTCACTCGCGCTCGCCGCGCTGCGAGGAGGATCGCCGGACGTCGGCGCTCAGGTCGAGGAGCGCGAGCGGTGTGCCGCCCTCCTCTCCCAACTCGGTGTGCCGCCGCTTCCCTCGCGCACGAACTTCCTCTTCGTCCCGCTCGCCAGCCCGGAGCAGGTCGGGCACGCGCTGCAGGGTGAGGGCCTCGTCGTGCGGATGTTCGGAGACGGGATCCGCTGGTCGATCCGCGATCGCGACGACGACGACGTCCTCCTCGACGCGCTCGCGCGCAGCCTCGATCGCCCTTCACCCGTCGAGTCGGCGCCGAGTCGGCGCGTGCGGCACGTTCGCGCGACGGCGGAGACGCGCTTTCGCGTCCGGCTCGCACTCGCCGGCTCTGGCCGCGTGCGCGTGCAGACGGGCGCAGGCATCTACGATCACTTTCTCGAGCAGCTCGCGTTTCACGCCGGGTTCGATCTGGCGCTGGAGGGCGTCGGCGACCTCGAGACCGGGCCGCACCACACGGCAGAGGATGCGGCCCTGGCGCTCGGCGAGGCGCTCGACCGAGCCCTCGGCGATCGGCGCGGTATCGCACGCTACGGCGACGCCGTCGTGCCGATGGACGACGCCTTGGCCCGCGCTGCCGTCGATCTCGGCGGGCGACCCGCGTCCGAGATCAAGCTGCAGCTCGATCCGGGGCTCGCCGAGCATGTCCTGCGGAGCCTTGCGCAGGCGGGCCGGCTCGCGATCAACGTCGACTCGAGCGGGCGCGACGAGCACCACGTTGCGGAGGCGGCCTTCAAGGCGGTCGGGCGCTCGCTCCGTGCCGCCGTGCGGCTCGAGGGTGACGTGCTGCCCTCGACGAAGGGGCGCCTATGACGGTCGCGGTCTGCGACTACGGGGCGGGGAACGTCCGCTCCGTCGCGCTCGCACTCGAGCGGCTCGGTGCGTCCGTTGCCGTGACGAGGCGTGCAGCCGACGTTCACGCCGCCGGCCTCGCCGTCCTGCCCGGTGTGGGCTCCGCGGCGAGCGCGATGGAGTCCCTGCGCTCAACCGGCCTCGACGCCGCCCTGCGCGAGCGCGTCGCGGCGGGCAAGCCGACGCTCGGCATCTGCCTGGGTCTACAGCTCGCCCTCGAGGAGTCGGAAGAGGACGGCGGCGTTTCCGGCCTCGGGCTCGTCCCCGGACGCGCTATCCGGCTCCGCGACGGCCGCGTGCCGCGCATCGGCTGGGCCACGGTCGAGCCGGAGGGAGAGGCGTTCTACTTCGCCCACTCGTACGCGGCCGAGACCCCGGCGGCGACGGCTCGCTCGGAAGGCATCGTCGCGGTCGCCGAAGCGGGCAGCTTCCTCGGCGTCCAGTTCCATCCCGAGAAGAGCGGCGCCGCAGGCGCGCGCTTTCTGGAGCGATGCCTCTCCCGCGTCTGATCCCGTGTCTCGACGTCGCTGGCGGGCGCGTCGTGAAGGGAGTCCGCTTCGAGGGTCTTCGCGAGGTCGGTGATCCCGTCGAGCTCGGCGAGCTCTACTCCGAGGCAGGAGCCGACGAGCTCGTCTACCTCGACGTCAAGGCGACGCTCGAGGGCCGCGACGCGCTCGTGGAGCTGGTCGAGCGAATCGCCGAGCGGCTCGCGATCCCGTTCACGGTCGGCGGCGGGGTGCACTCGGCCGCTGCCGCGGCGGCACTGCTCGAGGCCGGTGCGGACAAGATCTCAGTGAACAGCGCCGCGCTCGAGCGCCCGGCGCTCATCGGTGAACTTGCGGCGAGACTCGGATCGCAGGCCGTCGTCGTCGCGATCGACTCTGCTGCCGGTCACGTCCGCACGCGTGCAGGCACCGAGCCGGCCGGACGGCAGGCTGTCGAGTGGGCGCGCGAGGTCGAGGCGCGTGGCGCAGGGGAGATCCTCCTCACCTCGATCGACGCCGACGGCACGCGCGACGGCTACGACCTCGTGCTGACTGCGGCCGTGGCGGACGCGGTGTCGATCCCCGTCATCGCGTCGGGCGGCGCCGGGGCAGCGCGCCACATCGCCGACGCACTCGGCATCGCGCAGGCGGCGCTGCTCGCCTCCATCCTCCACGAGGACCCAGCGCGGCTGACGTCGCTGCGCGCCGAGCTGCGGGAGCTGGGAGTTCCGCTTCGCGATGCCGCCTGAGCTGACGCCCGCGATCGTCCAGGACGCCGACACGGATCGCGTGTTGATGCTGGCGTGGATGGACGAGGAGGCGCTCCGGCTGACGCGCGACACCGGGGAGGCGCACTTCTACTCCCGTTCGCGCCGGCGGCTCTGGAGGAAGGGCGAGACCTCCGGGAACACCCTCGCTGTCGAGGAGCTGCGCGACGACTGCGACGAAGACGCGATCCTGCTCCGCGTGCGGCCGGCGGGGCCGACGTGCCACACGGGTGCCGTCTCCTGCTTCGCCCCCTGGCTGTGGCGGCGCGTCGCCGAGCGGGCCAAGGAGCGCCCCGAAGGCTCGTACGTGGCTTCTCTCCTCGGCGGCGGCCCGCCCGCGGCCGCGCGCAAGGTCGGCGAAGAGGGTCTCGAGGTAGCGCTCGCCGGCGCGGGAGAGAGCGACGAGCGACTCGTCTCTGAGATCGCCGACCTGTGGTTCCATACCTACGTGCTGCTGGCGGCGCGCGGCCTCGATCCGAGCGCGGTCGAGGACGAGCTCCGCGCCCGGGCGTAGCATCGGCGCGATGAACGCTCCGGCCCTCCGCCGCTACGAGGTCGCGGCCCGCTCGACCGACGTCTTCGGCCGCGTGCTGTGGAGCTGTCGTGACCAGCACTTCGTCGCCGACGGACCGGTGCACAACGGCTGCCCGGGCGAGGCGGTGACACCCGCGGAGCTGTTTCTCGCCGGCATCGCGTCGTGTGGCGTCGAGCTCCTGCAGGTACTCGCCAAGGCGAACGACGTGCCGCTGGCCGACGTGCATGCGTCGATCGACGGCTGGATGGATCCGGCGAACCCGGTGCGCGACGACGTCAACGTCTTCAACGGTGTCACGCTGAGGCTCGAGCTGACCGGTGTCGACGAGGCGCAGGCGCACGATCTCGTCGAGGGCTTCAAGCGCAGGTGACCGCTCTACGGAAGCGTCGCGGTCGCGACGCCTGACGTTCGGGTGGAGGTCGTCGTCAGCTAGTCCGCGGTGGGGTGGAGGAGCGGCAGGACCGACGTCCAACCAGCCTGCAGCACCGACACGAGCGAGGGCGGCGTGATCACGATGGCGTGTCCGGCCGGCCGCGCGGCTCGCTCGACGTAGCCGGCGGGGCTCCAGCGCAACAGCTCGCCGCCGCACACGACCCACGGCGCGCCGCGGCGCAGCACGAACGCGCCGTCGGGAAGGTCGCCCAGGGCCGCTTCGTGGTGGCGCTGCTCGCGTGTGGCCGGGTCGACGCGTTCGGCGTGGAGCTGCTCGTCCATCGCGTCGGCGCCAACCTGCTCGCGGTGGCGAGAGCGCCAGAGTGCGCCGAAGCGGACGTAGTCGGCGCGCCGGCAGAGCGCGCAAGGCCGATGACCGGCCGCGAACGCCGTCGCCTCGTCGAGGAAGAACAGTTCCGTGAAGCGGCCCGGCTGGAGGAGCGGCCCGCGCTGCCAGCCCTTGAATTCGAGCCGGCAGGAGATCCAGCGCTTCACTTGCCAGCGCCGCCGGATGCTGCCCTCGGCGTCGTGCAGGCAGCCGCGGTTCCCGTACACGAGCCCGCGCGCCGGATCGGCGACGAGGTCCCCGAGCGGCGTTACTCGATTCTGCAGCGGCATGCGTCCAACCCGACTCCTGAGGCTGCTCCACGCTCGGACCTGGTGACTGCCTGCCGTCGGGACTGTGTCATGGCGTCACGACGATCTTGCCGCGCGGGTGCCCCGCGCCCATGTGCCCGAGCGCTTCCGCGACGCGCTCCAGCGGGAACGTGCTGTCGATCACCGAGGTCAGCTTCCCGGCTTCGAGGAGCTCGCGCAGGTCTTCCATGCCTGCCTTGTCGAGCTTCGCGACGAAGAAGACGACCCTCTGGCGCGTCACGATCGCGGTCACCTTCGAACGGACGATGTGCCCGAGCGGCCCGAGGAGCTTGTTCTTCCGCTTCCCGCCCACCAGGACGACCGTCGAGCCAGGCTCGAGCACGCGCCGCAGCCGCCTGAGCGGCAGCGTCCCGGCGATGTCGATCAGGAGGTCGTAGCGCTCGTCCGCCTTCGTGCAGTCGGCAACGGTGTAGTCGACGACCCGATCGGCACCGAGCGAGCGGGCGATGTCGACGTTCGGGGTCGAGCACACGGCGGTCACCTCGGCGCCGAGCGCCTTCGCGATCTGGATTGCGTACGTCCCGACGCCGCCGGAGGCGCCGTGCACGAGAACCTTCTGCCCTGCCGCGAGCCCACCCTTGTCCCGCAGCGCCTGCAGCGCGGTGATCGCTGCCACCGGCACCGCCGCGGCCTCCTCGAACGAGGTGCCGGCCGGCTTGTGGACGATCGCCCGGTCGGCCTTCGCGACGACGTAGTCGGCATAGGCGCCTGTCCGCGCGCCGAACACCTCGTCGCCCGGCCGGAAGTCGGTCACGCCCGAGCCGACCGCTTCCACGACGCCGGCGTAGTCGACGCCGAGTCGCTTCTCCTTGGGGCGGCGCAGCCCAGTGGTGAAGCGGGCGACCTGCGGTCGACCGGTTACCGCATACCAGTCTGCGATGTTCACGGACGCGGCGCGGACGTGGACGAGGACCTCGTCGTCGGCGGGCGTCGGCTTCTCGAGCTCGCGGAGCTCGACCACCTTCGCCGGTGGGCCGTAGCGCTCGGCGACTGCCGCCCTCATCGTTCTGCTCCGTTCAGGGAGAGAACCACGTTTCCGACCTTTTGCCAGCTGTCGACGTACCGCGACGCCTCGGCGATCTGCTCGAGTGGGTACACGCGGTCGACGACCGCGCGGTAGCGGCCTTCCTCGAGGAGCTCTTGGAGGTTCAGCAGATCTTCGCGTTGGTAGCCGGAGAACTCGAACGCGACGCCCGTCGACCCGAACCAGCGCGTCAGATAGGCGAGCGGGAGGTGAAAGAGGCGATCCGTCGCGACGAAGATGCCGCCGGGTACGAGGGCACTGCGGGCTCTCAGGTACGAGTGCTTGCCCACGGCGTCGAGGATCACGTCGTAGCGCTTCCCGCTCTTCGTGAAGTCCTCGCGCTCGTAGTCGACGACCTCGTGGGCGCCGAGGGAGCGAACGAGCTCGGCGTCCCGACCCTTGCAGACCGCTGTGACCCGAGCGCCGACCAACGCTGCGAGCTGCACGGCGCTCGTGCCCAGCGAGCCGGTCGCCCCGTAGATCAGCAGGTTCGTCCCCTGGGCGACGCGACCCGCCCGCAGCGCCTTTACCGCCTGGCTGTGTCCGTCGGATACCGCGGACGCCTGCTCGTACGTCATGCCGTCCGGCATGCGCACCAGCAACCCGGACTCTCGAACGCAGACGTACTCCGCATGCGAGCCGTTCCTGAGCCCGAACACGCGGTCTCCGACGTCGAGCTGCGTGACGGAGGAGCCGATCTCCTCGACGACACCGGCGAACTCGAGCCCGAGCGTACGCCGTCGCGGGCGTCGAAAGCCGAGCATGAAGCGCCAGAAGAACGGACGAGCGCGCCGCATGTGGCAGTCGGTCTGCGTGACCGTCGCGGCGTGGACGCGAACGAGCACCTCGTCGGGCGCGGGGACGGGTCTCTCGACCTCTTCCACCCGCAGCACCTCGGGCGGCCCGTAGCGGTCGTGGACGATGGCTCTCATCGCGGAACCGGTCGCCGGTGCGCGGCGAGCAGGTGTCCGAGGGCTTCGCCGAAGCGCGGTGCGAGCCCGCGCTCCCGGCGCCGGCGGCAGCGCGCGGCGAGCTGCTCGTGCTCGGCTTCGCGCAAGCGCTCGCTGCAGTGTTCAGCGGCAAGCCGCTGCATGGTCTCCGGGTTCACCGGGCCCCTCCTTCGAGTGTGAGAACGACGTTTCCGGTCTTCTGCCCGGTCTCGACGTAGCGGGTCGCCTCGACGATGTCGGCCAACGGGTACGTACGGTCGATGACGGGTCGGTACGACCCGGACTCGACGAGCCCCTTCACGTGGAGCAGGTCCTCCTTCGTGTACTTCGGGATGGGGAGGAAGACCCGCCTGGAGCCGATGAGCTTGGTCGCGAGGATGAGCGGCGGTACCTGCCAGAGAAAGCCGAGGTCGGTCGTGATGAAGGCTCCTTCGGGCACCAGAGACCGTTTGCACCGGCGAAACGAGAGCTTTCCCACGGCGTCGAAGATCGCGTCGTACGTCTCGCCTGAGCGCGTGAAGTCCTCACGCTCCCAGTCGAGGACGACGTCCGCGCCAAGTGAGCGGACGAGCTCGACGTTCTTCGTGTTCGCGACAGCAGTGACGTGCGCTCCGGTCGCCTTCGCGAGCTGCACCCCCGCGGTGCCGATGGCGCCGGTCGCTCCGTAGACGACGATTCGCGTCGTCGGACCGAGCTCGACCTTTGCGAGGCACGCGCGAGCGATGCTCGCGCCGTCGGGCAGCGCCGCCGCCTCCTCGAACGTCAGGGAGGAGGGTTTGTGCGCGAGAGCTCCCGCCTCGCGGACGCAGACGTACTCGGCGTTCGCGCCGGACCGTAGCCCGAAGACCTCGTCGCCGACGGCGAACTCCTTCACCGCCGAGCCGACCTCTTCGACGACGCCGGCGAGCTCCATGCCGACGATCGGCTGCTTGGGTCGGCGCAGGCCGGTGAACACCCGTGAGAAGAACGGGCTCGCGCTGCGAAACCCGCAGTCCGATCTGGTGACCGTCGAGGCGCGCACGGCCACGAGCACCTCGTTGTCCTTCGGAACAGGCCGCTCGACGTCCTCGATGCGCAGGATCTCGGGCGGGCCGTAGCGATGGGCGACTACGGCTCTCATGACCGCTTCCTCTCGTCCGAGCCCTGCGTTCGGCTGATCGGGCTCCCTCCGTGCGTCCACGCGCGCCCCGCGCGGTAGAGCTCCGCCGGCCGGCCGCCCGTCGACCCGGGCCGCGCACGGCGCCCGGTCGGAACGACCCAGCCTTCCTCGGCGAGGATGCTGCGGCGGAAGTTTGCGGCGTCGAGCTGGACGCCCCAGATCGCCTCGTAGACGGAGCGCAGCTCGGCCATCGTGAAGGTCTGGCCCACGAACGCGGTCGCGATCCCGGTTGCCTCGAGCTCGACGCGGGCGCGCTCGATCGCGTCGCGGACGATTTGCTGGTGGTCGAACGCGAGCTGGAGCTTGCCGCCGAGGACGTCCGAGACGGGCGTGAGGGCGGCTTCGGCCGCGTCAGTGCCGGCTTCGATACCTCCGACGTCCCGGAGGACGGCGAGGTAGCCGACGGTGACGACGTTCATACGTGGGTCGCGCCCCGGATCGCCGTACGCGCCGAACTGGGCCAGGACCGGCGGCGCGTCGACGCCCGTCTCCTCGCGCAGCTCTCGCTTCGCGGCTTCGTCGAGTGTCTCGGTCGGACGCTTGAAGCCGCCCGGGATGGCCCAGAAGCCCTCGTACGGATCCTCGCCGCGGCGGACGAGCAGAACGTTCAGCGCTCCGCCGGACATGGTGAGGATGACGACGTCGACGGTGACGGCGAAGGCCGGAAACTGTGACGGGTCGTAGGGTGTTTTGGTCGACATGACCAGTACCGTAGCGTACGGTTTTGGTCATGTCAACCAGAACATCGGCCAGAAGGTCCGCCGCGTCCCGCGCGCATCGAATAGCCACAATCCGGGTAGCGAACCTCTAACCGACGAGAGGAACGAGCATGCCCACGCAGACGTCACGAACGTTCGAGACCCGCAACGACCTGTCGGAGGACACGCGCGCGAAGCTCGTCGAGCTGCTCAACGCGCGCCTCGCGGACAGCTTCGACCTGTATTCGCAGCTGAAGCAGGCCCACTGGAACGTCAAGGGGCCGGACTTCATCCAGCTGCACGAGCTCTACGACGACATCGCGGAGCTGGTGCTCGGCTTCGTCGACGAGATCGCGGAGCGGGCGACGGCCCTCGGCGGGCTTGCGCTGGGGACCGCGCGCATGGCCGCGGAGGCGACGACGCTCGACGAGTATCCACTCGACGCCGTCGCTGGTACCGAAACGGTCGAGGTGGTCGCCGACCGTCTCGCCGCCTTCGGCGCGGCCGTGCGCTCGGCGATCGAAGAGTCCGACGAGCTCGGCGACCTGGATACCGCCGACCTCTTCACGGAGGTCTCGCGCTCGATCGACAAGCAGCTCTGGTTCGTCGAGGCGCACCTTCAGACGTAATGGGCGAGGGGGGCTGCGCCTGCGGTGAAGTGCGCTATCGGCTCACGGCCGAGCCGCTCATCGTGCACTGTTGCCACTGCCTCAACTGCCAGCGGCAAACGGGCAGCGCGTTCGTCGTCAACGTCATGATCGAGACCGACCGGGTCGAGCTGCTCGCCGGCGAGCCGGTGCCGATCGACGTGCCGCGCGGGTCGAGCACGACGCAGCGGATCTGGCGCTGCGCGTCCTGTCAGATAGCCGTCTACAGCAAGTACACGAGCGGGAAGCTCCGGTTCGTGCGTGCCGGGACGCTCGACGAACCGGCCGGAGTCGAGCCCGACGTGCACATCTACACGCGCTCGAAGGTTCCGTGGGTGGCCCTCCCCGAGGGCGTCCCGGCCTTCCACTCGTACTACGACCCGGAGAAGGTGTGGCGCGCCGAGAGCCTCGAGCGGCTCGCGGCGCTCAAGCGTCGCTGACCGGCGGCTGCTCGGCTTCGACGAGCCCGGCCTGATAGGCGAGCACGACGGCCTGCACGCGGTCGCGGAGCCCGAGCTTGGCGAGGATGTGCGTCACGTGGGTCTTCACCGTCGTCTCGGAGATGAAGAGCTCCTGGCCGATCTCCGCGTTCGACAGGCCGCGCGAGATGAGCCGGAAGACGTCACGCTCGCGCTCGCTCAGATCTCCGAGCTCCTTCGGCGGCGCCGGCCGCGGAAGGCGTGAGAACTGCCGGATGACCCGTCTCGTGACCGCGGGCGAGAGGAGCGCGTCCCCTGCCGCGACCGTACGTATGGCCGCGATGAGCTGCTCCGGCGGGTCGTCCTTCAGGACGAAGCCGCTCGCGCCCGCACGGAGCGCCTCGTAGACGTACTCGTCGAGGTCGAACGTCGTGAGGATGAGGACGTGCGCATCGCGATCGGTCGCGAGGATCCGTCGGGTCGCCTCGAGGCCGTCGAGCTCGGGCATGCGGATGTCCATGAGGACGACGTCGGGTTGCACGCGGGTGACGAGTTGCACCGCGTCGAAGCCGTTCTCCGCCTCGCCCACGACCTCGAGCCCCTCGGCCGAGTCGACGATCATCCGGAAGCCGGTGCGCATGAGGGCCTGGTCGTCGACGACGGCCACGCGGATCGGGGGATTCATGGGCGGACGCCGTAGGGCAGCGTGACGGAGATGCGGTACCCGCCGCCGGTCCGGGGACCTGCCGTTAGCGTGCCGCCGAAGGC
>Ga0075343_1000150_pt1 | contig 12176 bp, 10 predicted proteins | sample RushOxbow_ThreeS_2_FD_120072 | JGI IMG/M metagenome (GOLD analysis project Ga0075343, IMG submission 120072) | Natural and restored wetland microbial communities from the San Francisco Bay, California, USA, that impact long-term carbon... | ecosystem: Environmental > Terrestrial > Soil >...
ATCGTACATTGGGATTACCTGTCTGGTTTACAGCGGGACAATCGGTACATAATAAGGCAAATCACGACCACACAGGACCTCTATATGCTCGGTTTGATGCAAGATTATCCACTGCTCGCCCATACCATTCTCGATCATGGTGCGCAGAATCACGGCGAGCGGGAAATGGTCAGCAGAAGTGTCGAGGGACCGATCCGGCGCACGACTCTGGCAGATATCCGAACCCGGGCGTTGAAAGTCGCCAAGGCCCTGGAACGTGAAGGCGTGAAGCCAGGTGATCGCATTGCAACCATGGCCTGGAACACGGATCGTCATATTGAGGTCTGGTACGGCATCATGGGCGGCGGTGCGATATGCCATACGCTGAACCCCCGCCTGTTCTGCGAGCAACTGGATTACATCATCAACCACGCCGAAGACGACATCGTGTTTGTCGACCTCACTTTTGTCCCCATACTGGAAGCGCTGAAGGACAAGCTCCGCACGGTCAGAAAATACATCGTCATGACGGATGCTCAGCACATGCCCGCCACCACGCTGCCCAACGCGGTCGCATACGAAGACTGGATCGGCGAGGTCGATGCGGACTATCAGTGGAAAACTTTCGATGAAAACACGGCAGCCGGGTTGTGTTACACCTCCGGAACCACAGGCAACCCGAAGGGCGTGTTGTATTCGCACCGGTCCAATGTGCTGCACGGTATGATGTGCAACCAGCCTGACATATTCGGGCTGCGTTCCGAAGACGCCATCCTGACCATCGTGCCCATGTTTCACGCCAACGCATGGGCGCTGGCCTTCGCTGCTCCGGCAGCGGGAGCCAAGCTGGTGATGCCCGGCGCCGGCATGGATGGTCCGAGTATTTATGAACTGCTTGAAACGGAAAAAGTCACGGCCACCGCTGCAGTACCTACCGTCTGGCTGGGATTGCTCCAGTTCCTCGAGCAATCGGGTAAAAAGCTGCCTTACCTGAATCGCGTGGTCGTCGGCGGCGCGGCCTGCCCGCCGATGATGATCCGCAAGTTCGAAGTGGATTACGGGGTGGAAGTCATCCATGGCTGGGGGATGACCGAAATGTCACCGATCGGCACGACTGGTAAGATGAAGGATGCCACTTCGGGTTTTGACCGGGAAGCCCAGTTAAAATTGAAGGAAAAGCAGGGCCGGACGCCGTACCTGGTGGAGATGAAAACGGTGGACGACGAAGGCAGGGAACTGCCGCGCGACGGTAAGTCATCAGGCCACCTGCTGGTAAAAGGGCCGTGTGTTTCCAGCGGGTATTTCAAGTTGGATGAACCCGTATTGACGGCTGATGGCTGGTTTGACACCGGTGACATTGCGACCATCGATCCGCTGGGTTACATGCAGATTACGGACCGTGACAAGGATGTGATCAAGTCCGGTGGCGAGTGGATTTCGTCGATCGAAATCGAGAACGTGGCCGTGGGTTGCCCGGGAGTTGCTGAGGCAGCCGTGATCGGTCTTCCCCATCCCAAGTGGAGTGAAAGACCCTTGTTGATCATCACCAGGAAAACCGGCTCCGATGTGACTGCCGAAGCGATTCTGGATTTTCTTGAGGGCAAGATCGCCAAGTGGTGGATGCCTGATCAGGTGGTATTTGTCGAGCAGATCCCGCACACCGCAACGGGGAAAATTCAGAAAATGGAATTGCGCAAGCAGTTCAGCGACTTTAAATTTGAACTCGGGTAAACCATGAATTCTTCTTCAGTATCAATCCGCGAAGTGGTCGATGGCGCCATTGAACGGCACCGTGGAAAAATTGGAGCGCTGATGCCGGTTCTGCACTCGATCCAGGCCGAAATCGGTTTCATTCCCCGGGAAGCCGTGCCGATCATGGCGAACGCCATGAACCTGTCGCGTGCGGAAATCCACGGCGTCATCAGTTTTTACCATGATTTTCGCGATCAACCGGCCGGCCAGCACACCGTTCAGCTTTGCCGCGCCGAGGCCTGTCAGGCCATGGGTGCCCGCGAACTGGAAGCCCACGCCCGTGCCCGCCTGGGCATCGGTTTCGGCGAAACCACGGCCAATGGCCGGTTCACACTTGAGCCTGTTTATTGCCTCGGCAATTGTGCCTGCTCCCCGTCGATCCGGATCGGAGCTGAAACTTATGCCCGGGTATCCATTGAAAAATTTGATGCAATCATGGCCGGACTGGAGGCGAAGGAATGAGCCGTTTCCGGATCTTCGTGCCCGCAGATACGACCGCCTGCGCACTGGGCGCTGACGAGGTGGCAGCCGCCATTGTCGCCGCCGCCAGGGGCAGGCATATCGAGATTGAACTCGTGCGGAGCGGATCGCGCGGCGCCTTCTGGCTCGAGCCACTGGTGGAAGTCGAAACGGATACCGGGCGCATGGCGTTCGGTCCGGTGGAGGCCCGGGATGTACCGGGATTGTTCGTTTCTGGTTTTCCAGGTGACAGCAGCCATGTGCTGGCAATCGGTCCGGTAAACGGAATTGACTGGCTGGCCAGCCAACAGCGGCTTACCTTTTCCCGCGCCGGCTGGACGGACCCGCTTTCCCTGGATGATTACCGCTCGACCGGTGGTTTACGGGGGCTTGAGCGCGCGCTGACCATGACCGCTCAGGCCATCGTTGATGAGGTCAAGGAATCCGGTTTGAGGGGCAGGGGTGGCGCGGCTTTTCCAACCGGGATCAAGTGGCAGACGGTTCTGGATGCGCCTGCTGAACAGAAATACATTGTCTGCAATGCAGACGAAGGTGACTCTGGAACGTTTGCTGACCGCCTGCTGATGGAAGCCGATCCGTTCCAGTTGATCGAGGGCATGGCGATCGCCGGCCTGGCGGTAGGGGCTACAGAAGGATTCATCTATTTGCGTTCCGAGTATCCGCGCTGCAAAGCCGTGCTGGAACAGGCGATTTTGCGGGCACAAAAAGCCGGTGTGCTGGGCGAGGCAATCCTCGGCAGCGACCGGAGTTTCCGCCTGGAACTGCGGATCGGCGCGGGTGCTTATATCTGCGGCGAGGAAACGTCCTTGCTGGACAGTCTCGAAGGCAAACGGGGCATGATCCGCTTCAAACCACCACTGCCGGCGATCAAGGGCCTGATGGGCCAGCCCACGGTGATGAATAACGTGTTGTCGCTGGCAGCGGTGAGTACGATCCTGGCGCTGGGGGCGGCGCATTATCGTGACTTTGGCAGCGGCCGTTCGCGCGGGACCCTGACGGTGCAGCTTGCAGGTAATATCCGCCGGGGTGGCCTGGTGGAAATCCCCTTCGGTGCGACCCTGCGAGACCTGGTGGAAGGTTATGGCGGTGGTACCGCGAGTGGCAGGCCGGTTCGCGCGATCCAGGTCGGCGGCCCGCTCGGTGCCTACCTGCCCGAGGCAGATTGGGACGTGGCCCTTGATTATGAAGCGCTTGCTGCCGTCGGTGCGATGTTGGGTCACGGTGGGATCGTGGTATTTGATGATACCGTGGATATGGCGCAACAGGCGCGGTTCGCAATGGAGTTCTGCGCCGTCGAATCGTGTGGCAAATGCACGCCCTGCCGTGTGGGTTCGGTGCGGGGCGTCGAGGTGATCGACCGGATTATCGCCGGTGACAACCGGGAATTTAACCTGCAGGTCCTGGATGACCTTTGCGATACCATGGACAAGGGCTCTCTATGCGCGATGGGGGGGCTGACACCGATGCCCGTGCGCAGTGCCATCCGGCACTTTCAGAATGATTTTGGAGGCTGAGCAATATGTTGCAACAACACACAGACATGGGAACCCCGATACCCTTGAAAATCGGGATGCCCGTTTCACTGCTCATTGACGGAAAGTCCGTCACCGTTCCCAACGGCTCATCCGTGATGCGCGCCGCAGCGCAGGCCGGGGTAAAAGTACCCAAGCTGTGCGCCACCGACAGTCTCGATGCGTTCGGTTCCTGCCGGGTCTGCCTGGTTGAGATCGAAGGCCGCAAGGGTTTCCCGGCTTCGTGCACCACTGAAGTGGAAGAGGGGATGGTGGTTACCACCCAGTCCGAACGTCTGACCGGGCTGCGCCGCAACGTGGTCGAGTTGTACGTTTCTGACCACCCGCTTGATTGTGTCACATGTTCGGCCAACGGCGATTGTGAGCTGCAGGATGTTGCCCAGGCTCTGGGTGTGGAAAGCAGCCGCTACGGCCTGGATGGCGTAAACCACCTAGACAGCGAAATCGACAATTCCAATCCGTATTTTAGTTTCAACCCGTCTCAGTGCATTGCCTGTTTTCGCTGCATCCGGGCCTGTGACGATATCCAGGGAACTTATGCACTCACCATGGATGGACGCGGATTCAAATCCAAGATTTCCGCCGGGCAAGAGGACACTTTCATGGCATCCGATTGCGTGTCCTGCGGTGCTTGTGTCAACCATTGTCCGACCGAAGCCTTGATGGAGAAACAGGTCATCGAGAGCGGCTTGCCCGAACGCAGCGTGACTACAACCTGCGCTTATTGTGGCGTGGGCTGTTCGTTTCATGCCGAGATCAAAGGCGACACGGTGGTGCGCATGACGCCGGACAAGAAGGGCGGAGCGAACGAAGGCCATGCCTGTATCAAGGGCCGGTTTGCGTTTGGCTATGCCACCCACAAGGACCGTATCACCCAGCCGATGATCCGGGAAAGCATCGATGACCCGTGGCGTGAAGTGAGCTGGGACGAAGCCATCCAGTACACAGCGCACCGGTTGCGCGCGATCCAGGAGAAGTATGGCCGCGACAGCATTGGCGGCATCACCTCTTCCCGCTGTACCAACGAAGAGACCTACCTGGTGCAGAAAATGGTTCGCGCCGCTTTTGGCAACAACAACGTCGATACCTGCGCCCGCGTCTGCCACTCGCCAACCGGCTACGGTTTGAAAACCACGCTCGGTGAGTCGGCCGGCACCCAGGCGTTCAATTCAGTCGCCAAGGCGGATGTGATTCTGGTCATGGGGGCCAATCCCAGCGAGGCCCACCCGGTTTTTGCATCCCGGCTGAAACACCGCCTGCGCCAGGGCGCGAAACTGATCGTTGCCGATCCCCGGCGCATCGACCTGGTCAATGCACCTCATGTTCGGGCCGAGCATCACCTGGCGCTGCGTCCCGGCAGCAACGTGGCTTTCATCAACGCAATGGCTCACGTGGTGGTCACCGAGGGTCTGGAGGACAGTGATTTCATCGCGCTGCGCTGTGAAGAGAAGCCATACCAGAAGTGGCGGGAGTTCATTTCCGGAGAACAAAACTCACCCGAGGCGACCGAGCGGATTACCGGGATCCCGGCAAAGCAGTTGCGGGCGGCAGCCCGGCTATTTGCCGGCGTGCCCAATGCGGCGATTTACTACGGGCTTGGTGTTTCCGAGCACAGCCAGGGATCGACCACGGTGATGGGCATCGCCAACCTCGCCATGGTGACCGGAAATCTCGGCCGCGAAGGCGTGGGCGTGAACCCGTTGCGCGGCCAGAATAATGTCCAGGGTTCCTGTGATATGGGCTCATTTCCCCATGAACTGCCCGGTTACCGGCATATTTCCGACCCGGCGGTGCGTGGCCTTTTTGAACAGGACTGGAACACGAGTTTGCAGGCGGTTCCGGGCTTGCGTATCCCGAACATGTTTGATGCCTCGATCAGTGGTAATTTCAAAGGCCTTTACGTTCAGGGTGAAGACGTGGCGCAGAGCGACCCCAACACCCAGCACGTGGAAAATGCACTGAGAGCATTGGAGTGCCTGGTGGTCCAGGATATTTTCCTGAACGAAACGGCGCGTTTTGCGCACGTGCTTCTGCCCGGCTCCTCGTTTCTTGAGAAGAACGGCACGTTTACCAACGCGGAGCGGAGAATTTCGATGGTACGCAAGGCGATTGAACCGCTGGCAGGGCTGGAAGACTGGGAAGTCACCATGGCTTTGAGCAATGCCCTGGGCTATCCGATGAATTACAGCCATCCATCCGAAATCATGGACGAAATCGCCAGGCTCACCCCGACCTTTCACGGGGTAAGTTATGCAAAGCTTGACCGCTTGGGCAGCATCCAGTGGCCTTGCAATGACGAAGCCCCCGACGGCACGCCGACCATGCACGTGGATGAATTTGTGCGCGGCAAAGGTTACTTCGCCATTACCGGCTTTGTGCCGACCGATGAACGTTCGACCCGTAAATATCCCCTGCTCATGACCACCGGGCGCATCCTGTCGCAGTACAACGTCGGGGCGCAGACCCGGCGGACGGCCAATTCCGAGTTCTACAGTGAGGACCTGCTGGAAATCCATCCATTCGACGCCGAAGAACGCGGCATCGGTGAAGGTGATTGGTGTGGAATCGCTAGCCGGGCCGGGGAGACCGTTTTGCGGGCGGTGATCACCGACCGGGTACAACCCGGAGTGGTCTATACCACCTTCCATTTTCCGTCCAGTGGCGCCAATGTCATCACCACGGACAATTCTGACTGGGCGACCAACTGCCCCGAGTACAAGGTAACTGCCGTGCAGGTAAGCCACGTCAGGGAGCCTTCGGAGTGGCAAAAGGAATACCGTGCGTTTGCCGCACGGCAAGAGGAGTTACTGGAAAAAGCACGTGTCTGAATGGCGTCGTGTCCGGGTTCTGAACTGGCGCTCGGAACAGGACACCGACACGTCAGTTGTCGCTGATTCCGCTGCCGGGGAAGGCAGTGAGCGAAACGACAGCATTGCAGCTGAAATTCCCGTAGCGTTCACTTATAACCGCGTTTCTCACGTGGTCATGATGGCAACCCCTCTGGACCTGGAGGATTTTGCCGTGGGCTTTTCCATAACCGAAGGCCTGGTCGGCGGCCTGGATGATATCCAGGCAATAAAAGCCATACCACGGCCGGGAGGGATTGAACTGGCAGTGACCATCAGCGCCGACTGGTTCGATCGCCTGGCCACCCGGCGCCGGAACCTGGTTGGCCGCACCGGTTGTGGTTTGTGTGGTGCCGAAAATATCGAACAGGCCTTGCGTCAGCCCAGCCCGGTTTCAAACCGGCTGTCGGTCAGCCATGCCGCATTGCAACGGGCCATCAGCCAGCTGGAACAATATCAGCCGCTGCAAGCGGAAACGGGCGCTTCTCATGGAGCGGCCTGGTGCGATCCGGAAGGTACCATCGCTGCGGTTCGCGAGGACGTGGGGCGGCACAACGCCCTCGACAAACTGATTGGCAGCCTGGTTCGCGCGGGCTATCAGCCGGACGCCGGGTTTATCCTGGTTTCCAGCCGGGCGAGTTACGAAATGGTCTACAAAACGGCCGCCGCGGGTGTGGAACTGGTCATGGCAGTTTCCGCACCCACGACCCTGGCGGTTGAATTTGCCGAACGGTCAGGCGTTACGCTGGTGGGTTTCGCACGGCCGGGGCGGCATAACGTCTACACGTTCCCAAACAGGATTTTGGCAGGGGGTACATCCGATGAATGAAGTTGATCAGCTTGTGAAAATGGCTAACCAGATTTCCGACAATTTCAGTTTTCACGACGATGCGGTGGAGCGAATCGCCGATCACCTCCTCCGTTTTTGGGCGCCGTCCATGTTGAAAAAACTCAGGGACCACGACAATACGCAGGGCGCGGATCTGAAGCCTGCAGCACGGGAAGCATTGAACCGCCTGGAAATCGAATGAAGCCTGATGCCACGGACTCGGTTTCCGGTCTGGCTGGCGTGATTCTGGCCGGCGGAAGTTCCCGGCGAATGGGAGGCGCAAACAAGGCCCTGCTGCCGCTGGCCGGATTGCCTTTGATCCGGCGCGTGATCGAACGGCTTGGTCCACAGGTGGGTGTACTGTACCTCAGCGTAGCCCAGGCATCGGTTTCAATGGCCGCTCTGGGCCTGCCCCTGGTGACAGACCCGCAACCGGCTACCGGGCCGCTGGCTGGGTTGCTGGGGGCGATGAGGGAAGCCGGTCCGGAGCACCAATGGGTGTTACTGGCGCCCTGTGATGCGCCCTTCATCCCCCGCGACCTGGCTGTCCGTTTGCTGGAGCGCGCCACTTCAACGTCGCTCCCCGGGGCCATTGTGAGTTACCAATCTGAAAACCAGCCGACTTTTTCCCTCTGGAACTGCCAACTCCTGCCGCGTCTCGAGCAGGCGGTCATGAACGAAAAAATGGCGGGTTTCAAGCAGTTTCTCCGGGTGGTTGAGCTGGCCATCCTCGACTGGCCTGAGTCAGAACCTTCACCTTTTTTCAATATCAATGACCAGGCTGCGCTGAGCCGTGCCAGCAGCCTTGTCGAAGCGGGAACCGGGGTACAGAATCCATGCTCAGCGTGAACGACGCGATCGAAAGCTTGCTGGACCGCAGCAAACGACGGGTAGAAACGGAGCTGCTCGGCCTTGGCGACGCCTCCGGCCGCACCCTGGCTGAAGATATCTTCGCCCGGATCGACGTGCCCCCGGCGGACAACAGCGCGATGGATGGGTATGCGATCCGGTATGCCGATTGGTCCCCGAAACAGCCGGGTATTCCAATCAGCCAGAGGATCGCCGCGGGCAGCGCAGCAGCCGATCTGGCGTCCGGCAGCGCGGCCCGGATATTCACCGGGGCCGAGATACCTGCCGGCGCGGATACCGTGGTGATGCAGGAGCATTGCGAAGAGTCCGAAGGCGTCGTGCGAATTCTCCAACCTCCAGCAGCCGGGGCCAATATCCGGCGCAAGGGGCAGGATTTATCAATTGGGCAGAAAGTTCTTGCCCAGGGCCAACGCTTGCGGTCACAGGACCTGGGATTGGCCGCATCCCTGGGATTGGCAAAAATTCCTGTATTCCGGCGGCTGAAGGTGGCCGTGATGTCGACCGGGGATGAACTGCGTGAACCGGGTGAGCCCCTGTTGCCGGGACAGATCTATAACTCCAATCGCTACACCATGAAAGCGCAGTTGGCTATCTGGGGGTTCGAGGTCCTGGATATGGGGGTTGCCCGGGATGATCCGGATGCCGTGCGTGAAATGCTGCTCGAGGCGGCCAGGCAGGCTGACGTCGTCATCACTTCGGGTGGGGTTTCCGTTGGCGAGGAGGATCACGTCAAGGCCGTGGTTGAATCCCTTGGCTCCCTTGACCTGTGGCGCATCGCGGTGAAGCCGGGAAAACCTTTTGCGTTTGGACAGGTTGAGCAAAAGCCCTTCATTGGATTGCCTGGCAACCCGGTTTCGGTGTTTGTAACGATGCTGGTGATCGCCCGTCCTTTCCTGTTTGCCTGCCAGGGAAATGCCGAGACTTTGGTAAATCCCGTACAGCAGGCTGCTCTGTTCAACCACCAGGGCAGTTCACGCGAAGAGTATCTCCGCGTCCGGGCCACCAACGGCGGCGTGGAGCTGTTTCCCAATCAGAGCAGTGGCGTTTTGTTCTCCACTACCTGGGGAGATGGCCTGGTCCGCTTGCTGCCCGGGCAGGATATCAGCCAGGGCAGCCTGGTGGACTATCTCCCTTACCCGCTGTTTAACTGAGGCATAATGCGCCGACATGGACGCAGCGAAGCCGGTATGAAGGAAAGCAAAATCGATTGGCCAGGGTTTCTCGCATCGGTTGCCGTCATCCTGGCAGCCTGCGCCCCGTTGCTCCTGTTTCCGCAAACCGGCAGCGAAATCCTGTTGCAGGTTTACAGCTTCATTACCCGCCAATTCGGCTTCCTTTATCTGCTTTCAGGGTTTGTGGTACTGGTATTCCTGTTGTGGCTGGCATTGGGGCCTTATGGCCGGGTTCGCCTTGCGGCCGCGGATGAAAAGCCTGAATTCACCACCCTCAGCTGGGCTGCAATGCTTTTTTGCGCCGGGGTCGGTGCCGGCCTGATGTTCTGGGCCCCGATCGAATGGGCCCACTATTATTCTGCGCCCCCATTTGGTCTGGAGCCGCGCTCGGAAGCCGCCGCCGAGTGGGCGGCATCGTACGGGATTTTTCACTGGGGGCCGACGGCGTGGGCCTTCTACTGCCTGCCGACGGTGGCGATCGCTTATCCTTATTATGCGAAGAAAATGACCTTTCTGCGGCTCAGTACCAGCTGTCACTATTTTTTCGGTGGAGAACGGGAAACCCGCGCGGAGCGCCTGATCGATTGGCTGTTCATGATCGGGTTGATCGGCGGCGCCGGGACTTCACTGGGTTTTTCCACCCCGATGATCGCAGCATGCGTGGCCAGGATAACGGGTTTCGATGCGGATTTCGGGATGGAACTGATGATCGTACTGTTGTCTGTCGCCTTGTTTGCCGCCAGCGTCTGGCTGGGCCTCAAAAGAGGCATCAAGCGCCTGAGTGATTTCAATATGTGGCTGGCATTTGCACTGCTGGCTTTCGTGTTGCTTGCCGGACCCACGGTTTTCCTGTTCAAGACATCGATCAACAGCCTGGGCCTGATCATGCAAAATTTCATCCGGCTGAACACCTGGACTGATCCCTTCAGGGATTCCGGGTTTATTGAAAGTTGGACGGTGTTCTATTGGGCCTGGTGGATCGCTTATGCGCCATTCGTGGGGTTGTTTGTTGCCCGGATTTCACGCGGGCGCACACTGCGCCAGTTGATTTTCGGCATGCTGGGCTACGGTACCCTCGGCGGGGGGCTGTTTTACATGATTATCGGCAATTACGGCATGAGCCTGGAATTAAGCGGGGTGGTTGACGTTACCGGAATTGTTAATACTGAGGGCGGCTCGGTCGCCATCGTGGCAATTCTCGATCAATTGCCGGCAGCAGGGGGGATTGTATTGATCTATGCCCTGATCGCCCTGATATTTTCGGCGACAACCTATGATTCCGCATCCTACATCCTGGCTTCGGCGGCAACCCGGCACCTGCCTGCAGGTGAAGACCCGGATCGATGGCACCGGGTTTTCTGGGCGCTGGCTCTCGCCGTGCTGCCAGTGACCCTGATGTTCGTGGGTGGCTTGAAAGTGATCCAGTCAGCAGCGCTGATCGTTTCATTACCATTGATTTTTATAGGTGTCCTGATGGCGGTGTCGCTGGTGAAGCAACTTGGAAAGGACCACGATAGGATTGTGCAATGATAAAAATAAAGGTGACTGATCTGGATGGTCAGCAACACGAACTGGAGGCAAAGCCTGACGAGGTCCTGATGGAATTACTCAGGGCCCAGGATTGGGGCGTAGCAGCACTTTGTGGCGGCATGTGTTCCTGTGCAACCTGTCATGTCTTTATCGATGAGGCATGGCTGGACAGCTTTCCGCCCAAGGATTCGGATGAAGAAGAGCTACTTGAATTTCTTGACTTTTTTCAACCCAACTCCAGGCTGAGCTGTCAACTTCGCCTGCAATCCAACCATGACCAGTTGGAATTGACTCTGGCGCCGGAGGAGTAAGGAGGCCAGCGGCGGGGCTGCCATCGAATAAAAAAGTACCGATGGACAAACGTCAGCCGGCTGTGCAGGCCTCCTGTGCGACCTCTGCTTTTTGCACCCAACCGTCGGCATCCACTTGCACCAGGGTGCCTTTATAGGAGTCCTGCAGACAAATCTTGAACTGTCCGGAATCCGCCCCGTTGTCCGGGATGAGCCCGGTGGCGGTGAATGAAGCTCTGTCCTTTACTGCGCCATTGGCCATAATCAGGATTTTCGGACTGGATGCTTCGAATGCCTGGATCAATTCAATATCCTGCACGCTGCCATTGCCGTTACCATCCGCAAAAACCAGCCAGCCCATACTCCAGTCGCCGTCTCTTCTGCAGGTGTGGCCGTTGGAGCTCGGACACAGGACAACCGCGATACCTCGCGAATTCGCCTCTGAACGCGCCGTTTCCAGGGCTGTCATGAAAGATTCAGATGTCACTTTCAAACGATACTTGTCAAGCAGCACGGGCGAACCCGGCACCGCTACCAGGACGACAATGCCAATTGCCGCCAGCACGATCATCAATTCCAGAACAGAGAGCCCCCAGGATTTACCCTTCCGTTTGTGTTCCTTTCTTTCTCCGAGTTTCATTTGCAGAGCCCCTATTCATTATCGTGTTTTATTGAACATCAATGCTTGATGTGACAGCTTCATCCAGTTTGGAAACCAGCAGTATGTTGCCGGGATTTTCCACCAGACCCCTTATATCGAAAACAAAAAACTCCTGATCAGACACCAGCACCACATCATCCGGAATCCTGAAATCCTGAATCAGCGTGTTGTGGTCCGTACCGTTTTTATCTGGAGTGGTAAAAGTAATGATCTGTGCGACACCCGCTGTGGCGGG
>Ga0075343_1000151_pt1 | contig 12165 bp, 12 predicted proteins | sample RushOxbow_ThreeS_2_FD_120072 | JGI IMG/M metagenome (GOLD analysis project Ga0075343, IMG submission 120072) | Natural and restored wetland microbial communities from the San Francisco Bay, California, USA, that impact long-term carbon... | ecosystem: Environmental > Terrestrial > Soil >...
AATTCGTTGAGCATCAGTTCGCTCCCACCGGCTCTTCGCCGGTTTCTTCGTCTTCGTCTTTGGCGGTATTGTCCAACCTGACGCTGATTGCAAATCCATAAGATTCGACCCGGGACGCCGGTTTCTCAGCAGCCCTTACGTATTGCAGTTCAGGTTTCACGAACAGGTCCATTTCATCCAGGCTCTGCAAATAAGCCGACACCCGGGCGTTGGACTGGCTGGTACCGAGCAAAGTCAGGTTTTTACCCTGCTGCCTGACATTGGTCAGCGTTATACCAACCGGAATCGTTTTCGCCAGTTTGTCCAGCAGTTCAACGGTGAGTGAACGGCTGGCCTGCAACGATTCGATGATCTGTTTACGTGAAAGCAAGCGGTTGCGTGTGTTCTCGAGTTCCCGGATCCGGGCTATGCGCTGCTCCAGCCGGTTGATCTCGACCTGGATTTGCTGGTTGCGGGATTCCTGGTGACTGATGCGCTGATCAAAGAACAGTCCGACCATCAATACCAGGATCGCACCCAATACCAGGGTTGCCATCAGTGAATACAGGAACTGGCGCTGACGCTCTCTGCGCGCTTCCTCTCGCCATGGCAGGAGATTGATTCTGGCCATCAGTCAAACCCCCTCAATGCAAGCCCCATCGCAATCATCAAGTTGGGCGCATTCCTTTTCAGGGCGGCAACCGCCACCGATGGTGATAATTCAAGGCCACTGATCGGGTCAGCAACGCTGGTCTTGATACCCAACTCCTGTTCAACCACTTCCGCCAGGCCCTTGATCGAAGCCATGCTGCCGGCGAGATAAATGGTCCTGATGTTGGAAAACTCGGCGCTGGAGCTGAAGAACTGCAATGCGCGGCTTATCTGGTGCACGACGTTCAGCATGAATGGCTCAAGAACTTCGTCTTCAAAATTCTCAGGGCCCGCTTCACCACGCAGGAAGAAACTGGCTTGCTCCGGGGTCATGTCATACCGCTTCATGATCTCTTCAATCAATTGATTGCCACCGAAGGGATGATCCCGGGTGTAGACCACGCGTCCGTTTCTCAGGATCAGCAAACTGGACAGGTCATAACCCACATCGAAGATACCGACGGTCTCGGTACTTCTGATTCCTTCCCGCTCGCGAATCAGCTCGAAAGCGTTGGCCATTGCGAACGACTCAACGTCCACGACCCTGGTTTTCAGGCCGAGTGACTCAAGAGCGTCCTGCCGGCTTTCAACGTTTTCGTTTTTGCTGGCCGCCAGCAGGATGTCCACCATGTCTGCATTCCTGGCCGATGGGCCAAGAACCTCGAAATCCAGACTGATTTCATCCAGTGGGTAAGGAATGTATTGATTAGCTTCGATCTGCACCTGGCTTTCAATGTCTGCCTCGGCCAGGTTTGATGGAAGACTGATCGTCTTGGTAAATACAGCAGAGCCCGATACTGCAACTGCACAGTATTTGGAACTCGATCCCGAATTTCTCACCGCCGATTGAATCGCATCAGAAATGGCTTCAACATCCTGGACCGATTTTTCTACGATCACGCCAGGAGGGAGCGATTCGATCGCAAAATGATCTATCCGAAATGAGTTGCCGTGTCGGGAAAGCTGCAGCAAGCGTACGCTTGAAGAACCGATATCCAAGCCCATTAAGGGTGGTGTTTTGGCGCCGAAGAGTTTCAAAATTGTCCTCAATCCTTTGCTCGACAATGGTTTATTGACACTTCCTAAACTAGTTTTTAACAGAAAACGAAACGTTTCTCAATGGGCATTTCGATTTTTTTTTTTTAACGGCGTGGGGAATGGGTTGAAAAAGGCGCGAACTGGCTCATTTTTTGAAGAGTGGTCGCTTCCATGCTCGCCACGTATTATCGTAATCTTGGCAACTCCCTTTCACCTTCTGCGAATCGGAAAATACCATAGCGGGAAACACATGTGAAGAAGCTGTTTCGACGGACAATCCTATTTTTGCTGATTTCTTCACTCCTGGGTGTGGCGGTCATCGGAATAACCTACCTGGTGCTTGAACCGGATTTGCCTGACGTTGAGACATTACGTGACGTTCAATTACAGGTACCACTGAGGGTATTGAGTGAAGATGGCAAGCTGATCGGTATTTTCGGTGAAAAACGCCGCATACCGGTGACGATCCAGGAAATCCCTGAGGCACTGAAGCTGGCTTTTCTCGCCGGCGAAGACGCACGATTTTACGAACATCCGGGCATTGACTACCAGGGAATAACCAGGGCGGTGCTTTCCCTTTTGACTACCGGTGAAAAAACCATCGGCGGCAGCACGATCACCCAGCAGCTTGCCCGCAACTTCTTCCTGACCTCCGAAAAAACCTGGACCCGAAAAATCAAGGAAGCTTTTCTCGCCCTGAAAATAGAACGGGAACTGGAAAAGGACGAAATCCTGGAGCTGTATCTGAACAAGATATTCCTTGGATATCGCGCCTACGGTGTCGGTGCGGCGGCGGAAGTCTACTACGGAAAATCAACCGACCAGCTTTCCCTGGCGCAAGCGGCCATGATCGCTGCCCTGCCCAAAGCCCCATCGAGGATCAATCCGATTACATCGCCGGAGCGGGCGCTCGAACGGCGCAACTATGTTCTCAACCGCATGCTTGAACTGGACTACATTGACGAGGGCCAGTTCAGTGCAGCGATCGATGAGCTGGACCGGGCTTACTACCACGGAGCAATTGCCGAAATATCTGCGCCCTATGTCGCCGAAATGGTCAGGGTCGAAGCGCTGGAAATCCTGGGCCAGGAAGCCTACACGGGTGGTTTCATCGTAACCACTACCATTGACAGCCGGCTCCAGACTGCTGCGAATCTCGCCGTTTCCAATGGCCTGGAGGAGTACGACCAGCGGCATGGTTTTCGAGGGCCAGAGGCTCACGTGGACTTGCCCGAAAATGCCACGACCTCGGACTGGGCGGAAATCCTCCTGCCCCACCGGCCGGTTTCCGGCCTGGAACCTGGCCTGGTCATCGAAACCGGCGGCGGTCTTGCCCTGGTCTATTTGCGCAATGGACAAACGCAAGCACTGTCGCTGGAGGACATGAAATGGGCGGCACCATTCATCAGTCGTGACCGGACAGGCAAGGAACCCAAAACGACAGAGGACATCATGGTTCCGGGAGATATCATTCGAGCCCGCCTGCACAACGACGGTCGCTGGAAACTGGGCCAGCTTCCTGAAGTGGAGGCAGCCCTGATCTCCCTCGACCCACGCAGCGGTAATATCAAAGCGCTGGTTGGCGGTTACGATTTTGCGCGCAGCAAGTTCAACCGGGTCACGCAAAGCCGCAGGCAGCCGGGTTCCAGTTTCAAACCATTAATCTATTCCGCTGCCCTGGAAAAAGGTTTCTCGGTAGCCAGCCTCGTCAACGATGCGCCCATCGTGTTTGAAGATTCGGAACTGGAGCGATCCTGGAAGCCTCAGAATTTCAGTGAGAAATTCTATGGTCCCACGAGGCTGAGAGAGGCCATGGTGAATTCCCGCAACCTGGTTTCCATTCGTCTGCTTCGGGACATCGGCGTTGAATACGCAAGGGACTACATCGAGCGGTTCGGAATTGAAAGGGATGAACTACCGGCAAACCTTTCGATGGCATTGGGCAGCGCTTCGTTAACGCCACTGTCCATGGCCCGTGCCTACGCGGTTTTCGCGAACGGTGGATACCTGGTGGCGCCACAATACATTCGAAGCATAACCGATGCTTCAGGGCGGGAAATTTACAGGACACTGCCTTCCACGATCTGCGACGACTGCGAATTGGAAGCGGTGATCGCCGGGGATTCCGAACCCGAAGCCGAAAGAATGAAACCTGAATTGAGAAAACTGGAAATTAGTTCGGGCACCCCGGATGACGACGGCATCGTTGACAGATCGAGAATTCAGGTCCAACAGCCGGCGCCCGGGGACAACTTCGCGGAGCAAGCCATCTCTCCTCAAAATGCTTACCTGGTGCGATCCATGATGATGGACGTTGTCCGGCGTGGCACCGGGGTCAGGGCCATGGAATTGGGCCGCTCTGACCTTGCAGGCAAAACCGGCACCACCAACGAGCAACGGGATGCCTGGTTTTCAGGCTACAATGATTACCTGGTAACTTCGGTCTGGGTTGGCTTCGACAATCACGAGCCGCTGGGCAGGCGTGAACTGGGAGGGCGTGCCGCACTGCCGGTCTGGATAGAATACATGGCGGTTGCTCTTGCTGGCCTCGAAGACCGGCCACCCCTGGTTCCGGATGGCCTGGCGCAGGCCAGGATAGACCCTGAAACCGGGTTGCTGGCGGCACTTGATAATCCAGACGCAATCATGGAAATATTCCAGGTTGGAAGATTGCCCCCAATGCAGGAAACAAACCAGGGAGGTGACCAGGATGTCCCGAGCGAAGAAGACCCCTACGAAAGTTATTGAAGGGTACCTGCCGCGCCACACCAGGCGGTATCAGCAAATCAGACTGGAAGTTGCTGCCGAGGCGGCGCGAATCATCGCCACCGAAGGACAACACAACTATCACGCTGCCAAGCGAAAGGCAGCGGACCGGGTCGGGACATCCGAGCGACTGGCACTTCCCAGCAACGCAGAAATCGAAGATGCGCTTCGATGTTATCAGGGGCTCTACGGGGGCGCTGCCCACATCGAAAACCTGGAACGCCTCCGCGGAGTGGCCATTGAAGCCATGTATTTCCTGGAGAAATTCAATCCAAGACTGGTTGGTTCAGTCCTTGACGGCACCGCAAACGAACATTCAAGGGTTACGCTGCATGTCTTTTCCGACTCCACCGAATCACTGATTCTCCAATTTTTGGAAAGCGGCACACCTTTCAGGCAGGAACAACGTCAAATACGTTGGTATAACAGCGCCCACCGGACGGTTCCGATGATTGTTTTCGACCAGCGGGACGTGGCGATTGAATTAATGATTTTCGAAGAGGTTCTGCTGCGCCAGTCGCCCCCGAGCCCGATCAATGGAAAACCGCAACGACGGGCGAACCTGGCCGATGTGGAATGCCTGCTTACAGAAACGGTGGGGACGGTCCATTGTGGGGTAGGCCCACTGTGAGAGCGGGCCTGTGGGAGCGGCCCATGGCCGCGATCTGGCTCTAACCCTTCGCGCGCATGGCGCGCTCTCACAGCAGGTGTTCATCGCCGAGGAAAGCGGGATACCGACGATTTACTGGCGTTGATTCAAAGCCTGGTATTGCCGCTCTTCCCGGCCGGAATAAACCTGGCGGGGACGCCCTATCTTGGTCGGTTCCTCGCACTGCTCAAGCCATTGTGAAACCCACCCCACCGTTCGCGCTATGGCAAACATGACGGTAAACATGCTGACCGGGATGCCGAGTGCGCGGTAAATAATACCGGAGTAGAAATCTACATTGGGATAGAGCTTTTTCTCAACGAAATAATCATCCTCCAGGGCAATACGCTCCAGTTCCAGTGCCAGATCCATCATGGGATCGTCCTTGTCGAGTTCATCAAGCACTTCATAACAGGCCGCACGAATGATGGTTGCCCTTGGATCATAGTTTTTGTAAACCCTGTGGCCGAAGCCCATCAACCGGAACGGGTCGGACTTGTCTTTCGCCCGCTTGACGTACTTGGAAACATTGGCCTTGGTGCCAATTTCCTGCAGCATATCCAGTACGGCTTCGTTGGCGCCGCCGTGCGCAGGCCCCCACAGGGCTGAAATACCGGCCGCAACACAGGCATAAGGGTTGGCACCGGTTGAACCCACCAACCGGACCGTGGAAGTGCTGGCATTCTGTTCATGGTCTGCGTGCAGAATGAACAGCAAGTCAAGGGCCTTGGCGGCGACTTTACTCACTTCGTAGGGCTCGGTTGGCACGGAGAACATCATGTTGAGGAAACGCTCACAGAAAGGCAGCGAGTTCTGCGGATAGGCCACCGGCCAGCCCATGTGGTGCCGGTAGCACGCCGCGGCAATCGTAGGCATTTTTGCAATCATGCGCTTGGCTGACAACATGCGGTGTTCGGGGTTTTTCATGTCAAGGCGGTTGTGGTAGAAAGCCGCAAGAGAGCCGACGACTCCCGCCATCATCGCCATGGGGTGCGCGTCGTAATGAAAGCCCGAAATAAAGAGATTCAGCTGTTCGTGCACCATCGTGTGATAGGTCAGTTCGTCCCGAAATTGATCAAGCGCCTGCTGTTTTGGCAACTCACCATACAGCAGCAAATAGGCGACTTCGACAAACGTACTACGCTCAGCCAACTGCTCTATCGGGTAGCCCCGGTAACGCAGGATTCCTTTTTCACCATCGATAAATGTGATTTTGCTGGTGCAGGCCGCGGTGGCGCTGAACCCGGGGTCATATGTGAAATAGCCCAGTTCCGAAGGAAGAGACTTGATATCGAGCGTTGGCTCACCCTGAGTCCCGACGATGATCGGCAGCTCCAGTTCTTTCCCCGCTGCTTCATCTGTAATTATTACTTTCTTTTGGGTCACCGGAGTCTCCTGCAAAAAAACGGAAATTGGTGGATGAATATAGCACAGGCCACAAAAGGCCGGATAACATTAAAATTGTTAATATTCAGATTGTTATCGATAATGATGAGAATCTGAAAATTGGCACAAAAAAACCCCGCACTGGGCGGGGTTTCAATTGAATCGGGGTGTCGTTTATTTTCCGTAGCGTTTCTTGAAACGGTCTACGCGGCCACCGGAGTCGAGCACTTTGTGCTTACCGGTGTAAAACGGATGAGAAGCACTGGTAACTTCGACTTTTACCAATGGGTATTCATTGCCATCTTCCCATTTTATGGTTTCGTTGCTCTCGACCGTTGACCGGGTCAAAATGGCAAAATCTGAAGACATGTCCTGGAACACGACCTTTTTGTATTCGGGATGAATGCCGGCTTTCATGACCTTTCCTATTGAATCTGTGAACGCTTACGCGAAAGACCCGCCAGTTTACTGGCGCGGTCGCCTGATTGCAATACCTTTCACGGCAGAAAAAGTGCCTGGATATCGTTGCTGAAGCGCCATCCAAGCCCGGTCGGTGACAGCACCCCATTTTCATCGCTGAGCAAGCCCTTATCAATGGCCTCCTGCACGCGGCCGGAAACTTCGCTCCAGGGAACGCCGGTTCTCGGTTCCAGCTGAGATTTCAACACCCCGTCCCGCAACCGCAACTGGTTGAGAAAGAATTCGAATACGCGTTCTGACGGCGCGAGATCGGTGTCCTCGATCACGCCTTGCCCATCCCACACGCCTTTCATCCACAACCGGGGATGCCGTTGCCTGATCCTGCGTCTGCACGTTTGCTCTGCAGGCAAGGTGATTTTTCCGTGAGCCCCGGCTCCAATGCCGAGAAAATCGCCATAACGCCAGTAATTGAGATTGTGACGGCATTGAAATCCCGGGCGTGACCAGGCTGAAATTTCGTACTGCCCATAACCTGCCTGTGACAGTTCAACCGCACATTCCTGCTGCATCTCCCAGGCCGCGTCTTCATCCGGAAGCTCCGGAGGACTGGCGTGGAACGCCGTGTTGGGCTCGATGGAGAGCTGATAGTGCGAAATATGGGTTGGTTTGCAGGCAACAGCGGCACGAATGTCTTCCGCCGCGTCTTCCGGTGACTGACCGGGCAATGCATACATCAGGTCGATATTGAAATTGCTGATCCCCGAGCGGTGGATGGAGCCCACCGCGTTTTCGACTTCTGCACACCCGTGGATCCGGCCGATCTGCTTCAAACGGTCGTCATTAAAGCTCTGCACACCCAGCGAAACCCGGTTGACCCCTGCCTCATGATAAGCGCGGAAACTGTCGTGCTCGATCGTGCCGGGGTTGGCCTCGAGCGTGATTTCGGCGTCCGGACTGACCTGGAGCAGGGTACGAAACCCTGTGATGAGAGTTTCTATTTGCCGGGCGCTGAAGAGACTGGGCGTCCCTCCGCCAAAGAATATGCTGTGCACCGGCCGCCCCCACACCAGCGGTAACTCCTGCTCGAGGTCCTTGAGCAAGGCCTGCACGTATTCGTCGCCCGGCATATTTTCGCGCAATGCATGCGAATTGAAATCACAATACGGGCATTTGCTGACGCACCAGGGCAGGTGGACATACAGGGAAAGCGGCGGTAACTCCATGATTCAGAACTCCGCCAACTGCCCAATCAACTCGGACAGGGCCTGGCCCCGGTGACTGATTCGGTTCTTGACGACTGCGGATAACTCTGCAGCCGAACAGCGCTCGCCCGGCACCCAGAAAACCGGGTCGTAGCCAAAACCACCCTCCCCTTTCGGGGTTTCAAGTATCCGCCCTTCCCATCTCCCGGCCGCCAACAGGGGGGCAGGGTCCTGTGCGTGGCGGACCAGCACCATGGCGCAATAGAAATGCGCAAGGCGGGCTGATTCTTCAACCTCACTGAGTTCCCGTAACAGTTTCTGGAGGTTCGATTTATCATCGGCACCCTCTCCTGCAAAGCGGGAAGAGTAGATTCCGGGTGCACCATCGAGCGCTTTGACGACCAGCCCCGAATCGTCTCCCAGCGCCGGCAGGCCTGTGAATCTGGCGGCGTGCCGCGCCTTGATCAGCGCGTTCTCAATAAAACTCCCGCCATCCTCGATCGCTTCCGGAACGTTCCAGTCGCTCTGGGGCCGGATGTTCCAGCCAAGGGGGGCAAGCATGGAACTCAACTCCCTGAGCTTGCCCGGGTTGCCACTGGCCAGTACCAGGGTTCGGGCAGGTGAACTCATTGAATACGCCTCCGACAGCGGTGACGAACCAGGATCAACCGGCAGCCAGCGCCTGGCCCTGGTATTGGATCAGCCGGCTGATGCCCAATTCAGCCAGGCCCAGCATGGCTTCCAGTTCATCGCGCCTGAATGCATGGCCTTCTGCTGTGCCCTGGATTTCAATGAATGCGCCACCATCGTTCATCACCACATTCAGATCCGTTTCGGCGGTTGAATCTTCAGGGTAATCCAGGTCCAGAACCGGCGTGTCGCCCAGAATGCCAACCGAAACCGCTGCGACTTGCCCGTGAACCGGATTCGCTTTTATCAGGTCTTTTGATTTGAGCCAACTGCAGGCGTCGACCAGCGCGACGTAGGCACCCGTGATGGCTGCCGTTCGTGTGCCGCCATCGGCCTGCAGCACGTCACAGTCGAGCGTAATGGTCCTCTCCCCCAGTGCTGCCCGGTCGACCACCGCCCTGAGCGAGCGTCCGATCAGGCGCTGAATTTCAAGCGTACGCCCCCCCTGCTTGCCGCGTGCGGCTTCCCTGGGCATTCGGCTTCCGGTTGAACGCGGTAGCATGCCGTATTCGGCAGTAACCCAACCCTCGCCCTTGCCGCGAAGAAAATTTGGTACGCGCTCTTCAACCGAAGCGGTGCATAACACCTGGGTGTTGCCGCAGCAGATCAGGACCGAACCTTCGGCATGACGCGTATAATTTCGCTTGATGATGATGTCTCGCAATTCTTCTGGCGCTCTGCCACTTGGTCTCATTTTCGAATCCTGCAATCATTGATGTTCGGCCGGCGCCGGGAACGCTGACGCGGCGCGCATTTGCCGTTACTATTGTGCCAATCATATCAATGGACAACAATTTATGATCCGCAGTATGACAGGATTCGCCGGCGCCGAGCGGCAGCATCCATTCGGGCGCCTGAGTTGGGAACTCCGTTCGGTCAATCACCGCTACCTCGAGGTGGGATTCAGGGTCCCGGAAGAGTTCCGCCTGCTCGAACCGGATATCAGGCGAATACTCGGTGAGTTTCTCAGCCGGGGCAAGGTCGACGCCACGCTGAAATTTGTACCCGCCGCCGGAATTGCCAGCGCCAGCCTGGAATTGAACCACGAGCTGATCAACAGGCTGTTGGCCGTGCACACAGAACTGCAGGAAATGAGCGGTGTGACGCAAGAGCCAAACCTGCAGTCTTTCATGCGTTGGCCAGGCGCTATCGAAGAGGCGGCTCCCGATCCTCAGCCGCTACACAAGGCAGCCCTGGAATTGCTGGCCGAAGCGGCCAGTGGGCTACAGGAAAACCGCTGCAGGGAGGGCGAGCAAATGGATGCCGTCATCCGTGAGCGGCTGCTCACCATCGAAGAGCGCGTCCGCGACGTCAGGACCTGGCTGCCGGAAATTCGCGAAGGCCTCCGGCAAAAACTGCTCACGCGTGTGGGCGACCTGCAACTGCCGCTCGAACCCGGCCGACTCGAACAGGAAGTGGCTTTTCTGTGTCAAAAAATCGACGTCGATGAAGAACTGGACCGCCTCGACGCGCACGTCGTTGAGGCCCGTCTTGTCCTCGATCGGGATGATCCGGTGGGGCGCCGGCTGGATTTCCTGATGCAGGAATTCAACCGCGAATCCAACACGCTCAGTTCAAAATCGGTCGACAACCGGACAACGCAGGTGGCGGTCGAACTGAAAGTGGCCATCGAACAGATGCGGGAACAGGTGCAGAATATTGAATGATCCCGGGGAACCTCTGAACCATTATGCACGGAGCGCGTTTCTGCCGGAAAAGCCGCAGATTGTGCGCAGCGCGCCGAGTCGCCATAGCTATCGCTATGGCCGAGGCGAGCTGTGTGCGAGATGCGGCTTTTCAGGCGAAACCCTACGGGACGGGCCTTTGCGGCCGCTCCGCCCCGTTTTGGCTCGCTCATTGGGAATAACCCAACCACGTTCGCCAAAAGCGGGCCGGAGCATCCCGCAAAGACTCCGTCGCGCCCGCGCATAATGGATCAGAGGTTCCCCAAGCTTTACGTGGTCGCCGCACCATCCGGAGGGGGAAAAACCAGCCTGATCAGCGCCTTGCTTGCCCGGGACGACCGGATAAAATTGTCCGTTTCCCATACCACCCGCCCACCGAGACCGGGGGAGCAGGACGGCGTTCACTACCATTTCATTGATGAAGCCACGTTCCTGGACCTGGTCGCACAGGATGCTTTCCTGGAATACGCCGAAGTTTTCGATCATCACTACGGCAGTGGCCGACAGGCGGTGGAGCAACAGTTGGCTGCAGGAAACGATGTCATACTGGATATCGACTGGCAGGGCGCGCGGCAGATCAGGCGGGCATTCCCGGCCTGTTGTTCCATTTTCATCATCCCGCCGTCGTTGGCGGTATTGCGCCAGAGGCTGACAAAACGGGGCCAGGACAGTGCGTCGGTCATTCAACGACGAATGCGGGATGCGCAGGCGGAAATATCACATTGGGATGAATTTGATTTTCTCATCGTCAACGATGACTTTGACCAGGCGCTGTCCGATCTGCATTCAATCGTCCGGTCCGGTAAATTGAACCGGCCCTTAAAAGCTCACCAAAGCAGGGAAATTCTGGCGGAACTGCTGGGAACGGGATAAAATGGTAAGTTCAGCCCGGATAGCGAGCATTTCCGGGGACATGTATCAGACACATAAAATTTGGAACCAGAACATGGCAAGAATCACCGTAGAAGATTGTCTTAACAAAATTGACAATCGTTTCGAAATGGTCCTCACCGCGACCAAGCGCGCCCGTCAGATTGCTAACGGAGCCGATCCGCTGGTCGAAGAACAGAATGACAAACCAACGGTCATCGCATTGCGGGAAATCGCCGCCGGACTGGTTGACCTCGAGCGGGTCAACATGATGCAGGCGGAAATTGAGGCTGCCGAAGTTTTCGATGTACCCATCGAGGACGACGACTTCGCAGTGTAATCCGGGATTGTCCACAGCCACGGGCAAAGGCGCAGCAAGATGCAGGCAGCAACAGGATATCCCGAACCCGTCCTGAAGCTCAGGGACCTGCTCAACACCTATCACAACTCTGAAAATGTAGCCATCATCCTGCGTGCGTACGACCTGGGTGAATCGGCTCATCGTGGCCAAACCCGCAAAACGGGCGAACCCTATATCCTCCACCCGGTAGCAGTCGCCGAGATCCTGGCCAGCATGCGCATGGATCACGTCAGTATCGCTGCCGCGATTTTACACGACACAATCGAAGATACGGATCTGGGCTGGAAAGATATCCAGGAGCAGTTTGGCACTGAAATTGCGGACCTCGTGGAAGGCGTCACCAAGCTGGACAAGATGAAATTCCGGACTCGCGTCCAGGCTGACGCCGAAAGCTTCCGGAAGCTCATGCTGGCCATGTCGCGCGACCTGCGGGTCATTTTTATCAAGCTCGCCGACCGTTTGCACAAT
>Ga0075343_1000154_pt1 | contig 11917 bp, 9 predicted proteins | sample RushOxbow_ThreeS_2_FD_120072 | JGI IMG/M metagenome (GOLD analysis project Ga0075343, IMG submission 120072) | Natural and restored wetland microbial communities from the San Francisco Bay, California, USA, that impact long-term carbon... | ecosystem: Environmental > Terrestrial > Soil > Wetlands...
ATCCCGGGGCCTGCCTGCCGCACCGCTATCAGCATCGCCTCGTGCTTGTCCTCGTGGCGGTGGAGCTCTTCGCGATAGCGCGCGGTGAGCAGCAGCGCGTAGTCCGTCCCCGCGCCGAACACGAGCACGAGCAGGATGCCGCCCGTCTGGCCGTTCACCACCACGCCGGCGTCGACGAGCAGCGAGCCGATTCCGCGCACGAGCCCCTCGGCGAAGAAGACGGCGAGCAGCGGAAGCACCCAGAAGATCGGGCTGCGGTAGATGATCACGAGCAGCACGAAGACGAGGAGCGCGGTCGCGAGGAGCAGCGTCGAGTTGATTCCTTCGAAGGCCGCGCTCGCGTCGGCGGAGTAGCCGGCCGGCCCGGTGACCTTCGCTTCGAGCCCGGCCGGCAGGTTGTCCGAGATGGTCTCCCGAGTCGAGTCGACTGCCTCGATGAGGATCTCCTCGTCTCCGTCCGTGAGGATCTGCACGACGAGGAGTGCGGCCTCGCCGTTCTCGGACGGCTGCGCCGGGCTCACGGAGACGACCCCCTCGGGAGGGTTGTCGGCGAGCTCGGCCTGCGCGCGCGCGATGTGCTCGCGGTCGGCGGCGGTCAGGCCGCCGTCGCGGGCGAAGACGACGATCGCCTCGATGCCCTCCGCCGAGCCGAACTGATCCGAGAGCTCGAGCGCCTGCACGGACTCCGCGTCCTCCGGCAAGAAGCTCGCCGGCTCGTTCTTCTGCTTCGACTCGAAGCTGCCGATGAGCGGCCCGAGCGCGACGAGCGTCACGAGCCACAGGGCGAGGACGACGAACTTCGAGCGCCGACCGGAGACAAGGCGAGCGAACGTGGTCACGCTCTGGACTCTATACGAACTCTGGACGAAAGTGTGACGAAAGAGTCACGCCAGCTCATGCCAGCGTCGGTAGCGAACAGCTCGCCGTGCGGTCCGTTCGTCGATGCCCTTCTCGATGAGCTCCTGCCGGACCTCGCCCTCCTGCGCCATGCGCAGGAAGAGCCATGCCAGCGCCACCACGGTCACGATCGACCCCTCGAGCATCATGAGCGAGCCAGCGAGTCCCTGATCCGCGCTCGGTGAGAGGCCGAGGTACTCATCCCCGTCTGCGTACACGTCGTAGAACGCGGAGCCCGCCCAGACGAAGACGTTTCCGACCACGGTCGCCACGAGCCGGACACCGACGATGTAGGCGAGCTTCGCGCCGGTCCCGAACCACTCGGGCGCAGGGAGCGTCTCGAGAACGGGAAGCCAGAGGACGATCCCGGCGCTGAAGAAGGCGATGTGCTCGACGGCGTGCAGCGCCGAGTTCTCGACGGCGCCCTCGTAGAGGAACGGCAGATGCCAGAGGACGAGGTTCGCGGTCCAGATCGGCAGGGCCACGAACGGGTTCGCCAGCACCTTGAGCCGCAGCACGCCGGGGAGCGCGAGGATCGGGCGGAGGAGCGGGCCGGTCAGCCCGGCGAGAATGCACAGGGGAGCGAGATCGCCGATGAGGAGGTGCTGGCCCATGTGGAACGCGAAGAGCTCCTCCTCGCCGATGCGGTCGATTGGCGAGGCCACCGCGACGACGAGGAGCGACAGGCCGAGCATGAAGAGCGCGATGCGCCAGGTGGGAACCGGCTGCTCGCGGCGGGCCAGCGTGCGCGCACGCACGCCGTACGCGATGCCGACGAGGACGATCGGCGCGAGCTGGAGCGGGTCGAGCGTCCAGCTCGTCAGCAACGACGGCTCCGTCACGTGGCGGACTGTACGCTCGGGCCGTGGCGGGCGAGCAGACCTACGAGGCCGCCGGAGTGTCGATCGACAGGGCGGACGCGGTGGTCGAGCGGCTTCGCGCCGCGGTCGAGTCGACGGGAGCGCGCCGCTTCGGCGTCTTCGCCGGCCTCCATCCCCTCGGCGACGGAAGCTACCTCGCGGCCTCGACGGACGGCGTCGGGACGAAGCTCATCCTGGCGCGGCAGCGCGGTGCGCTTCGCGCCTGCGGGGCCGACCTCGCGGCGCACTGCATCAACGACGTGATCACCACGGGCGCTGACCCGCTCTTCCTCCTCGACTACGTGGCGGCGAACCGGATCGACCTCGCGCTCGTCGCCGAGCTGGTCGAAGGCGCGGCGACGGTGTGTCGCGAGGCCGGCGTCGCGCTGGTCGGTGGCGAGACCGCCGAGCTGCCGGGGATCTATCGCGAAGACGAGCTCGACTTCGCCGGCACGTGCGTCGGCATCGTCGACCGGGCCGCGCTCGTCGACGGCACCTCGATCGCCGAGGGCGATGCGGTCGTGGGGTTCGCTTCGGCGGGCGTCCACGCGAACGGCTTCACGCTCGTGCGGCGCGTGCTCGAGACCAAGGATTACGACGGCGACGACCTGCTTGCGCCGACCCGGCTCTACCTCGACGTGGTGCGCCGACTGCGCGCCGAGGCTCGCGGCTTCGCGCACGTCACCGGGGGCGGGATCGCGGGCAACCTCGCGCGCATCATCCCGGACGGCCTTGCGGCCGAGATCGACTGGGATGCGTGGGAGCGACCGGCGGTGTTCGGCTGGCTCGCAGGCCACGTTCCCGAGGACGAGCTGCGGCGCGTCTTCAACCTGGGGATCGGGTTCCTCGCCGTCGTGCGCGATCCGGGTGAGGATCTCGTCATCGGGAGGGTCGTGCGCGCGTGATCGGCGTGCTCGTCAGCGGGGAGGGGTCGAATCTGCAGGCGCTCCTCGACGCGAGGCTCCCGGTCGTCGCGGTGGCGTCGAACCGCGGTGGCGTTCGTGCGCTCGACCGCGCGGACGCGGTCGGGGTGGCGACTGCGGTCTTCGCGCTCGAGGAGTACGCGAATCGCGACGAGCGCGACGCCGCCATGGCGGACTGGCTCGCCCGGCACGAGGTCGACCTCGTCGTCTGCGCGGGGTACATGCAGCTCCTCCGACCTGCATTCCTCGATCGCTTCCCCGACAGGGTGGTCAACGTGCATCCCGCGCCGCTGCCGGAGTTCCCCGGCGCGCATCCGCTCGAGGACCTGCTCGCCGCGGGTGCTGCCGCGGCTGCGGCAACCGTGCACTACGTGGACGAGGGTGTCGACACGGGTGCCGTGATCGCCGCGGAGCCGGTCCCCGTCGTCGAAGGTGACACCGTCGAGTCGCTGCGCGAGCGTGTGCACGAAGCGGAGCATCGACTTCTCCCGAAGGTGGTGGCCGAACTGTGCGCGCGCTGATCTCCGTCTACGACAAGACGGGTGTTGTGGAGTTCGCGGGCGGGCTTGCCGAGCTCGGATTCGAGCTCGTAACGAGCGGCGGCACAGCCGAGGCGCTCACCGAGGCAGGTCTGCAGGTGACGAAGGTGGAGGACGTCACCGGCTTTCCCGAGCTCTTCGAGGGTCGCGTCAAGACGCTCCACCCGCGGATCCACGCCGGGATCCTGGCGCGGCGCGATCGTCCTGAGGACATCGGTGCGCTCGGCGAGCACGCCATCGAGCCGTTCGACCTCGTCTGCGTGAACCTCTACCCGTTCGAGCTCGCCGTCGATCGGCCGGAGCTGGACGAGGAGGGCCTGCTCGAGATGATCGACGTCGGCGGGCCGGCGATGTTGCGCGCGGCTGCCAAGAGCTTCGCGTCGGTCGTCGCCGTGTGCAGGCCGAGCGACTACGGAGTCGTGCTCGAGGAGCTCTGGTCGGGGATGGGGACGACGACCCTCGCACTACGCCGGAAGCTCGCAGCGATTGCGTTTGCGCGGTCCGCCGCGTACGAGGCCGCGATCGCGCGCTGGTTCCAGCGCGACCAGGGCTTCCCGGAGACGCTCGTGCCTGCCTTCGACCGCTTTCGCGATCTCCCGTATGGCGAGAACCCCCATCAACGCGCGGCGTATTACGCAGAGCGCGGCGCACGGACGCACCTGCTCTCCTTCGTCAAGCAGCACCAGGGCAAGGAGCTCTCGTTCAACAACCTCAACGACCTCTCGGCGGCGCGGCTCCTCGCCCTCGAGCTGGATGCCCCGGCGTGCGTGATCGTGAAGCACGCGAACCCGTGCGGTGTGGGCGTGGCGGAGGGCGTCGACGAGGCGTACGAGCGCGCGCTCGCGGCCGATCCGGTGTCCGCGTTCGGCGGCGTCGTCGTGCTCAACCGCCTGGTGACCGCGCCCCTCGCCGAGCGGCTGGCCGAGCAGTTCGTCGAGGTGCTCTTCGCGCCCGCATACGAGCCGTCGGCGCTCGATGTGCTCGCCGCGAAGCCGGCGCTCCGTGTTCTGGAGCACACCGAGCAGCGGGCGCCCGACGAGGCCGAACGCGACTACCGGCGGGTGATCGGCGGCTTGCTCGTGCAGGATCGTGACCGCGAGGTCGCGTCGCGACCTGCGCTGGAGGTCGTGTGCGGCGCGGTTTCCGAAGAGCAGTGGGACGACGTCCTCTTTGCCTGGCGGCTGGTCAAGCACGTGACGTCGAACGCGATCGTGCTCGCGCGGGGCGGGCAGACGCTGGGAATCGGCGCCGGGCAGATGAGCCGTGTCGACGCCGTTCGGATCGCCGTGGAGAAGGCGCGCGAGCTCGGGCACTCGCTCGAGGGCGCGGTGCTCGCGTCGGACGCCTTCTTTCCGTTCGCCGACGGCCCGCAGCTGGCACTCGACGCCGGCGTGGCGGTTCTCGTCCAGCCTGGCGGCTCCAAGCGCGACCCCGAAGTGATCGACGCGGTGGACGAGGTCGGCGCGGCCATGGTCTTCACCGGTCGGCGGCACTTCAGGCACTGATGGACGCCTTCGATCTCGACGTGCGCCGGCACGTGTACTTCTCGGTCGTCGCCAACGGTCGACCGCCGACCACGGCTGAGGTGGCCGCGGCGTTCGCCATCGACGAGGGCGTCGCCGAGTCGGCGTACCGCCGCCTGCACGACGCGCACGCGCTCGTTCTCTTCCCCGGCACGACGGATGTCTGGATGGCCAATCCGTTCTGCTTCGCGCCGACCGTTCACCGGGTCATCGCCGGAGGGCGGACGTGGACCGGGACGTGTGCGTGGGACGCACTCGGGATCCCGGCGGCGCTGGGCTGTGACGGGCGGATCGAGTCGGCCTGCGCGTGCTGCGGCGAGCCGGTCGCACTGGAAGTGCGCGCCGGCGAGCTCACCCAGGGCTCCGACCTGCTCGCCCATATTCTCGTGCCTGCTCGTGACTGGTGGGCCGACATCGGCTTCACCTGAAGCACGATGGTCTACCTCCGGTCGGAGGAACACCTAGGGAGGTGGCTCGACGCGAATGGCTGGGAGCCCGGTGCCACGCTCGGCGCCATAAAGCTGAACGACCTCTCGCGCGAGTGGTGGGGGACGCGGCTCGACGCGCGCTGGCGCCCACGAGCGGCGGCTGAGTCCCAGGCGATCATCGATCGGCTGGGACTCGCAGGCGAGTTCTGGTCGTACGGCTAGAAGTAGGCTTCGCGGCTCATGGCGCGCCAGTACCCCACCGTGCTCGAGCTCGTCGGGCACACGCCGATCGTTCGCCTCGAGCGGTTGTCGCGTGACGTGCCGGGTGAGCTGCTGGCGAAGCTCGAGTACCTGAACCCGGGCGGCTCGGTGAAGGACCGGATCGGCATGGCGATGGTCGAGGCCGCGGAGCGGGACGGCCGGCTCAAGCCCGGAGGGACGATCGTCGAGCCCACGAGCGGCAACACCGGCGTGGGGCTCGCGATCGCCGCCGCGCTACGCGGCTACCGCTGCATCTTCGTGATGCCCGACAAGATGAGCCAGGAGAAGATCTCGATGCTGCGCGCATACGGCGCAGAGGTCGTGATCACGCCGACGGCCGTCGACCCGCACTCACCCGAGAGCTACTACGCCGTCTCGGATCGGCTCGCCGAGGAGATTCCCGGCGGGTTCAAGCCCGACCAGTACTCGAACGACGCGAACCCGCAGGCGCACTACGAGACGACCGGGCCGGAGCTCTGGGAGCAGACGGACGGCGGCGACATCGACGCGGTCGTCATCTCGGTCGGAACAGGCGGGACGATCACGGGCGTCGGGCGCTACTTCAAGGAGAACGGTTCGCGGGCGAGGATCGTCGGCGTCGATCCCGAGGGCTCGGTGTTCACCGCCGACGAGGAGCACCCGGAGGGGCCGTATCTCGTCGAGGGGATCGGCAAGGAGTGCTGGCCCGACACCCTCGACGCGTCCGTCATCGACGAGTGGATTCGCGTGTCGGACCGCGACTCGTTCCTGACCGCACGGCGGCTTGCGCGGCAGGAGGGATTGCTCGTCGGCGGCTCGACCGGCTCGACGGCGTGGGCCGGGATCCAGGTCGCGAAGCGGCTCGGCCCCGAGTCGCGCGTGCTGATGATGTTCCCCGACTCCGGCCGCTCGTATCTCTCGAAGTTCTACGACGACAACTGGATGATCCAGTACGGCTTCCTGGAGCGCACCACACCGCCGCCTTCGATCGAGGAGGTGCTGCGCTTCCGCCACGTCGGGCACGAGGTGCCCGACCTCGTCACGATCGGTTCGCACGAGAAGGTCGGCGCGGCCATCGACGCGATGCAGCGCTACGGCATCTCGCAGGTGCCCGTCGTGCGCGGCGAGCCCGTCGACTCACTCGCGGACGTCGTGGGATCGCTCCAGGAGCGAGAGCTCCTCGAGCGCGTCTTCAAGAATGCGGACGCGTTGAACGAGGACGTCGCCGTCGCGATGCAGCCTCCGCTGCCGGCGGTGGATGCGGACGCGTCGGTCGACCAGGTCTACGAGGGATTGTCCGGCGGCGCGGGCGCAGTGGTCGTCGTCAGCGACGGACGGCCGACCGGCATCCTCACACGGTCTGATCTGCTGGAGTTCCTCGCGGCACGACGGTCGCAGGTCGGGACGCCTTCCGCGGGAACTCGGCTCTGATCGCGACGTAGACCGCGCCGATCACGAGCCCGGCCCCGGCGAGCGCCAGCGGACTCGGCCGTTCGCCGAGAAAGAGCATCCCGAGCGCGATCGCGACGAGCGGGTTCACGTACTGGTGCGTCACCACGAGCGAGATCGGCGCGACGCGCAGGAGCCACGCGTAGGCGGAGAAGCCGACGAGCGAGCCGAAGATCACGAGATAGACCCAGGCGAGGAGCGAATCGAGCGCGAACGCGCTCGTCCCAAGCTCGCCGTATTCACCGAACGCGGCTGCGCCGACCATGAGCAGCACTCCGCCGAGAGCCATCTCCCAGGCCGCCGCGACGAACGGGTCACGGGGCAGCGTCACCTTGCTCGAGAGGAACGAGCCCGTCGACCAGGCGATCGCCGCGGCCAGCATCACCGCGAGTCCCAGCGCCGTCGAGCCCGATCCGAGCCCGGGCGCGACGACGAGGAGCAGGCCGGCGAGTCCCGCCAGCGTGCTCAGCCGGGTGGCTCGCGCAGGGTTCTCCCGCGCGACGACGCGCAGGACGATGATCTGGAGCGGAACGGTGCCGGCGATCATCGCGGCCACGCTCGAGTCGATCCGCGTCTCGGCGACGTGCACGAGCCCGACGCCGAAGCCGAGCATGAGGCCGCCCGCGATGCCGGTGCCGAGCAGTTCGGAGCGCGAGATGCGCAACGAGATGCCACGGAGCGCGAGGATCCCCGCCAGGATCAGCGCGGCGACCAGGAAGCGCGAGCCTGCGGCGAGCAGTGGCGGGATCGTCTCCACCGCGACCTTGATCCCGAGGTACGTCGAGCCCCAGAGCACGTAGACCAGCGCGAGGGCGATCCAGACGTGCTTGACGGGAGCGGTCACAGAGAGAAGAACGCGGTTGGGGCCATGTGTGTGAGAACGGCCGGCCTCGCCGCCGAACTCCCGAATGGACATTCGGGCCGCTGCTCGAGTGAAGTTGCGCGGCTAATGCCGACGGGGCTGGGTCAGACGCGGTTCGCAAGCCCTGACCTACGCCGCCGTGCGCTGAGGCGGCCACGCCTCCGGTGTCGCGGTGGATCAGTCCCAGCGGCGCGAGAGACGGAACGCGGCGTTGATGAGACCGACGTGGGAGTACGTCTGCGGGAAGTTGCCGCTCTGCTCCAGAGTGTCCGGGAGAATGTTCTCCGAGTACAGGCCGAGGCCGTTGTCGAGCGACAACAGGCGGTCGAAGAGCTCCCGCGCCTCGTCCGTGCGCCCGATGAGGGCGAGCGCCTCGACGAGCCAGAAGGTGCAGACCGTGAACGCGGCCTCCATGTGGCCGAAGTCGTCACGTACCGCATAGCGCCGCAGCAACCCGCCGTCCACGCGCAGCGCCTCCCAGATCGCCGACACATGCCGGGACGCTCGTTCATCGTCGTCGCCGAAGTACCCCAGGTGCACCGCGAGGAGCATCGCCGCGTCGACCTGCGGCTCGCCCGCAACCTGGGTCAAGGCGCCGACGCCCTCGTCCCAGCACTGCGTCTCGAGCACCTCTCGTGCGCGAGCTTCCACGGAGCGTGCTCGGCCCGCGAGCTCCGGCGCCTCCAGCGCGTTGAACACCTCCGCCGCTCGTCGGGCCCCGGCCCAATGCATGAGCACCGAGAACGAGTGCAGCCGCGTCTTCCCGCGGAACTCCCAGAGGCCCGCGTCCGGCTCTTCGAGCCGCTGCTCCATCTGATCGAGCAGCCCCTCGATCATGTCGACGGCCGTGTGCCGCGGCACCTCGCCCACGAAACGTGCGTCGAGGAAGAGGCGGCTGACCCCGAGCACCATCTCGCCGTAGACGTCGTTCTGCACGTGCTCGAAGGCCTGGTTGCCGATCCGCACCGGTCCGTCGCCCTCGAAACCGGAGAGATGTTCGAGGATCTTCTCCTCCGCCCGCGAGTCGCCGTTGATCCGATATGCGGGCTGGAGGACGCCTTCGCGCTCTTCGCCGAGGTTGCGGAGGTACTCGAGGAAGCGCTCCATCTCCTCGGAGTGCCCGAGCCGCTCGAGCGCGTTCAGCGTGAAGTACGCGTCGCGCAGCCAGCAGAAGCGGTAGTCCCAGGTACGGCCCGAGCGGGGGTGCTCGGGCAGGCTCGTGGTCGTCGCGGCGAGCAGTGCGCCCGTATCCTCGAACTGGTGGAGCTTGAGCGCGAGCGCCGAGCGTACGACCTCGCGCTGATAGTCGCGGGGAACGCGTGTGCCCTTCACCCAGCGCCGCCAGTAGTCGAGCGTGCGTTCGAGGAAGCGCTCGGCAGTCTCCTCCAGCCCGGCCTCGAGCGGCTCACCCCACGTCAGGACGAGGTGGCGATCCTGCTCCAGGAGGAAAGGACGCTCGTCCTCGACATAGGTCAGAGGCAGGTTCGTCGTCAGCCGCACCGGGGCAGGGAAGCCTGTGAACTCGATGTGGTTCGACGCCTTCCACCGCCCGATCTCGTCCAGGCCGTACTCGTACGTCGGCCGGCAGCGCACGCGCGCACGGGCTTCGCCCTCGAGCGGCCGGAGGATGCGCACGAGCATCGACGGCTTGAAGAAGCGGTCATACAGGTTGAAGCGCGGCGCGAAGTCGATGAGCTCGAACGCGCCCGCTTCGCTACGGAACAGTGTCCGTAACACATTGGTGTTCTCGAAGTACGACTGCTCGATCGCCGTGGCGTCGATTCCCTCCACCACGAATGCGCCCCCCTTGTCGCGGTCGAGCAGCGGACCGAAGACGAAGCTCGAGTCTGGCCGCGGCCAGCACATCCACTCGACCGAGCCCTCCTTCAGGAGCGCGCTGTACGAGCAGTTTCCGATGATGGCGTGGTTGCGGCTCATGGACGAAGCTATTCGACGCGTAGGTTCTACCTACCTCGTATCGGCACGAAGGGAGGACAGCTGACACGGCACGCCGGACAGCACGGGCTCGTCATCGCGAGCAATCGCTTGCCGATCCGCCTCACGGTTTCCGGCGGTGAGGTCACGGTCGCGCGGAGCGCAGGCGGGCTCGCCACGGCGCTGCAGGCGGTTCGCGGCGAGGCCGCGTGGGTTGGCTGGCCGGGCGCCGTCGTTCCGGCGTCACTCGAGGGCGCTGTTGCGAAGCGACTTCGACGGGACAACTTCGACCCGGTGTTCCTCACACGAGCCGAGGAGGACGACTTCTACAACCGCGTGTGCAACGACACGCTCTGGCCGCTCTTCCACTACTTCTCCGACCGCCTGCGCATCACGCCCGAGGCCTGGCAGCGCTACGTCGAGGTGAACGCGCGCTTCACGGAGGCGATCCTCGCGCACTGCGAGCCCCAGAGTCGCGTGTGGGTGCACGACTTCCACCTCATGCTCGTTCCCGCCATGCTGCGGACGCGCGCGCCGCGGCTCTCGATCGGCTTCTTCCTGCATACGCCGTTCCCGTCGTCCGAGGTGTACCGCCTGCTGCCGGCGCGCGAGGAGCTTCTACGCGGCGTGCTCGGCGCCGACTACGTCAGCTTCCAGATCGGCGACTACGCACGGCACTTCCGCTCGTCCTGCCTCCGTGTTCTCGGCATCGACTCCGAGCCCGACTCGCTCGAGATCGAGGGTCGGCGTGTCGGCATCGGCGTCGACCCGATCGGGATCGACGTCCAGGGGTTCCGCGAGACCCTCGCCGACGCAGAGACGGCACGGCTGCTCGCCGACCTCGAGCACCAGTACCAGGGTCGCCAGCTCATTCTGGGCGTCGAGCGGCTCGACTACACGAAGGGCATCCCGCAGAAGCTCCAGGCGTACGAGCGCTTTCTCGAGCTGGACCCGTCGCGTGCGCGAACCACGACGATGATCCAGGTGCTCGTGCCGTCGCGGCTCGAGAGCCCGGAGTATCGCGCGCAGCGCGACGAGATCGAGCTCCTGATCGCGCGCATCAACGGCCGCTTCGGGCAGCCTGGCTCGACGCCGGTCGAGTACATCCACCGCGACATCTCGAAGACGGCGCTCGTCGCTCTGTATCGCCGAGCCGACGTGATGATGATCACGGCACTGCGCGACGGGATGAACCTCGTCGCCCACGAGTACGCCCTCTGCCAGTCCGAGCCCGGCTTACCGGGGCGGTGGCGTGGCGCGTTGCTCCTCTCCGAGTTCGCAGGAGCTGCACAGGTTCTCCCGGGCGCGCTCCTGGTCAACCCCTGGAACGTCGACGGCGTCGTCGACCACCTGGCGACCGCACTCGACCTCCCCGCCCGTGAGCGCCAGCGTCGGCTCGAGACGATGGCCAAGCGAGTCGAGGATCTGGACACACGGCGTTGGGCCGAGGGATTCCTGACGCGGCTCGGGCGCTACTCGAGGCGTGAGCGTCAGATCAAGCGGCCGCCGACGGTCGACGACGCGATCGCGGAGCGGATCGGCCGGCGCTTCGCCCGCGCTCGCGCTCGCACGGTTGTCCTCGACTACGACGGCACCCTGCGCGAGTTCGAGCTGCACCCCGATCTCGCCCAACCAACGCAGGAGATACGGCGGCTGTTGCGCGGCCTCGCCGGGCTTCCCGATACGGAAGTGCACATCGTGAGCGGCCGGCGGCGCCGGAACCTCGAGCAGTGGTTCGGTCGGCTACCCGTCCACCTCTGCGCCGAGCACGGCTACCTCGCGCGTGCGCCGGGTGGCGAATGGCGCACGCTGGTCGATCTCGACCTGACCTGGCTACGACCCATCGAGCGGCTGCTCAGGCGTGTCGCCGCGGACGTCCCGGGCGCCCATGTCGAGCGGAAGTCGTGCAGCGTTGCGTGGCACTACCGGCAGGCGGAGCCCGAGTACGGCTCCTGGCGTGCGCGCGAGCTCCTGAACGATCTCCACCAGCACCTCGCAGGCGCCCCGGCGGAGATCCTCACCGGCCACCAGGTCGTGGAGGTGCGAGCGCTCGGTGTCGACAAGGGTGTCTACGTCCGCAGCCTCTTCCCTGACGGCCGGGAGTCGACGCACTTCGTGCTCGGCCTCGGGGACGACCGGACGGATCACGACCTGCTCGGCGCGTTGCCGCCCGGCTCGGTCGCCGGGCACGTCGGCGGCCTGCTCCCCTCGACGAACTCACCGGATGGGCGCCGCGAGGACATCCATCTCGTCGGCCCCGG
>Ga0075343_1000155_pt1 | contig 11886 bp, 10 predicted proteins | sample RushOxbow_ThreeS_2_FD_120072 | JGI IMG/M metagenome (GOLD analysis project Ga0075343, IMG submission 120072) | Natural and restored wetland microbial communities from the San Francisco Bay, California, USA, that impact long-term carbon... | ecosystem: Environmental > Terrestrial > Soil >...
CTACTTCCGTGTGGGCGTCGCGGCGTTCACCGAGAAGCGTAAGCCCGAGTTTCGAGGAAGCTAGCTTCGCTCCCACGCCAGGCCGGCGGCGAGCACGACCTCGTCACGCGGCGCGACGAGCTGCATGTTCCCGATCGCGAGCCCGGCCCAGCCCGTGAGATTCACCCAGCGCAGGAACGAGGTGAGCGGAAGGCGCACCTCGAGCTCGTCGGCCTCCTCGTCCGGGAGCTCGATGCCGATGCACGGGCTGACATAGAGATCGACCTCCGGCTCGTACTCCCGCCACGCCTGGATCGCCCGGTACGCGGCTTCGACCTCCTCCGCGGTCGCGCGCTGGGCGGCCTCGAGCTTCGTCCTCATGATCGCGCCGTACTCGTCCGCGCGCGTCGGGAAGGTCGAGGCATGCGACTCCAGCGCCTCGTGCTGGAACTGCGGCCAGGTGTTCGCACTCGCGTCCGGGATCTGCGCCTCGACGACCCGTGCGCCGAGACGCTCGAGATCCGCCGCCCAAGCCTCGGCCTCGTCCGAGACCTCCGTCAGCCGGCCGTCGCCGATCGCAGGGGGCCGACGGACGAGCCCGATGGTGAGCCCGGCGAGGCGCGGCTCGGGGATCGGGCGCTCGGCCATGACCGACCACATGAGCGCAACATCCTCGACGCTGCACGCCATCGGCCCGACCGTGTCGAGCGTCGGGACGAGCGGAAAACAGCCATCGGTCGGGATGAGCCCCCACTGCGACTTCAACCCGACGACCCCGCACGCCGCCGAGGGCAAGCGGATCGAGCAACCCGTGTCCGAGCCGAGAGCGAGCTCGCACAGGCCCGCGGCGAGGGCTGCGGCGGAGCCGGAGGACGACCCGCCGGTGGTCTTGCCCGGCTGTGCCGGGTTGTGGCACGTCCCGTACCACTCGCTCTGGCCGAGGACACTCCACGCGAACTCCGGAAGGTGCGTCTTGCCGACCATGACTGCGCCGGCGTCAACGAGCCGCCGGACGACGGTGGCGGTGCGCTCGGGCACATGGTCGGCGTAGAGGCCCGAGCCGTACGTCGTGCGAATGCCGGCGGTGTCGAAGAGATCCTTGACCCCCAGCGTTCGGCCGCTGAGCGGGCCGGGCTTCGCTTCGGCGGGCTCGACGCGCGTGATGAACGCATTCAGATCGTCGGTCACGTCCGCAACCTATGCCAAGTAACAACTTGTCACATGCACCCGAACCGCGTGGGCGCGCCCGTACGAGCTAGTGACAACTTGCAACTTGCCCGCCCGCGCTCGCTCAAGGCACCTGCGCGATGCACTCGATCTCGACCGTCGCGCCCTCGACGGCGAGGCGCGGCACCTCGACGAGCGTCGAGGCCGGGCGTGTCGTGCCGAACATCTCCTGGCGCACTGGATTGATCTTCGGCCGGTCGTCGATGTCGGTGAGAAAGACGGTGACCTTGACGACGTCCTCGAAGCCACAGCCGCCGGCGGCGAGGATCGCGCGCATGTTCTCGAACACCTGCCGTGTCTGCGCGACGACATCGGCGCCACCGACCAACCGTCCCTCACCGTCGACGGCGACGACCCCGGAGACGTACAGGAAGCCGCCCGCGCGCACCGCGTCGGTGAAGTGCGAGATGGGCTCGGCGAGCCCGTCGACCCGGATCTCTTCGCGATTCATGTCTCTCCTCTCAGCTCGCTGAGCTTGATGCGGGGGCTGATCCGCTCGGGATCGACCGGGAGCTCGAGCACGGCCGGTTTCCTCGCTGCGAGCGCGCGCTCGAAGGCGTCTTCGAAGTCCTCGGTGCGCGCGACGCGCTCACCGTGCGCGCCGTAGGCACGAGCGAGCGCAGGGAAGTCCGGGTTGTCGAGGTCGGTGCCGATCACGCGCCGGGGATAGGCACGCTCCTGGTGCATGCGGATCGTCGCGTACATGCCGTTGTTGACGAGCACGATCACGATCGGGAGGTCGTACTGCACCGCGGTCGCGAGCTCGGGGGAGCTCATGACGAAGTCACCGTCTCCCGTGAAGCACACCACGACTCGCCGTGGGTGCACGAGCTGCGCCGCAACCGCCGCGGGAACCCCGTATCCCATCGACCCCGAGCGCGGGCACGCCTGCGTTCCGAACTGCGTGAACTCGGCGAACCGATGCGCCCACACGGTGAAGTTCCCCGCGCCGCAGGTCTGGACGGCATCGCCGGGGAGGCGCTCCCGTAGCAGGGCCATGATCTCGCCCAAGTCGACGTCACCCTCCATCGGCTGGTGTTCGAGCGTCCGCTCGTACTCGGAACGCGCCGCGTTCGTCCACGCGACCCAGCGCGACTCGACCGGCTCGAGCGCACGAAGCGCAGCTGCCGCTTCCTCGAGCGTCGCGTGGATACCGAGCGCCGGTGTGTGCACGCGGCCGAGCTCGTCGGGGTCGGGATGAATGTGAATCAGCGTCTGACTCTGCAGCAGCGCGTACCGACGAGTCGGCACCTCGCCCAGCCGGCCACCGATCGCGAGCACGAGGTCGGCATCGCGGAAGCGTCCGGCAAGCGCCTCGTCCATCGCCACGCCGAGCACGCCGACATAGCTCGGCGAGCGGTTGTCGACGTAGTCCTGACAGCGAAACGACACGGCGACTGGCAGCGAGTGCGCCTCGCAGAACGCCTGCACGTCGCGGCTCGTCGCCGCCGTCCAGCCGCCCTCGCCCGCGACGACGAGCGGGCGCTCCGACGCAGCGAGAAGCTCGCGCACACGCGCGAGGTCGTCGTCGGTCGGCGCGACCCGGGGCACGTCGACACGCATGCCGTCTTCGACGTCGGCCTCCTCGACCAGAACGTCCTCAGGGAGCGCCAGCACGACCGGACCGGGCCGACCCGAGCAGGCGAGGGCGTACGCCTCGGCCATGTGCTCGGGGATCCGCTCGGCCGCGTCGACCTCCCACGCAGCCTTCGCGATCCCGCCGAACACCTCGGCGTAATCGAGCTCCTGCCAGGCTTCGCGGCCGCGAAACGCTCGCGGCACCTGGCCGACGAGCAGGAGCATGGGCGACGAGTCCTGCTTCGCCGTGTGGACACCGACAGCCGCTTGCGTCGCGCCCGGCCCTCGCGTCACGAGGCAGATCCCCGGCCGCCCGGTGAGCTTTCCATACGCCTCGGCCGCGTTCGCCGCGCCCTGCTCGTGGCGGCAGGTGACGAGCCGGATCGGCGAGTCGTAGAGCGCGTCGAGCACCGGCAGGTAACTCTCGCCCGGAAGACAGAACGCGAGGTCGGCGCCGTTGAGCTCGAGCTGGTCGACGACGATCTGGCCGCCCGTCCTCACAGACCCAGCGGCTCCTCGCGCAGCACCGTCGCGGTCTGCAGCCGTGGTCTGGCCTCGTCAGCGGGATCGACGTAGCGGATCGTCCGCCGCCCGGCCCACTCTGCCGGGAGCAGCAGGACGCGCACGAAGGCTGTCTGCTCCAGATCCGACGCGGTCGCGAGCACCGGGTCGTCGGCCCCCTCGAACCACGCGTCGCCCGCCGTGTACCGCCGTGGCGCTCCGTCGCCTCGGTCGATCGTCAGCTCACCGTGCAGCAGGCGACGGATCCCTGGGCCGGGATGGACGTGGCGATACGCGATCCCGCCGGGCGGGAAGTCGACGCGATCGAGACGCGCAATCCAGCCCGCCTTCGGGACGTCCACCTCGGCGCTCAGCGCATCGGCCGGCGAGCTGTCGAGCAGCTCCCACACGAGCTGCGTCCCGTCCTCGAGCGCGTGCTCCACCCGGTAGAGCGCGCCGTCATGCGGCGCTGTCGAAAGGGCGAAGATCAATGGAAGTACTGGCCGCCGTCGATGACCATCGTCTGGCCGGTGATGAAGTCGGCGGCCGGGGTGCAGAGAAAGCAGACGGCGCCGACGACGTCCTCGGGCACCTGATCGCGCTGCAGCGTCCGCGAGGCGACCGAGACGTCGCGCAGCTTCTCGATCACCTCGGGGTGCGACTTCACGCCGTCCGACATCGTGAACCCGGGAGCGACGCAGTTGACGTGGATCCCGTCTCGGCCCAGCTCCTTCGCGAGCGCGCGCGTCAACGCGACGATCGCGCCCTTCGAGGTGACGTAGTGCAGGAGGAACGGGACGCCACGGAACGGCGTGCCTGACGAGATGTTCACGATCTTGCCGCCGCCCTGGTCGCGCATGACCGGCACGACGGCGCGGCAGGTGAGGAACATCGACGCGACGTTCACCTCCATGACGCGGTTCCACTCCCCGAGCGGGATCTCCGTGAACGCGCGCATCTCGAGCGACGCATAGAGGCCCGCGTTGTTGACGAGGATGTCGATGCGGCCGTTGCGCTCGAGTGCCTGCTCCACCATCCGGGCGACGTCGTCCTCGGACGAGACGTCCGCGCGGATCCCACCCTCGGGCGGCTCGAGGTCGGCGATCACGACCTCCGCTCCCTCGGCCGCGAGCCCGGCGGCGATCGCTGCGCCGATCCCCTGCGCGCCGCCTGTGACGATCGCGACCTTGCCGTCGAGCGCGCTCACGAGACAACGCTTGCAACAACTTGTTGCAAGCCCTTCTGGTTGACGCGCCGCCACCACCGAGCGCTTGTGACAAGTTGTTGCAAGCTCATCGCAGCGGTGAGAACGACGTCGGGACGAGGATGCGGTTCTGCTGCGTGTGGAAGAGCGGCTGCACCTTGGCGAGAAACTCCTTCCAGCGCGGATCTGCCTGCAGCCGCGCCCGGCACTCCTCGCGCTCGGCAAAGGAGTCGTAGCGCCACAGAGTCGAGTACGTCGAGAGCGCTCCGATCTCGGTCGTGAACGCGCCGACGAGCCCGCCCAGGATCTCCTGCTGGAGCGGGATACCCTCCTCCTCGTACAGCCGCAGCACCTCGGGGAGCTTCCCGGCGTACACGTGGTAGTCGCGCTGCTCGACGATCACGGTCCGCCGATCCCTCCGATCGCCCAGTACTTGAGCTCGAGCCACTCGTCGATCCCGTACGAGGAGCCCTCGCGCCCGATCCCCGACTCCTTCACGCCGCCGAACGGCGCGACCTCCGTGGAGATCAGGCCGGTGTTAATGCCGACGATCCCGTACTCGAGCGCCTCGGCCACGCGGTTCACGCGACCCAAGCCCTGGGAGAAGAAGTACGCGGCGAGCCCGAACGGCGTGTCGTTGGCGATGCTGACTGCCTCCTCCTCGGTCGAGAAGCGCGCGATCCCGGCCACTGGTCCGAACGTCTCCTCGCAGCTCATCGCCGCCTCGGCGGACACGCCCGTGAGCACGGACGGCTGGAAGAACTGCCCCTCTATCCGCTCGCCGCCGACGAGCACCGCCGCGCCCCGCTCGGCCGCGTCCGCGACATGCCGCTCGACCTTCTCGATCGCCGGCTCGTCGATGAGCGGCCCGACGTTCACGCCCTCCGTAAAGCCGTCGGCGACCTTCAGCCCGCGGACCGCGTCGGTGAAGGCCGCAAGGAAGTCGTCGTAGATGCCCGCCTGTACGAGCATCCGGTTGGCCGAGATGCAGGTCTGGCCGGAGTTGCGGAACTTGCACGTCAGCGCACCCGCGACCGCCTCGCCGAGGTCGGCATCGTCGAACACGACGAACGGCGCGTTGCCGCCGAGCTCGAGCGAGATCTTTTTGAGTCCCGGCGCGCACTGCGCCATCAACAGCTTCCCGACCTCTGTCGAGCCGGTGAACCCGAGCTTGCGTACGACCCCACTCGACGTCATCTCACCACCGATCGCGGGCGCGTCTTCCGCAGCGCCCGTCACGACCGAGAACACCCCGGCCGGGACGCCCGCCTCCTCGCCGAGCGCCGCGATCGCGAGCGCGCTGAGCGGCGTCTGCTCGGCCGGCTTCAGCACCATCGTGCAGCCAGCTGCGAGCGCAGGCGCCGACTTGCGCGTGGGCATCGCCGCCGGGAAGTTCCAGGGGGTGATCCCCGCCGTCACGCCGACCGGCTCCTTCGTCACGTGGATGCGCTTGTCGGGCCACGGCGACGGGATCGTGTCGCCGTAGACGCGCTTGGCCTCCTCGCCGAACCACTCGTAGAAGGAGGCCGCGTACTGCACCTCGACCCGCGCCTCGGCGAGTGGCTTGCCCTGCTCGAGCACCATGAGCCGGGCGAGCTCCTCCTCGTGCTCGAGCATGAGATCCGACCAGCGACGCAGGACTGCCGCGCGCGACTTCGCCGTCCGCGAGCGCCACTCCGGCAGCGCACGCTCGGCTGCGGCGAGCGCGCGGCGCGTCTCCGCTGCGCCCATCCGCGGCACCTCGGCGAGCGTCTCGCCGGTGGCCGGATTCACGACAGGGAACATCCCGCCGGAATCGGCGTCGCTCCACTTTCCGTCCACGTACGCGCGCCGGTGAAGAAGCGGAAGCTCGACTGCGGTCACGAGTCAACGATAGTCGCGTGCGCGCGGCATGCCGCGAGCTGCCATCCGCCGGACGCACTCATGACCGGACTCCCGGTTCGGGGTCGAGTGCGAGCACCGCTACGCGGACTGCCGCCGCAGGTCAGCGAGCAACGCCTCCGCCTCGGCGACGAACCGGGTCGCGCGGACGCCGCGGTAGAAGGACAGCGCTCGCTCCACCTGTGCACGGCCCTCCTCCGCGCGCCCTTCGGCAAGCAGCTGCTCCCCGACTCGCAGGCGAAGGTATGCCTCGTCGTTCACCTTCCCGAGCTCTACGAGCGCATCCAGCGCGCCGAGGAGATCGCCTTCGAGCAGGGCAGCGGTGGCACGCTTTCGCGGCGTGTCGGCGACGTCGACGAGCGGTAGTCCGAGCTCGCCGGGATCCAGCCCCAGGAGCGCCCTCAGGAGCGCCGCCTCGTAGTGGACGAGCTCGAGCCCGATCTCGCTCGCTCGCGCCGTGTCGAGTGTCGACTCGAGCAACTCCCGCGCACCGGCGCGGTCGCCAGACCAGAGCCGGAGATATGCGGCGTATACGGTGACGGGACCTTTCACCTGGGGATCGGTCGCCGCGTCGGCGAGAGCGAGTGAACGCTGGATCTCAGGCTCCAGCTGGCCTGCGTCTCCGCGCGCGAACCTGATGCCGGCGCGAGAGAGGCGGCAACCGGACTCCGCGTAGAGCGGGTGGCCGGCCTCCACGTAGGCGAAGACGACTTCGGCGTGCTCGAGCGCCTCGTCCCACCGGCCGGACTCGAACGCAGTGTCGACGAGCTGGGTGCGCGCCCACCACGCCTGCCGGACGTGACCGTAGCGCTGTGCGGCGTCGAACTGCTGCTGCGAAAGCTCGTGAGACCGCTGGAGGTCTAACCCCGCGTTGAGCCAGCCGAGGTTGTTGAGGGCACGGAACAGCGCCTGCGGCGCGTTGGCCGCGTGGGCCAGCTCGATCGCCGTCTCGAGGTCGGCTTGGGCTCCCGTATCTCCGAGATCGGCATGTGATGTCCCGACGGTGACCAGCGCGTCGGCGCGGATGGCGTCGAGCCCGAGCGCCGCCGCCATCCGCTCCGCCTCCCGGCCCGACTCGATGGCGTCACTCCACATCCCGCCCAGCATCTGGAACCGGGCGGCCTGAGAGAGAGCTTGCGCATGCGCCGCGGAAGGGGGGCGTCCGCGCACGAGCTCGACCGCGCGCTCGACGTGCCTCGTCACGCCGGGCGCGTCACCGGTGTCGAACGCCATCTGAGCGAGGACGCACTCGGCTTCGGCGGCGGTCTCCGGATCCCCCGCCTGCACCAGCAGCTCCGACGCTTCCGCGAGACGGTCTGCCGCCGCGGGGTCGACCAGCGCGGACAGCGCGCTGCCCAGGCCGAACAGCAACCGGCCGCGTTCCTGGTCGGGCACGAACTCGAGCGCACGACGGTAGAAGCCCGTAGCAGCCGGAAAGGCGTTGAGCGCCAGTGCCCGGTCACCTGCCTCGCGGAGCGCGCGGGCGGCCCGCGCGGCGAGCGTCTCGTCCGGCTCCGAGTAGTCGAGCACGGCGATGTAGTGGTGCGCGAGCAGCTCCGCGAGATCCTCCGAGCGGCCGAGGGTCTCCAGCCAATCGGCGGCGCGGCGGTGCTTGTCTCCCCGCTGGGCCCGCGGGATCTGCTCGTAGGCGACTTCGCGGACGAGAGCGTGTCGGAATGCGTACTCGGTCTCGTTCGCGACGGAGCTTCGACGCTCTCGCTGGACGAACTCGCGGCGCTCGAGGCGATGGAGGGCCGCCTCGGCCTCGTGACGCTCGCGCCCCAGGCCGCCCACCCAGAACACCCGTCCGAGGACAGCCGCGTCCTGAAGCAGCTCCTTCTCGTCGCGCTCGAGCACGTCGAGACGGGCCGCGATGATTCCCTGCACCGTCTCCGGGAGCGAGGCGCCATCCGAGCGCTCGTCGAGCAGGCGAACGAACTCCTCCGCGTAGAGCGGGTTGCCGCCGGCTCGCTCGAGCAGCGTCGCCTGCAGGTCCGCGGGGATCGCGGCGCGGTCGAGGAGCGCGTGGACGAGCTCGGCCGTCTCGTTGCCCGAGAGTGGCGCGAGGGAGAGCGTGAGCGCGTTCGTCTTGCCGCCTCCCCAGCCAGAGCGCCGCGAGAGCAGCTCCGGGCGGGCGGTGGCGACCACGAGTAGCGGCACCTGCGTCGCCCAGTCGACGAGGTGATCCACGAAGTCGAGTAGGCCGTCGTCCGCCCAGTGGAGATCCTCGAAGACGAGGACGAGCGGCCGCTGGTCGGCGACTCCCTCGAGAAAGCCACGCCAGGCGGTGAATGCCTCGTCCTGGTTGTCGCTTCGGCCGCCGGTGTCCTCGATGCCTGCCAAGGGGCGGAGGTGCGCGACGGTCCACTCGACGTCGTCGGCAGGAACGGTCGCCACGACCGTCGCGCGGAGCTTCCGGTCGGCCTCCTCCTCGCTGTCGGTCTCGAGGATGCCGGCGTGCGCCTTGACCATCTCTCCGAGCGCCCAGAAGCTGATGCCGTCGCCGTACGGCAGCGACCGGCCCTGTCGCCAGAAGACGAGTTCGGGGTGGCGCTCGACCGCTCCGAACAGCTCGTACACGAGCCGACTCTTGCCGATTCCCGGCTCGCCGACGAGGGTGACGAGCTGGACGGAGCGTGCGCTCCAAGCTCGCTCGAACGCGTCCAGCAGCGAGTCGAGCTCTCGCCGGCGGCCGACGAGTGGCGTCCGCACGCGCGTCGAGATGTCGACGCCCACACGGCCGCGCGCCTCGAGGGCCTCCCAGGCCTCGACCGGCTCCGCCTTTCCCTTGGCCGCGATCGCCTCGGCTGGTCGATAGTCGATCGCGTCGCGCGTCGAGCGCCAGGTCGTCTCGCCCACGAGGATGCCGTTGACCGGCGCGTTCGACTGCAGCCGCGCCGCCGTGTTGACCACGTCGCCGGCGACCATGCCCTCGCCCTCCGCCGGCCGTGCGCCGAGTGAGACGAGTGCCTGGCCGGTGTTGACGCCGATCCGGAGCTGGAGCTCGACCTGCTCGTCGAGGATCCAGTCGCGGATGGCGAGCGCCGCCCGCACGGCACGCTCGGCGTCGTCCTCGTGCGCCACCGGAGCGCCGAACACGGCCATCACGGCGTCGCCGATGAACTTCTCGACCGTGCCCCCGAAGCGCTCGAGCTCGTCGCGCAGGCGCGCGTGGTACGGCCGGAGGAGCGAGCGCACCTCCTCGGGATCCATGCGCTCCGCACGAGACGTGAAGCCGACGAGGTCGGCGAACAGCACGGTGACGACCTTGCGCTCCTCGAGTCGCGCCTCCTCCGCCTCGCTGCCGAGCGGCCCGGCGCAGGCGTTGCAGAAGCGCGCGCCGGCGGGATTCTCCTGGCCGCAGCGGGGGCAGGCGAGCATCACCACGAACCCTACGGTGAACGAACCGTGGCTACCAGGCCGGCAGGCGGCGACGCCCGGCGAGCCCACAGCCGACCGCGGCGCACCCTCCTGCGGCAGCCGGCTCCGAGGAGGGTGGCCGTTGGCCGCAGACCACGGCCACCCTCCCCCGCGCCGTTACACGCCGGCGGGGACGCCGGCGAGCGCCTCCTTGACGGCCGCGAAGGTCGTCACGGTCGAGACGTTCTGCAGCGCGTAGTTGATCGAGGCGTCGTGCCACTCGGCATTCATCGTCGAGCAGCCGTCCTCGGGGACGACCATGAAGAAGCCCTTGTCGGCACCCGTTCGCGACGTGTGCTCGATGGACATGTTCGTCCACGCGCCGGTGATGATGATCGTGTCGCGGTCGAAGCCCGCGAGCAGGTTCTCGAGCTTCGTGCCCTGCCAGGCGCTCATCCGCATCTTCTCGATGACGAAATCGCCGTCCTGCGGCTCGAGGCCCTCGACCGGTGCGGCGCCCCACGTCCCCCGGACGAGCGCGCCCGTGTCCTTGACGCCCTGGAAGAGCGGGGCGTTCAGCTTCAGACCGGGTGCCCCCTCTTCGACGATGTAGTGGACGTGGATCACGGGGATGCCCTTGCTGCGGCAGACGTCGGCGAGCGAGCGCACGTTGGCCACGATGTTCTGCGCCTTCGCATGTTCCGGGGCACCCGTCTCGGCGAACGCGCCGCCGTCCATCATCACGTCGTTCTGCAGGTCCTGGATGATCAGCACGCAGCGGTCCGGATCCAGAGTCAGTCCTTCTTCGTTCATGCAGCCTCCTTTAGCCCATGTACGGCTCGCGCCGCGGTCCGACGATCGTCCTGATCGCGTACAGGGACGTCGAGCTCGGGATGTAGAGCGTGTGCCAGTCGTCGCCGCCCCACGTCATGTTCCCGGTGTTCTCGGGGACGAGGATCGTCCCGAGGTGCTCACCGCTCGGGGAGATCACCCAGACGCCCTGCGGGCCGGTGACCCAGATGTTGCCGCGCTCGTCGCACTTCATCCCGTCCGGGATGCCCTCCTCGATGACCCCTGAGCCGACGCCCTCGAAGAACATGCGGCCGTTCGAGATGTTGCCGTCTGCATCTGCGTCGTAGACCTTGATGAAGGCTCCGGGCGTGTCGTTGATGTAGAAGAGCGTCTCGTCCGGGTTGAAGCAGATCCCGTTCGGCATCTCGAACTCGTCGCGGCCCGTGATCAGCTGCGGGTCCCCGCCGCCCGGTGCGATCCGGTAGACACCCTGGAAGCCGAGCCGCCGCTCACGCGGATGGCCGAAGCCCGGCATACGGCCGTACCAGGGGTCGGAGAAGTAGATCGCGCCCGACGAGTGGACGCACACGTCGTTCGGGCTGTTGAGCTCCTCGCCCTCGAACTCCTGCGCGACGAACTCGCGAGTCCCGTCGACGTTCTCGCGGACGAGTGAGCTCGTCACGTGCTCGCAGACGAGCAGGTTCAGGTCGGCGTCGTACGTCATCCCGTTGCACTTGTTCGAGAAGTTCCTCATCTCGACGACGCTGCCGTCGGCCGGCGTGTACTTGCGACGCACGTCCCCCGGCATGTCGGAGAACAGGAGGTACTTGTCCTTCGGGTTCCAGATCGGCCCTTCTGTGAACGTGAAGCCCGTCGCGACGCGCTCGACCTTCGATCCTTCTTCGACGAGCTCGTAGATCGCGTCCGACTTCGCCTCGATCCCGAGGCCTGCTTCGGTGCTCGTCACCGTGCCCCCTTTCGTGGCGGAATGGTCGACGCGACTCTAATACGCGTCCGGCGTGCGCGAGAGGACAGCGCGGCGTGTCGTCACGGGAATCGGATGAGGAGCCGGCACGCGGCGGCTCCGTGGTGCATGCACTCGAGCTCCTCCACCTCGAGCGTCTCGTCGTAGACACGCCCCGTGCCCTCGACGAGGCCGCGCAGCATCGCGCAGATGCGCCGCGGCGAGGTGTAGACGATCTCGAGGCCGTTCTCCCCGAGATCCGTCAGCGCGAGTTGGGGCGGCCGCGCATCGGGCAGTGCGACGCGGATCACGTCGTGGATCGGCGTCTCGACGGTCAGCAAGAAGTCGCGTGCCGTCGGCGAGGCCTTGAAGAGCACCGCGTACAGGCGGGCGAACGTCC
>Ga0075343_1000156_pt1 | contig 11883 bp, 5 predicted proteins | sample RushOxbow_ThreeS_2_FD_120072 | JGI IMG/M metagenome (GOLD analysis project Ga0075343, IMG submission 120072) | Natural and restored wetland microbial communities from the San Francisco Bay, California, USA, that impact long-term carbon... | ecosystem: Environmental > Terrestrial > Soil > Wetlands...
ATCACTAGGCCCAGCTTTCGCTCCTGCTCGACCCGTCGGTCTCACAGTCAAGCTCCCTTGTGCCCTTGCACTCGACGTCTGATTGCCAACCAGACTGAGGGAACCTTTGGGCGCCTCCGTTACCTTTTGGGAGGCAACCGCCCCAGTTAAACTCCCCACCAGACGCTGTCCCCGACCCGGATAACGGGCCTGGGTTAGGGTCCCAACAAGTGAAGGGTGGTATTTCAAGGGTGGCTCCACGCGGCCCGAAAACCACGCTTCACAGCCTCCCACCTATCCTACGCAACACATGCCAAAACTCAACATCAAGCTAGAGTAAAGGTCCCGGGGTCTTTCCGTCCTGCTGCGGGTAACGAGCATCTTTACTCGTATTGCAATTTCGCCGAGTCCCTGGTTGAGACAGTGCCCAAGTCGTTACGCCATTCGTGCAGGTCGGAACTTACCCGACAAGGAATTTCGCTACCTTAGGACCGTTATAGTTACGGCCGCCGTTTACTGGCGCTTGGGTTCGAAGCTTCGACCCCGAAGGATCTAACCTCTCCCCTTAACGTTCCAGCACCGGGCAGGCGTCAGTCCGTATACGTCGTCTTGCGACTTTGCACGGACCTGTGTTTTTAGTAAACAGTCGCTTGGGCCTGGTTTGTGCCACCCCTTCGGGCTGACGACGCGAAGTCGCTCACCCTAGCGGGGTCATCCTTATCCCGAAGTTACGGATGGAATTTGCCGAGTTCCTTAACCAGGGTTCTCTCGATCGCCTTCGTATTCTCTACGTGCCCACCTGTGTCGGTTTGGGGTACGGGCACCTCACCAGCTCGCTAGAGGATTTTCTCGGCAGCATGGGATCACTCGCTTCACCAATAGAGGTTCGGCATCGTGCCTCAGGGTGATGACCTCCCGGATTTGCCTAGGAAGTCCCCCTACGCACTTACCCCAGGACAACCAACGCCTGGGTCGAGCTACCCTCCTGCGTCCCCCCTTCGCTGGCCTAGTACCGAGTGGGTCGGTAGCCCCCGAAGGGGTTCCCTTAGTACCTCGGATTCGGCCTGGGCGCGGATGAGGTGGTACTGGAATATCAACCAGTCGTCCATCGCCTACGTCTCTCGACCTCGGCTTAGGTCCCGACTAACCCTGGGCGGATGAACCTTCCCCAGGAACCCTTGGGCATTCGGCGGACGGGCTCCTCCCCCGTCTTTCGCTACTCATGCCGGCATTCTCACTTCCCACGCATCCACGGCTGGGTTACCCCGCCGCTTCACTCGCGTGGGAACGCTCCCCTACCGATCCTTCGACCTGGACCCGGGCGGCCTCCCGCCAGGGCCGAGTCATATGAAGGATCCCGCAGCTTCGGCTCCATGCTTGAGCCCCGTTACATCGTCGGCGCAGGAACACTTGACCAGTGAGCTATTACGCACTCTTTCAAGGATGGCTGCTTCTAAGCCAACCTCCTGGTTGTCTGTGCACTCCCACATCCTTACCCACTGAGCATGGAATTAGGGGCCTTAGCTGGCGATCTGGGTTGTTTCCCTCTCGGACACGGAGCTTAGCCCCCGCGCCCTCACTCCCGGGCTCTGGTGTTGCGGCATTCGGAGTTTGACTGAGTTCGGTAAGCTTGTAGGCCCCCTAGCCCAATCAGTGCTCTACCTCCGCAACAGAACGCCCGAGGCTGCCCCTAAAGGCATTTCGGGGAGAACCAGCTATCACCGAGTTTGATTGGCCTTTCACCCCTACCCACAGGTCATCCCCCAGGTTTTCAACCCTGGTGGGTTCGGTCCTCCACGAGGTCTTACCCTCGCTTCAACCTGCCCATGGGTAGATCACTCGGCTTCGGGTCTAGGGCATACGACTCTTCGCCTTATTCGGACTCGCTTTCGCTTCGGCTTCCCGAGAACGGTTAACCTTGCCGCATACCGCTAACTCGCCGGCTCATTCTTCAAAAGGCACGCCGTCACCCGCCACTGGTTGCCCAGCAACAGGCTCCGACTGCTTGTAGGCTCACGGTTTCAGGTACTATTTCACTCCCCTCCCGGGGTGCTTTTCACCTTTCCCTCACGGTACTGGTTCACTATCGGTCGCCAGGGAGTGCTTAGCCTTAGGGGGTGGTCCCCCCAGATTCACACCGGATTTCCGGGGTCCAGTGCTACTCGGGATGTCTGCAAGGAGATCGGTCGGGTTTCGCCTACAGGGCTGTTACCTTCTGTGGCGGCCCTTTCCATGGCCTTCGACTACCTGCCGATTTTGTAACTCCTCGGATCCTCCGATGTGGATCCATGCAGATCCCACGACCCCGACCAGGCAACGACATCGGTCTATGACACCTGATCGGTTTAGGCTCTTCCCCGTTCGCTCGCCACTACTAGGGGAGTCGCGGTTGCTTTCTCTTCCTCGCCCTACTGAGATGTTTCACTTCGGGCGGTTCCCTCCTCATGCCCTATGTGTTCAGGCACGGGTGACTGGGCATGACCCCAGCCGGGTTTCCCCATTCGGACATCTGCGGATCAAAGCTCTCTCGGCAGCTCCCCGCAGCTTTTCGCAGCCAGACGCGTCCTTCATCGGCTCCTGGCGCCTAGGCATCCACCGTAAGCCCTTCATAACTTGACTGTAGATGCTCGCGCTCGCTATCGAGTTCTCAAGGTGCTCGAGGGCTCGCACCCTCAAAGCTGAACAGTGTGCCCGCCGACGCTGCAGCTCCTCCACGGTCGCGTTCCACTCCCCCGGGTGGTTCTCCGGGGGCGTACTAACGGTTGGAAGTTGCCGGCATCGCCGACGGGGCCAGTGCATCGACCTGGAGTCTTCCGGGTAGCAGCACGCGGATCGGTCGCCCACGTGCACCGGTATGCCAAAGGCTCCTTAGAAAGGAGGTGATCCAGCCGCACCTTCCGGTACGGCTACCTTGTTACGACTTCACCCCAATCGCGAGCCCCACCTTCGACGGCTCCCTCCACAAGGGTTAGGCCACCGGCTTCGGGTGTTGCCCACTTTCGTGGTGTGACGGGCGGTGTGTACAAGCCCCGGGAACGTATTCACCGCAGCAGTGCTGATCTGCGATTACTAGCGACTCCGGCTTCACGAGGTCGGGTTGCAGACCTCGATCCGAACTGAGCGCGACTTTTTGGGATTCGCTCCCCCTTACGGGATCGCAGCCCTCTGTATCGCGCATTGTAGCATGCGTGCAGCCCTGGGTATAAGGGGCATGCTGACTTGACGTCATCCCCACCTTCCTCCGGTTTGGCACCGGCAGTCTCCCTAGAGTTCCCGGCATGATCCGCTGGCAACTAAGGACAGGGGTTGCGCTCGTTGCGCCACTTAAGGCAACACCTCACGGCACGAGCTGACGACAGCCATGCACCACCTGTGCAGGCTCCGAAGAGCGTCGGCTTTCACCGATTTCACCCTGCATGTCAAACCCAGGTAAGGTTCTTCGCGTTGCATCGAATTAAGCCGCATGCTCCGCCGCTTGTGCGGGCCCCCGTCAATTCCTTTGAGTTTTAGCCTTGCGGCCGTACTCCCCAGGCGGGGTGCTTAATGCGTTAGCTTCGGCACGGAGGGGGTCGATGTCCCCCCACACCTAGCACCCAACGTTTACGGCTAGGACTACCAGGGTATCTAATCCTGTTCGCTCCCCTAGCTTTCGCGCCTCAGCGTCAGGTAAGGCCCAGAGATCCGCCTTCGCCACCGGTGTTCCTCCTGATATCTGCGCATTTCACCGCTACACCAGGAATTCCGATCTCCCCTACCTACCTCTAGTCGGGCAGTATCGGATGCAGTCCCGAGGTTGAGCCTCGGGATTTCACATCCGACTTACCAAACCGCCTACGCGCGCTTTACGCCCAATGAATCCGGACAACGCTCGCTCCCTACGTCTTACCGCGGCTGCTGGCACGTAGTTAGCCGGAGCTTCTTCTGCAGGTACCGTCACTTGCGCTTCTTCCCTGCCGAAAGGGGTTTACAACCCGAGGGCCTTCATCCCCCACGCGGCGTCGCTGCATCAGGCTTTCGCCCATTGTGCAAGATTCCCCACTGCTGCCTCCCGTAGGAGTCTGGACCGTATCTCAGTTCCAGTGTGGCTGGTCGTCCTCTCAGACCAGCTACCCGTCGTCGCCTTGGTAGGCCGTTACCCCACCAACAAGCTGATAGGCCGCGGGCCCATCCCAGACCGTCGGAGCTTTCCCGATCAGACCATGCGGTCCGAGCGGAGTATCCGGTATTAGCCCCGGTTTCCCGGGGTTATCCCAGTGTCTGGGGCAGGTTGCCCACGTGTTACGCACCCGTTCGCCACTGATCCCCGGGCCGAAGCCCGGTTCACCGTTCGACTTGCATGTGTTAAGCACGCCGCCAGCGTTCGTCCTGAGCCAGGATCAAACTCTCCGTAGAGATAGTGGATCCCCGAGCTCGAGAGCTCGAGGGTTGCTATCTGGTGTTGGAGTTCGGCCGGTCTGAGCAGGCACTGCCCACGACCGACCTTCGTGATCTGGCTCCGCCCGGTCGAGACCGGACGGATCCAGTACAGCCGTCAGGAAGTGGATGGGCACGGCGAACCGCGCCATCCGCCTGACGGGTAAAGGCACTGGCTTCTGTCACACTGTTCAGTTCTCAAGGTGCGAGAGATGGCGTGTTCGCCACCTGAGCGTAGCAGAACCACGCGGAGGGGCTTGGCGCCGACCGCTTACTGTAGCAGGCAGGTTCGCACCGTCAACCCGGCGTCAGGCGAGTCGCACGAACCGTCGTCTTCCCAACGCCAACACCTTGCCGCGCAACGCCTCCGGCTCGAACTCCGCATCGGCGTCGTCGATCGGCTCGCCGTCGAGCCGGACCCCGCCCCCCTGAACCGCCCTGCGCGCTTCGCCGTTGGAACCCGCGAGCCCAGCTGCGACGAGCAGGCGCGGCAACCAGACGCGGCCATCCCTCAGGGCCGCATCCGGGATCGGCATCTCGGGCACGTCGTCGGGGACGACGTGTTCCTTGTGCACGCGATCGAACCGTGCCTCGGCCTCGGCTCCGGCGCCTCGCCCGTGGTACAGATCCACGATCGAGCGGGCCATCCGTCGCTTCTGCTCGTTCGGCTGCAGCGAGCCTTCGGCGAGCCCTCCCTCGAGCGCGTCGGCCTCCTGCGGGTCGATCGGCGCGCACAGACGCAGGTACTTCACGATCAGCTCGTCGGGGATCGACATCAGCTTGCCGAACTGCGCGTCGGGCGGTTCGCTGATCCCGACCCAATTGTCCATCGACTTCGACATCTTGCGGACACCGTCGAGCCCCTCGAGCAGCGGCATGGTCAGGACCACCTGGGCCGGTTGCCCGTACGCGCGCTGCACCTCCCGGCCCATCAACAGGTTGAACGTCTGATCGGTCCCCCCCAACTCGACGTCCGCCTCCACGGCCACCGAGTCGTAGCCCTGGAACAGTGGGTAGAGGAGCTCGACGACGCTGATCGGGTGACCCGCTTGGTAACGCCCGCGGAAGTCATCACGCTCGAGCATCTGGGCGATTGTCGCCACCGACGCGAGCCGCAGCAGCTCGCCCATCGACATGCCGGCGCTCCACTCGGCGTTGCCCCGAACCTCCGCTCGTTCGACGTCGATCACCGTGCCCGCTTGGGCCAGGTAGGTCTCGGCGTTCTCGGCCACCTCGGCCTCGGTGAGCATCGGCCGCATGTCGGAACGCCCCGAGGGATCGCCGATGCGGGCAGTGAAGTCGCCGACGATCAGGATCGCGACGTGGCCGGCATCTTGGAACTGCCGCAGCTTGCGCAGCACGACCGTGTGCCCGAGCGTGAGATCGGGCCGGCTCGGGTCGACCCCGAGCTTCACGCGGAGCGGCCGGCCGAGGGCCACCTTCTCCTCGAGTCCGCCCTCCGGCACGAGGTCGACGGCGCCGCTGCGCAGTACCTCCAGATCGTCGGCCTCGTGGAGCATCATCCGCGCGGATGCTACCAGCGGCGATGCCGCCGGCCTCCACGGTTGCCCTTCCTCCCCGGTTTACACTCGCCCGGCGATGCGCCACCGCCGAGGCTTCCCCTTGTTCGGCTCGATGTTGCTGCTCGCTGTCTCGACGACGGCCTGCGACCTGCCGAGCATCGACGAGTACGACCCGCTGCCCCTCGCGCAGACCTCGTTCCTGTACGCCGCCGACGGCTCGTTGATCACCGAGCTACACGCGGCCGAGAACCGGGTCGTCCTGCGCGCACGCGAGATGGCCCCCTCGGTCCGGGACGCGGCGGTCGCGATCGAGGATCGCCGCTTCTTCGCTCACCATGGGGTCGACGTGCGAGCGATCGCCCGAGCGGCGGTGGTCAACGCGAACGAGGGAGAGGTCACCGAGGGCGGCTCCACGATCACCCAACAGCTCGTGAAGAACCTCTACGTCGGCAGCGCCGACACGCTGCGGCGCAAACTCGACGAGGCCTCGCTCGCGTGGCAGCTGGAAGATCGCCTGTCGAAGGATCAGATCCTCACCAAGTACCTGAACACGGTCTATCTCGGCGAGGGTGCCTACGGTGTGCAGTCGGCGGCTCAGACCTACTACTCGATCGACGCCCGCGACCTGAGCGTCGGGCAGTCGGCGCTGCTCGCCGGCCTGATCGCCGCGCCCAACCACTTCGATCCGTTCGTGCACCCCGAGAGCGCGTACGGCCGGCGCAACGTCGTGCTGCGCCTGATGCGCGACCAGGCGATGATCGGGACGGCAGAGTACCGAGCGGCGGTGCGCGAGCCGATCGTGCTCCGCCGGGGCGAGCCGACCGCTCGATACCGATTCCCCTACTTCGTCGACTACTTCAAGCAGTGGTTCCTGGCGAACCCGGCGTTCGGCCCGACCCGGCAGGACCGGTACAAGCTCCTCTTCACCGGAGGCCTGCGCATCACCACGACGCTCGATCCTCGGACACAGGAACTGGCCGAGGACTCGGTTCGCTCGGTCCTCGAGAGCCCTGACGACCCCGACGGAGCGATGACGGTCATCGATCCTCGGACCGGGGCGGTGCGGGCGATGGTGGGCGGCAAGGACGCCGACTACTGGAAGGACGCGGACGCGGGGCGTGTGAACCTCGCGACCGGCGAGGGCGGTCTCGGGCGCCAGACGGGCTCCGCCTTCAAGGCCTACGCCCTCGTGACCGCCCTCGAGAACGGCATCAGCCCCTCCACCATCTTCCCCGCCCCTGCGTCGATCGACATCCCGCTCGAGGGGGGGACCGTCTGGCACGTCACGAACGCGGAGGGCAGCGGCTACGGCTCGATGAGCCTGACCAGCGCCACGGTGAACTCGGTGAACACGGTCTACGCGCAGCTGATCCAGCAGCTCGGTCCGGACAAGGTGGTCGAGACGGCCGAGCGGATGGGGATGCGGTGTTGCCTGCGGGTGAGCGAGCCGCGAGAGCCGCTCTCACCGTACCTGTCGGCGGTGCTCGGCACGAACGAGGCGAACACGCTCGAGATGGCGAGCGCCTACGGCACGCTCGCCACCGGCGGAGCACATGTCGATCCCGTGCCGGTGGTCAGCGTCACCGACGCACAGGGTGCGACCCTCTGGCAGGCGCACCCCAACCCGAAGCAGGTGCTCGAGCCACAGGTCGCGGCGGCGGCCACCGACATCCTGCAGGACGCGGTGAGCTACGGCACGGGCCGCTCCGCGATCATCGGGCGCCCACAGCTGGGGAAGACCGGCACCGCGGACACCCACACGAACGCCTGGTTCGTCGGTGCGATCCCTCAGCTCACCGCCGCCGTCTGGGTCGGGTTCCACGAGGGGCTGATCCCGATGGAGCCTCCCCGCACGCGCATCACGGTGTTCGGGGGGACGTGGCCGGCTCAGATCTGGCGGTTGTTCATGCTCCGCTCCGCGGCAGATCTGCCTCAACGGGAGTTCCCGACCCCCGAGGTCGGCTACCTCTCTGTCTCCGTCGACGTATCCCAGTCGCCCTACTGCCTGCCGAACGCCTACACGCTTCCCCAGAACATCGACACGTTGCAGTTCATCGAGGGCAGCGAGCCGACCGAGGTGTGCACATCACCCACGAAGGTCCAGTCCGTTCCCGTCCCGTCGGTGATCGGCCTCGATCAGGCATCGGCCGCGCTCGCATTGGAGGACGCGGGGTTCTACGTCGAGGTTCGGGTCGAGCCCTCGACCCAGCCCGCCGGCACCGTGATCTACCAGTCTCCCTCGGCCGGGACCTCGGCCACCCAGACCAGCACCGTCACGATCACGGTGTCGGAGCTCGCCGAGCGTTCGACGGAGGACCCGGCCGACCGCGGCTGACGAACGGATCGCCGGCGACGAAGAACCGCCACTGCCGTTCGAGGCCAACCCTCACCCCCACCCGCGGTGACGTCGCGACGAGGCCGGGGGCCGCCACCCCGCGCTCGATCCATACCTCGGTCCCGGTCACCAGGTCGACGCCGTCGTGGGACCGGTCCACCGACAGCGCCTGCGCGAGCTTCCCCGGCCCTGAGCAGAGGTCCACCGGACGATCCCGGCCCCGAGCCCGTGCCATCGCCTCGAGGCCCGCCACCGGCTCGATCGCCCGCACGAGCACCGCGCTCGGCTCCCCGGGCCCTCCGGTCACCGCGTTCATCATCCAGTGATTGCCGTAGGTGAAGTACACGTAGAGGTGCCCCGCAGGGCCGAACATCGAGCGGTTGCGGGCCGTCATGCCTCGGAAGCCGTGGCTCGCAGGATCGCCGGGCTCATACGCCTCCGTCTCCACGATGCGTCCGGCGAGACGAGCACCGCCGGGCAGCCGCCGGACCAGTGTGCGACCCAGCAGGTCGGGGGCGACCTCCACCGCCGGCCGCTCGTAGAACGTCCGTGGCAGTCGGCGACGGCTCAGGAGCCGTCCTTGTGCAGGAATCGCTGGAGCCTGGAGATCGGCCAGGCGTTGATCACGTCGGCCTTCGTGAGCCACCCCCGCTGCGCGGTCGCGACGCCGAAGCGCATCACGTCGAGGTGGCCCACCGCGTGCGCATCGGTGTCGATCGAGAATCGCACGCCGTGACGGCGCGCCCACAGGACGTGCTCGTCCCGGAGATCGAGCCGGTCGGGGTAGGCATTGATCTCCAATGCCGTCCCGGTGCGGCCGGCGGCCTCGAACACCGCCTCGAGGTCGAGATCGACGGGATCGCGCCGACCGATCTTGCGTGTGGTCAGGTGGCCGATGATGTTGACCCTGGGATGCTCGATCGCCCGGATCACGCGGCGGGTCATCTGATCCTTCGATTGGCCGAAGTGCGAGTGGACCGACGCGACCGTGAGATCGAACCCCTCGAGGAACTCCTCGGGCCAGTCCACCCCTCCTTCGGGATCGATGTTGAGCTCGGTGCCGTGCAGCAGCCGCATCGACGGATACCGGTCCTGCAGCGCGCGGAGCCGACGACGCTGATCGAGCATCTTCTCGTCGGTCATGCGCTGCATGTACAGGTTCGGCGCATGGTCGGTGACCGCGTAGTAGGCGTAGCGGTGCTCAGCGGCCGCGTCGAGCATGCGCTCCAGCGGTGCGAGGCCGTCCGTCAGATTCGTGTGCGTGTGCAGGTCGCCCCGGATCTGACGCAGGGTGATCAGATCGGGCAGCTTTCCCGCGAGCGCGGCCTCGAGCTCGCCGCGGTCCTCCCGCAGGGTGGGTTCGATGTACGGCAGGCCGAGGCGCTCGTAGACGATCTCCTCGCTCTCGGCCGCGAGAAGCTTCCCCGTCTTGGCGCGGAACACTCCGTACTCGTTCAGCTTCAGACCTTTGCGGACGGCCATCTCCCGGATCCGGATGTTGTGCGCCTTCGAGCCGGTGAAGTAGATCATCGCGGCACCCCAGGCCTCACGGTCGACCACCCGAAGATCGATCTGGAACCCAGTCGTCGTCACGATCGACGACTTCGTCTCGCCATGGGCGATCACCCTGGCGACCACGCCGGAGCCGACGAACGCATCCATCACGGCGGCCGGTCGATCACTCGCGACGAGCAGGTCGACGTCGCCGATCGTCTCGGCCATGCGTCGCAGCGAACCAGCGTAGGCGGACCGCCGCACCCCGGGGATCGATCGGAGACGAGCGAGCAGTTCCTCGGCCACCTCGAGGGCTTCGTTCACCTGGACCCGCCCTCGGCTGGACCGCAGCTGACGGACACCGGCGAGCACGTTGCGCTCCGTCGTGCGAGAGAAGCCCTTGAGCGACGCCAGCTCGCCGCGCTCAGCGGCGGCCGCGAGTTCGTCGACCGAGGCGATGCCCAGCTCCCGATAGGCCGCCATCGCCTTCTTCGGGCCGAAGCCGGGGATCGACGTCATCTCCCGGACGCCGCCGGGCACCTGCGCCCGCAGATGGTCGAGCTCCTCGAAGCTCCCGGTGCGCAGGTACTCGCTGACCTTCGCTGCGATCGACTTCCCGACCCCGGGGATCGCCAGCACGCCGCGCTCATCGAGCTCGGCGACGTCGTCCGGATACCCCCCCACGGCCCGAGCCGCCTTCTCATAGGCGCGCGGCTTGAAGGGGTCGTCGCTCACGATCGAGAGCAGGTCGGCGTACTCCTGGAGCGCTCGCTCGACCCGGTCGTTGGTTCGAGGCACCTCGACGCCTCAGGCGGCGCCGAGCAGGCGGAGCAGCAGCGCCTTCTGGGTGTGGAGGCGGTTCTCGGCCTGGTCCCAGACGGCCGAGCGCGGACCGTCGATCACCTCGGCGGCGATCTCCTGGCCCCGGTGCGCCGGCAGGCAGTGGAGCACCACCACGTGCTCGGCGGCGGCCTCGACCAGGTCCTGGGTCACCTGGTAGGGCGTGAACACCAGCATCCGCTCGTCGGCCTCGGCTTCCTGCCCCATGCTGGCCCAGACGTCGGTGTACAGCACGTCCGCCCCACGGGCGGCCCCGGAGGGGTCGTTCGTCACCTCGGCCCCGCCACCGGTCTCCTCCGCGATCTCGGACGCACGTTGCACGACCTGGGGGATCGGCTCGAACCCTGCGGGGGTCGCGACCCGCACCGTCATGCCCGCTTTCGCGCCGCCGAGCAGCAGGGAATGTGCGACGTTGTTCCCGTCACCGAGGAAGGTGAGGGTGCGGCCGCCCAGGGATCCGAGACGCTCACGCATCGTGAGCAGATCGGCCAGCGCCTGACACGGGTGTTCGAAGTCCGAGAGGGAGTTCACCACCGGCACGTCGGCGGCGCCGGCCATCACTTCGAGCCGCTCCTGCTCGAAGGTCCGCAGCACGATCGCATCGAGGTACCTCGACAGCACCCGCCCCGTGTCCTCGATCGTCTCGCCACGGCCGAGCTGCAGCTCGCTCGAGGAGAGCACGACCGGATGGGCGCCGAGCTGCGCGACCCCGACCTCGAACGAGACCCTGGTGCGGGTGCTCGGCTTCTCGAACACCAGGCCGATCGATCGCCCGGCCAGTCGACCATCATATGCCTCGGGATGAGCCTTCACGTCGGCGGCCAGGTCGAGCAGGTCGTCGAGCTCCTTGGGGCTGAGATCGTCGACGGAGAGGTAGTCGTGCTCCACGGCGCGGAGTCTATCGGCATCCACCGAAGCGGTGCCAGGGGACGGCCGTTCGACTCCGCCGGACAGCCGAGCGGTGGCTCGGCGAGAGGTCAGCCCGATCGCAGCTCGGCGCCGAAGTCCCGTCGGAGCCGGTCGACGATGGCGGCGACGACCGGCTCTCCGTCCTCGCTCGTGAGCGTGCGATCAGGGGCTCGCAGCTCCAGCGTGAAGGCGAGGCTCTTGGTCCCCGGCTCGAGCGGAGGACCCCGGAACACGTCGAACAACGCGCACCGGCCCAAGAGCTCGCCCGCCGCCTCCTCGATCGCCCTCTGGACCTCGCCGGCGACGACGTCCTCGGCGACGATGAACGCGAGGTCGCGCCGGACGGGCGGGTATCGCGGCACGTCGTGGGCCACCAACGAATCCGTCGCG
>Ga0075343_1000158_pt1 | contig 11823 bp, 10 predicted proteins | sample RushOxbow_ThreeS_2_FD_120072 | JGI IMG/M metagenome (GOLD analysis project Ga0075343, IMG submission 120072) | Natural and restored wetland microbial communities from the San Francisco Bay, California, USA, that impact long-term carbon... | ecosystem: Environmental > Terrestrial > Soil >...
GCCCATCTATGCCCGCACGGTGCCCGACTCCGATGACCTGCTCGTGGAGCGCGCGCGGGCAGCCGGCGCGATCGTGGTCGGCACGACCAACACGCCGGAGTTCGGCGCCGGATCGCAGACGTTCAACCCGGTCTTCGGCCCGACCCTGAACCCGTTCGACCTGACGAAGACGTGTGGGGGGTCCTCCGGCGGCGCGGCCGTCGCGCTCGCCTGTGGCATGGTGCCGATCGCCGACGGCAGCGATCTCGGCGGTTCGCTGCGCAACCCGGCCTCCTTCTGCAACGTGGTGGGGTTCCGCCCGTCTCCGGGGCGGGTGCCGTCGTGGCCGTCGTCGAACGCGTGGCAGGACCTGTCGGTCGACGGTCCGATGGGGCGCACGGTCGAGGACGCCGCTCTGTTGCTCTCGGCGCTTGCCGGGCCGGACCCCCGGGTGCCGATCTCGTTGCGCGAGAGCGGGGCCACGTTCGCTCCGCCGCTCGATGCCGACCTCGGTGAGCCGTCGATCGCGTGGGCGCCCACGGCGGGCGGCTCGATGCCGTTCGATCCGCGGATCCCGACGCTCGTCGATGCCACGCGATCCACGTTCGAGGCGCTCGGGTGCCGGACCGAAGAGTCGTTCCCGGACCTCGCGGACGCACGGGTTGTGTTCTTCACGATGCGGGCGCACATGTTCGCTGCCGATCTTGCCGACCTGCTCGTGGCCCACCGCGACGAGATGAAGGCCACGGTGGTCTGGAACGTCGAGGAAGGCCTCCGGCTGACCCACGTCGACCTCGCCCGGGCCGAGCGGCTGCGCACCGAGCTCGTCTCGCGGGTCGCACGGTTCTTCGAGCGGTTCGACTTCCTGGCGATGCCGGTGACGCAGGTGCCACCGTTCGACGTCGGTCTTGAGTACCCGACCGAGGTCGACGGTGTCGCGATGCCCACCTACCTCGACTGGATGGAGTCGTGTTGGAGCATCACGGTCATGGGGTCGCCGGCGATCTCGGTGCCGTGCGGGTTCACCGACAACGGCCTGCCGGTCGGCCTGCAGATCGTCGGCCGTCGAGGCGACGACCTGGGTGTGCTGCGTCTTGCCCACGCGTTCGAACGTGTGACCCGGGTCGGCGAGCGAGGAGCGGCTCGCGGCATCATCGCGTCCGTAGACTTCCACCCATGACGACCGACGGGATGCTCGTGCTCGGGCGTGACGAGCTCGAGTCGCTCGCCCTCTCCTGGGCCGAGATCGTCGATGCGCTCGAGGACGCGTTCGAGCAGAAGGCTGCCGGGCTCGTGCAGAACCCGCCGAAGCCGGCGGTGCGCCCGCGCGAGGACGCGTTCATCAACGCGATGCCCGCCTACCTGGGCGGCAGCGATCGCGTCGGCATCAAGTGGGTCGCCGGGTACGAGCAGAACCGGGCCAAGGGCCTGCCGTACATCTACGGGGTCTTCGTGCTGACCGACGCCGAGACCGGCCGACCGCTCGCGCTGATCGACGGTGGGTGGATCACCGAGATGCGCACCGCCGGTGTCTCCGGCGTCGTGATGCGTCACGTGCCCGACCAGCCGGAGCGGCTCGCGATCGTCGGGGCCGGCGTGCAGGGTCGACGCCATCTGGAACTGCTGCTCGAGCAACGACCCGGCATCGGGCAGGTGAGGGTCTTCGATGCGGTGCCCGAGGCGTCGCGAGCACTGCTCGCCCTCGCGGGCGACCGGGAGCGGGTGGTGGCCTCCGACGCACGCGAGGCTCTCGAGGCAGCCGATCTCGTCGTCACGGTGGTGACGGTGCCGCTCGAACCTCGACTCGATGCCGTGAACACCCACGCCGACGCCGTGCTCCTGCCCGTCGACTACGACGATGCGCTCGGTGCAGAGGCGGCGAACGCGGCGACGCTCTACGTGGTCGACGAGCCCGGACAGTACGCGTCGGTCGCCGACCGGCACTGGCACGGGTTCCGCGACCCCGACGGCGAGCTGGCCCAGGTGGTCACGGGGGAGTTGGAGGTGCCGACGAGCGGACGGCGGGTCTTCCTCGACATGGGGATCGCGATGGACGACGTGGCGCTCGGCGCCCTGTGCTACGAGCGTGCGCTCGAACGCGGCATCGGGCGCACGATCGAGTTCCCGTGACGCACCACGTCGACCTGGACGGGCTGCGGCTCGGGCGCCTCGCCCGGCTTCAGCGCGCGATGTGCGATCACGACGTCGACGTCCTCGTGCTCGCGAACGAGCCGAACGTACGGTACGCGACGGGGGTGACCGCGATGCCCGTCTACGCGATGAGCACGTTCGCCCGATGTGCGGTCGTGCCGCAGGAGGGCGTCCCGATCCTGTTCGAGCACGGCAACTCGGTGCATCGCTCGAAGCTGCGCGCTCCGGACGTGCGGCCGATGCACGCCTGGGAGTTCTACGACGACCCCGGATCACAGGCCGCGATCTGGGCCGACGAGACGCTGGCCGCGATGCGCGAGCTCGGAGCTCGCGGGGACCGTGTCGCGGTCGATCGCCTCGGGACGCCGGCGTTCCTCGCCCTGCTCGACCGCGGGGTCCGGCCCGTCGACTCCGCCCCGGTCACCCAGCAGGCCCGACGAGTCAAGACGTCGGAGGAGATCGAGCTGTTCGACCTCAACGCCGAACTCGTGATGGAGATGCTCTCCGCGTTCGAGACCGCGATCGCGCCCGGGATCTCCGAGCGCGAGTTGCTCGCCGTGCTCTCGGACGTGATGGTAAGCGGCGGTGGCGAGTACCTGGCCACGACGACCGTCTGCTCGGGGCCCCACACGAACCCATGGCGGGCGGAAGCCACCGATCGACGGTTGGAGCCGGGCGACCTCGTCTTCGTCGACACCGATACCGTCGGCATCGAGGGATGCTTCTTCTGCGTCTCGCGGACGTTCCCGGTCGGCGACGCCGTGAACGCCGAGCAACGTACGATCTACCGTGAGTCGCACGAGTGGCTCGAGGCCATGAAGTCACTGGTGCGGCCGGGCGTGACGTGTGGAGAGCTCGTCGTCGAGGCGCCACCCTTCCCCGAGCGGTTCGTTGCGCAGCGCTACGAGTGCTACTTCCACGGCATCGGGCTCGAGGAGGAGAACCCGAGCCTGTGTCATCCGGCCGACGAGCAGCCCAACCCCGGGACCGTGCTGGAGGACGGCACCGCGCTCGTCGTGGAGCTCTACGCGGGGGAGGTCGGCGGGCGCGAGGGGGTGAAGCTCGGCGACCAGGTGCTCGTCACCGGTGATGGCTGCCGGGTGTTCGCGCCCTATCCGTTCTCCGAGACGCTGCTGGGCTGAGGCTCGGGCTGCCTCGCCCGCAGGCGCAGGGCGAGCAGCAGGCCCGCCGCCACCATGCCGATGCAGAGGTACTGCGCGCCGGTCAGGCCGGCGACGGTCTCGTCGTAGGCCCGCAGGAAGTCGGTGAGGAACCGCTGCGTGCCGTACCAGACGAGGAACGTCACCGTGAGCCATCCGGCGGCGACGGGGCGGCGCTGCATCCACCACAGCAGGGCGATGAGTGGCAGCAGCAGGAACAGCTCGTACATCGCGGTGTTGTGGATCACGGCCCCGACCCCGCCGTCGATCGGCTCGCGGGTCTCGCCGCCGAGGTACTTCCACGCGAGCGGGAAGCTCGTGGCCGTGCCGAGGTGCTCACCTACCGCCATGCATCCGAGGCGTCCGATCGCGAGGCCGGGAGCGAGTCCGTAGACGATGCCGTCGCTCACGGTCAGGCCCGGCATCTCCGGATGTCGTCGGGTGAACCACACGATCACGACGATCGAGATCAGGAACGCCCCGGAGAACTGCAGACCGCCCTGCCAGATGGCGAACGCCGAGAGCGGGTCGTCGGAGAAGTCGCTCCAGTGCGTGAGCACGAAGAGCAGGCGGGAGCCGATGATGCCGAGCACGATCACCCACCACGCCAGTCGCGAGAGCAGGTCAGCGTCGAGATCGCGCTCGCGCGCGTACCGCAGGAAGACGCCGACACCCACGAGGATGCCGAGCGCGACGAACACGCCGAACGTGCGGATCGTCACAGGCCCGATCGAGACCTGCGGGAACGTGCGGAACGGGATGGCCGCGATCATGCGGGAACCATCTTATTGGCTCGTCGCGCATGCTCTCGGGGCAGGCCCGGCCGTCGAGCGAGGGGCTTCAGGCGCCTTCCTCGTCGGCTGCCTCGGCGAGCGCCTCGGCCGTGACGATGTCCTCGACCGCCGCCTCGGCGAGCGTCTCGGCCGCCGCCTCTTCGACGATCGCCTCGGCCTCGAGCTCGTCGGCCGCAGCCCTCAGTTCGGCGGCCGCTCCCGCCTTGTCGACGGCGTCGGCGTGCAGCACCTCGGCCGCCGCCGCCTCCTCGACGGCGTCGTCGATCGCATCCTCGGCGGCGTTCAGCAGTTCGTCCTCCACAGCAGTCTCCTCCGGTTTCGACGGGATCCGTCCGGGGAGCATAGAGGGGAGCTCAGGACTTCGCGAGCACGTGGTCCGCGATCGCCGGGATCACCTTCTCGCCGTACGCCTGCAGGGTCTCGTCCTTCGCATCGTGCTGCAGGTACACCGCGAACTGATCCACACCGAGGCCCTGGAGCGCCTTCAGCTTCTCCACCTGTTCCTCGACCGGCCCGAGCACGCAGAAGCGGTCGACGATCTCGTCGGGCACGAACGCCGTGTGCGGGTTCCCCACCTGCCCGTGCTCGTTGTAGTCGTAGCCCTCGCGTCCGGCGATGTAGTCGGTGAGCGCGGTCGGCACGTCCGAGGACTGGCCGTAGCGGGCCACGATGTCGGCCACGTGGTTGCCGACCATGCCGCCGAACCAGCGGCACTGGTCGCGGGCGTACGCCACGTCGTCACCCACGTACGCCGGCGCGGCGACACAGATCGTGACGGCATCGGGATCCCGCCCCGCTGCTTCAGCCGCCCCGCGGACGGCGCCGATCGTCCACGCCGTGATGTCGGGGTCGGCGAGCTGCAGGATGAAGCCGTCGCCGACCTCGCCGGCCAGCTTCAGTGCCTTCGGTCCGTATCCCGCGATCCAGACCTCGGTGCGACTCTTCGACGCCCACGGGAAGCGGATCGTGGAGCCTCGGTACTCGACGTCGCGGCCGTTCGCGAGCTCGCGGATCACGTTCACCGCCTCCCCGAGGACCCCGATCGTCGACGGTTTCCCGTTGATCACACGCACGGCTGAGTCGCCCCGGCCCATGCCGATCACCGTGCGGTTGCCGAACATCTCGTTCAGGGTCGCGAACAAGCTGGCCGTGACCGTCCAGTCGCGCGTGAGCGGGTTCGTGACCATCGGACCGACGGTGACGTTGCGGGTGTTCGCCAGGATCTGGGTGTAGATCGGGAACGGTTCCTGCCACAGGATGTGGCTGTCGAACGTCCAGACGTGGCTGAACCCGAACGTCTCGGCCCTCGTCGCGAGGTCGACGACCCGCGCGCTCGGCGGCGTCGTCTGCAGTACCACGCCGATGTCCATGCTCGCCCCTTTCCGTCACACGAGGTACTGGGACCGGTCTCGCTCGATGAATCGACCATGCCCCTTGCGGCCCACGTACGCCTGGCCCTCGATCACGATCGAGCCGCGGGAGAACACGGTGTCGACCTTGCCGTCGACGACGAAGCCCTCGTACGCCGAGTAGTCCATGTTCATGTGGTGCTTGTCGTCGATGCCGATCCGTGTCTGGGAGTCCGGATCCCACACGACCACGTCTGCGTCCGCGCCCGGGGCGACGATGCCCTTGCGCGGGTACATGCCGAACATGCGCGCCGGCGTCGTGCAACAGGTCTCGACCCATCGCTCGAGGGTGAGCTGGCCGGTCACGACGCCCTGGTACAGCAGCTCCATGCGATGCTCGACGCCCCCGATGCCGTTGGGGATCTTGGAGAAGTCGCCGAGCCCGAGCTCCTTCTGGTCCTTGAAACAGAAGGGGCAGTGGTCGGTGGAGACGACCGCGAGCTCGTTCATGCGCAGGCCCTTCCACAGGCTCTCCTGGTGCCGGTGCTCGTCGTTCGGCGAGCGGAGCGGTGTCGAGCAGACCCACTTCGCGCCTTCGAACCCCGGTCGCTGCAGCGTCTCCTCGAGGGTCAGCCACAGGTACTGCGGGCACGTCTCGGCGAACACGTTGCGTCCGGCGTGCCGGGCGGCCGCGATCTCTTCGAGCGCGTCGCCGGCCGACATGTGCACGATGTAGAGCGGCACGTTGCCGGCCACCTTGGCGAGCACGATCGCTCGGTGGGTCGCCTCGGCCTCGAGATCGGAGGGCCTGGTGTCGGCGTGGTAGCGGGGGTCGGTCTCGCCCCGGGCGAGAGCCTGCGCGATCAGCACGTCGATCGCGATGCCGTTCTCGGCGTGCATCATGACCATCGCGCCGCACTCGCTCGCGGTCTGCATCGCCCGCAGGATCTGTCCGTCGTCGCTGTAGAACACGCCCGGGTAGGCCATGAACAGCTTGAAGCTCGTCACGCCCTCGTGCTCGGTGAGGTACCGCATCGCCTTCAGCGACTCGTCGTCGACCCCCCCGATGATCTGGTGGAAGCCATAGTCGATCGCGCACTCGCCCTCGGCCTTGCGGTGCCAGTCGGCGAGGCCCTCCTGCACGCTCTCGCCGGTGCGCTGCACGGCCATGTCGACGATCGTGGTGACTCCACCCCACGCGGCAGCGATCGTGCCGGTCTCGAACGTGTCGGAGGCGAACGTGCCGCCGAACGGCAGCTCCATGTGGGTGTGCACGTCGATGCCGCCCGGGATCACGTACTTCCCGCTCGCATCGATCACCTTCTCGGCGGTGGGGGCGGCCTCGGTGAAGAATCCGGGGGCGCCGACGGCCGCGATCGTCTCGCCGTCGATCAGCACGTCGGCGGCTTCCACGCCGGTGGGGGAGACGACCTTCCCGTTGAGGATCAGCGTATGGGTCATCGACACTCGCCCCTTCAGCGCGCGACGATCTCGTCGTACGCGTCGGGTCTGCGGTCACGGTAGAACGCCCATCGGTCGCGCACCTCGCGGATCTTGCCGAGGTCCAGGTCTCGCACGATCAGCTCGGGCTTGAACGCGTCGCCGACGTCGCCGACGAACTTGCCCTCGGGATCGACGAAGTAGCTCTGACCGTAGAAGTCGTTGTCGCCCAACGGCTCGATGCCGACCCGGTTGATCGCCCCCACGTAGTACATGTTCGCCACGGCCGCGGCGGGCTGCTCGAGTCGCCAGATGTACTCGCTCAATCCTCGGTGCGTGGCGCTCGGGTTGAAGACGATCTCGGCCCCGTTCAACCCGAGGACGCGCCAGCCCTCGGGGAAGTGCCGGTCGTAGCAGATGTACACGCCGACCTTCCCCACCGCGGTCTCGAAGACCGGGTAGCCCCCGCTGCCCGGCGCGAAGTAGAACTTCTCCCAGAAGCCCTGCACCTGGGGGATGTGCTGCTTGCGGTACTTGCCGAGGTAGGTGCCGTCGGCGTCGATCACGGCCGCGGTGTTGTGGTACAGGCCGGGTTGTACGACCTCGTACATCGGCAGCACGAGCACCATGCCGAGCTCCTTCGCGACGCTCTGGAACCGCTTCGTGGTCGACCCGTCGGGGATCGGCTCGGTGTAGCTGTAGTACTCGGCGTCCTGTACCTGACAGAAGTACGGCCCGTAGAACAGCTCCTGGAAGCACATCACCTGGGCTCCCTGGCTCGCCGCCTCCCTGACCGCTTCCTCGTGCTTGTCGATCATCGTCGCCTGGTCGCCGGTCCAGTCGGTCTGCAGCAACGCGGCCCTCACGGTCGTCATCGGCGTCGGCCCCCTCGCTCGTCGGTCGTGATCGCATCGTAGTGCCGCCTCCCTGACCGCGCACGGTCAGCGTGCCCCTCATCCGCGCACGGTCAGCGTGCCCCTCATCCGCGCACGGTCAGCGTGCCCCTCATCCGCGCACGGTCAGCGTGCGACGCAGCAGCACGGTCGCGACGGCGAGCAGCGCGACGGCATAGGCCGCGAGCACCCACAGGTCGGTCGCGACCTGCGAGGGGGCGGCGTCGACCGCGATCGAATCGTTGAGGGCCTCGATCGCCCATGCGTGCGGGATGAGGTGGGCGATGCGGTACATCAGCGGCGGGAAGATCTCGAGCGGCACCATGCAGCCGCCGAGCGCCGCGAGCACGAGCCCCAGGAACACGCCCATCGCTCCGGCCTGCGAGGCGTTCTGCAGCACCGAGCCCATCACCATCGCCGCGCCCGTGGCCGCCAGACCGAACAGCAGCACGACGAGCGCCGTGGTCGCCGGGTTCCCCCAGTCGACGCGGAACAACAACACCGTACCGACCACGATCAGCAGCCCCTGAACCAGCGCGATCGCGTAGCGTCCCAAGGCCTCCCCGATCAAGATCGTGCGCACCGACGTGGGGGAGGCGAGCATGCGGGTGCTCACCCCGAACCGGCGCGTCTCGATCAGCATCGCCGAGGCGGATAGCGACGTGAGGAACATGAACAGGATCAGCTCCTGTGCCGCCCCCGAGTCGAACGTGCCGGCGGTCGCGGTACCGGCGGTTCGGGTGGTCACGTCGATGTCCGGGAGCGCGGCGGCCGCTTCGTCGGCACGTGCCAGCGCCTCGTCGAAGCTCCCCGTCGTGCCTTCGGCGAGCGCGAACCGCGCCGCCCTGATCCGCACGCTCTGCTCGTCGATGACGCCGCTCACGGTGGCCTGGAGCTCCTGCGCCGATCCCGTGGGACGGATGATCGCGGTGATCGGCACCGTCTCGCCCTCGCGCACACGCTCGTCGTATCCCGCCGGGATCACGATGCCGCCCTCGATCTGGCCTCGCTCGACGGCGGTCCGCAGCTCGTCCGCATCGCGATAGGACCGCACGTCGATGCCCTCGGTCGCCGCGAGCCCCGCTCGCAGGTCTCGGCCGAGCGCTCCCGACCCGTCCGAGACGACGCCCACCTGCGGGACGAAGCCGGCGCCGAACGCCGCACCGAGCGCCAGGATGATCAGGAACGGGAACACGAACACGAAGAACGCGCCGGTCTTGTCACGGGTGAGGCGACGTAGGTTGACGCCGGCGATCGCGAAGGCCTTCCTCAGGTTCACGCGGCCACCATCCGACGCGAGCGCGCCCACGCGATCGAGCCCGTCACCCCGGCGATCGTGAACACGCCGAGCAGCGGTCCGGCGATCTCGCCGACGGTCCCTCCGTACGCGAGCGCCTGGAACCCCTCCATCAGCCACCCCTGCGGCGACAGGAACCGGATCGTTCCCAGGAACCCGGCCTGCGAGATCGGGAAGAACGTGCCGCCGAGCAGGCCGCCGACGACGGCGACGATCGAGACGTACGCGCCCGCTTGGGCGGTAGTCGTCGCGAGCGTTGCAACCAGCGCGGTCACCCCGACCGCCGCCAGTACGCCGCCGAGCACGAGCACGGTTACCCCAAGCGGGTCGCCCCAGCGTGCATCGAGCAGCCACGTCGTCGCGAGCACGAGTAGCGTCGTGCTCACGAGGCCTACCGCGAAGCTCGCGAGAGCCTTCCCGCCGATCACGGAGCTGGGAGAGATCGGCGCCACGAGCAGGCGCGCGAGCGTGCCTTCTTCCCGCTCCTCGAGCAGGCCACGCACGCCGAACTCCACGGCGAAGAACAGGAAGAACACCGCCATGCCGATCGCGAAGAACGAGGACTGCGTGACCGCCCGGTCGTCCGCGTCGGCGGTGCGGAGCTCGGCGACGGGCGCCACCGCCTGGGCCCGCGCCACGAGCGCGTCGTCGGTCGGCCTGCCTGCCTCGGCCCCCAGAGCGACCGAGAGCCCGATGGCGTCGAGGTTGGAGGCGAATGACGTCGTGAGCGACTCGGCGACCAAGGACGAGATCGACGCGTCGGGATCCGCGATCACCGTGATCGCACCACCTCGGCCGCCCTGCACCCGTTCGGTGAACCCCTCGGGGAACACGATCACGGCGTCGACCGTGCCGTCCTCGGCGAGCGACTCGGCGGCTCCCTCGGTGGCGGCCTCACGGAGCGTCACGAAGTCGAGGCGCTCGAGCAGGGCCGTGAACTCCGCAGGCAGGTGGCCGCTGGCATCGCGGTCGACGACCGCATAGGTCGCTTCGAAACCCCGGCTCTCCACGTCGCCGAGGGTGAGGCTGAAGATGAAGGCGAGCCCGAACGGCAGCACGAGGGCGACGAGCACCGCCGTTCGGTCGCGCAGGCGTCGCCGCAGGTCCTTCGTCGCGATCGTCCACGCGTCGCCCATCGCCTCAGCCCTCGTCGCGCAACGCCTTGCCGGTGAGATGCAGGAAGACCGCCTCGAGGTTCGGTTCGCGCACCTCCATCGAGGTGATGCCGGCGCCCGTCTCGTCGACCGCGCGTACGACGTCGGCGAGTGACGCACGGGCGTCGCGGGCGAGCAGATCGAGCCCGCCGTCGCGGGGCGCCGCCTCCTCGACGCCGGGCACCCCGGCCGCGGCGGCCGCGGCGGCCGCGAGGTCGCCGTGTGCCTCGATCCGCAGCCGGTCGTGCTCGCCGACGAGCGAGATCAGCTCGCGACGGGTGCCCTCGGCCTTCACGGTGCCCTCGTCGAGGATGCCCACGCGGTCGCAGAGGCGTTCGGCCTCCTCCATGTAGTGGGTGGTGTACAGCACGGCCATCCCCTCGCTCGCGAGGGCCTCAACGGAATCGAGGATCGCGTTGCGGCTCTGCGGGTCCACCCCCACGGTGGGTTCGTCGAGCACGAGCAGGATCGGATCGTTCAGCATGCCGAGGCCGATGTTGAGGCGACGCTTCATACCCCCGGAGAACGCGTCGGTCCGCTCGTCGCCGCGGTCGGCGAGCCCGATCGTCTCGAGGATGCGGTCGATGCGCGCGTCGAGCTCGCGCCCCGAGAGGTCGTACAGCTTGCCGAAGAACCGCAGGTTCTCTCTGGCCGAGAGGTCGGGATAGATCGCGACCTCCTGCGGCACGAATCCGATCGCCGCCTTCACGTCGATCGTCGTGGTGTCGAGCTCGCGGCCCTGGAGGGTGACGCGCCCCGCGTCACGGGTCAGCAGCCCGCAGATCATCGAGATCGTCGTCGTCTTCCCGGCGCCGTTCGGTCCGAGCAAACCGTAGGTCTCACCCGGAGCGATCTCGAACCCGACGTCGTCGACGGCGACACGTTCGCCGAACGTCTTCCGGAGTCCCGTGCACCGCAGCACCTCGGCCGATTCCATCGGCACACGCTACCGCGTCGGCATGAACCGGATCGCCGGGAAGTACGGCGGCGGTTCGGGCGCGGGCGGACGTCCGTAGAGGCGGTCGAGGGGCTCGGCCGGGAGCAGGTCGACCGCGTAGGCCTCGAGCAGCCGGCCCTGCAGCGCGCGCGGATCCTGGCCGGTCGGCGTGCTCGCTCGCCCGTCCGGGATGCGGAACCCTCCCGCGTGTTCCACGCAGAGCGCGTACAGGCGCTTGCGGAACGCGTGCACCACGACGGGCACGCCCGGACCCGGCTCGATGTACGCGCATCCGATGCACACGAGCCGCAGGCGGTCGGGGTAGGCGAACCGGGCGCGCCACCCCCGCTCGTGCGCCACGATGGACCCCCAGAGGGCGACCCGTCCGACGACCGGCGCCGGCGGCCACGCCGGCCACCCGCGGGCGACGACGTCGAGCGAATCGCTGGCGTGGATCCCGCATCGACACTCGAGGTCGGGCGCCTCATGACGACGGCGTCGACCGGTGAGCACGCGCGGCACGGTGCATCGTGCCTCCAGGGGTCGGCGCCTCGGCCACTCGTCGGTGCCGGATCCGGCGGGCCGGAGCACCGGGCCGTCATCGCCCTCGGAGAGGTTCCAGACCCGCCACCCGATCACGGGATCCACGCGCCGTTCGGGATCCATGCC
>Ga0075343_1000159_pt1 | contig 11738 bp, 12 predicted proteins | sample RushOxbow_ThreeS_2_FD_120072 | JGI IMG/M metagenome (GOLD analysis project Ga0075343, IMG submission 120072) | Natural and restored wetland microbial communities from the San Francisco Bay, California, USA, that impact long-term carbon... | ecosystem: Environmental > Terrestrial > Soil >...
AGCAGGAGATCGAGCGCATCCGGCTTGCGAATGACATCGCGGCCGCGGCGATGGAGCACTGCAAGCTCGTGATCGACGCGGGGCTGACCGAGGCCCAGATAGCCGCGGAGTGGGAGGGGTTCGTCCACGGCGAGGGCACGGGGTGGCAGGGGAAGGTCGACCTCGCGCTCGGGTTCTCGCTCGTCTGGTCGGGGCCGGGCATCAAGACGTTCACCGCGACCGCTTCGCGGCCAATCGTCGAGGGCGAGCCGACGCTCTTCGAGATCTGGGTGTGCGCTGACGGCTACTGGTGCGACCATACGAAGAATCTCGTAGTCGGCGAGCTGACGCCTCGCTACGCAGACCTCGAGGCTGGTCTGCTCGGCGTCTACGAGAGTGCGATCGACTTCGCCCGGCCCGGTGCGAGTCTCGCCGAGCTCGACCGCCAGATCCGGTCGGGGATCGACGCCCTGGGCTTCCCGGGTCAGCCGTCGCATCCGATCTGCCACGGTGTCGGCGCACGAGCCCATGAGCCGCCGTACGCGCACCAGGCCGGGGGCGGCGAGATTGCAGCCGGGATGGTGCTTGCAATCGAGCCAGGATGCTACATATCGGGTGGAGGCGGGCTCCGCGTCGAGGACAACTTCCTGATCACCGACGCGGGTGCCGAGAAGCTGTCGCCGTTCCCGGATGGGATAGTCCGGGCATGACACTCGACCGCTCGAAGGTCTGGACCGGCGATCTCAACACCAAGGCGCTCGAGCCGCAGCCGCGGGTCACCGTGGGGCTGTATGACACGACATTGCGTGATGGCGAGCAAACTGTTGGAGTCGTACTTGACCCAGAGCAAAAACTACAGATCGCAAGCGCGCTCTCCGAAGCCGGCATAGACCGGATCGAAGCCGGGTTTCCCCGCGTTTCCGAGGATGACGCGCGCGCCATCGCGCTCATCCTCGACGCAGGGCTCGACGCAGAGATCTGGGGCTTCTCGCGTGCAGTTCGGGCGGACGTGGAGGCTCTCGTCGAGCTCGGGCTGACCGCATCCGTCATCGAAAGTCCGATCTCCGACGGCAAGCTCCAAGCGCTCGGCGTCTCGCGCGACACGATGCTCGAGCGCATTCGCTCCGCGGTGTCGTTCGCCACGGAGCAGGGCATCCGGGTTGCCTTCTTCGGGGTCGACTCGACGCGTGCCGATCTCGAGTTCGTGCGACGCGCGTACGAAGGTGCGGTCGAGGCGGGCGCCCAGGAGGTCGCGGTGGTGGACACGCTCGGCATCGCGACCCCCGAGGCGGCTGCATTCCTCGTGAACGAGGTCGTGGAGCGCCTCGACTACGAGGTGCCCGTCCACTGGCACGGGCATGACGACTTCGGGCTCGCAACCGCGGCCGCCGTTGCCGCGGTGCAGGCGGGCGCGAGCTGGGTTCAGGGCACCGTCAACGGGATGGGCGAGCGCGGCGGAAACGCCGACCTCGTCGAGATCGCGCTCACGCTCGAGGCGCTGTACGGGATCCCGACACGGCTGCGCTTGGAGCGGGCGCGTGACCTCAGCCGGCTCGTGCAGGATCTCGCCGGCACGCCCCTGGCGCCCTGGAAGGCAGTGACGGGCGACAACCTGTTCACGCGCGAGTCCGGCGCCGTCGCGGCGCAGTTCCACGACCCGCCGGCGATCGAGCCCTATTCGTCGGAGCTCGTCGGCGCCCGGCGGGGGATCGTTCTCGGAAAGAAGAGCGGCATCGACTCCATCCGCATCAAAGTGACGGAGCTGGGGCTCGACGTCGCGGAGGAGCGCTACCCCGATCTGCTCGAGGCGGTCAAACGAGCGGGTACGAAGAAGCGGGGCCTCGTGACCGACGCCGAGCTCCGCCGCCTTGCACGCCGGCACGCGACGGGATGAGTCGAGTCGTCAGCGAAAGATCGGGGCTGAGTCTCGACGCCGTCGGAGCCAGTCACCGGTCGAGTACCTTCGACACCCAGGGAGGGTGCCATGTCGCATCGTGAGCTGATCAATCCGTCCACGCTGCATCCCGCGCCAGGGTTCAGCCACGTGGCGAGCGCGAGCGGGACGAGGGTCGTCCACTTCGCCGGCCAGGTCGCGCTCGCACCCGACTTCGCGCTCGTCGGCGGGGACGACCTCTACGAGCAGACGCGGGCGGCCATGGAGAATCTGAAGGTCGCGATGGACGCCGCCGAGGTGACCTGGGACGACATCGTCCGCCGAACGATCTACACGCTCCAGCCGACCGAGTACGAGACGATCACGCGCGCGATCGACTCCGTCACTGGGGGCGCCGACCATCCGGCGCAGACGATCGTCGGCATCACCGGGCTCGCCGTCCCAGGCCTGCTCATCGAGATCGAGTGCACGGCGGTCGTCGCGAGCTGACATGACGGTCACGCGCCAGGACTTCTTCGAGATCATGGCGTCCTTCCCATCCGGCGTCGCGATCGTGACCACCCTCGGGGCCGACGACGTCCCGCGCGGGCTCACGACGACCGCCGTGTCGAGCGTCTCTGCTGATCCGCCGACGATCCTCGTCTGCGTCGATCTCGGTTCGCGCACGCTCGACGCTCTCCGAGCGCGCAGGAAGTTCGTCGTCAACTTCGTGCGCCAGGGCTGCGGGCAGCTGTGCATGCTCTTCGCCTCGAAGGCCGACGACAAGTTCGAGAACGTCTCGTGGCGGCCGACGCAGTCGGGGATCCCGCTGCTCGACGAGGACTCGATCGCCTGGGCGGAGTGCTCGACCGTGCACGAGCTCGAGGTCGGAGACCACGTGATCATCGTCGCGCGGGTCGAGGAAGGGGGCGTCGCGACCGACCCCGAGTCGCCGCTCATGTACTACCGGCGGTCGTGGGGCGTCTGGTCGCCGATGCACGAGCCGAGCGAGCCCGACCCGGTTCCCGTCGCAGCCATGGAGGTCAGCGCGCGCGACCTCCGCTGGCACGGCGCTGAATTCTGAGAGGCCCCGGTTGCCCCGGGTGAGGAGGGGTGGAATACTCGATCCATCTGACATGTCACCGGAGGTGCGCACTATGCGGTTCGGCCTATACACGGAGATCCAGCTTCACCCGGGGAAGACGCCGGAGCAGATGTACGGCGAGGTGCTCGAGCAGATGGTGAACGCGGACCGGCTCGGCTACGACGTCTACGCGGCGATCGAGCACTTCTTCTATCCGAAGTTCTCGATCTCGGCCAACCCGACGGCGCTCTTCGCAGCGGCAGCGCAGCGGACGAAGCAGATCCGCTTCCGCACGATGCTGCACGCGCTGCCGTACCACAACCCGATGGTGCTGGCGTCTGCGATCGCGGTCACCGACATCCTCACCGAGGGCCGCTACGAGTTCGGCGTCGGCCGCGGCCACGGGTGGATCCCCGAGAAGGCGGGCGTCCCCCTCGACGAGCATGCTCGGCCGCGCTATGAGGAGGCCGTCGACCTTCTCTTCGAGGCGCTCTCGAACGTCGAGTTCTCGCACGAAGGCGAGTACTTCCAGGTCTCGGACTCGCGGATCATCCCGTTCCCGAAGGAGAAGTTCCGCGTCACACTCGGCGGGACGTCGGACCGCACGTACGAGCTCGCCGCCGAGCACGGCTGGAGCGTCGCCGTGCCGCCGCTCCTGCCGTACGTGGCGCTCGAGAAGCAGCTCGACCTGTATCGCGAGCGCTGCGCCGAGCACGGCACGACGCCCGACATCGTCTGGATTCACGCGTGCCACATCGACGAGGACCGCGATACCGCGCTCCGCGAAGCGCGCGACTGGACGGTCGGGTTCATCAAGGGCAACTGCTCGCCGCTCACCGAGTACGAGAAGCCGCCGACCGAGGGTCTCCTGAAGGCCGACTACGGCTTCTATGCGGCGGGGATCATGGAACAGCTCAACGACATCCCGTACGAGCAGCTCGTCGAGGAGGACTACATCTGGGTCGGAACGCCGGACGACATCGCCGCGCGCATCGAGCAGACGCTCGAGATCTGCCCCGGGATCGGCGAGATCGCGATCACGTGCAACGCGGGTGGGATCGAGCACTGGATGGCGATCAAGAACCAGGAGCTGTTCATGTCGCGCGTCGCGCCGCGGTTCGCCGCTGCGTCACCGGCCGTGTCGGTCGCGGCGACCGCCTGAGCCCGGCGTGGAACGGGTCTGCATCGTCGGGGCGGGCGTCATCGGGAGCCTCTTCGCGGGTCATCTGGCCAGCGTGTGCGAGGTCTCGGTGCTCACGCGGCGCCGCGAGCACGCCGATGCGCTCAACGAGAACGGGCTGCGGGTCAGTGGGACGTCGGACCTGCACGCACGAGTGGCGGCGACAGACGACCCTGACGCGCTTCCGCCGTTCGAGGTCGCGATCCTGGCGACGAAGGCGACCGGGCTCCAGTCTGCCGTCCAGCAGCTCGCGGGCCGGTTCCCGACTGCGACCATCGTCACCGTCCTGAACGGAATCGGCGCCGAGGAGGTCGTCCGCGCTCACGGCGCCTGGCCGATCGTCTCGGGTGTGACGTTCATGAGTGGCACGCGCCACTCCGACACGCATGTCGAGTACATCCTCGACACCGAGACGTGGCTCGGGCCGTACGAGGAAACGCCGTTCGCGCTGGTGCAGGACGTCGCCGACACGATCGAGCGGGCCGGGCTGAAGGTCGAGGCGCTTCCGGATCTCCGGCCGGCTCAATGGTCGAAGCTCGTCTTCAACGCCTCGGTGAACCCGACTGCGGCGCTGACCGGGCTCCCACACGACTTCCACTTCGCACAGGAGACGGAGCCGGTTGACCTCGGGCACCTCGTGCACGGGCTCGTCGAGGAGGGGAAAGCGGTCGCCGCGGCGGCGGGAATCGAGCTCCACGACGATCCGTGGGAGATGAACGTCCTCGCGACGCAGCGCGGCGCGGCGCACTACCCGTCGATGCTGGAGGATGTCGACGCACACCGACAAACCGAGATCGAGCTCATCACGGGCTCGCTGGTGCGAGAGGGCGAACGGCGCGACGTCCCCGTTCCGCTGCACTCGCTCCTGTACGCGCTCGTCAAAGGCAAGGAGGCATCGTGGCAGGTATCACCGACAGGAGGGCAGAGATGAGGAAGGTACGGAGAGCGACGCTTGCTCTTGTCGCGGCGGCCATCGCAGCCGTCGCCGTCGTGGGCGGCGGGACAGCGGCATCCGAGCAGGCGAACACCGTCACCATCGGCTGGGCCTATGACGGCGTCGGCGCCATGGCGCCGTTCGACGGGCCTGCGCTGGCCGCGGCCAAGACCCGGATCGCGCAGGTCAACAGGACGAACCGGACGAAGCTCCGGCTCATCACCTGCAACACGCAGAACAACAAGCCCGCGACAGCGAGGGCGTGCGCGACGCGGCTGCTCTCGCAAGGGGCGGACATCATCATGACGACCTGCGACGTCGACTTCGCGACCCCGGTCGTGCAGGCGTCGATCAACGCGGGGAAGCTCACCGTCGCGCCGTGCATCGGCACCGACCAGATGGGCCCGAAGCGCTTCGGTGCCAAGGGGCGGCTCGCGTTCTCGTTCGGCAACGTCGCCCAGGACGAGGGCTCGGCGATGGCCGAGTACGCCTGGAACCGGGGCTGGCGCACCGCGTCGCTCGCCACGGACACGGTGATCGTCTACTTCCGCAACGTCGTGCAGGCATTCGAGGCGCGCTGGCGGCAGCTCGGCGGGAAGGTCGCCACCGAGGAGAGCTACCAGTCGCTCGGCGGGAACCAGGCGTCGTGGACGAACGTCGTCACGCGCTTGAACAACGAGGACGCCGACGTCATCGTGACCGCGACAGCGGCCGCGTTCGGTGCGCAGGTGCCGATCATCAGCGGCCTGCGGACCCTCGGCAACAACACACCGATCATCAACTCGTGGGCCGGTGACGGCAACTACTGGTACCCGCAGGACCCGAAGGTCTCGAACTACTACTACGTGACCTACGCGTCCGCATTCGGCAACGATCCGGTCCGGGCGGTCAACGTGATGGCGGCGCGGAACAAGGCGGCCATCGCGAAGGCGGGCTCGACCGGCGGGTTCATCACCGGACCGGCGGCGATCGACGGCATCTCGACGGCGCTCCGGCGCACGGGCGGCGATGCGACCGGTGCGAAGCTCGCGTCCGAGATGGAGCGGTTCAGGAACGTCCCAACGCTGTCGGGTCGCGTGAGCTTCTCGCGGCAGTTCCACACCGTGTTCGGACGGACGTACCGCGTCATCCGCGTGACGAACAACACGCCGCGGGTCGTCGGCACGATCAAGGCCAAGGTCGTCCCGAAAATCTGAGACGCCTTGACCGAAGCACAGCCTGAGGAGACACGGCGGTCCGGAGCCTCGCTCCGGGCCGCCGCCGTCTCGCGTGCGTTCGAAGGCGTGCAGGCGCTCCGCGGGGTCAATGTCGAGCTCCATCGCCACGAGGTCGTCGGGCTGATCGGGCCGAACGGAGCCGGGAAGTCGACGCTCGTGAACGTCCTCACGGGGTTCGATTTCCCCGACGAGGGGACGGTCGAGCTCGAAGGGCGTGACGTGACGCGGTGGCGACCGGACCGCCGCGGGCGTGCGGGGCTGTCGAGGACGTTCCAGCACAGCCGGTCCTTTCGCGAGCTGTCCGTTCGCGAGAACGTCGAGGTCGCGGCGCTCGGGGTCGGCGCGGGTCCGCGCGAGGCGCGGCGCCGGGCCGACGAGCTTCTCGACTCGCTCCACCTCGGCAAGTACGTCGATGCGACTGCGGGCTCGCTCCCGCACGGCGACGAGCGGCGGCTCGGCGTCGCTCGGGCGCTCGCCACCGAGCCGCGCTTCGTCCTCATGGACGAGCCCGCGGCGGGTTTGCCCGAGGCCGAGGTGCCCGCCTTCGCCGAGGTCGTGCGCTCGGTGCGCGACGACCATGGCGCCGGCGTGCTCCTGATCGATCACAACATGGCGCTGATCATGGACGTGTGCGACCGGATTCAGGTGCTCGACCAGGGCAGAACGCTCGCGGAGGGATCCCCCGACGAGATACGCGGCAACATCGACGTCGCGGCCGCGTACCTCGGCGAGTCGGCGGTCGTCGAGTGACTCTGACCGTCACCAACCTGGAGGTCGCGTACGGCGGCGTCCTCGCGGTCCGCGACGTCTCGTTCACGGTTAACCCGGGTGAGATCGTCGGTCTGATCGGGCCGAACGGAGCGGGCAAGTCCACGACCTTGCACGCGATCATGGGTCTCGTCCCGTCGCGCGCGGGTGAGGTCGCGCTCGGCGACAAGTCACTACGCGGGCGGACACCGGAGGCGGTCGCGCGCAGCGGAGTCGCGCTCGTCCCGGAAGGCCGGCGGCTCTTCGGCGAGCTCAGCGTCGAGGAGAACCTGCGGCTCGGGCTCGCCGCTCGTCCGAGCTCCGCAGGGGTCGCGGAGGACTTCGCGGAGATCTTCGAGCTGTTTCCGGTCTGCGAGGAGTTCAAGCACCGGCACGCGGGCGCTCTCTCGGGCGGGCAGCAACAGCAGCTCGCGATCGCCCGGGCGATGATGGCGAAGCCGGCGATCCTCCTGCTCGACGAGCCGTCGCTCGGGCTGGCGCCGACGGTCGTCGACCTCGTCTTCTCGACGTTGGAGACGATCGCCGAGCGCGGGATCGGTGTCCTCCTGGTCGAGCAGCGCGCTCAGCGGACGGTCGCGCTCGCGGCGCGGACACACGTTCTCGCGAACGGCGAGCTGCGGCTGACCCTGACTCCCGACGACGCTGCGGATACCGATCGCATGGTCGCCGCGTATCTCGCATGAGCGAGTTTCTCCGCGACGCGATCGACCTGCAGGTGCAGGTCGACGCGATCGGCCTCGGCGCGATCTTCGCGCTCATGGCCGTGGGCATCGGGCTCGTGTTCGGTGTCATGCGCCTCGTGAACTTCGCGTACGGGCAGCTGATCATGGCCGGCGCGTTCGCGATCGCCTTCGCCTCGGAGCGCGACTGGCCGGTGGGAGTCGGGATCGCGCTCTGCTTCGCCGTCGTACTGGCCCTCTCGCTCGCGATGGAGCGGGTGGTCTTCCGCCCGCTTCGCACGCAGTCGGCGGCGGTGATGCTCATCGCTACGTTCGCGGTGGCGTTCCTCCTGCAGTCGATCGCGCTCCTCTGGTTCGGCCCGCTCGGTAAGACGGCAACATCGCTCGTGCAGCTCAACCGACCGGTCGAGGTCGGGGGCGTCGACATCCGGAAGATCACGATCGTCGCGATCGTCACCGCGGCGGTGTGCCTGGTCCTGCTCGTTGCCTTGCTGAACCGCACGTCGATCGGCCTGCACATGCGCGCTGCGGCGATCGACGCGCAGACCGCGCGGCTCCTCGGCGTGCGGGCGAACGCCGTGAGCACGGTGTCGGTGCTCATCGCCGGCGCGCTTGCCGCCGTCGTCGCCGTGATGCTCACCGTGCAGTTCCCGACCGTCACTCCGACCTTCGCCCTGCAGGAGACGATCCTCGTGCTCGCCGGCGTCGTCGTCGGCGGGATGACGCGCCTGCTCTCGGCGACGCTCGGCGGCTTCTCCATCGGCTACGTCTCGGGTGTGCTCGGCGGCGCGCTGCCGTCGGCCCAGAGTCAGTACCTGCCGTCGCTCGTGTTCGGGCTCGTGATCCTCGTGCTGCTCCTCCGTCCGGACGGGCTCTTCACACGCGGGCGCGGCCTCGTGGAGCGGGTATGAGAGCCCGTCGAGCACTGCTCGAGCTGCTCGCGCCCGTGGCGCTCGTCGTCGCTGCGGGTCTCCTCGGCACCGTGGTCTCGCAGACGCTCGAGATCTACGTCATCACCGCGCTCATCTCGGTCGCGACCGTGGTGGCGATCTACGTGTTCGTCGGAAACTCGGGCGTGCTCTCGTTCGGGCACATCAGCTTCTTCGCGGTCGGCGTGTGGGCCGCGGGTGTCCTCTCGATCCCGGAGACCGAGAAGCCCGCAACGATGCCCTACCTCTTCGACTTCCTGTCGTCGACGACGGTCGGGAACCTCCCGTCGCTCCTGATCGCCGCTGTGGTCGCGGGTGTGTTCGCACTCCTCGTCGGACTCCCGCTCATGCGCCTCTCCGGCCTCGCCGCAGGGATCGCGACCTTCGCGGTGCTCGGCATCACGAACAACATCCTGCGTTACTACGAGAAGATCGGGCCTGGCCTCAACACGTTCTCGTCCGTTCCCGAGACGACCGATCTGCTGCAGGCGACGGTGGGTGCGGTTCTCGTGGTCGTCGCGGCCTTCGCGTACCAGCGCAGCCGCTTCGGGCGTCAGCTGCGCGCGTCACGGGAGGATCCGGCGGCGGCTCGCGCGGTCGGTGTGTCGATCTACCGGCAGCGCCTCCTCGCGTTCGGACTCTCCGGCTTTCTCGCCGGGCTCGCGGGTGGGCTGTACATCCATTTCATCCCGATCAACGCCGATGCGGTCTACCTCGACCTGACCTTCATCACGCTCGCGATGCTCGTCATCGGCGGGACGACGAGCCTGTGGGGGGCCGTCGTCGGAGCGCTGTTCGTGAGCGCTCTCGACACGGCGCTCGCCGAGGCCGAGGCAGGCGTCACCGTGCTCGGACGGGCGATCGATCTGCCCTCGGGGTCGCGGATCATCGTCGTGAGCTCCGTGATGGCGCTCGTGCTGATCCTTCGGCCGGGTGGGCTGACGGGAGGCCGCGAGTTCTCGCTTCCTCGGCTGCGCACGGCGGGGGCGCGATGAGGGTGTGCATCGTCGGGTGCGGCGCCGTCGGCTCGCTGTTCGCCGCAAATCTTGCTCAGCTGGATGACGTCGAGGTGTGGGCCTACGACGTCTCGCAGGCGCACGTCGACGCGATCAACGCCGGCGGGCTCCGGCTCGTGGGAGCGGGCGAGGTCGTGGGCCGGCTCACGGCGACGAGCGATGCGGCGGCCCTGCCGGCGTGCGACTTCGGGATCGTCGCGACGAAGGCGATGCACACAGACGGTGCGATAGCGGCGACGGCGCACGCGTTCGCAGCGGGTGCCGTCGCCACGGTCCAGAACGGCATCGGCAACGAGGAGGTCGTCGCGCGTCATGTGCCGCGGGTCATTCGCGGGACGACGTTCCCGGCCGGGAAGATCCTCGAGCCGGGTCTCGTGCAGTGGGACGTGAAGGGAGACACCACGCTCGGCCCGTTCGAGCCGCAGCCCGCCGCCGCCGACGAGATAGCGCGTCTCGCCGACGCGTGCACGCGCGGCGGGATGCCGACACAGGCCGTCGCCGATGCGAGGCCGGCACAGTGGCGCAAGGTCATCTTCAACGCCTCGACGAACCCCGTCGGCGCGCTGACCGGGCTCACGCATGGCCGGGTGTGTGAGCGACCCGACCTGCGGGCGATCGTCAGCGCGCTCGTGCGCGAAGGCACAGCCGTCGCGGCCGCCCAAGGAATCGAGCTGGACGCGGATCCCGAGCAGCTCATCGACCACGCCGCGAGGCCCGAGGTCGCGTACGACCACAAGGCGAGCATGCTCCAGGACATCGAGGCACTTCGCCCGACCGAGGTCGACTTCCTGAACGGCGGCATCGCACGCTTCGGGCGCGAACTCGGCGTGCCGACTCCCCTCAACGACGCCATCACACAGCTCGTCAAAGGACTGGAGGCCTCATGGGAACAGCGCTGAGCCCGGAGCTCGAGCGACGTCACGCCAACGTTCGCGCGGCGATGACCGAGCACGATCTCGACGCCTTGATCGTTTCGGGAAGCGAGTACTCGGGCTTCGAGGGCGCCGTGACCTACATGTCCGGCTTCCAGATCGTCCATCGCTATGCCTACGTCGTCGTGCCCTCCGACGGCGACGCATACATCGTGTTCCCATCAGAAGCGCGCTACGTCGGCGCACACGGGACCTCCGAGCTCGAGCAGGTCTTCCACGATCGCCCCGGCGAGCTCGTCGCCTCCCGCGCGCGCGACGCCGGGTGGAAGCGAGTCGGCGTGTACGGCCTCGACTACGTGATGACCGTGCGCGACTACCGCGCGCTCGACGGCCTCGAGCTCGTCGGGTTCGATATCGAGTTCGACCACGCCCGGGCCGTGAAGAGCGACGCCGAGCTCGACTCCGTCCGCGACTCGGTGCGGATCAACGAGCGCGGGTTCGAGATCTTTCTCGACGCATACGCGCCGGGCAGGTCGGCTGCCGAGGTGATGGCCGCAGCCGAGGAGTGGTTCCTCGCCGAGGGCTGCGGCCGGCTGACCATGAACATGGTGCTGACGGGCACCGACACGTTCGCGCGACCGGAGTTCAAGATCGCGCGGCGCGATGAGACGCTCGGGCAGTTCCTCCTGCCGTCGCTCGAGGTTGCCGGCCCCGGGATGCACTGGGTCGAGGTCTCACGCGCGATCGCCTCGCGTGACGCGCGTCTCTCGGCCGACACAGAGAGGATGCTCGAGGCGTACCTCGAGTACTACGACGCCGCGCCGTCGGCGATGAAGCCCGGCGCGACGTGTCATGACGTCCATCGCGCGGTGTCGGTCGGCTTCACGGAGCGCGGCTACCACCTCGGCCACGTGACGGGCCACTCGATCGGGATGACGATGATCGAGTTCCCGAAAATCGGCGAGGGCGTCGAGATCGAGCTCGCCGAGAACATGGTCTTCTCGATGCATCCCCACGCGATCGCGGCCGACGGCGAGGACTGCCTCTATATGCAGGACACGTGGCTCGTGACCGCCGCGGGCGGAGTGCCGCTCGCAACCCTGCCGATGCAGGTGTTTCGTGCGTCGGTTTGACAGCGGGGCGTAGAATCCGACCGTGAGCTGGCCGTGGCTCGTGTTGCTCGTCCTCGCGGCTCTTCTGGCTGTC